>WNGF01002538.1_pt1 | contig 40740 bp, 37 predicted proteins | sample 5400641 | NCBI WGS metagenome assembly WNGF01 (sample SAMN13153371, study PRJNA577476) | soil metagenome | isolation source: 80 cm soil or saprolite under grassland replicate 2 | place: USA:California | collected 2016-06-15 | reverse complement strand
CGGGCGTTTGATGCGATGATGGGCATGAAGAACATCGACGTCGCCGCAATCAAGGCGGCGCGGCGCGGCTGAGTTTTCGCGGCGGGGAGGTCCATGATGACCGCTGTTGGCACGACCGGAAGTGCCGGATGGCGCTGCGGATTTCCGCTATCAGGCGCGAAGCGGACGTGCCGCCATGAAAAGCGACGTTTATGAGGTCACGGCGCACTCGATCCGCGGCGCGCCGAGCGTGCCGATCAGATCGCCGCAGATGATCGCGCCGTCGCGGATCGGTCCGCCGAAACAGTTTGATTGTCGAGACGCTCTACCTCACCCCAAATCTCCTTAAATATTTCATTTCGCACAATCTTCTCGAGGCCATTTCCGGGGGCGTGATCAGGGTGGAACTGCTTTGCCAGATATCGCTTGAGAGCAGCATATCTCATGTCGCTGATATTCGGACGGCCACCATTATTGCTGGCGTCGGCAACTTCGAGCAACGTCGCCTCTGCTACCAAGGCGCGATATTTCCAGCTCTCCCGCTGTTCGTAGAGATTCTGCGAAAACGAGCGCAGTTTCTCGTTCTCCGTAGCCGTCTTTTGGTTGTGAATGAAATCCCATTGATGGAGATCGTCGAGCTCATTCAAGAAGAGCTTCATGTCTCCAGCCTTTCCGGTGAGAACCAGCCCGGTTTTCTCCTCTGCGACGGTATATCGATCCCCAAGCTGCTCAAGAGCGCGGCTCGCTATTGGATCGCGCTTAACATCCCACAATGTAAGCGGCATGCAGGGCTCCGTTTACGCGCTCTATCTCCCGATTGACCTATCGGAAACGAAAATGGCAGCAACAAGGCCCTGGCTTATTCTGCGGGTCACCGTTCTTGGATGGCGCCGTATCAGCAGTCACTCGGCCCCGACCGCGGGGAAGAGGCACATACCACCGCGATTTGCCATCATCGCACCTTCGGCAGATCGGGGCAGATCGCGCCACACGAATCGCTCTCGTTGAGTGCTCGCTTGCGCGGGCAATCGGCGGTGATCTCATCCCGCCACGTGAAACGTTTCCTCGTTGACGACCGTTCTGGCACTACTGCGAAGTCGCTAGACCGCTTCGAGAATTCCCCTTACGGCGGCTAAGCAGACGTGTCTCGACAGCGGCACAAGGGCTGGGTTTGACCCGAGCCGGACATCGACCAAGTCGAGACGCTCTGTCGGAATTATCGCAAGGCGGTGGTACCATTAGGTGCGATGATGTAGTGTGCTGCGTCTGGGAGGGTGGACATGAGGCGGCGGGAATTTCTCCTTGTTCTAGGCAGTGCCGCGACCATGTGGCCTGTCGCAGCGCGTGCGCAACGAACCAGAAATTTACGCCACATTGGCATGCTGCTTCCGAACACGCCGGCCATTGTTACGCGCAGTCCCCGAATACAGGCATTCCTGCAGGGGCTGCGGGAATTCGGCTGGGTCGATGGAGAGACCCTCATCATCGAATGGCGTTTTGCCGAGGGACAGCTATCGCGGCTTGCCGCCTTGGCGGCTGACCTCGTCACGAGCAGGGTCGATGTCATCGTCACGGCAGCGGCGCCTGCGGCGCGGGCCGCCAAAGAGGCGACCAGTACCATCCCAGTGGTCATCATCGATCCGGGCGATCCGGGGGGGACAGGACTAGTGCGGAGCCTCGCACGTCCAAGCGGAAATGTGACCGGGGTCACGTCGATCGCGCCAGACCTGGCTGCCAAGCGGCTGGCGCTGCTCAAGGAAACTGCACCGGAGATAACCAGCGTCGCCGTTCTGTTCAATGCCGCAATCCCCCCGGCGGAAATCGCGATGGCCGAACTGAAGGCCGCGGCTCAGTCGCTGGATCTACGCATTCAACCGTTTGCTGTGCAGGGGCCGGAAGGTCTGGCGGAGACGTTTGCGGCAATCGTTGCTCAGGGGCACCGCGGCCTGCTCGTCTTTCCAGACCCGCTGACATTCTCCAATGAGAGGGCGATCATCAATTTCGCGCTCGTGAACAAAATTCCGGCCCTGTATGGTGCAAAGGAATTCGCCAGCGACGGCGGCCTCATGTCCTATGGCCCGAGCTATCCGGGGATGTTCCGCCGGGCCGCCTATTACGTGGATCGCATCTTGAGGGGTACGGATCCAACTGATCTTCCAGTCGAGCAGCCCACTCAGTTTGAACTGATTATCAATCTCAAAACCGTGCAGATGCTTGGCCTCACCGTGCCAACGACCCTGCTTGCGCGCGCCGACGATGTGATCGAATGACCGCTGTTGGCAGATCGCGTCATTTCGCTGCGCTGCGGAATTTGGTCGCTATCGGAGCAAAGCGGACATCGACCAAGCCGCACCAATCAAGCTGCGATTTATGAGCACGCGCCCTAAACTAATCCCGGCGGCCCAGCAAGATTGGGAGGGCGGGAGAAGGAATTATAACGTGTATAGGTTGAAATCAGATTATTTTCACTCAAAAGGCGTAATTTGACGAAATGAATAGGGTTAAACCATTGCGGCGGCAGGAAAGTTTTTCAAAGTCGTATGCAGATTTCCGCGGTTTTGAGCCGGAAGCATGGGCCAAGAAGCTGGGGCCAACTCAGTCGCGGCGGAACACGATCGAGCCGGCCCATCCGGCCAACAGCGCCAGCGTGGCGGTGGCAAGCCCGTAGGCGAACCCATGCTCGCGGGCGGCGCTGGCCACGAACTGCTCGAACCCCACCTTCACGATCTCGATCGCCGAAGTCTGGCGCGTCAGCAGGCCGCCGTCGGCGAAAAGCTTCACGTCCACTTCGTAATTGCCGATCGGAGCGTTGGCCGGCAGCTCGATCGCGGCGCGAAACAGATTGGGGGTGAGGAACGTGATCGCATTCGCCTCCTCGCGGTAAAGCCCATGCTCCCGATTGAGTCGCAGGAACGCGCTGCGGAATGCGTCCGTTGTCGGATCGTCCGCGGCGTCGGAAACCATTGGCGTCTGCGCGATCCCGATCTGCAATCGCTGCAGCGCGTCGGGGCTGGCGATGGCCGCCAACGGCCGGTTCGTCAGCACCACCAGATAGCTCGGAACGTCCAAGAACGTCCGTGATTGCGCATTCACCCAGATGCCGACCACCCGTTCCTTCTGCCGGGTGACGACGTCCTGGCGCGGCCCGGTGACCGTAACGACGGCGTCGTAGCCGCCGCGCCGCGTCGCCGACGCGGCATCGCGCTCGACCGCGCCGAACAGCACCGGCTCGGCTCCGGTAAAGCTCGAATTGATCAGCACGCGGTGGGCGGAGAGCGAGACCACCAGACGCTCCGCATGCGCCGGCGCCGCCGCCGCGAACGCGGCCACAGCCGCCGCCAACCTGGTGAGACGCATCATTGCCGGCTCTCCAGCGGACGCAGCGAGAACAACTCGCTGGGCTGCAGCACGAGATCGGACGCGAACCGCAAGCCGACCAGCAGCACGAGAATGCCGAGCAGGAGCCGAAGCTGCTCGCCGCGGATCTTCTGCCCGGCCCGGGCGCCGAATTGCGCGCCGATCACTCCGCCCACCATCAAGGTCAGGGCGAGCACGGCGTCGACCAGATGGTTGGTGCTGGCATGCATCACCGTCGCCCCCGTCATGGTGACGAGCGTTAGGATCATGGATGTGCCGATCACGACCCCGGTCGGCACCCGCATCAGATAGATCAGCGCCGGCACCAGCAGAAAGCCGCCGCCGATGCCCATGATGGCGCCGATGAAGCCGATGCCGAAGCCGATCACCCACAGCGGGATGACCGATACGTAGATCTTCGATTGCTTGAATCGCACCTTGATCGGCAGGCCGTGAATCCAGGTGTGGCTTCCGGGCCGGCGGATGTCCGCCGGCTTGCCGCTCCTCGCCCGGGCGATCGCGCGCAGGCCTTCGACGATCATCATCGAGCCGACCGCGCCGAGCAGCGTGAGGTAGGACAGCCCGATGGTGAGATCGAGCTGCCCGACCGTGCGCAGGATCGAGAACAGCCACACCCCCGTCATGGTGCCCAGGATGCCTCCGATCAGCAGCATCGAGGCCAGCGCGAAATCGAGCGCGCGCCGGCGCCAATAGGCGATCACTCCGGAGAAGGACGAGGCGGCAATATGGCTGGCAACGCTGGCGACCGCTACCGCCGGCGAGATCCCGACGAAGATCAGCAGCGGGGTCATCAGGAAACCGCCGCCGATGCCGAACATGCCGGAGATGAAGCCGACCGCGATTCCCATCGCGAAGATGAGGAACACGTTGACCGGCAAATCGGCGATCGGAAGGTAGATCTGCACGCGCTCGTCCGCCGGAAGCGTACCGGCTTCGCGGGGTCGTGAGGGGTCCGGCGGACGGCTCGCAATCCGCGAATTCGGTACTCGAGTTGTTGGCCAGCCGTTGCCGCCCCTGCTGACCGGCAATGGCCGATGGATGTGAGACCGATCGTGTCGATCCGCAGCCCTAGCAGCTTGATGCTTGCAAGCAAATCCCCCGTAACGAGCTTTCCGCCCGGCGCCGGGCGGCCGCGCCGCTCAGGCGGAGGATCCCGCAGCCCCGGTCCGGCGTGCCGGCTTCGATTTCGCGGATGGGGCGATCGGGAGCGCGCGCTCGCTGTCGCCGCCCGGCGGCTCGACCTTGATCGCCTTGTCGGGTTCGGGATCGGCGGTCCAGGTCTGCACCGCAAGTCGCGCCGCGACCAAGGCCTGCGCGTCGAGCCGCGCCGCGACGTCGTCGCGCTTCTTGGCGGCATCCTTGTCGCCCTGCTGGGCGGCGAGTGCGAACCACTTGTAGGATTCCGGAAGATTCTGCTCGACCCCGACCCCCCGCGCATACAGGATTCCGAGATTGTATTGGCTGTCGGCGACCCCGTGATCGGCGGCCTTTTGGAACCATTCCGATGCGGTCTTGTAATCCGGGTTGCTGCCCTCGAAGCCGACCGCGTGGAGCACGGCGAGATTGTGCATTGCCTTGGCATTGCCCTGCTGCGCGGCTGCCAGATACAGGCGGCGTGCCTCGATGAGGTCCTTTTTCACGCCATGGCCTTTTTCGTAGAGGGTGCCGAGGCGGTACTGCGCGGGAGCAAGCCCGCGATCCGCCGCGCGCGCCAGCCAACGTGCGGCCTCCTCGAGGTTCTGCGGCACGCCACGGCCCTCGCTGAACCACACGCCGAGCTCGTATTCGGCCGCGGGATTTCCGCCGAGCGCCGCCGCGCGCAATGCCGGATTGCCGATCGCGTTCGGCAGCTTGTCGGCCGCATTGGCTGCGGGTTCCGAAGCCGCGCGCTGGCTGGCGGGCGCAGCCGCACCGGCCTCGGGGGGAGGCAGCGACCCGGTGACCTCGCTGGTGCGCATGGCGGGCGTCGGCGCGAGCCGGGACGGGACGCTCTCGCGAACCTGGGAATCCGCCGCCGGCATCACGCTGCTATCCGGCACCGGCGACAGCAGAAATTCATCGCCCGTGGCGCTCGACGGACGGCGGGCCGCGGCCGGTGCGCTCTCCGGCACGACCGGATCGGGTGCGAGCGCCGTGCGCGATGCGCTGCGACCGGCCGCGGCTGCGGGCTTCGCGCCGGCTGGTGATGGGGTCGCCTTGGAGACCGACCGGGGCGCTTCGATATGCACCAAATCGTTCAGGCCCGGCAGCGGCGGCACATGGCCGTTGACGGCGACATGCAGGCCGCCGGCCCCGAACAGCAGCACGGCCGCCGCAATCATGAGCGGACGGCGGCGGTTCGCCACCGCGATGGCGATTCCGCCCGCCCGCTGCGGCCGTGGCAGATCGGCGGGTTCCTCGGGGCTTTCTGCCGCCGCGGCCTGGGCGGCGCGGCGCGCGGCAGCGATGAAGTTCGCCTTTGCGGCCGGTTCCGCCGGAGCAGGGTTCGCGACGAGCGCGTCCGCGGCGGCGATCCGCGCCGGGGCCGACGGCGCGGCGCGGCCGCGCGGCGTGCCGGAGCCGGGCTCGAGCGGATGATCCGGCAGACTGGAATCCGTCGGCTCGAAGTCGGGCGCGAGCTTGGGGGCGGGCGGGTTCACCATCGGCGCGGCCGAACCGGAACCGGAGCGTGAGGCCGCTGGAACGCGGGACTCTTGCGGCTCGGCTGCGGTTCGAGCCCCGGTGCGAACGCCGATCTCGATGGTGGCGAGCCGGTCGACCAGCCGCTCCAGGGTGCCGTGGACGGCCTCGAGCGCATCCTCGCTGCGCTGGTCGAGTTCGGCCTGGCTCGCCCGGAACTCGGCAAGCTCGCCTTTGAGCGCATCGATCTCGATTGCCGTTGCGCCGGCATCCGAGAGCATCTCGCTGGCGACGGCTCTCGCGGCGCGCTCGGCTTCCTCGATGGCCGCGGCCCGGGTCTCTTTGAGCTGGAACATCACATCGCCGATGCTCCGCTCGATCGCCCCGAGGCTGTCGAGGCGCGGATCGGACGCATCGAGCTTTTGCGCGAGCTCGAGGATCTTGCTCTCGATCCGCTCGAAGGCAATGCGATCGGCGTCCCGGGTTTCGGCGGCGTCGGCCGCATCCGCGGGATGGCGCAGCGTCTCGATCTGCTCGGTGATATGCCGCAGCTGCTGCTCGAGCCGCGAAAAGTCCTGCGCGCCGACGATTTCAGCGTCGAGCTCGCGCTGGCGCGCGGCGACCTCTGCCACGGCATTGGTCAACCCCGCGGCTCGGCCGCGGGGTTTGGCTCGATCCTCCCCCGCCCGGCCGAGCGTCCGGTCGAGAGCTGCGCGATGCGTTGGGTGGTCGCGGGACTCCGGCGCAATCGCTCCCAGCCCGTCGAGCCTGGAATTGAGCTCCCGGATCATCTCGGCAAGCCGCTGGGTCGCCGCCCGGCTCTGCGGAACGAGCTCGCGAACGATCGCGGCGAGCCGAGCCTCGATGGCATGCAGGGACGTTGTGATCTCCGGGCCCGACCGGCTCGAAGTGCTGTCCGGGCGCCACGTCCCGGGTTCGTTGCCCGGTTTCATCGAGCGATCGATGCGACGCGCAAGTTCGTCGAGACGCTCGCCGATGACGCTAAAGGGGTCGTCGTCCGGACCACGCTCGTCCGCGCCGAATCCGCGCGTCCAGGCGCGAACCCCGGCATCCGCAGCCGTGTCGAGGATTGCGGAATTGAGCCATTCCGCCAGCGATAATCCGGACCGGCGAGCCGCTTCCCGCGCCGCCTCCAGCGTTTCCGGCCGAAATGGTCGCGTGTTCCACGCGCCGCCTGAGGTCATGCTTGCACCCGCACTGTCGTCACGACAGGGAGGAGCAGGGCGCATGCCCGGTGGATCCGGCACCGGTAAACAACACCTTGAAGCTGGCTCGGCCCTTGTCCTCAGGCCCGACTTTTCCGTGTTACGGTAAATATGGGGTTAACAAATGATTTGCTTCGAGAATTTCCGCTTGCTGCGGCTGCCGTCACCGCACGGAATGAATTCATTGCGGCGACCTGCGAACTCGCCACCTGGAGGATCGAGGCATTCCGATGCGCTTCCCAGAGCGGCCGAAGAGGGTTACGATTTCGTCGACTTCGTGGCCGTCTGAGGAATATCGCTCAGGCTCAGCGTAACCCACGAGGTAGGGGAGGAATCATGTCCAGCAATTCGAAATTGCTCGCGGTAGTGACACTGTCTGTTGCGATGTCCTCGGCTGCGTTGGCGCAAGACGCCCTCAAGATTGGCGCGCCGCAGCCGATGACGGGGCCGGACGCGCCGTTCGGCGACAAGTTCAAGAAGGCGTACTCGATGGCGGTGGAGGAGATCAACGCCAAGGGCGGGGTCAATGGCCGCAAGATCGAGGTCATCCTCGAAGATCATCAGGCCAAGAACCCGCTCGCCGCCACCGTCGCCGAGAAGCTGATCACGCAGGAGAAAGTTCTGGTGCTGACCGGAGGCCGGGCCTCCGGGCAGGCGGTCGAGATCGCCTCGGTCGCCCAGCGGCTCAAGACGCCGTACATGGTCGACCATCCGTCCGCGGACGTCATCACGTCCAAGGGATTTGAATGGGTCTTCCGCAACAATCCGACCGGATCGATCTATCCGGAGGCTTTCAACAAATTCATCAGCGACGTGCCCGGCGCGATGCCCAAGTCCGCGGCGGTGGTCTACGACAACACCGTGTTCGGAAAGACGATCGCCAATTCGGCGATGAGCTTCCTCAAGTCCAAGAACGTTCCGATCGTCAACGACGAGGCCTATCCGGTCAATTCGCTCGACTTCAAGCCGATCATGACCAAGGTCAAGTCGAACAGCCCCGATTACGTGCTGCTGATCGCGGTGTCGACGACCGATGCCATCCTGATGACCCGCCACGCCAAGGAAATCGGCATCACGCCGCGAGCCTTCGTCGGCTTCGGCGGCGGCTTCGGCGTGGTCGACTTCGCCAAGCAGCTCGGCGGGCTCGCCGAAAACGTCTATTCGTCCGCGGCCTGGTCGGGGAATCCCAACGAGGCGATGACCGCGGGATTTTACAAGACGTTCAAGGAAAAATACGGCTTCCTGCCCAAGGAGCACGAGGTCGAGGGCTATTCGGCGATCTACATCATCGCCGACGCACTCAAGCGCGCGAAGCTCACCGGGCAGCTGGAAGCCGATCGCGATGCGGTGCGCCAGGCCCTGCTGCAGACCGAGATGACCACGGTGTTCGGCAAGGTGAAGTTCGGCAACTGGACCGGCCCGTTGGGCGATCAATACACCAACCAGAACGTCTACTCGCGCGATCATTCCGTGCTCGCGCAGTGGCGCAACGGCGAGCTGCTCAACGTTTGGCCGAAGGCCAATGCGGAGACGGCGTACGTGTTCCCGGACAATACGACGGTCACGCGGTAAGCAACGCCATGGTCCCCGCCCGATTTGCGGGCGGGGATTTTTCCCGGACTCCAAATGGAAAGCTTTGTCCAGAGCGTCGTCAGCGGCGTCCTGACCGGATCGCTTTACGCGATGATCGCCGTCGGTCTGACCATCGTGTTCGGGGTGATGCGCATCATCAATCTCGCTCATGGCGACATGGTGATGCTCGGGATGTTCGGTGCCTATTGGTCGTACACGCTGTGGGGGATCGATCCGTTCCTGTCGGTGGGCATTTGGGCGCCGCTGATGTTCGCCGGCGGCATGCTGGTGCAACGGTTTCTGTTGAAGGAGGTGATTCCCAAGGGCGAGCTCAACACGTTGCTCTACACGGCGGGCCTCTCCCTGCTCATCGCCAATCTGGCGCTGTTCTTCTGGACCGGCGATTATCGCACGCTCAACCTCGATTATGCGGTGATGCCCGCCCGCCCGTTCGGCATCTCGGTGCCGATTCCGCTGGCCATCGCCTTCTTCATGGCGATTGCGATCACGACCGCGCTCTACCTGTTGCTGTCGCGCACCGACGTTGGCCGCGCCATGCGCGCCACCGCGCAGAACCCGCAATCGGCGGCTCTCATGGGAATCGATGTGCAGCGCATCGACATGATCACATTCGGGCTCGGAACCGCGCTCGCCGCGGCCGCCGGCGTGCTGCTGGTGCCATCGCTCTATCTCTATCCGACGGTCGGCGAAATACTGATCGTGAAATGCTTCGTCATCGTCGTGCTCGGCGGGCTCGGTTCGGTTCCCGGCGCGATCGCCGGCGGCGTCCTGCTCGGCTTGGTGGAATCGCTGGGTGCCGTCTATGTCTCGGTTGCCTACAAGGACACCATCGGGTTCGTGCTGTTTCTGCTCGTGCTGCTGTTCCGTCCGGCGGGTTTGTTCGGAGTCGGCAAGTCATGACGCGGCTCCTGGCTGCTGCCGGACTTCTCCTTCTGGCGTCGGCCCCGCTGCTCACCGACAATGCGTTCTTCCAGCATCTGATGATCATGGTCCTGTTCTGGACCTTGCTCGGGGCGTCGTGGAACCTGCTGGGCGGCTTTGCCGGTCAGGTTTCGTTCGGCCACGCGGTTTTCCTCGGCATCGGCGCCTATGTGACGATGCTGTCCTATCTGAGCCTCGGCGTGTCGCCGTTTCTCGGCATGCTGGCCGGCGGCATCGTCGGCGCGATGTTCGCGGTGCCGATCGGCCTCATCTGCTTTCGCCTGCGCGGGCCGTATTTTTCCCTGGCGACGCTCGCGGTGGCGGAGATCGTGCGTTTGGTCGCGCTCAATTGGGAGCAGCTGACGGCCGGCCCGATGGGACTGCTGATTACCCATCTGCCGCCGGTCTCCTTCGCCGGCGCGACCATCGACTGGGAGAGCAAGGTCCCGTTCTACTACCTCGCCGTCATCCTCGCGGTGTCGGCGATGGCGCTCACGTTCGCGGTATCGCGGTCGCGCCTGGGCGCGTATCTGACGGCGGTGCGCGAGGACATCGACAGCGCGGAAGCGGTCGGGATCGATACCGTGCGCACGCGGGTGGTCGCGTTGGCGCTCTCCGCGTTCGTGGTCGGATTGGCGGGCGGCTTTTACGCGCTCTACTTCCGCTACGTCGATCCCGACGCGGTGTTCGCCATCTCGCTTTCGGTCGAAATGGTGTTCATCGCCGTGGTCGGCGGGCTGGCGACCACCGCCGGCCCGATCGTGGGAGCCGTCGTCCTCGTTAGCATCGGCGAGATCTTTCGCGACCGGTTTCAAGCCGGCCATCTCATCTTCTACGGCCTGTTCATGATGCTGGTGATTCGCTACCTGCCCGAGGGCATCTGGGGCGGGCTGCAGCGTCTGTTTCGAGATCGGGGCTAGCCATGGCGTTGCTCGAAGTCCGCGGGCTGAGCAAGGTCTTCGGCGGCCTGCGCGCGGTTTCCGACCTGTCGTTTGCCCTGCATCCGGGCGAGGTGCTCGGGCTCATCGGTCCCAATGGGGCGGGCAAGACCACCGTGTTCAATCTGATCACCGGGTTCCTTGCGCCGACTGCCGGGCAAATATCGCTCGAAGGCCAGAGCCTGGTCGGCTTGAAGCCGCACGCGGTGGTCAAGAAGGGCATTGCGCGGACGTTCCAGGTCGTCAAGCCGTTCCGTCATCTCACCGCGCTCGAAAACGTGACGCTTGCCGCGTTCCTGCACGAGCGTTCTCGTCCCAGGGCGCAAGCGCGGGCGCAACAGATTCTCGCGCGCGTGCAGCTCTCCGCAAGGAGCGCTGCCGGCGCCGCCGACTTGACGCTCAGCGAGCAGAAGCGCCTGGAGATCGCGCGGGCGCTCGCCACCGATCCGAAGATCCTGTTTCTGGACGAGCCGATGGGCGGGCTCAATCCGACCGAGGTCGAGGCGGGTTGCGAGCTGGTGCGGCAGATCCGGGAAAGCGGCGTGACCGTGATCCTGGTCGAGCACCACATGCGGGCGATCATGCGGATTTCCGACCGCATCATCGTGCTTCATCACGGCGAGAAGATCGCCGACGGCGCGCCGCAGGCCGTGGTGCAGGACCGCGGCGTCATCGCCGCCTATCTGGGCGAAAGGGCCGCCTGATGCTGAAGGTCGAGCGTCTGCAGGCGGCCTACGGCAAGGTGCAGACCCTGTGGGAGGTCGCCTTCGAGGTGCCGAGGGGGTCGATCGTCGCGCTGCTCGGAGCCAACGGCGCGGGCAAGACGACGACGCTCAAAGTGTTGTCCGGGCTGCTCAGGCCGCGCGCGGGCAGCATTCTGCTCGAGGGGGAACGCATCGAAGGATGCTCGCCGACGGAAATCGTCCGCCGCGGCATCATCCATGTTCCGGAAGGTCGCGGCTTGTTCCCGGACATGAGCGTGATCGACAATCTGATGCTGGGCGCCTATGCGACCCCCACGGCCGGGCGCCGCGGGCGGCTGGAGCAGGTCTTCAGCATTTTCCCGCCGGTCGAAGAGCGTCAACAGCAGCTCGCCGGAACGCTCTCCGGCGGCGAGCAGCAGATGGTCGCGATCGGGCGCGGGCTGATGGCGGACCCCAAGCTCCTGATGCTCGACGAGCCTTCGCTCGGGCTCGCCCCGCTGGTGGTGGAGGAAATGTTCCGCGTGGTGAAGGCGATCAACGCGTCCGGCGTGACCGTGCTGTTGGTCGAGCAGAACACCCAGCACGCGCTCGCGCTTTCGCATCACGGCTACGTGCTCGAAGCCGGCCGCGTGGTCCTGTCCGGCACCGGGCAGCAGCTGCTGGCGGACGCCAATATCCGCAAGGCGTATCTGGGTTTGTGAGCATGCGGGTTAGAATCGGCGGCGAGCCCGCGCGCGAGGAGGCGCGGCGCGAGAACGCGCGAATCGCAAATTGCTCAATCGGCTTTGAGCGCTTCGCCGCAGACCTGCAGGGCCGCGAGCGCGCTCAGCGTCGTGGCGTTCGGGCAATAGTCGCGCCATTCCTGCCAGGCAGGATCGCGGCCTTGATCCTCCAGGTCGGCCGCGCAGCGGTCGCGGACGCCGCAAAGCGCGCACACGCGTTGCAGATCCCGGAACGTCGCCGGTTCCGACTTGGCGAGTGCAGGCGGCTCGATATGCAGCACGGCCAGGCGCCGGGCCAGGAGCGGGCGTTCGTCGGGACGCTTCACGAGGTTTTGCAGTTCGAAGCTCGACAACCCCAGTTCCTGGGCGATGCGCTCGACTTCGGCGGCCCCGGCGCATTGCAGCTCGAAAGCGCCCTCGCGCGCGGTGTTCCAATTTCGATACCAGCGCCCGAGCGTGCTTACGAATGGCCAAGTTCGGGGAGGCGCGGTCATGTCGGATTCCTCCTTGGAGACTGAAAGCTAGCGCAGCGGCGCCGGCGCGCTTTGACCTAGGTCAAGGCGCTTTGCGGCCGCTGCCCCGAGGCCCGAAAAATTCTTCGGCCCGGGCTTTACGTTTACGTAAACGTCATATATATGCCGCCCGGGGTCGGCGAGCCCGGCCCGTGGAGCGCACGCGAGCAGAGCCCCATGAAGCCCGAACTCGATTCCGGCCGCCGGTCGTCCGGCCGCAATTCCAGGCCCGTCCTTCCCGGCCTCGCCGCCAGCTTCGATACCGGCGCCGCGGGGCGGGAAAGCTTCACGATCCGCGAGTTGACCCGGGAATTCGCGATCAGCGCCCGCACCCTGCGCTTCTACGAGGAGAAGGGATTGATCGCGCCCCGTCGCAACGGACAGGAGCGGCTCTACAGCCGGCGCGACCGTGCGCGGCTCAGATACGTGCTGATGGGCAAGGCGGTCGGCTTCTCGCTCGAGGAAGTCCGGCAGATGCTGGATCTTTACGATCTCGGCGATGGCCAGGCGACGCAGCTGCGGGTCGCGCTCGGCAAGTTCACGGAGCAGATCGGCCGGCTGCGGCGCCAGAAGTCGCAGATCGAGCGGGCCATTGCCGAGCTCAGCCGCGCAAGCCAGGCGGTCGAAACCATGCTCGCCGCGCGCGGGCAGCCGCGAACGTGAATGCCCGGCGTCCGGCCGATGCGGCCGGGCGCTCGGCCCCGAACAGGAGAAGCTCATGCCGACCTACAAGGCACCCGTCGAGGACGTGATGTTCCTCGTCAACGACGTCTTTCATCTCGAGCGCTACAACAATTTGCCTGGCTTCGCGGAAGCCTCGCCCGATCTCGTCGAGGCGGTCCTCGGGGAGGCGGCGAAGTTCTGCGAAGAGGTCTTGAGCCCGCTCAATCGCGTCGGCGACGCCGAGGGCTGCACGCGCCACGACGACGCCAGCGTCACGACGCCCAAGGGATTCAAGGAAGCCTATCGGCAGCTCACCGACGGCGGCTGGATCGGCATTTCGGCGCCCGTCGAGTTCGGCGGCCAAGGGCTGCCGGCGGTGATGACCGAGATCGTCAACGAGTTCCTGTGCTCCGCCAACATGGCGTTCGCGATGTATCCCTTGCTCACGCAGGGCGCGATCTCCGCGCTCTACGTGCACGGCTCGCCCGAGCAGAAGACGACGTATCTGCCGCCCATGATCGCCGGAAAATGGACCGGCACGATGAACCTCACCGAAGCGCATTGCGGCACCGATCTCGGGCAATTGCGCAGCAAGGCGGTTCCCCAACCGGACGGCTCGTACCGGATCACCGGCACGAAGATCTTCATCTCCGCCGGCGAGCACGATCTCGCGGAGAACATCGTGCATCTGGTGCTGGCGCGCATCGAAGGCGCGCCCGCCGGCGTCAAGGGCATCTCGCTGTTCGTGGTCCCGAAGTTCCTGCCCAATCCCGACGGCACGCCGGGAAAGCGCAACGGCGTCTCCTGCGGCTCGATCGAGGAGAAGATGGGCATTCACGGCAATTCCACTTGCGTCATGAATTACGACGGCGCCGCCGGATGGCTGGTCGGCCAGGCCAATCGCGGGCTCAATGCCATGTTCACGATGATGAACGGAGCCCGGCTCGGCGTCGGCGTGCAGGGGCTCGCGCAATCCGAGGTCGCCTATCAGAACGCCGCCGCCTATGCCAAGGAGCGCCTACAGGGCCGCGCCTTGAGCGGGGCGAAATTCCCGGACAAGGCCGCGGATCCGATCATCGTTCACCCCGACGTCCGCCGCACCCTGTTGAGCATCCGGTCGTTCAACGAAGCCGCCAGGGCATTCGTGGTTTGGACGGCGCTGCAGGCCGACGTCGCCCATCGCGCCGAGGACGACGGCGCGCGGCGGGCCGCGGACGATTACATGGGCCTGATGACGCCGATCATCAAAGGCGTGCTCACGGATACCGGCTTCGCCAACGCGGTGATGGCGCAGCAGATGTTCGGCGGCCACGGCTACATCCGGGAATCCGGCATGGAGCAATTCGTGCGCGATGCGCGCATCGCCATGATCTACGAGGGCGCGAACGGGATTCAGGCGCTCGATCTGGTCGCGCGCAAGCTCGGCAGGGACGGCGGCCGTGCCGTCACGGCGTTCTTCACGGAGATGAAAGGCTTTCTCGAGGAGCACGCGCAGGACCAGTCGCTGCAGTCCTACCTCGCTCCACTCGGCGCGTCCTTCGATCATCTGCAGCAGGCGACGATGTGGTTCATGCAGAACGCGCTGAGCAATCCCGATCACGCCGGAGCCGGTGCAGCCGACTATATGCATCTGTTCGGCCTCGTGGTGTTGGGCTACATGTGGGCGCGGATGGTTATAGCGGCGCAACAAAAGCTTGCGGCCGGGGCCGACGGGGCGGCGCGGCGGCTCGATGCCAAGCTTGTGACCGCGCGGTTCTTCATGGAGCGTATGCTGCCGGAAACCGCCGCGCAGCTTGCCCGCATCAAATCCGGTGCGGCGAGTACGATGGCGCTGCCGGCCGAGGCGTTCTGAAACCCTCTCCAACAAGGGGAGAGGGGAAGAACGTTTCGTGGGTAGGCGTGAATTGGAACCGAGCCTGTGGAGGAAGCAAATGGCCGATGCATTCATCTATGACCACGTCCGCACTCCGCGCGGCCGCGGCAAGGCCGATGGCGCGCTGCACGAAGTCACTGCGCTCAATCTCGCCAGCCAGGCGCTGGCGGCGATCCGCGACCGCAACGGGCTCGAAACTGCGCTGGTCGAAGACGTGGTGCTCGGCTGCGTCGATCCGGTCGGCGAAGCCGGCGGCGACATCGCCCGCGCCGCCGCGCTGCACGCGGGCTACGGCGAAAGCGTGCCCGGCATTCAAATCAACCGCTTCTGCGCCTCCGGGCTCGATGCGATCAATTTCGCCTCCGCGCAGATCATGGCGGGCCAGCACGAGATGACGATCGGCGGCGGCGTCGAATCCATGAGCCGGGTCGGCATCGGCGCCTCCGGGGGCGCGTGGCCGATGGATCCTTCGCTGGCGGTTCCCGCCTATTTCATGCCGCAGGGGATTTCCGCGGATCTGATCGCGACCAAATACGGATTCTCGCGCGACGATGTCGACGCCTATGCGGTCGAGAGCCAGAAGCGCGCGGCGCAGGCCTGGGACGAGGGCCGGTTCAAGCGCTCGGTCGCTGCGGTCAAGGACGTCAACGGGCTCACCATCCTGGCCAAGGACGAGCACATGCGGCCGTCGACGACCATGCAGTCGTTGGCGCAGCTGCAGCCCGCGTTCGTGCAGATCGGCGAGTTCGGCGGCTTCGACGCGGTGGCGGTCGAGGCGCATCCCGACGTGGAGACGGTCACCCACGTGCATCATGCCGGCAATTCCTCCGGCATCGTCGACGGTGCCGCCGCGGTCCTGATCGGCAGCAAGCGCGCCGGCCGGCGCGCCGGGCTCGAGCCGCGCGCGCGCATCAAGGCGTTCGCCAACATCGGCTCCGAGCCGGGCATCATGCTCACCGGCCCGATCGACGTGACCAAGAAGCTGCTCAAGAAAGCCGGCATGACGCTCGCCGACATCGATCTGATCGAGATCAACGAGGCGTTCGCGTCCGTGGTGCTGCGCTACATGCAGGCGTTCGATCTCGATGCCGGCAAAGTCAACGTCAACGGCGGCGCGATCGCCTTGGGGCATCCGCTCGGCGCCACCGGCGCCATGATCCTCGGCACCGTGCTCGACGAGCTCGAGCGCCGGGATCTCGCGACCGCGCTGGTGACGCTGTGCATCGGCGCCGGCATGGGCACTGCGACGGTCATCGAACGGGTCTGAATATCCAACGCCGCCGTCCTGACGCCGCCCGCACCGGGGCGTCACGGATCTCGGCGATCATCGAACGGGAGAGCTCAGATGTCCTTCACCAATTTCAAGTTTGACGTTGACGCCGACGGCATCGCGCTCGTGACCTGGGACATGCCCGGCCGCTCCATGAACGTCATCGACGCCAGGGTGGTCGAGGAGCTTGCGGCGATCGTCGACAAGGTCGCGAGCGACGCGGCCATCAAGGCGGCGGTCGTCACTTCGAGCAAGGACAGCTTCAGCGCCGGCGCCGACCTCACCATGCTGGAATCGCTCGCCCACACCTTCGCGGATATCGCCAGGCGTGAGGGCGAGGAGGCCGCGACCGCGCGGCTGTTCGAGGAGAGCCGAAAGTTGTCGCTGATCTTTCGGCGGCTCGAAACCTGCGGCAAGCCCTGGGTCGCGGCCATCAACGGCACGGCGCTCGGCGGCGGCTTCGAGCTTTGCCTCGCCTGTCACCACCGGGTCGCGGCGGATAATCCCAAGACCCGCGTCGGCCTGCCCGAGATCAAGGTCGGGCTGTTCCCGGGCGGCGGCGGCACCCAGCGCATCGCCCGCATGCTGCCGCCCGCCGATGCGCTGCAGGTTCTGCTCAAGGGCGATCAGATCCGGCTCGACCGCGCCAAGCAGATGAAGCTCCTCGACGCGGTCGTGCCGGCGTCCGATCTCGTCAAGGCCGCCAAGGATTGGATCAAGGCCGGCGGCAAGGCCAAGGCTCCGTGGGACGTCGAGGGCTTCCGTTTGCCGGGCGGCCCGGTGTTCTCCAAAGCCGGAATGATGACATTTCCGGCGGCGAACGCCATCTATCGGCGCGAGACCCACGACAATTATCCGGCGGCGCGTGCCGTCCTGCAGTGCGTCTACGAGGGGCTGCAACTCCCCATCGACCTCGCGTTGCGGGTCGAATCGCGCTGGTTCGCAAAGATCCTGCGCTCGCCCGAGGCCGCGGCGATGATCCGCTCGCTGTTCGTGTCGATGCAGGAGCTCAACAAGGGGGCGCGGCGGCCGGCGCACGTGCGGCCCAGCAAGCTCGAGCGCGTCGGCATCATCGGCGCCGGTTTCATGGGCGCAGGCATCGCCTACGTCACCGCGCAGGCTGGCATCCAAGTGGTGCTGATCGACCGCGATCAGCAGACTGCGGAGAAAGGCAAGGCCTATTCCGAGAAACTGATCGGCGATCAGGTCAACAAGGGCCGCGCCAGCGCCGCGGACCGCGACGCGCTGCTTTCCCGCATCAAGCCGACCGCGGATTACGGCGAGCTCGCCGGGTGCGATCTCGTGGTCGAAGCGGTATTCGAGGACCGCGCCGTCAAGGCCGAGACCATCGCGCGGGCAGAGGCTGCGATCGGCGCCGGCGTGGTGTACGGGTCCAACACCTCGACCTTGCCGATCACCTCGCTCGCCAAGGAATCCAAGCGGCCGGCGCAATTCGTCGGCATCCACTTCTTCTCGCCGGTCGAGAAGATGATGCTGGTCGAGATCATTCTCGGCAAGAAGACCGGCGAGGAGGCGCTTGCGGTCGCGCTGGATTACGTGCGGGCGATCCGCAAGACGCCGATCGTGGTCAACGATTCGCGGGGCTTCTTCACCTCGCGGGTGGTCGGAACCTACATCCGCGAAGGGCACCTGATGCTCACCGACGGCGTGCCGGCGGCGATGATCGAGAACGTCGGCCGCATCGCCGGCATGCCGGTCGGCCCGCTCTCGCTCAACGACGAGGTGGCGGTCGATCTCGCCTGGAAGATCCTCAAGGCGACGGAAGCCGATCTCGGCGCCAAGGCGATCGACGCTCGGCAGAAGGCGCTGCTCGAGGAGATGGTCGAGAAGCGCGGCCGGTTCGGGCGCAAGAACCGCAAGGGCTTCTACGATTATCCCGAGAAGGCGCCGAAGCGACTGTGGCCGGGCCTTGCCGATCTGCAGCCGAACAAGCTCGATCCCGACGCGATCGACGTCGCCGAGCTCAAGCATCGGCTGCTGGCGATCCAGGCGCTGGAGACGGCGCGCTGCTTCGAGGAGGGCGTCTTGACCGACGTGCGCGAAGCCGATGTCGGCGCCATTCTGGGCTTCGGCTTTGCGCCCTATACGGGCGGCCCGCTGTCGTGGATCGACATGATGGGGGCGAAGAAATTCGTCGAGCTGTGCAAGGCGCTGGAGAAGAAATACGGCGCTCGGTTCAAGCCCGCGAAGCTGCTCGTCGAAATGGCCGGCAAGGGCGAGAGTTTTTATCGCCGCTTCGCGCCCGGGAGCAAACGCGCGGCGGCCTGAGCCGGCCGACGGATTGCGGACGTGACGGCAGATTGATCTGCCGTTCTTTGTTATCTGGCGTCCTTGCGGCTGGCTTCCGCTTTCAGCGACCCGCGTGTAAGGTCGCGGCCCTTTTGCGCCGGAACCTCCTGCATGGCTCGCGATCAGGTCGACATGACGCCGGTCGAGACGCGCGACGATCTCGTGCGCTGGCTCGAGCAGGGCGTCAGGCCGAAGGCGGGCTTTCGGCTCGGAACCGAGCACGAGAAATTCGCCTTCACGAGCGATCGACATTCGCCGGTTCCTTATGACGGCGAGCGCAGCATCCGCGCGTTGCTCGAGGGCATGCAGATGCTGCTCGGCTGGGAACCGATCGTCGAAGCCGGCAACATCATCGGCCTGCTCGACGTCACCGGAGGGGGCGCGATCACGCTCGAGCCCGGCGGCCAGTTCGAGCTGTCGGGCGCCGCGGTCGAGACCGTGCACGAGACCTCGACCGAGCTCATGGCGCATCTCGCCCAGCTCGAGGAAGTGGCGCGGCCGCTCGGCATCTCCTTTCTGGGCATGGGCATGACGCCGAAATGGTCGCGTGCCGAGATGCCGGTCATGCCCAAGGGCCGCTATCGCATCATGACCGCCTACATGCCCAAGGTCGGCGGTCACGGCCTCGACATGATGTACCGCACCTGCACGGTGCAGGCGAACCTCGATTTCTGCTCCGAATCCGACATGGTCAAGAAGCTGCGCGTCGGGCTCGCGCTGCAGCCGGTCGCGACCGCGCTGTTCGCCAATTCGCCGTTCACCGAGGGCAAGCCCAACGGGTATCTGTCCTTCCGCTCGCAGATCTGGCTCGACACCGACAACGACCGCACCGGCATGCTGCCCTGGGCGTTCGAGCCGGGCATGGGGTTCGAGCGTTGGGTCGATTATGCGCTCGACGTGCCGATGTATTTCGTCAAGCGCGGGGACAAATATATCGACGCCGCCGGCCAATCCTTCCGCGATCTGCTCGCCGGCAAGCTGCCGGCGCTGCCGGGCGAGCGCGCCACGTCCTCCGACTGGGCGAACCACTTGAGCACGATTTTTCCGGAAGTGCGCCTCAAGCGCTATCTGGAGATGCGCGGCGCCGACAGCGGACCGTGGCGCCGCCTGCCGGCGCTGCCGGCGTTCTGGGTCGGATTGCTGTACGACGAGCAATCGCTCGACGCCGCCTGGGACCTGGCCAAACCCTGGTCGGCGCTGCAGCGCCAGCAGTGGCGCGAGGAGGTGCCGCGGCTCGGCTTCAAGGCCGCGATCGCCGGCCGAACCACGCTCGATCTCGCGCGCGAATGCCTCGGGATTGCGCGCGCCGGGCTCGAGCGCCGCAACCGGTGCGATGCCTGCGGAAGCGACGAGACCCGCTATCTCGAGCCGATCGAAGCTTTCGCCGAGCGCGGCCTCACCCCGGCCGACGAGCTGCTCGCAAAATATCACGGGTCCTGGCACGGCTCGGTCGAGCCGGCGTTCGAGGAACAGGCGGCGCCATTCAGCAAACGATAGCACGGAATGCTCGCCGCCGTTGTTCAGCGGCAACGGCCCGAGGGCAGCTTCAGAGCGCTGGGCGCCTCGGCCAGCCTCTCGTAATCATCCGCCACAATAACGCCACCGGAAAGGGGCACTGGTCGCGCCGATGCCGGACAAGGCGATTTTGGCTTGAGCGAATTGCACGAAACGATTCGAGGCGGCGAGCGCGTGCTGATCCGCCGGGTACGGCCTGAAGACATGGCGTTATACCCGGATTTTTTACGCGATGTCAGCGCCGAGGATCTGAGACTTCGGTTTTTTGCGCGCATTGCCGAGCTCAGCGCCGCGGAGATCGATAAGCTCACCCATCTCGACTACATGCACGAAATCGCCTTCATCGCACTCGACGAAGACACGGGTCACATGCTCGGGCTCGTGCGCTTGAAGGACGAGCTCGACGAAAAGACTGCGGAATTCGCGATCTTGGTGCGCTCGCGGCTCAAGGGTCACGGGCTCGGCTGGCTGCTGATGCGGCGCGTCATCGATTACGCCAAAGAAAAAGGTCTGCGGCGTGTGTACGGCGATGTGTTAGCCGAGAACACGGCCATGCTGCAAATGTGCGCCGAACTCGGTTTTCAGGAGGAGGACATGGGATCGGACATCAGGCGAGTTGTGCTCGATCTCGAAAATATCGGCCGCCAGTGAGCGTCAGCGAGCCTTTTGGTGCCGTTAGTCGTCCATGTTCACGACGAAGCATTGAATTTAATGAATCGATTAGCGGTTGGGTGATATCACGATCAATTGCTTCATCCCGGCTGCGCATCTCAGACTAGCGCAGAAATCAGCTCACCCAACGTCCCAGCGCCACGCGTTAGGCTAGCCTCGTTCGACTGGAGGCGTTCCTGTGATCAAAGAATGTTTTCCATTCTCGGGAGTCCCATCCAATTTTCGTTGGTGCTCCTGCGAAATTTTAATTCCATATTTGGACATCCCCTGTCTGGGATCAGTAGTTGAAAGTTTGGTTCGCCAATCTTAGAGACAACAGTTCCATCACAGCCGCCATAATTTGTCCGTTTGTCGATTTGAAAAAAAGATTCGTCGCCCGCAGGTGTTCTTTCGACCCATCCGTCGCCTGACACGGATCTGCGCCAGTAACGAGGCCCTGCATTCGTTGGATCAGCGGCCTGATAGGTAAATGAATTAACGCGCGTCTCCTTAGATTCCGGGAAACGCGCCTGAGCATCCTTGGCCGGAATCGGATAAGGGTCGGGTCTTGCTATTGCGCCAATGTAGACTGTCGCCGCGAGAACTAAGGCTGCTAGCCCAGCCAGCAGTCCTAGGGCAAACCCAGGTATCGGAGCTTTTGGATGGGTGGTCCGGCCGACTAACCAGGCAAAGATTCCGATACTCGCGACACCAAATGTAAGTATCAGCAAGGAGAAAATGATAGCGAAGGATTGGGCAGAACCAAGACCAATTTGGGCGAGAAACCAGTCTTTGAGGACGTCTCGAAAGATCAACAGTAAAACGCCAAGAGCTATACCGCTAAGACCTGCAGCCTTACCAAGAGAACTCAGAATTTTGCTTTCCATCTCGCGCTCCCCAAACTAGACGACCACAACCCCCACGGCTTCTTCGCCCCTAGACACCGAGATGCTCCGCGGCCGAGACGCCATGAGTGGAGGGCTTGTAGTGTATGGCGAGTACGCCTAGCGCGTTAGGGACGGCCGCTCCAGCTAATTGTTTTGACAGAAAGCCCGAGTTCATTCAGCAATTTTTGCTATGCCTCTGTGCGGCTTAAGTCATTGAAAACGCTTATACCGGCCTCGGAGCCGCAGACCCTAGGCGAGCACCTCAGGAAAAGGAGAGGTGAACTAGAAAACCTTGATCGAGGCCTTATACGCTCCACTGCGATCTCGGCTCCTTGATGTCTGCGAATGCCACTTCTGCGACCTTCCGCGACATCGGCAGGAAGTCCGGTTTCAGCCCCGAGGCGGACATACGCTGCCATCAGTGCCCTCTTAAGCCCAAGCTCAACACTGCACTATTTTCGATCTCGAGGCGGACTCTTTTTCCGAATGGAGTCCTCCACGAACACCTCGTTCATTGCTGAGCGGATTTGGCCATATTCTTCCGGGGTCAAGAATCGCGACATTCTCGCCGGAATATCGTTCGACGTATGGGTCCGGGCGAACGCCCGTGGGTCCTTGCCGCGCGCCTCGTGGTAGAACTTGCGCGCCTTGCACAATGCCTCTTGATCTTTGGGCTCCAACGCCTCGATGTCGGATTTCGTATACGATTTCTCCGTGGTGTTCGCCAGCGCCTGATAGTCCGCCTCGGTGAGCGAGCACGGCAACGCGAACGCGTCAGTGGACAAGCCAAGACACAAACAGATGGCTAAACCGAGTGCGCTTCTGTTCGACCTTGGATGACCTGTCTGCATTTTCCCCGGCTCCATCAAATCCACCGTTTCAACTTGAACCATATCAGCGGAATTATCGTGGAAATCACGATGAGAGCCAAGGCAAAGCCATAACCCCAGGGCCAATTCAGCTCCGGCATGTTCTTGAAGTTCATTCCGTATATGCCGGCGATCAGGACGGGTGGAACTCCGGCAACGGATACGACGGTCAGCACCTTCATCACTTCGTTTTGGCCGATGCTGATGATTGCACTGGCGGCATCCTGCAGAAGCTGCACTCGACTCAGGAGGCTCTCGTCGAATTGGGTCAGCGAAACAACGTCGGTGCGCACCGCCTGAAGGCGTTCAATGACTTCGATTGCGATCCACTCGCGGCCATGATCGGCAGTGAAGTGGCATATTCGATCGATCCAGGTCAGCATATACTGGACGTTCGAAATACGCTCGCTGATGCGTCCCATCTGCGTCATTGCGGTCCTTAGCAGCTTTGGATCGTAAGATAATCCGGAATGCACCGCTTCTTCGTCGCGGAAGACCACCTTGGATGCCTGGTCCAGGCGCTCGGCTGACAGCTCGAGGTGGTCCGCTGCCCGATCGACGACTTCCTCCAAAATTCGAGTAAAGACTTCTACCGGCTCGATCCGTTCCGGCGCTCCCAGCTTTTGAGCGACAGCATCGATGACGGCGAGTTTGCCAAAATGCACGGTTATCAGCAGCTTTTTCGAGACTACGAACCCGCTCGGTGCAGAAGACCATAATCCATCTTCCGCGACGGAGATTAATGGGGCGCTCATATAGAGCGCCTTCGGCTCCGCTCGAAGCCGGCTGGTCGTTTCGATTTCCGACAATTCCTCCCTGGTGGGTACTTGCAGCCCGAACTCCTCTCTGATCGAAGATCTTTCCTCCGGGGTTGGGTCGACGAGGTCGATCCAAATGCCCTGTGCGCCGCCGGACGCAAGCTTCCAATTGCGAGGGTAACTGGTCAGCATGCGGAGAGACCCATGGTTCACTCCTTTTCATCCGAGGGGTCGCAAAAAGCCTCGCCCCGCCGGACTCTCGCCAACTTCACGGCAAAATCCCGGACGATAGATGCCGCTGCCGATGAGCGGGCGGTCCACCATCAGCCCTGGATGATCCGGGCTGCCGCCAGGATCGGCTCCATCGGCGCGGCCATAACGGCGCCGTTTCGCACCCGCTCCTCGGCTTTCGCCTCGTTGGCCCGCACATCCTCCAGCGCCCGCAGCACCGCGTCGGCTCGCTCCAAAGGCACCACGACCACGGCGTCCTGGTCGCCCACGATGATGTCTCCGGGCTTCACCTGAATGCCCCCAAGGCTCACCGGAACGGCCACGACGCCCGGGCCGTTCCGCGCCGGGGAATTCGGGCTGATGCCGGCAGCGAAGACGGGCAACCCGGTGGCGACGATGCCGGCGCGGTCGCGCGCCAGACCATCGGTCACGAATCCGGCGCAGCCTTTGTTCTTCATCATGCCTGCGGCGAGATCGCCCACGACGGCGGTCCCCGTAAACCCATCGCAGGCAACCACCAGCACGTCGCCCGGCGCCGCCTCGGCGAGGGCGCCGAACATGCCGACGCTATCCGCCGGGTACGCGTATGCCGTCAGCGCCGGGCCGACAAAGACCGCGTTGCCGGGGTCCAGCGGCTTGATGCGGTAGTCGAGGGCACCGCGTCCATCCATGGCGTCGCACAGATGCGAGGTCTGCGCGCCACGGAACGCTTCGACCAGCGCCTTTTCCGGACGGCGATGGCCACGGTTGATCGTCAGCAGCGGCGGGTTGTGCAGCATCGGCATCTCCTTGCCCTGGACCCTTGCGCCGGGTTCGATTGCGCACGTGAGGGAGCGCCCTGGCGGCATAGGTTATCATTGAAGGGTCTTCGGCGCCTCGGGGGCGGCCTCGACAGTCCTGGCCGCATTCGGCGCGATGCCGAGCTTTAGCTTGGCTGCAAAGTGTATTTGTTCCAAGCTGTTGGATAGCTACTCGCACGGCGTCGAAGTGGGCTACGGGAAAGGGCTATGATCCTGACGGGATATTTTTTTGCCGTACTGCGGTCTTGCCTGTTCCTGATCTTGAGCTGGGCATTTCCGATTTTGGCCGGACCTGTGCCCTGTCGATCGGTCACGCACGAGGGCAGCGATTACATCGTATGCCCGGTGGATCTGCGTCAGCAGGACGTGAGGTTCTTTTGGAAGGGAACGGATGGGCGGCCGTATGGGCACCTGTCCTCGCTACCGCAGTCGCTCGGCGCACACTCGGCCCTCCTGTTCGCAACCAACGCCGGGATGTTTGATCCCGATTATAAGCCTGTCGGTCTTTACATCGAAAATGGCCGGGAGCTTGTTCACGCCAATACCAAGGCTGGCCTCGGCAATTTTCATTTGAAGCCCAATGGCGTGCTGTACGTTGCCGGAGATACCGCCGGTGTCCTCGAAACCGGCGCCTTTCTCAGGCAGAAGCCACGGGCCGACTTCGCAACGCAGTCCGGACCGATGCTCGTCATGAACGGGCGCCTCCACCCGCGTTTCGCCCGAAAAGGCGGATCGCGAAAATACCGCAGCGGTGTAGGGTGCCGAGTCTCTACTCGCCGGCGCTGGGGGGAAGCAGCAATCTGCTGCCGCTTGGTCCGATGATCGGAGTTTACGATCGGGTCAAGTAACCTGTTTGACGGCGTCATTCGCTTAGGAACCGGGGCACTGGTCCCGCGGCAGCAGGATACTGCAGTCGACGCCGCCAGCGAACGCGGTGGTCGACCACCGGTCGGCGGCTTATACCTCTAATGACCCTGAGGCGGTCGTAAAGAACTATTGGCCCGATGCGGTTCTTCTCGGAACCGTGTGAGCCTCGTTATGTCTGAAGGGACGGAGGCGATGCAAAAATATTTCTCGCAGCTAAAGGGAGGCGGCAACAAGAATGCGATCCAGGAAAGGCGCACCATCGCGATCGATGACAATGCTGCGCTGGTCACGGGGTTTTACGAATTTACTCGGATGCAGGAGGGCAAGGCCGTACCAGCGCCATTACGATGCTGATCACCAAGCGGGGCGGTGAATGGCGGATTGCTCACCACCACTCTTCGCCGCAGTTCAGCCAAACAGTGAGATTTCTTCTGCCGCAGCCGCAACAAATAGCGAAACGCCGGACGACGGGGATTTGCGCGTTCCGATTATCGACTTCTGACGTCCGGTCCCCGGTCACTCCGCGGCGTCGGCCGCCGCCGACAGATTGTCGAGCGAGGAAATGATGTGTCCGGACAGCGCTTCGGCGAGCGCCGATTGCTGGTGCGGATTGCGCAACAATCCGACGCGGCACGAGGGCAGCTCGGGGAAACCTTCGGAAGCGCCGAGCACGCGCATGCCCGGCCGCAGGCCCGACTCCGGAAATACCGAGACCGCGAGCCCGGCGAGCACGGCGGCGGCGACCGCGCCGGCGTTCCCGCTCGAATAGAGCACCCGGTACGGCCGGCCCGTCAGCTCGAGCCCCTCGATCGCGGCCTGCCGCCATTTGCAGGCCGGCCGCCCGAGCGCCAGTGGCAGCGGTTCCTCGCGATGCGTGGTGTGGCGATTGGAGGTGACCCAGAGCAGGCGCTCGCGACGGAAGCTCTCGACCGGCCGGGTCGATCCGCAGTCGGTGACGATCGCCAGATCGAGCTCGTTCGCGGCGATGCGCTCGACGAGCTCGAGACTCGGCTCGCAGATCACCGAGAGCTCGACGCCCGGATAGGCGCGCGAGAACCGCGCCATGATCTCCGGTAGATAACGGTCGGCGTAGTCGTCGGGTACGCCCAGCCGCACCCGCCCGGTGAGCGCGAAATCCGAGAATGCGGAGAGCGCCTCGACGTTGAGCTTCACGATCCGCCGCGCGTAATCGAGCAGCCGCTCGCCGTCCTCGGTCAGCTTCGAGGCGCGCCCGTCCCGGGCGAAAATCGGCCGCTCCAGCCGTTCCTCGAGCCGCTTCATCTGCATCGATACGGCCGATTGGGTCTTGTGCACGATCTCGGCGGCCCGGGTGAAACTGCCGGTTTCCACGATGGCGAGGAACGTGCGCAGTTGATCGATGTCGAGCAGGGAATTCATGGGATAGCCTCGCAGGGACGATCTATCACTCCAAGTGATGTGTTAGATTAAGAACATTCGTTTTACTTATCAATACCGATTGCGCATGGTGCCCTCGTTCCGAAATCGGTTGGCATTTCGGGTGGCTCGTCGGGAGGCCGAGGGACCACCCTTGCGCCCGCTTCGCGACGGAGGTTGCCATGACGCTGCGTCAAGAGATCGTTGCGCAATTCGCCGTGCCGCTCCTGCGGGCGTTCCGCGCCGTGGGCGCGATGTCGGCGGAGCGCATCGCGCGCGTGGCGAAAATCCTCCGGCATCGCCGCGACCTCGAGTTTCTCGCTGGCCTCGACGATCGCATGCTCAAGGATATCGGGCTGACTCGGAGCGATCTTCGCTTCGCGCTCTCCGAGCCGTTCTGGCGCGATCCGGGCGCGGTTCTGATCGACACGGTCGGCCAGCGTGGACGAGCCAAGAGCCGCGCGGCTTCCGTGCCCTCGGTCGTGCCGGCGCGCGGCGAGTCGGGCGCGCGGGCAATCGGTGCGCCGCCGCGCGCACCGCGCCGGGCGGCGTGAGTTTCCCCGGCCGATCCTCCCGTCGGCCCCTCCGGACTTTCGCGTCCCCCTCCGAAGTCCGGATGCTGCGCCCGCCGGCGCGCCGGCGGGCGCTTTTTTATTTTCGGACGACATAGGGCGGAGCAGGACCGAACGAAAAATTGAATTACAGAATTATATCATCTAAAACGAAGTATTCTTGAATGATCACGCCCAAGGCCTTGATCTGACTTTCATTTTTTCGCAACGCGATCCGGTATCGATCCACCGACCTCGGTCCGCTATCCGGAGAATTCGGTCTCGTGGTGGATGATGTCGTCCGCCTCGGCATTGAGCGCGGTCGCTCTACGGCCCGGCTCGCTCAGCGGCTCGGGCCGCGGTGCGGGCAGGGCGAGCATTTCGGCTCCCGCCAACAGCCCGCCGGCTTCCTGCAGAGCCAGCCGCGCCAGATCGCGTTCGCGCACGTGTGCCTCCACCGCCCGGGCGCGCTCCGGATCGAGCCCGAGCGCGGTGAGCGCCTCGCGCCCGAACACCAGCGCCGACTCGTAGGTCTCGCGCAGCTCGAAATCGACGCCCTTGCCGATCAGCTCGAGCGTGTGGCCGCGATCGTAGGAGCGCACGTAGAGCCTGGTGCCGGGAAACTCCGCGCGCACGAGCTCGACGATGCGGGTCGCCGCTTTCGGATCGTCGACGCAGACCGCGATCAGCCGCACATTTCCGGCGCCCGCGGCGCGCAGCACGTCGAGCCGGGTGCCGTCGCCATAATAGACCTTGAACCCGAAGCGGCCGGCGTTCTGGATCATCTGCGCGTCGTTGTCGATCGTGGTGACGTCGATGCCCTCGGCGAGCAGGCATTGCGCCGCGATCTGCCCGAAGCGCCCGAAGCCGATCACCAGGACAGAGCCCGTGACCCCGTCGAAATTGTCGGGCTCGCGCTCGATCGGCTGCTTGAAACGCCGCAGCGTTGCCTCGGTCAGCTCGGCGAAGGGCGGGCCGAACAGCATGGTCATGGCGGCGATCGCCGTGACCAGGCTGCCGTCCGCGCCGTTCAGCGCGCCGAGCGAGACCCCGAGCGGCAGCAGCACGAAGGCGAATTCGCCGGCGCCGGTGAGCACCGAGCCGGCACGCAGCGCGTCGCGGCGCGAGCAGGTCACGCGGAACAGCAGCCAGACGATCGCGGTCTTGACCGCGGTCAGCACGATCGCGGCGGCAAGGATCAGCCAGAGCTTCTCGCGCACCAGCGCGAGATCGATCGTCATGCCGATGCCCATGAAGAACAGCGCGAGCAACAGCCCGCGGAACGGCTCGACATCGGCCTCGAGCTCATGGCGATAGTTGGAGCCGGCGAGCAGCACGCCCGCCAAGAACGCGCCGAGCGCCATCGACATGCCGACGGCCTGCATCAGCAGCGCGGCGCCGAGCACGATCAAGAGCGCCGCCGCGGTCATCACCTCGCGCGCGCCGGTCTCTGCCAAGAGCCGGAACGCCGGATTGAGCAGATAGCGCCCGGCCAGCACGAGCGCCGCGATCGCCGCCCCGGCACGGCCGATGGAAAGCAGATCGCCGCCCCAATCGCCGCCGCGGCTGTCTCCTCCCGGCGCAAGCAGCGGCAGCAGCGCGAGCAGCGGCACCACCGACATGTCCTGGAACAACAGAATCGCGAACGCGCGCTGGCCGTAGGTGCGCTGGAGATGCCCGCGGTCCTCGAGGATCCGCAGCGCGATCGCGGTTGCCGAGAGCGCGAGCGAGATTCCGGCGATGAGGGCGCCGCGCCAGGGAAGGCCCGCCGCAAGCGCCAGCGCCGCGATCGCCGCGGAAGTGAGGGCAAGCTGCGCCGCGCCGAGACCGAAAATATCGCGCCGCATGGCGAACAGCCGGGAAAAATCGAGCTCCAGCCCGACCAGGAACAACAGCAGCACGACGCCGAGCTCCGCGACCGCCAGGATGGTTTCGGGCGCACGGAAGATGCCGATGCCCCACGGACCGATCAGCACGCCGGCCGCCAGATACGCCACGATGGCGGAGAGACGGATGCGGCGCGCGATCGGCACGCTGATGACCGCGGTGGCGAGCAGCACGACCGCGAGCGACAGAAAGCCGAATTCGGCGGGCTGGGGATTCATGGGCGCATCCATCATGCGTGGGGGGCAACAGACCGTTGCGACCTGCTCGCATCTCGGTCGGGGCCCGGTATCGCCTTGACTGACCGCGTCCTTTAGCATGATAGCGGCGCGGCACGAGCCGCATCCAACCGAAGGCAAGCGGGTCACCCATGGCGTTCTCGATCGCGCTTGCATTCCGCAATCGAAGCTGGCGCGACCGGTCCCGGCGGCGTCCCGATCCGCGGCGGCTTGGCGGCGCTCTTCTATTGCTGCTCGCCCTCGCCGCTCCGGCGGGCGCCCAGGTCGGCTTCGATCGTCCCGGCGGCGATTATGCGAATTTCGTGGTGGGATTCGGCGATCCGGCCGTTTGCGCGTCGCGCTGCGATCGCGACTCCCATTGCCGGGCCTGGAGCTTCTCCTACCCGACCGGCCCTTTTCCCAACGCGATCTGCTGGCTGAAAAGCCAGGTGACGCCGTGGCGGCCCAATCCGTGCTGTGTGTCGGGGGTCAAAGGTGCCGGCGTCATCGGACCGCGCAATCCCGCGATCGAATTCTCGATCGACCGCGTCGGCGGCGACTACCGCAATTTCGAGATCCCGACCGATCCGGTCGGAAGGGCCTGCGGCGCTGCCTGCCAGGCGGATGCGCGCTGCCGCGCCTGGACCTATTCGCGTCCGGGATATTACGGCGGGCACGCCGCGCGCTGCTTTCTCAAGGATCGCGTGACGCTGCCGCGACACGAGCCTTGCTGCATCTCCGGCGTGGTGCGGTAGCGCGTTATCAGCACGCGTCGTCCCCGCGAAAAGCGGGGACCCATGACCACGGTCGTGCGAGTTTGGAAGGTCCGTGGCCATGGGTCACGGCTCGCGGCCACTGCGTGGCCTTGGCCGCGACGACAAGGTTGTCCGCTACCCGGTGCCGCCGACGGTGATGCGGTCGATGCGCAGCGTCGGCTGACCGACGCCGACCGGCACGCCCTGGCCGTTCTTGCCGCAAGTGCCGATGCCGGTATCGAGCGCGAGGTCGTTGCCGACCATGCTCACGCGCGTGAGCGCATCGGGACCGTTGCCGATCAGCATCGCGCCTTTGAGCGGCGCGCCGACTTTTCCGTTCTCGACCCGATAGGCTTCGGTGCACTGGAACACGAACTTGCCGGACGTGATGTCGACCTGGCCGCCGCCGAAGCTCACGGCATAGATGCCGTTCTTGACCGAGGCGAGGATTTCCGCCGGATCGCGGTCGCCCGCGAGCATATAGGTGTTGGTCATGCGCGGCATCGGCACGTGGGCGTAGCTCTGGCGCCGGCCGTTGCCGGTGGGCCGCATGTTCATCAGCCGCGCGTTCTGCCGGTCCTGCATGTAGCCGACGAGGATTCCGTCCTCGATCAGCACGGTGCGGTTGGTCGCCGTGCCCTCGTCGTCGATGGAAAGCGAACCCCGCCGTCCCGCCATGGTCCCGTCGTCGACGACGGTGACGCCCTTGGCGGCGACGCGCCGGCCCATCAGCCCGGCGAACGCCGAAGTGCCGCGGCGGTTGAAGTCGCCCTCGAGGCCATGACCGACCGCTTCGTGCAGCATGACGCCCGGCCAGCCCGACCCGAGCACCACGTCCATCTCGCCGGCGGGCGCCGGCACGGATTCGAGATTGGTGAGCGCCTGCCGGACCGCCTCGTCGGCCGCCCATTGCCAGGCATGCCTCTCCAGGAACCCCTCGTAACCCTCGCGTCCGCCGTAGCCGTGGCTGCCGGTTTCCTGGCGATTGCCCGAGCCGGCGACCACCGAGACATTGATCCGCACGAGCGGCCTTATGTCGCGATAGGTGCCGCCGTCCGCGCGCACGATCTCGACCACTTGCCAGGTCGCGCCGAAGCTGACCGATACCTGCTTGACCCGCGGGTCTTTCTTGCGCGCGTACGCGTCGATCGTCTCGAGCAGCTTGACCTTGGCCTCGAAGCTCGGCGCACCGAGCGGATTGTCCTCGCCGTAGAGCCGGACGTTGCTGCGCGCCGGTGGCGCGGCATAGGTCCCGGAATAGCCGCCGCGAACCGCGCGGACCGCCTCGGCGGCGCGTGCGAGTGCCGCCTCCGAGAGATCCGAGGCATGGGCATAACCGACCGCATCGGCCTTCACGGCGCGAAGCCCGAAGCCCTGGGCAGTGTCGTAGGTTCCTTGCTTCAGGCGCCCGTTATCGAAGACGAGGGCCTCGGATTGGCGGTATTCGAGGAAAAGCTCGCCGTCGTCGGCGCCTTCGAAGCCGCGGGCGACATGGCGCTTGAGTCGGTCTCGGTCGAGCCCGGCGCGGTCGATGAGTGAGCCGGTGGGAACCTGGGTCATGGGCGTTCCGATGGATGGTGTCCGGAACATAAGGCCGGCGAGGCGCGGCGGGGAGGGGGCCGGGCTTGAGAAATCAGAAGTCCGGGATCGAGGAGCAAAATCGTCGGCTTAGGCCGACTCCGACCGCTGAGTTCGGATGTCCGCCCCTGTCTACGGCAGCTTGTCGAACCCGTCGCCGAAGCCTTTTAGGCTCATCGGAATGCCGATGCCCTCTTCCGGGGTCTGGAAAATGATGAAGGTCGCGGTCTGGCCGGTGCGCAATTGCTTGATCAGATTATCGTCCATGATCACTTCGGCGACGCAGCCGTTGGGCAGGCAGCGCACGAACCCGGCTCGGCCGATATCGGCCTGGTTGATCTTCAGCCCGAGCCCGGAGGGCAGCAGCACGCCGAGCGGCGCCAGTACGCGCATCAGCTTGCTCTTCTGATCGGCGGTCTTGAGTACGATGACGGTCAACCCGACGTTGGGACGATCCTCGGCGGTGACGCTCTGGATCAGCGCGCATTGCTCGCTTTGCGCTCCGGGCGGCGTGTCGCAGCGGATCTGCCAGTCGCCATAGATGGATTTCACGACGCCCTGCGCTGTGGCGGTCTCCGGCAACCCGGCGGCCGATAGCGCGGCGGCGAGCGCGAAAGCCCAACTCGCGGCGCGCCGCGGCTTTGCCTGGCGGAGCATGCCCATCAGCTTAAACCTCAGACCGGCCTCGCCCGCGAACGATGTCGCAGCTGGATCGATTCGCGGCTCGTGCCGCCCTCTTGGGCCGCCCTCGGACCATGGCGCCTTGCTTCTGTCAAGAAACATCCGCAGCGTGCCGCGAGGCCGGTTCGAGCCGTGCCGGCGCACTGCGAGCCGCGCTTCGGCGGCGCGAGAAGCCACATTGCGAGTGGGGCGGAATTGTGGTTTGAGAGGCTTGGCCTCCGCCCGGACAGCTTCACCCTCGCGCCAACATCCCGCGGCACCGAGAGCCCGAGCGGGCAAGCCTGAGCGCTCGTAGCCGAGCGAGCGCGACCGGCCCCGCCGGTAATCCGTCGTAAGGAGCTAGTCGAACGATGCTGGTGTTGTCGCGGTTGATTGCCTGCGTGTCGGCTCTGGTCGTGCTCATGGGCGCAAGCGTTGCTCTTGCCGCGATGGGTTATCCCACGCCGTGGCAGACCGGGTTCCAGGACGCCGGCTCGCCGGTGATGGAAAACATCATCTGGTTCCACCGCCTGCTGCTGATCGTAATCACCCTGATCGCCGCGTTCGTGCTCGCGCTGCTGGTTTGGGTGATGGTACGGTTCAACCAGCGCACCCATCCCACGCCGTCCCGCACGACGCACCGGACCTCGCTCGAAGTGGCCTGGACCGTGATCCCGATCGCCATTCTGGTGTTCATCGCCGTGCCGTCGTTCCGCCTGTTGTTCCTCGAGCAGAACATCCCCGCGGCGGACATCACCGTGAAGGCGACCGGCAAGCAATGGTACTGGAGCTACGGCTATCCCGATCAGGGCAAAATCGAGTTCGACTCGCTGATGATCCAGGACAAGGATCTCAAGGCGGACCAGCCGCGGCTGCTTTCGGTCGACAACGATTTGGTCGTGCCGGTGAACAAGGTCGTCCGGGTCCAGGTCACCGGGTCCGACGTGATCCATTCCTTCGCGGTGCCTTCATTCGGCATCAAGATCGACGCGATCCCGGGGCGGCTCAACGAGACCTGGTTCAAGGCCACGAAAGAAGGAATCTATTACGGGCAATGTTCCGAGCTTTGCGGCAAGAACCACGCCTACATGCCGATCGCCGTCCGCGTGGTGAGCGAAAGCGATTTCAACGGTTGGCTCGAAGAGGCCAAGAAGAAATACGCGCGCGGCGATGATGCTGCGCCGGCGGCATTCGCCGCGAGAGGATCCGCGAAAATCGAGTAGCAGACCGGGCGCGCTGCGGTCCGGCAAGCGAGATCGAGGGAATACGACATGGCAACGACGATGGAGACGGCCCACGGCGCGCACGATGCGCACGATCATCCCACCGGATGGCGCCGTTATCTCTATTCCACCAACCACAAGGACATCGGCACGATGTACCTCGTGTTCGCCCTGGTCGGCGGAGTGGTCGGCGCCGTTCTGTCCATCGGCATTCGCCTCGAGCTGATGTATCCCGGGCTGCAGATTTTCCACGACGTCCACACGTTCAATGTGTTCACCACCGCGCACGGCCTGATCATGATCTTCTTCATGGTGATGCCGGCGATGATCGGCGGGTTCGGCAATTGGATGGTCCCGCTGATGATCGGGGCGCCGGACATGGCGTTCCCGCGCATGAACAACATTTCGTTCTGGCTGCTGCCCGCGTCCTTCGCCCTGCTGCTGAGCTCGATGTTCGTCGAGGGCGAGCCGGGCGGCAACGGCGTGGGGGCGGGCTGGACCATCTATGCCCCGCTGTCGACCAGCGGTCATCCGGGCCCGGCGGTCGATTTCGCCATTCTGTCGCTGCACCTTGCCGGCGCCTCCTCGATTCTCGGCGCCATCAATTTCATCACCACGATCTTCAACATGCGCGCGCCGGGCATGACGCTGCACAAGATGCCGCTGTTCGTGTGGTCGATCCTGGTCACGACGTTCCTGCTGCTGCTGGCCTTGCCGGTACTCGCCGGCGCGATCACGATGCTGCTGACCGACCGCAATTTCGGCACCACGTTCTTCAGCCCCGAAGGCGGCGGCGACCCGATTCTGTTCCAGCACCTGTTCTGGTTCTTCGGTCATCCCGAAGTCTACATCCTGATCCTGCCCGGCTTCGGCATGATCAGCCAGGTGGTCGCCACCTTCAGCCGCAAGCCGGTGTTCGGCTATCTCGGCATGGCCTATGCCATGGTCGCCATCGGCGGCATCGGCTTCGTGGTTTGGGCGCACCATATGTACACGGTTGGCATGTCGACCGGCGCCCAGGCGTATTTCGTCGCCGCCACCATGGTCATCGCGGTGCCCACCGGCATCAAGATCTTCTCGTGGATCGCTACCATGTGGGGCGGATCGCTCGAATTCCGCACCCCGCTGCTGTGGGCGATCGGCTTCATCTTCCTGTTCACGATCGGGGGCGTCACCGGCGTGGTTCTCGCCAATGCGGGCGTCGACCGCGTGCTGCAGGACACCTATTACGTGGTGGCGCATTTCCATTACGTGCTTTCGCTCGGCGCGGTGTTCGCCATCTTCGCCGGCTGGTACTACTGGTTCCCCAAGATGACCGGCTACATGTACTCGGAAACGTTGGGCAAGCTGCACTTCTGGCTCACCTTCATCGGCGTCAACATGGTGTTCTTCCCGCAGCATTTCCTCGGGCTTGCGGGCATGCCGCGCCGCATCGTCGATTATCCTGACGCCTTCCACCCGTGGAACATGGTGTCCTCGATCGGGTCTTATGTTTCGGCATGCGGAGCGCTGGTGTTCCTGTTCGGATTGGCCCAGGCTTTCCTGCGCAAAGAGAAAGCCGCCGACAATCCTTGGGGCGCCGGCGCGACGACGCTGGAGTGGACGCTGTCGTCGCCCCCGCCGTTCCACCAGTTCGAAGTTCTGCCACGCATCCGCTGACGCGGCCGGCCGGCTCGCCGGCAGCCGTTTCGGCGGCAGACGGCAAGACAAAGCGAGTTGAAAGAAATTCATGTCGCTGAGCCAAGGCAACGATCTCACCGGATCTTTCGCGCAGGTCGAGCCGAGCCTCGCCGGCGTGGGCGACTATGTTGCGCTGATGAAGCCGCGGGTCATGTCGCTCGTGGTGTTCACGGCGCTGGTCGGCCTGGTGCTGGCGCCGGGCCACCTGCACCCGGTGATCGGCTTCACGGCGCTGTTGTGCATCGCGGTCGGCGCCGGCGCGGCGGGCGCGCTCAACATGTGGTTCGACGCGGACGTCGACGCGCTGATGACCCGCACCGCCGGCCGGCCGATCCCGCGCGGACGCATTCTCCCCGGCGAAGCCCTGGCCTTCGGTCTCACGCTGGCGGGCGGCTCGATCGTCGTGCTCGGGCTTCTGGTGAGCGTGCTTGCCGCCGGCCTGCTGGCGTTCACCATCTTCTTCTACGCCGTGATCTACACGATGTGGCTCAAGCGCTCGACGCCGCAGAACATCGTCATCGGCGGCGCCGCGGGCGCCTTTCCGCCGATGATCGGCTGGGCCGCGGCAACGGGGGGCATCGGGATGGAGTCGATCCTGCTGTTCCTGATCATCTTCTTCTGGACCCCGCCGCATTTCTGGGCCCTGTCGCTCTATCGCGTCGATGAATACGCCCGCGCCGGCATCCCCATGCTTCCGGTGGTGGCCGGAAGAGCGGAGACGCACCGGCAGATCCTGCTCTACGCGCTGGTGCTGGCCCCGCTCGGGCTCGCGCCGTGGCTGCTCGGATTTGCGGGACCCGCCTACGCGACAGTTGCGAGCGCCGGCGGCGGCATGATGATTCTGCTGGCGTTGCGACTGCGCGGTCAGGGCGGAGCGGACGAAGAGCAGACCGCGAAACGGCTGTTCGCCTTCTCGGTCCTCTATCTTTTCGTGCTGTTCGCGACGCTGCTGATCGAGCACACCGGCGGACCGCGGCTCGGCGGTATCGGCATCGGATGAGCGCCATGGATGATCGGACGCCCGAGCCCGGGGTCGTGCTCACCGAGGAGCAGAAGCGCCGGCGGCGTGCGCGCTCGATCGCCATTGCGCTCGCCCTTGGGGCCTTGGTGGTGCTGTTCTATATCGTCACCATCGTCAAGCTCGGGCCCGGCGTGCTGAACCGGCCGCTGTGAGAGAGTCCATTGTTTGGTTGCGGCAAATCATCTCCCGCGCTTCACCCTCCCCTGGAGGGGGAGGGTCGCGCGCGAAGCGCGCGGGGTGGGGTGATTCAGCTTCACCCCCACCCGGCTCGCCTTTCAGGCTCGCCGACCTCCCCCCTCCAGGGGGAGGTGGAAGAGAGGCTTTCGTGAACGAGTCCAAGCAAGCGCCGCACAGAGCGCGCAGGCGCGATCTCGCGGTCGCGGCGGCCTGCGGAATGTTCGTCGCGGTCATGGTCGGCATGGCCTATGCGTCGGTACCGCTCTACAGCTGGTTCTGCCGTGCCACCGGTTTCGGCGGCACCACGCAGGTGGCCAGCGTCGCGCCCGGCGCCGTGCTCGAGCGCAAGCTCAACGTGCGCTTCGACGCCAATGTCACCGGCGGTCTGCCGTGGAAATTCGAGCCGGAGCAGAACTCGGTCGAGGTCAAGCTCGGCCAGGTGGTGACCGTGATCTTCACCGTCATCAACCAAGCGGCGCGGGAGACGGTCGGGCAGGCTTCCTACAACGTCACGCCGCCGACGGTCGGGCAGTATTTCTCCAAGATCAACTGCTTCTGCTTCACCGAGCAGCGGCTCAAGCCCGGCGAGCGGCGCGAGATGGCGGTGGTGTTCTTCGTCGATCCGGAGCTCGCGAACAATCCCGATGACGACGACCTCAACACGATCACGCTGTCCTACACCATGTATCCGGTCCGCGAACCGCCCAAGCCTGTGGCGGACAGCGGGCCGGGCCGCAGCTAGCTGCACGCGAGCCGAAGCGAATCCCTGAGTTTCTGAAGCGAATGGAGACGAGGACGATGGCCGAAGCGCAAGCAAAGCACCCTTACCATCTGGTCGAGCCTTCTCCGTGGCCGGCCGTGGGAGCGGTTTCGGCCTTCCTGCTGGCGGTGGGCCTCATTGTCTGGATGCGTCACATGTTCGCCGCCGCCCCGATCGTCTTCGCCTTCGGCGCGCTCGGGATCGTGTGCACCATGGTCGGCTGGTGGCGCGACGTCGTCCACGAAGCCGAGTACGAGGGGCACCATTCGCGCGTGGTGCAGCTCTCGCACCGCTACGGCATGATCCTGTTCATCGCTTCCGAGGTGATGTTCTTCGTCGCGTGGTTCTGGGCCTATTTCAACACCGCGCTGTTCCCGGCCGATGTCCACGACGTGATGCGCACCGAGCTGTTGGGCGGGACGTGGCCGCCGAAGGGGATCGAGACGTTCGATCCCTGGCACCTGCCGCTGCTCAACACGCTGATCCTGCTCACCTCCGGCACCACGGTGACCTGGGCGCATCATGCGTTGCTCGAGAACGATCGCCAGGGCCTCAAATGGGGCCTGATCTGCACGATCCTGCTCGGCATCTCGTTCACCTGCATCCAGGCTTACGAGTACAGCCACGCGCATTTCGCCTTCAAAGGCCACATCTACGGCGCGACCTTCTTCATGGCGACCGGCTTCCATGGCGCGCATGTGATCATCGGGACGATCTTTCTCGCGGTATGCCTGCTGCGCGCGTTTGCCGGTCAGTTCAAGCCGACCCAGCATCTCGGCTTCGAGTTCGCCGCCTGGTACTGGCATTTCGTCGACGTGGTCTGGCTGTTCCTGTTCACCTGCATCTACGTCTGGGGCGCGGGCGTGCATGCCGAAGCCGTGGTGCATTGACGTTACCCTGTCCCCGCAATGCGGGGAGAGGGCGGTCGGCACGGCAGCGCGGATCGAGTGAGCGGGCCGTCGTAGGCCGCTGCGGCGCGCCGAACCAACGTCGCCGATATCTCAAATCCTGTGGCAGCAGAAATCTCGATGGCCGACGCCAAGTCTTCGCTTTCCTTTCCCATCATGACCGGCCTTGCCGGCCGTTGCCCGCGCTGCGGGAAGGGCAAGCTGTTTGACGGATTCCTGCAGCTCGGGTCTCGATGCGAGGCTTGCGGGCTCGATTATGCCTTTGCCGATCCCGGCGACGGTCCCGCCGTGTTCGCGATGTTCATCGGCGGCTTCATCGTCGTCGCGGCGGCGCTGATCGTCGAGTTCGCCTACCAGCCGCCGTTCTGGCTGCATGCCGTTCTGTGGGCGCCGCTGATCCTGATCGTCACGCTCGGTCCGCTGCGTCTGCTCAAAGGAGTCCTGATCGCGCTGCAGTATCACCACAAGGCGGCGGAGGGACGGTTGCATCCCGGAGAGGGGACTTGAATGCAGTGCGGGTGCAGTCGCGCCGGAAGGGTTTGTTGGGCCCTGCCGTTGCGGCGCTTGCCGCATTCGCGGTGCTGATCGGGCTCGGCGCCTGGCAGCTCGAGCGCAAAGCCTGGAAGGAAGGCCTGATCGACGCCATCGGCCGCAAGCTTGCGGCAGCGCCGGTCGATCTGCCGCCGGCCGCCGGTTGGGCTCGCCTCGACCGCTCCGAGTGGGAATTCCGCCGCGTGCGTTTTGCCGGCGAGTTTCGCCACGATCGGGAAGCGCTCGTCTATACCACGGGCTCGACGTTGCGGACCGATGTGAGCGGTCCCGGCTATTGGGTGTTTGCGCCGGCGCGAACGCGTGACGGCTTGGTGCCGGTCGATCGCGGCTTCGTGCCGTTGGACCGCAAGGACGCTGCGATCCGCATGGCCGGGCAGCTCTCGGGCTCGACCGACATCGTCGGCGTGCTGCGCTGGCCCGAAACGCGCTCGTGGTTCACGCCCAACGACGATCCCGCAAAGAACATCTGGTTCGTGCGGGATTCTGTCGCCATCGCCGCCGAGAAGAGCTGGGGCCCGGTGCCGCCGTTCTACGTCGAGCAGGAGACGCCGGTGCCGCCGGGCGGCCTGCCCGCTCCGGGCAAGCTCAAGCCGAACCTGCCGAACAATCACCTGCAATACGCCATCACCTGGTTCGGCCTCGCTGCGGTGCTGGCCGGCGTGTTCGCGGTGTTTGCTTGGGGATGGGTGCGGGAGGGCCGGGGATAGCGGTGATCGTGGGCAGTCCCGGTCGTGTGGACTGTCAACCATAGCACAGCATCGGCTAGAACCGTGCATCTCGCCTTGAGCCTGCCGGGTCTCAGCGCCCCTCCTTCAAGGCAGCAGTTTAATTACAACAGACCCGCAAGGTGTAGAAACGCCTCGACCGCTTCGCGATAAGCGGAAACGTGCTTGTCGATGTCGGGTTTGGTCGCAAGATAGTAACGATTGTGGGCGGACCGGTGTCCCAAGTCTTTGAGTCCAGCCAGCTCCTTTTTTACATTACGAGGAAGATTCCACGTCGGCTCCGCAAGCGAGGTCCCTACGAGCGCAGTTAGCTGGAAGAAGTCCCCTGTCGCAGAATTCTTGATTTTGGCATCGAGCTTTCGTGCCTCAAACGCTTCGATGATGGAGGACTCCAGCAAACGTCGCATCATCACGGCGCAACCATCGTACCAACCCGAGGCATAACATCCATTCATTTGCCTTCCCACCGAGACTAGGTATCCTCGCTTAGTTTGATTGAGCTTAACGAGGGGAAAAACACCTGCTTCTTCCAACTCGCTAGTATCCGCCGGCGCCTTGCCCCACGTCGTTTTTATCGTGAACTGGAGGTCACGAGCTGCCGTCGCACGATCCTTGGGAGACGCGTCAACTGAAAAGACCTTCTGCACAAGTTCCGCTAGCGCGGTAGTGTCCCCAACTGATGCTTGAGGTAGGCGGCCGAAAGCAATGGTCGCATCAGCGCGCAGATTCGCCATCTTATCAGCATAATAGTTGGGACACCACTCAGCGATTGCCTATGTTTGCGCGCGGTTTTTGCGGTCGCTAAAGCGCTATCGATCAAGCCATTAAGCGTTTCTTGCGGTGAAAATTTCTGGACCCTTCGACGCGTCGTCTTCCGTGGCATGACCTACCACTTCGAGTACGCGTAAGTGCTTTTCGCTCCGTCTTTCGCCGTAATTTTTTGACTACGAAGCTGGCGCTGCTGTGTGAGGGATTGGAGCGGTCCGCTCAGACCAGTCAATGCTATATGACGGCCTCTGTTAGCCAATTCGGCCTTGACGTCAGCGATAGTCCGCTGCTTCTTGTCAAAGAAACCGTCAGTTATAAGCTCCTCGACGTACGACTTCGGTCCTCTGCGACCTTCAGCTGCGCGACTAGGGCGGCGTGGAGCCGTTGATTTGTGCTGTGTGGGAGCCTTTCTTTGGGACTTCAGCTCCGTTGGCTGTCTCGCCTCGAGCAGAGTAGCGAGGATTCTATCGAAGGCCACACGACGGAGTTCGGGGTCCTTTACCGAAGCAACAGCGGCCTCTGCTTCCGCGATCATCGCGGCATACGTGCGTGATGCTTTTTCAGCCGGCATCAGCATCTCCAATATTCTGTTCGAGCAT
>WNGF01001036.1_pt1 | contig 40799 bp, 42 predicted proteins | sample 5400641 | NCBI WGS metagenome assembly WNGF01 (sample SAMN13153371, study PRJNA577476) | soil metagenome | isolation source: 80 cm soil or saprolite under grassland replicate 2 | place: USA:California | collected 2016-06-15 | reverse complement strand
ATCCTCAAGAACGTCTCGACCTGGCGCTGCCGCGAACCCGAGCACCTCGCCTATGTGCTCGACCACCTCGAAGAGCTGGTGGTCAAGGAGGTGCACGGCTCGGGCGGCTACGGCATGTTGATCGGGCCGATGGCCGACAAGGCGGCGATCGCGGCATTCCGCGCCAAGCTCAAATCCAATCCGAAGAATTTCATCGCGCAGCCGACGCTGGCACTCTCGACCTGCCCCACCTGCGTCCAGGAAGGAGTTGCGCCGCGACACGTCGATCTGCGCCCGTTCGTGCTAATGGGGCGCGATCGCATCCGCATCGTGCCGGGCGGCCTCACGCGCGTGGCGCTGAAGAAAGGTTCGCTCGTAGTCAATTCGAGCCAGGGCGGCGGAACCAAAGATACCTGGGTCTTGGATCGGTGACACGGAACGTACGATTGACTCGAATGCGCTGTTCGCAGAGCGCCGCGCTGCAGCTGTGGCCTGCACCGCCTTCCGAATAACCCGATGCTCTCGCGGACTGCCGATAACCTTTACTGGCTGGCCCGTTACGTGGAGCGCGCGGAGGATCTCGCCCGTATCCTCGAGGTCACGCAGCGGCTCACCACGCTACCGCTGGCCTATGTCGGCTCCTCCAACGAATGGGAATCGGCGGTCGCGACCGCCGGCTGCGCGCACGCATTTGCCGCGGCCTATCCGGAAGCCAACGAGGAGACGGTCACGGATTTTCTCTGTTTCTCCGCCGCCAATCCGTCCTCCATCCGCAACTGCTTCGAGATCGCCCGCACCAACGCACGCGCCGTGCGCACCGCGCTCACCGTCGAAATGTGGGACGCCATCAACGGCACTTGGCTCGAGCTCAAACGCTTCGGCAATGGCCCGACCTCGCGCGAGGAATTCATGCGCTTCCTGCGCTGGGTGCAGGAGTCCTCGTTGCGCTTCGATGGTTCCGCCTATCGCACTATGCTGCGCAACGATGCCTATTGGTTCTCCCGCCTCGGCGTCTTCATGGAGCGCGCCGACAACACCGCGCGCATCCTCGACGTGAAATATCATATGCTGCTGCCGGCGCATGAGCGCGTCGGCGGACCGCTCGATTATTTCCAGTGGTCGGCCATCCTGCGTTCCGTGTCGGCACTGACCGCCTACCATTGGGTGTATCGCGAGAGCGTGAAGCCTTGGCTGATCGCCGACCTCCTGATTTTGCGCGATGAAATGCCGCGTTCGCTGGCGAGTTGCTACGAGAACCTCGTGGTCTACTTGGATCACATCGCGCGCGCCTATGGCCGCCAGGGACCGGCCCAGCGCCAGGCGCGCGCAGTACGGGCGCGACTCGAGAACAGCCGCATGGAGGAAATTTTTCAGCAGGGAATGCACGAATTCATCAGCCAGTTCATCGACGACAACAACCGCCTGGGCGTGGCAATCAGCGAGCAATATCTGATGTAGGCGGGAAGAGAGAGGACGAATACCGGAGGACGGAGTATGGTCCGTCCTCAGTCGTCTGCCGTGCGTCTCGGTCCATGCATATTCGGATCTCGCATCTGAGGAGCTGCCCAAGATTGCCGGTTGGGGGCCAGCATCGGTATATAGGGCCGCACCGGCTGGCCGGAGCGTTTCGAACGTCATGACGTATTGCTGTGGCATCCTGGTGCGTGACGGCTTGGTGATGTTCGCCGACACGCGCACCAATGCCGGCGTCGATAACGTTGCGACCTTCCGCAAGCTCCACGTCTTCACCCGGCCGGGCCAGCGCATCATGGCAATCGCCTCGGCCGGCAATCTTTCCATCAGTCAATCGGTGGTCAGTATCCTGCGCGAGGGCTGGGAAAATCCGGAGACCGGCGAGACTGAAACGCTGATGGGCGCCCCCACCATGTTTCAGGCGGCACAGCGCGTCGGCTGCATTATCCGTGAGCTTCACGACATCGAGGGCAAGGCGCTCGAGGCTTCGGAGGTCACATTCGACGTTTCATTCCTGTTGGGCGGACAGATCAAGGGCGAGCGGCCGCGGCTATTCATGCTTTATGCCGCGGGCAACTTCATCGAATGCACACAGGATACTCCTTATCTGCAGATCGGCGAGCACAAATACGGCAAGCCGGTGCTCGATCGCGCCATCACCTACGACATCGACCTCTACGATGCGCTCAAGGTCGGCTTGGTCTCGGTCGATTCGACCATGCGCTCGAATCTCAGCGTCGGCCTGCCGATCGACGTCCTGATCGCGCGGCGCGACGTCTGCGACGCCGAGCTCAACTTTCGCATCGAGCCGGGAGAGCCGTACTTTCACGACCTGCGCGAACGCTGGTCGGCGGCGCTGCGCGCCGCGCATGCGGGAATTCCCCGCCCGCCCTACAAGAACGTCCGCTGACTGCGCGGCGAGGACTGGGCCTGTTGGCATTCCAGGTGCCTAAAGCGCGCTGATTTTTGGTTGGATCGTTGGCCCCCTCCGTCGTCATCGCCCGCGAAAGCGGGCGATCCAGTAACCGTAAGACTCTCAGTGATTACTGGATGCCCCGCTTTCGCGGGGCATGACAGGGGAGGAGCGAGCGACTCCCTCTAAAGTCATCACGCGCTAGCCTTCGACGAATGATTTGAGGCGCGCCAAGGCGTCATCCCATTGCTTGGATACCCGATCGAGGTACTTGCGAGCATCGTCTAATGGCTGCGGTTCCAGCTCGAACAAGCTTTCGCGCCCAACGCGGACACTACGCACCACGCCTGCGCTTTCCAGGACCCGGAGGTGTTTCGTGACCGCTTGACGCGTGAGATGGGTGCCGACCGTCAGGCGAGAGATCGATTGCGGCCTGCCGCTGCTGAGCTTGCTGAGCTTGCTGAGCACCGATAGCCGCGTCTCGTCACCGAGAGCGGCAAACACCGATGCACGAGCTTTCAAAGTGGCAAGTCCGCTAAGCCGCATGTGCAAGGTGCCGTGAGATGTTTCCGAGTTGCTCGTCCCAGCCGCCGTCGTTCATGCGAAAGGCCTCGAGGCGGCGTTTGTTTGGAAGCCGGTCGAAACCGGATTCGACCACGCGAAGCAATGTCCCTCTCGCGCTCTTCTCCAATGTAAACTCAACGAGCGTCGGCGCCTCGGCCGAATAATCCTCATCCGGATCGATGGCATAAGGATGCCACGTGAAAGAAAACAGTCGCTCAGGCTCGATTTTCTGGACAACGGTCTCAAATCGGATGTGCTCATAACCGGGATAGGTGATCTGGCCGCGCGTAGCCTGTCCCGGCACAAATGGCCCCTCCAGTCGAACGCGGAACCAGGTCCCGAATTCGCGGTAATCGGTCAGCGCGCGCCAGACGCGGGAGACTGGTGCGCCGAGTTCGATGGCCTTTTCGATACGATCGGACATACGCAACCTCCTGGTTGCGTATGGAAATAACCTACTTTTCGGCGAAACGCAACCATTTTGTTGCTCTTTCTTGCAGCGGCGCTACGGCCCAGACCTTTGGCCCCGCTGTTGCGGACTTATCTGCGAGCGATAGGCGATACGACCACATTGCTTCCCCGCGAGCCCAATGACGATAATGGCGTGATCTGCGGAGGGTGCCACCATGGCTCAGTCTCAAAAAGTCGCGCTCGTGACCGGCGCCGGGACCGGCATCGGCAAGGCGGTAGCGCTGGCGCTGATGAAGGACGGCTACGCTACGGTATTGGCCGGGCGACGAAAGGACAAACTCGAGGAAACAGCGAGCGAGGGCCGGTCGACCGGCGCGAAAAGTCTTGTCGTGCCGACCGACGTCGCCGATCCGGCGGCAATCAAAGCGCTGTTCGCCAAGACCAAGGATGCCTTCGGCCGGCTGGACGTGCTTTTCAACAATGCGGGGATCGGCGCTCCCGCGGTGCCGCTCGAGGATTTGCCCTACGAGACGTGGAAGCAAGTTGTCGACACCAATCTCACCGGCATGTTTCTGTGCACGCAAGAAGCGATCAAGATCATGAAGGCGCAAGATCCGCGCGGCGGCCGCATCATCAACAACGGCTCGATCTCCGCGCACGCGCCTCGCCCGCGCTCGGTCGCCTACACCGCGACCAAGCATGCGGTGACCGGGCTCACCAAATCGACCGCGCTCGATTGCCGCGGCTACAACATCACCTGCAGCCAAATCGACATCGGCAATGCCGCCACTCCGCTGACCGAGCGCATGGTGCAAGGGCAAGGCGTGATGCAAGCGGACGGCCGCATGACGATCGAGCCGCGCATGAACGCTGACGACGTCGGCCGGGCGGTGGTCTACATGGCCAACCTACCGCTCGACACCAATGTCCTGTTCATGACGGTGATGGCAAACCTGATGCCGTTCGTCGGGCGAGGGTGATTTTACGCGGCCAACGCATCGAAGCGCGCTAATCGATCCGTGTCACGCTGAGCTTCGCCCCTGCCCTGACCTTGGCCAGCGTCTTCACGTCGCCGGTCGCCCTGCCGAAGATGTTGCATGGGCTCGCAAGCCGCGTCTCGTCTCCGCGGCTGATCGGGGTGCGGCCAAAGCCGAGCGCAATTGCGTGACCATCGGGCCAATAGGCGAGCTCACCGGGCGTGACCACGGCGCGCGCGTCCTGCTCCCGCGCAGCCTTGACCGTGACCTCGAAGTAGACCTCCTCGCCCCAGGTGAGCGCCGACGAAGAGATCGGCAGCGCGGCCGCGATCGCACGCGCGGTCGGCGTATCGAACAGCTCGGCGTCCAGCGTGAGCGTGCCGAAATCGAAGCGAATGCGCGTCATTGCAAGCCTCCGTTGACCACCGGCACTGCGTGGCGCATTTTTTCCCGCCGTGCAACCGGACTTGGGGGGCGCGTGCGCCCCGAGGGTAAACGTCGCAAGCCGGCTCGCTTCCACCGTGAGCCCGCGCTTGTCGAAGGGGGCAATGCAGAATCTCCAATCGGCATCCGGCATCTTCGCGCTGCTCGCCATTGCCTGGATCGTCAGCGAAGATCGCCGCGGCGTTGCGTGGACGCAGGCTGCCGTCGCCCTTCTGGTGACCTTCGCCACCGCGGTCATTCTGCTCAAAGTGCCCGGGGTGAGGCGCGCGTTCGCGGCGATCAACGATGCGGTCGATGCAATCGCCGCGGCAAGCAGGGCCGGCACGTCGTTCGTTTTCGGCTATCTCGGCGGCGGCGAGCTTCCCTTCGAGCTCAAGGTCCCGGGCGCGCAATTCGTGTTGGCGCTGCAGGCGCTGCCGATCGTGCTGGTGATGAGCGTCTTGACCACGCTCCTGTTTCATTGGCGCATTCTGCCGCCAATCGTGCGGGGCTTCTCCTGGGCGCTCGAGCGCACGCTCAAGGTCGGCGGCGCGGTCGGGCTCTCGACCGCAGCCAATATTTTCCTCGGCATGGTCGAGGCGCCGCTGTTCATCCGGCCCTATCTGGCAAGGCTCACGCGCAGCGAGCTGTTCATCGTGATGACCGGCGGCATGGCCGGCATCGCCGGCACGGTTCTGGTGATCTACGCGACCTTGCTCGGCCCGATTATCCCCGATGCCACGGCGCATTTCGTGATCGCCTCGGTGATGGGTGCGCCCGCCGCCATCCTCGTCAGCCTGATCATGGTGCCGGAACGGGCCGCCCGCCGCGCGGGCGGCGAGATTATCGAGGTGGGAAAGGTCGCAGCGAGCACCATGGACGCGATCGTCAGAGGCACCGCCGCTGGCCTCGAACTACTGCTCAACATCTGCGCCATGCTGATCGTGCTGGTCGCGTTGGTCCATCTCGCCAATGCGATCATCGCCGGCATCCTGCCCGAGATGGCAGGTGCGCCGATCACGCTGCAACGTTTGCTCGGTTACGCGATGGCGCCCGTGTGCTGGCTCATCGGCATTCCCTGGGCCGAGGCGACGACAGCGGGCGGTTTGATGGGCGTTAAGACCGTCCTCAACGAATTCATTGCTTATGTGGAGCTGTCGAAGCTACCGCCCGAGGCGCTGGACGCGCGCTCGCGCTTGATCATGCTCTACGCCATGTGCGGCTTCGCCAATTTCGGATCGCTCGGCATCATGATCGCGGGATTATCCACCATGGCACCGGAGCGGCGCGACGACGTCCTCTCGCTCGGCCCCAAATCGATTCTCTCGGGGACGATTGCGACCTGCTTGATGGCGGCGGTCGTGGGGGTGCTGACGTGAGCAGCGGCCGCTGATCGGCCGCCGCTCCTCCTCTCAGTGCAGGCGGAACTCGCCGTCGATCGTGCGCAGCTCGGCGGGCTTGATCAGCCGCGAGTGCGCCACCGTGACCGAGTAGAGAGGTCCCTCCAGCTTTTCCAGCCAGAACGCGAGAAAGCGGTTGAGCACGGGAAATCGCGGACACAGATCGTAGTCCTGCCAGACATAGGTCTGCAGCAAGGACGGATGGTCGGGAAGCCGATAAAGAATCTGCGCCGTGGTTAGACCGTAGCCTTCGAGTTGGCGGCGGAAGTCCTTGGATGCCAAGCCTTTGTCTGCAAAGCGTTGAGATGCCATGGATGCCCCTCCGATTCGGACATCAAGTCTGCGAGTCAGCTCCCACACAAACAAGCTCAAAAAATGGAGAAAGTTTCTAAAATCAAGGCGTTAGCAGCATGGGAACTGCACTGCTGACAACCGGCAGCGTCATCTCTTTTCCTGCCTGTCTTCCAGGAAAGTTGGCACTGCCTGTAAACGACTGCCAGATTTGACTTGGCACTCCGGCACCTGGAGTGCTAAATTTTTTTGGGACGCCTCTTGCGGGTCGAGTTTGGACCCCTATGTCGCGCCTGGAACCAGCGGCAAAGCATCCCTTTGCTGCCCTGCATGTGGCCAAATCTCACATTCTGTCAGAAGCTTAGGAGGACACCATGAAGTTTCGTCCGCTTCACGACCGCATCGTCGTTAAGCGCATCGATGCCGAGGAAAAAACCGCCGGCGGCATCATCATTCCCGATACCGCCAAGGAGAAGCCGTCCCAGGGCGAGGTGATCGCAGTGGGTCCCGGCGGCCGCGACGAGGCGGGCAAGCTGATCCCCATCGACATCAAAGTCGGCGACCGGGTGCTGTTCGGCAAATGGTCGGGCACCGAAGTCAAGATCGACGGCGAGGAGCTCCTGATCATGAAGGAGAGCGACGTCATGGGCGTCATCGAAGAGGGCGTCGCCAGGAAGAAGGCCGCCTGACGCAACCGCGTCGGCTCGCCCTCACAACAAGGATACGGAGACAACAGCCATGGCTGCCAAGGAAGTCAAATTCTCGGTCGAAGCCCGCGACAAGATGCTGCGCGGCGTCGATATCCTCAATAATGCGGTGAAGGTGACGCTCGGTCCCAAGGGCCGCAACGTCATCCTCGACAAGAGCTTCGGCGCTCCCCGCGTCACTAAGGACGGCGTCACCGTCGCCAAGGAAATCGAGCTCGAAGACAAGTTCGAGAACATGGGCGCGCAGATGGTGCGCGAGGTCGCCTCCAAGACCTCCGACGTCGCTGGCGACGGCACCACGACTGCAACCGTGCTCGCCGCCGCCATCGTCAAGGAGGGCGCCAAGTCGGTCGCCGCGGGCATGAACCCGATGGACCTCAAGCGCGGCATCGATCTTGCGGTCGAGGCCGTCGTGGAAGATCTCAAGAAGAACTCCAAGAAGGTCACCTCCAACGAGGAAATCGCCCAGGTCGGCACCATCTCCGCCAACGGCGACGCCGAGATCGGCCGCTTCCTCGCCGAAGCGATGAAGAAGGTCGGCAATGAAGGCGTGATCACGGTCGAAGAGGCCAAATCGCTGGAGACGGAGCTCGACGTCGTGGAAGGCATGCAGTTCGACCGCGGCTACATCTCGCCCTACTTCATCACCAACGCCGACAAGATGCGGGTCGAAATGGAAGACCCGTATGTTCTCATCAACGAAAAGAAGCTTTCCGGCCTCCAGGAGCTGCTCCCACTCCTGGAATCGGTGGTGCAGACCGGCAAGCCCTTGCTCATCATCGCCGAGGACGTCGAGGGCGAAGCGCTTGCCACCCTCGTGGTGAACAAGCTGCGCGGCGGGCTCAAAGTCGCCGCGGTGAAGGCTCCTGGCTTCGGCGATCGCCGCAAGGCCATGCTGCAGGACATCGCTGTCCTCACCGGCGGCCAGGCGATCTCCGAGGACCTCGGCATCAAGCTCGAGAACGTCACCCTCAACATGCTGGGCCGGGCCAAGAAGGTGACCATCGACAAGGAGAACACCACCATCGTCGGCGGTGCCGGCAAGAAGGCCGACATCGAGGCCCGCATCACGCAGATCAAGGCGCAGATCGAGGAGACGACCTCCGACTACGACCGCGAGAAGCTGCAGGAGCGGCTGGCCAAGCTTGCCGGCGGCGTGGCGGTCATCCGCGTCGGCGGCGCGACCGAGGTCGAGGTGAAGGAGCGCAAGGACCGCGTGGATGATGCCATGCACGCGACCCGTGCCGCGGTCGAGGAAGGCATCCTGCCGGGCGGCGGGGTTGCGCTCTTGCGCGCCACCGAGGCGCTCAAGAAGCTTCGGTCCCACAACGACGATCAGAAGACCGGGATCGAAATCGTGCGCAAGGCGCTGTCATGGCCGGCGCGCCAGATCGCCATCAACTCCGGCGAAGACGGCTCCGTGATCGTCGGCAAGATCCTGGAGAAGGATCAGTATGCCTTCGGCTTCGACGCACAGAGCGGCGAGTACGGCAACCTCGTGTCGAAAGGCATCATCGACCCGACCAAGGTGGTGCGCACCGCACTGCAGGACGCGGCCTCCGTTGCCGGGCTCCTCATCACCACCGAGGCCATGGTCGCCGAAGTGCCGAAGAAGCAAGCGCCTGCCATGCCGCCGGGCGGTGGCGGAATGGGCGGCGGAATGGACTTCTGACGCTTTGCGGCGCGCGACGCTGCAACGGCCCGGGCGCAAGCCCGGGCCGTTTTTCGTTGCTCACTCCGCCGGTGCCACCGCGCGCGCTTTCTCCACGCCGTTGACCAGCACCGCGATCACGGCAGTCGCGACGACGAAGCCGAGCGCGATCGTCGCCGTTGTTGCCAGCACCATGGCGAAGCCGCCGCGCCCGTGCAGGAACGCAATCGCCGAGACCGCCGCGCCGGCGGCCAGGAAGGTGAGGAAATAACGCACCGCATAGATGCGGCCGCGCCAGGCGTCCGCGGTGTAGCGGGCGATCACCAGATCGTTGACCGTGACCTGCGCGTAGATCGCCGCCATGGTCACGGCAAGCGCCAGGATCAGCACCTTGCCGGTGGCCTGCGCCACCCACAGCACGCCGAGGAACTGCAATGACGCGATCACGGCGAAAAGGATGTGGGGCGGGAATTTCTCCACCAGCCGGCCGACCGCGATCTGGGCGAGCGCACCGCACATGAACACCGCAGTCGCCAAGCCCCCGACCAGAAGAAGCGGCACGTCGGCGCCGAGCCGCTCATCGACGATCTTGGGCAGGGCAACCGAGACGATGTTGAAGACCAGCCCGGCGCAGAGCGCGATCACGATGAACAGGCCGAAGATCGTCGCCGCCAATGCGGCGCCGAGCGGAACATCGGCGACTGTACCGCGGCTCGCCGCTTTTCGTGCTTCGTCCGGAACGAGGCGCAGATAGACCACGGCGGTGGCGACGCAGACTGCCCCGGGGACCAGGAAGGCCGCGCGCCAGCCCAGGCCCGCGACCAGCGCCGCGGTCGTGCCGGCGGCGAGCGCGGCGCCGAGGTTGCCGCACACGCCATTGAAAGCAAGCGAACGGCCGCGCAAGGTCGCCTGCTCTATCAGCATGGCGGTGCCGACGGGATGATAGATCGCCGCAAAAACGCCGAGCGCAGTCAGTGCGATCCCAAGCACGATGAGGTTCGGCGCGAGCCCCGCCGCGACCAGCGACAGCCCGCAGCCGGCATAGAAGAGCACCATCATGTTGCGCCGGCTCCAATGGTCACCGAGCCAGCCTGCCGGCAGTGAGAACACCCCGAAGGCGATGAAGGCGGGCGTGCCGAGTACGATGAGTTCGGCGTAGCTGCGCCCGTAAATGAGTTCGAGCCCGATCACTACGGTCGGGAAGATCAGCATCACGTAATGGTCGAGTGCATGCGCCCAATTGATGAAACCGATGGAGCGCTTGATCTCGTTTGTGCCTGCAGTGGCCATGACTTGATATCGCCCCAAAACCCCGTGGATGCGGGCCTGCGCATGGCGGCACTCGCAACCGCCTGCACGCATATAGCGCGATTTAGTGCCACCTATCCATGTCTAAATCGCGGAGCAGATTTTCGCCACGCAAGCATCGGCAAATCGCGCAGCTAAAGAACAGATCCAGTGCAGCAGAAGCTAACGCCCGCTGGGACGCTGGGCGAGCATCTCGCGCAGTACCTCCTCCAGCGGCCGCGGCGAGATTCCGAGCTCTGCAAATCCGGGCATGCTCGGCGAAGCAACGTTATCGACCTGCATCAGCTCGATCTGGTTGCGGGTCACGGGAGCGTTCGGGAGCATCTCCCCCACCGACGCCAGCGCATGCCAGGCGGCAAACGGCATCGGCATCAGCCTCGCCGTGAGGCCGGCTTCGCGCGCCACCGCTCTGAGCAACTCCTCGTAGGAATAGATGCGAGGCCCGCCGCACTCGAACGTGACGGCGCGCCTTTCCGTCCGCGCGAGCGCCCTGGCGATCGCCTCCGCCACGTCCCCCACATAGGCCGGCTGCAATCGGGTGAGGCCGCGGCCGAACATCGGAAAGACCGGGAGCGTGCGAAGCAGCGCGAGAACGGTGCTCAGAAACGCATCATCCGGCCCGAACATCACCGCCGGGCGAACGATGACCGCGTCGGGGAAGGCGGCGCGCACCGCCAGTTCACCCTCCCCGCGTTTGCGGATGTAGAGCGACGGCGAGATCGCGTCGGCGCCGATTCCGGAGACCTGGACGAGCCGTTCGAGTCCGATCTGCTGCGCCCGAGCCGCCAGACGGCGCGCCGCCTCGACGTGCACGGAATGAAACGTTTCCCCTCCCCGCTCGACATAGAGACTGACCGCGTTGACCGCCGCGTATGCACCGACCAGCGCATCGGCAACAGCATGTGCATCGTGAATGTCGAGCTCGAGTGATTGAAGCTGCGGACCGTCAGGACCGAACAGTTCGCGACTGCGGTTCGCATGCCTTGACGCGATTCGAACGATAAAATCGTGCTTGCGCAGATGATCGACGACGCGCCGCCCGAGAAAGCCGGTTCCGCCGAAGACGGTGACGACGCGCACGCTCATGGGCCAAGCATGCGATCGATCTTGCTCGCCATGATGAAGTCGTTCTCGTGCAGTCCCTTGATCTTCTTGGTGCTCAGGGAGACCGTTGCGTAACCCCAGCCGAAGCCGATGTCGGGGTGATGTCCCTCGCTTTCGGCTAACTCGCCGACCTGCCGCACGAAGGCGAGCGCTTCTCGGAAATTGCGGAATCGAAACGTGCGCTCGATGCGATGGGCGTCATCGCGCAGCTCCCAATCCGGAGCCTGCGCCTGCAGGCGCAGCGCCTCATCGCGCGCCAACGGCGGGACCCCGCCGCGACACGGCGTGCAGGTCTTCTCAGCCAGGGTGTCGGTCATATTCTGTCTCCGTCGCACCGAGCAAGGCAATGCTGGGTGTCAGCGATCGATCTCGCCGAATACGATATCAAGCGAGCCGATGATCGCCGAGACGTCGGCGAGCATGTGCCTCCACCTCGCGCTCGCCAGCCAAGCTTGGATCAGCGCGCGGCCAGCCGTCACGCTCTACCTTAAAGATCAGTGCTTCAATCCAAGCGTGATGACAACGTCCGTTGCTTGGGGCTCGTGCAGCTCGAGACCAGACTGGCTATCATCGCTCCACCTGGCAAGATTCACGACCTTGGCGGACTCGGCTGCGGCTCCGGCAGCCGCGACCGGCTCGACAATGTTGAGTCCGTGGCTGTCGAGGAAGAACGTGTGCTCGCCGAACAAGTCCTTGAGCTGGGGAATCACGGGATGGTCGTCGGGAATGGGGCGGGCTTCGAATTGGCCCAAAGTTCGCTCGAGCTGTGCGGAGTTAAGTTTCATTGCACGCTCCTTTTCGGTTCGCTCCAAGGCAATGAGCCGCGCGATCGCGCGTTGCGGGGACCCCCCACCTTCGGGGTGGTCAATGCGAAGTACGGTCATCCCGCGCGGCCTACCTAAGCTCTTCCCGCACGCCGTCAAGTGACAATGGAAACGTGTCGCACATTAGACAGAAATCTTGGAACTGCGCGTGCTGCTCGTCGACGAAAAGATTGAAGTCACTTCAAGAGAACTCTCCCGGCATTGGACAGGGCTTGCGCGACATGTCCTTTTGACATGCCACGATTGCGTAATCAGCTGGAACTGCTTCCCCCGGAAGCCGCTTGCCCTCGACACCGTCCATTTCCGCGAGCGGGCGCAGCCCGCAAAGGAGGCAAAATTGATGCAAATCTTGACGCGGTCTACCGCCGCCGTGTTGCTGATTGCCGGAGGCCTTCTCGGCATTCCAGCAGCGAACGCTCAGGTCCAATCGCCTGCGCCCGGTGCCTCGGACAAGTCAGCCAGTATTCCCGACCAAAAGCTCGACGCGGCGGCAGCCGCCATCGAGCGGGTCGCCAGTCTCAAGCAGGACTATCAGCAGCGCATAGCCGCGGCGGCCCCTGCCGACAAGGAGCGGGTTTTGAACGAAGCCGTCGGTGCCCTGAAAAAGGCTGTCAACGATCAGGGGCTGTCGGTCGAGGAATACGATTCCATTTTGGAAGTGGCGCAGAACGATCCCGACGTTCGCGAAAAAATTCGTCAGCGCATCCGCGCTTCGACCCAATAGGCGCTTGAGGAGGCGCCAATAGGGGCATTCCTGCGCCCAAGAGATCCAACGCCCGAACCATCTCTCGGAGGCTGGCGATGCAGATCAGGAAGCACGACAGAAGCCATATGGTAGAATTAAGGGACGGTTCCGCGTGGCGCATCTGGCCTTCCGATATTCCCAAGACCCTGGAGTGGTTGCCCACGACGGAGATCAAGGTTGCGGACATTGACGATGAGATCTGTTCGCACGCGCTGATCGATCGCTCCAACGGATCACAGGTGCGCGTGATAAGCGCGAGCGAGAATTGGCCCGCCGCCGCCGTGCGGCGTTGTCTCCGGCACGGCTGAGCACCCTATGTGCGGCGCGTGAGTCGAATTCGCCGGTTGACCGATGCGCTTAAGCCCGACCGTGACGCAGGTTCAGGTGCTGGCGAACTTGGTCGATCGCGATCGCTTTCGGGACCTGAGCGAGGCACGGGAACCGGCCTAATGCCCCCGCGTTTACGAAACGCGAAATCGCCGCGTGAGGCGCATGCAGCGCGTGCGCAGATCGGGTGAAACGGGGCGGCTTTTGGGGCGGCTCGATGCGCTTCCTGACCGCGCCGGTCGGCTGAAACCGCCAATATGCGAGGCTGCCATGAGCACTCTGACGCGCAAAGACGTCACCGCGATGTTCGGTGAGCTCGATGACGTGGTCATCGCGAAAATCATTGCGACCGGAGCGACAGCCGACGAGCTCGCCGAAGCACACGCTTGGCTCGCCAATGACGAGCCCTTGATGAACGCCGGCCGGCCGCTCCCGAGCGGCCGCGTGGCTCGCCTGGTCGACATCATCGACGCGATCAACGAGGAAGAACAACAAGAAGAAATGGCCAGGCAGGGCTGAACAGGTCGTAATTCCGTTCACTAGCGAGCCGGGTACGCCAGCCCATGCGCCATCTCGACGACTTCAAAGCAGCTGAGGAGAAATGCCATGCAAGTCAGTGACGCGATGACCAGCGACGTCAAAATCGCCAACCCCAATCAGACGATCCGGGACGCCGCGCGCCTTATGGCGCAGATCGACGCCGGGGTGCTGCCGGTCGGAGAGAACGACAGGCTGGTCGGCATGATCACCGATCGCGATATCGCCATTCGCGCGATCGCCGCCGACAAGGGCCCGCAGACGCCGATCCGCGACATCATGAGCGAAGAGGTGATGTATTGCTTCGAGGACGACGAGCTCGACGACGTCGTCCAGAACATGGCCGACATCAAGGTTCGCCGGCTGCCGGTGCTCGATCGCAAAAAGCGCCTGGTGGGAATCCTCTCGCTCGGCGACATCGCGCTGACCGACGGCGCGGGCAGCGCCGGCAGCGCGTTGTGCGGTATCTCCGAACCCGGCGGCGAGCACTCGCAGTCAATGAACGGGGGACGCGGCATGCACGGTGCTTGAGGACGCTTAGCGTCCCGCCACCTCGAGCGAGGCCAAGCCGCTCCGATAAGACCATCGGGGAGGCTCGATCCGTCCGCGATCGGGCGCCCCCCCGTGCGTGCTTGAGTCTGATCTTGCGCCTTTGTACGGCGCCGTTGACACACCATGCAAGCGAGCGCAAGTGGGACCTTTATCGGAAGTCGCGACTACTGATGAGTGGATCGCAACCCGTCACAGGACCAATAGCTCCGCGCCCTCAGTTGCATAGCGCGCGAAACGAAAATCTCGGATGTTCGCGACCCGGTCGCCTTCCCATTGCAGCAGAATGAAATACCCGACCTTCTCGGTCGGATCAGAGGGATTGCGCACGAGCACCGCCGGACGCCGGTCCACCAATCCCGGAAGGAGATGCCAGTCCTCGAGCCGGGCATAGTTGTCGAAGTACGGAGCCACTTCGCCCCGACCCTTCTTTCGCAGTTTCGCAACGAGGTCGAGCCGCACCTCGTCGGCGAGCATGTCGCGTATCGCATCGAAGTCGCGCGCGTTGAAGCGCTCGACATAAGCGGCGAGCAGCGAGCGCTCGGGTTCTCCCAGAATGGGCAGCGGAACGTCGTCGGGCTCCTGTGCCAGCTCGCGCAGCCGGGCACGGCCGCGATGCAGCGCCGCCTTTACGGCCGTAATGCTCACATCCATGACGCTGCCGATCTCCTCAAGAGAGTAGCCGAGCACGTCCATGAGGATGACGCTGCTACGCTGCACCACAGGAATGCGCATGAAGGTCCGCAGGCTGGCGGCCGTGATCTGCCGATCGTCCGCGACGGCTACGGGGTCGATAATCATGTCCGGATCTTCATCAGCGTGGGCGGCGTCCTGTCGGGCGCGGCGCCGCAGAAAATCCAGTGCCGCGTTGTGAGCGATGCGAAACAGCCAAGCCTCCGGATGCGCGATCAATTCCGTCTGGGATAACGCCTCTATCGCTTTGACGATCGCCTCGTGGACCACATCCTCGCCGTCAAGCACCGAGCCGGTCATGCGGGCGCAGTAACGATGCAGCTTTGGCCGCAGCTCTCCGACTAGCCGGTCGAAGGCCTCGCGATCCAGGGACTTGCCAGCCGCAAAGGCACTCATGGACCCTCCTGAGTGGTCACCTCGATATATGACGTCTGGGATCGGCCCGAGGATTCGGTAGAAAAAAATTTTTTCTGAGAATCCTTTCGCAACCCCCATTCGTCTCTCGGTCGTGGGCAGGCGGGACGTGAATCGCTGCGAGCGCATGAGGAACGCGGGCGTCAGGAGGCGGACATGGCAGCCAGAACGAGGTTCGCACTCGTCTTCTGGATGGCCGTTGCAGTGGAGGTGACCATCCCGACGATCAAACCGTGGGCCAGCGCGCCAGAGTGTCAGAGCAAATCGGCTGAGCCGATTGCGGCGTGGGAAATCATCTACCGGCCTCTACACTGGAACGTGTACTGAAGCTTCGGTAGGCGATCCCCACCATGAACGCTGGCGGGCGCATGTGCCTCGCTTTGTCGCCGGAAGGCCTCCTCACTGAAGGCTTCAGGACCGGACTCGATGTCGGAAGGTTGAGACCGTTTCCCTGGTGAGGGCGAGTTACGCCGCAAATGCTCACACGTGAGGTTGCCATGAGGGATCATCCGATCGTTTCGCAAGACGAGTGGTTCGCTGCTCGCCTGCGGCTTCTGGGCAAGGAGAAGGAGTTTACGCGGCAGCGCGACCAACTGAGCGAGGAGCGCCGTGCGCTCCCGTGGGTGAAGGTGGAGAAGGAGTACGTCTTCGATGGACCGAACGGCCGCGAGAGCCTTTCGCAGCTGTTCCAAGGCCGCAGCCAGTTGCTCATATATCACTTCATGTATGGGACGGACTGGAACGAGGGCTGCAAGAACTGCTCGTTCTGGGCAGACAGCTTCAACGGCATCACGGCGCATCTGAAACATCGTGACGTCACCATGATCGTGGCGTCACGTGCGCCGTATTCGAAACTGAAGGCCTTTCAGAAGCGGATGGGCTGGAGCTTCAAGTGGGTGTCGTCAGGCACCAGCGATTTTGGTCACGACTTCAACGTCTCATTCACGCCCGAAGAGATGAAGGGAACGGTTTTCTACAACTACGAGTACCGTAAATTTCCATTGACCGAGGCACCGGGGATCAGCGTGTTCTACAAGGACAACGCGGGTACGATCTTCCATACATACTCGTGTTACGGCCGCGGGCTCGATGCGGTGAACGGCGCTTATCAGTTGCTCGACTTGGTGCCCAAGGGTCGCAACGAAGCTGATCTGCCGCATCCGATGTCCTGGGTACGCCATCACGACAAATACGACGACGCACCATTCGAGGCGCCCGAGGCGAGAGTTTCCGCATGAGGCGAGTCGATGGGCAAACCGCCGACGTTCGACGCCCTTCAGACCGCGCCGAAGGAGGAAAATGAGATGGCGTTTCCTCCCGATATTCGATCGCTGGCGGTCCGCTATCGGCTCAACACCATTGCGGCCTGGTTAGCGCTGATGTTTGGCACTGCTTTGCCGTTAAACGCGCAGCCGAAAGCACCGGAGGTTACGGTCGCAAATCCGGTTCTGAAAAGAATCGCTCAGTGGGATGAGTATACCGGTCAATTCGAGGCCGTGCGGCGGGTCGAAGTCCGCGCGCGCGTCTCCGGGGAACTGGTGAAGATTCACTTCACAGACGGCCAGACCGTGAAGGCGGGCGATGTACTATTTACCATCGATCCCAGACCTTTCGAGATTGCGGTCGAGGCAGCGCATGCGGAGGTCGCTCGGGCGAGAGCGCAAATTGCCGTAACGGGCAACGACCTCGAGCGCGCCGAGCAGCTGACACCGTCAAAAGTCCTCACGCAGCGCGACTTCGACCAGCGAAAGGCCAATCACGACGCGGCCAAGGCGCAGTTGCAATCCGCCGAGGCCATGCTCCGCAACGCGGCGCTCAACCTTGAATGGACATCGGTGCGCGCGCCGATCGACGGCCGCATCTCCGACCGAAAGGTCGACGTCGGCAACCTGGTCTCCGGCGGCCAAGTCGGCGCCTCGCTGCTGACGACCATCGTCAGTCTCCACCCGATCCATTTCGTGTTTAACGTCTCGGAACCGGACTACGTGCGCTACTCACGTCTGGCGGCGAACGGCCAGCGACCATCGTCGAGCGTGCCCGGCAACGCGGTTCAGATCCGTCTAGCAGATGAGAAAGAATGGACGCGAAATGGACAGCTGAACTTCATCGACAACCAGCTCAACGGCAAATCGGGCACGATTCGCGCTCGGGCCGTGGTGGAGAATGAGGATTTCTTCCTCACGCCCGGGACATTCGGGCGTCTGCGCCTTTTCGGTGGCAACGTCGAAGCCCTGCTCATCCCGGACGCGGCCGTGGTGTCGGATCAGAGTCGCAAAGTCGTCTATATGGTCGGGCCTGATAACAAGATTCAAGTCAAGCCGGTGACACTGGGACCAATCGAAGAAAGTCTTCGCGTCGTCACCATCGGCTTGTCCAAGGACGACCGCGTGGTGATTTCCGGTCTGGCAAATCCGGCCGTTCGCTCGGGCGCGACTGTGGCCCCGATCCCGGGCAACATCGCGCTGGCGACTAATTAGTCGGCCTTGGAAAATCGGATCGTCGATGCGGCTCTCCCATTTCTTCATCGAGCGTCCGGTCTTTGCGACGGTGCTTTCGCTGATTCTGATGATTGCAGGAGCGATCGCGCAGCAATCGCTGCCAATCTCGGAATATCCGGAAATCGTGCCGCCGACGGTCAACATCAAGGCGACGTATCCGGGCGCGTCCGCCGAAGTCATCGCCGAAACGGTGGCCGTTCCGATCGAACAGGAAGTGAATGGCGTCGACGACATGCTCTATATCAGCTCCCAATCGACCGGCGATGGACAGCTCTCCATCAATGTCGTCTTCAAGCCCAGCGTAAATATCGACCAGGCCCAGGTTCTAGTCCAGAATCGTCTTGCCGTCGTTCAGCCGCGGTTACCAGACGAGGTCACGCGATTTGGCATCACAGTGCGCAAATCGTCGCCCGACCTCATGATGGTCGTGCACATGACGTCGCCGGATGGCTCGCGGGATCAACAATATATCGCAAACTACGCATCGCTTTATATCAAGGACGCGCTCCTTCGAATCGAGGGCGTCGGCGACGTCTTGGTCTTTGGCGCTCGCGACTATTCAATGAGGGTCTGGCTCGACCCTGCAAAGGTTGCAGAACGCGGCTTGACGGCCGGTGAAGTTGTCGCCGCCCTGCGTGCGGCGAATTTGCAGGTGGCCGCCGGCGCCATCAACCAGCCGCCCGCCAAGTCGCCTGTCGCATTCCAACTCGCCGTGCAAACGCTTGGCCGGCTCTCGGACCCCGGTCAATTCGAAAACATCATGATCAGGGCGGATGCCGATGGTGGCTACGTTCGCTTGCGGGACATCGCCCGCGTCGAGCTTGGCTCTCAGGATTACACTCTCAACTCTTATCTCAATGACAATGTCGCGACGGCGCTCGTCATCCGACAACGTCCCGGCTCGAATGCGCTGGCAACCGCTGCCACCATCAAGAATACTATGGAACAGCTGAGCGGCACCTTTCCCAGTGGCGTCGGATATGTCATCGCCTACAACCCGACCGAATTCATTCAGCTTTCGATCGACGAGGTCAAAGAGACGCTTCTGATTGCCGTTTTCCTCGTCGCCCTGGTTGTGATCCTGTTCTTGCAGACTTGGCGCGCGGCCGTCATTCCGGTGCTTGCCATTCCCATCTCGTTGTTCGGCTCCTTCCTTGTGATGCGCGCCACCGGCATTGGCCTCAATACGCTGTCACTTTTTGGCTTGGTGCTTTCGATCGGAATCGTCGTCGACGACGCGATCGTAGTGATGGAGAACGTTGAGCGCTATCTGCGCCAAGGCTGCTCTCCCAAGGAGGCTGCGCATAAGACCATGGACGAGGTTGGAGGCGCGCTGATAGCGATCGCGCTCGTTCTGTGTGCCGTGTTCCTCCCGACAGCCTTTATCAGCGGGTTGCAAGGAACGTTCTACAAACAATTTGCCATCACGATCGCCGCATCAACGATGATTTCGGCATTCGTCTCGTTGACGCTCTCTCCGGCGCTGGCGGCGGTCCTGCTCAAACCGCATCACGATCAGCCGAAGGCGGCCGGGCTGTGGCGTTTCGGCGCGCCGGTCCGTTGGCTGTTCACAAAATTCAATTCTATGATTGCAGCGCTGTCCGAGAGCTATAGCTGGCTGACACGACGGCTTATTCGAATTTCCTTCATCGTCCTGGTTATTTATGGCGGGCTGATCGCGCTCGCGTATCGGCAGCTGAGCGCGACGCCCACCGGGCTCATCCCGCAGCTCGATCGAGGCTATCTGATCGCGGCGTTTCAACTTCCGCCTGGCGCGTCGCTCGATCGGACCGATGGAGTTATTCGCGACGCCATCAGGGAAATTCGCCAGCACCCGGCCGTGCTGGACGCAACCGCGTTTGTCGGTTTCGATGGCGCGACATTCACGAACGCGCCGAATACCGCGGCGATTTTCTTCACCTTGAAGTCGTTTGAGGAGCGGGCTCGCCGGGATTTCCCCGCTGCACGGATTGCCGCCGAGCTTCGGCGGCACCTATCCCGCTTCAAGGATGCTTTTGTCATCGTCCTCGAGCCGCCCTCGGTCCCCGGCATTGGCACCGGGGGCGGATTGAAAGGCTACGTTCAGAATCGCACCGGCCAATCTTTAGCGGAGCTCGAGCGGGCAACATGGCTCATGGCCGGCTCCGCTTCTCAGACGCCTGGATTCACACAGGCATTCACACTGTTCAACACGCGCACGCCGCAAATCTACGCGGATGTCGATCGCACCAGGTCGGAACTGTTGGGGGTGCCGATCAACCGCGTGTTCGAGGCGCTTTCGATCTATATGGGCTCCACCTTTGTCAATGACTTCAACATTCTTGGTCGCACCTACCGGGTGACTGCGCAGGCAGACAACGCCTACCGGCTGAATTTGCAGGATATTGCAAACCTGAAAACGCGTAATGTATCCGGAGAAATGGTGCCGATCGGCGCAACGGCGACGTTCAACGATACAACCGGGCCGTTTCGAGTGCCGCGGTATAATCTGTTTCCAGCCGCCGAGGTGCAATTGAACTTATCGCGTAACTTTTCTTCCGGCCAAGGCATCGCCGCGGCCGAGCGAATTGCTAAAGAACGCCTGCCGGGCGGCTTCGCATTCGAGTGGACCGAGATCGCGCTGCAAGAGAAGCTCGCGGGAAATACCGCGATCGTAGCCTTTGGCCTGGCGGTCGTCTTTGTGTTCCTGCTGCTCGCCGCCCTTTATGAGAGCTGGATCTTGCCGCTCGCTGTGGTTCTCATCGTTCCGATGTGCGTCCTGGCTGCCATGATTGGCGTGAACATTCGAGGTCTTGACCGAAATATCCTGGTCGATATTGGGCTCGTCGTTTTGATCGGATTAGCCGCAAAGAATGCGATACTGATCGTTGAATTCGCCAAGCAGGCCGAAACCGCCGGCATGGGTCGGTTGGAGGCGGCGGTGCATGCGGCGCGAACTCGGATGCGGCCTATCCAGATGACGTCTCTGGCATTCATCTTTGGCGTCCTGCCGTTGACGGTAGCCGTCGGCGCCGGCGCGGAAATGAGGCGGTCGCTCGGCACTGCAGTGTTCGCCGGAATGACTGGGGTCACTCTATTCGGGTTGCTGTTTACGCCGACGTTTTACACTTGCGCACGCGCTCTTGCCGACTTCTTGACGAGAAGATCGATCCGCGCGTCAAAGACCTGACGGGCGCATCCGCCTTCCAGCGGCTAATCCAGCGTGCGCCGGAAGCGTGAGATCGCGATGACCATGGCGATCAGCATGAGGCCGGCGAGCGCGAGCGTATCGTAATGCAGGTCGGCAAGCGCCGCGCCTTTGAGCATGATCCCGCGCACGATGCGAAGGTAATGGGTGAGCGGCAGGAATTCGCCGATCCATTGCGCCCAAGCCGGCATCCCCGCGAAGGGGAACATGAAACCTGACAGCAGGATGTTCGGGAGGAAGAACATCATCGACATCTGCATCGCCTGCAGCTGGTTCTGCGCGATGGTCGAAAAGGTGTAACCGATCGAAAGGTTGGTCGTGATGAACAGCGTGCTGAGCAGCGCCAGCAGGAGGACGCTTCCCAACAGCGGCACGCCGAATAGGCCGATGCCGATTCCGATGATGAGGGCCGCCTGCACGAACCCGACGATGATGTAGGGGACGATCTTGCCGAGCATGATCTCGACCGGCGTGATCGGCATGGCCAGCAGGCTTTCCATGGTGCCGCGCTCGATCTCCCGCGTCACCGAGAGCGCGGTGAAGATCAGCATCGTCATGGTGAGAATGGTGCCGACCAGGCCCGGCACGATATTCAACGACGTGGTGGCCGCCGGATTGTAGCGGGCGTGGGTACGGATCTCGAACGGCGGGGTCGCGCCCTCCGGGATGGCGCGGTCGTGCCGGAGCGCGGTCTGCACCAAAGTGCCGAGCGCGGCCATGGCCGAGCCGGCGGCCACGGGGTCGGTCGCGTCGGCGGCAACCAACAGCGCGGGGCGATCGCCGCGGCGCAGCGCGCGCTCGAAATTGGCGGGAATTTCGATCGCAAACAGCACCGTGCCCGAGGCGAGCAGGCGATCGAACTCGGTCTCGCTGTGGACGAGGTGGGTGACGTCGAAATACGCGGTGTTCTGAATGGCCTTGAGGATCGAACGGCCGACATCGCTCTGTTCCTGCAACAGGACCGCGGTCGGCAGATGCCGGGGATTGGTGTTGATGGCGTAGCCGAACAGTAAAAGCTGAACGAGCGGGATCATGACGATCATCGCAAAGGAAACGCGGTCGCGCTTGAGCTGGATGAACTCTTTGATCAGCATCGCCCAAGTCCGGCGCCAGAAGCCGCCAGAGGAGCGTGCGCGCGGAGCGGACGTTTGGACTAACGTGCTCATTGGAAATTATCCTTGGCCCGGCCCATGAGATCGATGAAAACGTCCTCGAGCGAAGGCTCCGATCGCGTCCAGACGAGGTCTGGCCGCGCGCGATAGGGCGCAATCGCCGCCTCGAGCGCCGCCTCCTCGCGCCCGCACACGTGCAGGCTGGTGCCGAACGGCGCGACCGTCTCGACGCCCGGGCGTCGGCTTAATTCATCGGCGAGCTCGTTCAGCCCCTCGCCATTGCGCGCGCTGACCGTGTAGGTGAGGAGATGCGAGGCTGCGATCACCTCGTCAACCGTCCCGTGCGCGAGCAAGACCCCGGAAGCGATGTAGGCGATCTCGTGACAGCGCTCGGCCTCGTCCATGTAATGCGTCGAGACCAGCACCGTGAGACCATGCGCCGCGAGCGCATGGATTTCGTTCCAGAACTCGCGCCGCGCCTTCGGGTCAACACCGGCGGTCGGCTCGTCGAGCAGGAGTAGCTGCGGGTTCGGCAGCGTGCAGGCGCCGAGTGCGAGCCGCTGCTTCCAGCCGCCCGAGAGCTCGCCGGCAAGCTGAACTTCGCGATCCTGAAGCCCCAGCCGCTCGACCATCGCGCGCGCGGCTGCGGCCGGACCGGCGACGCCATAGAGCCGCGCGACGAACTCCAGGTTCTCGCGCACCGTGAGATCCTGGTAGAGGCTGAAGCGCTGGGTCATGTAGCCGACGTGGCGCTTGATCTCGTCCGCCTCCCTGCGGATGTCGTAACCGAGGCAGGTGCCGCGGCCTTCGTCGGGGGTGAGCAGGCCGCACAGCATGCGGATGGTCGTGGTCTTGCCCGAGCCATTGGGACCGAGGAAGCCATAGATCTGCCCGCGCTTGACGCGCATCGACAGATTGCGCACGGCCTTGCGGCCGTCGAAGGATTTCGTCAGCCCTTCGACATCGATGGCGATGTCCGGCCCCGTCGTCATTCGGCCCGCCCCAGCGCGACGCTCACCGGCTGGCCCACGCGCAGCCGCTCGGGGCGTTCTTCGGCTCGCGCTTCGATCAGGAACACGAGCTTCGAGCGCTCGTCCATGCTGTAGATCACCGGCGGCGTGAATTCGGACGTGCGCGAGATGAAGCTGATCTTGGCAGCGATGGCGCCGGCACAGCCGTCGCAAGTGACCGTGACGGGATCGCCGAATTTGAGCTTGGGCAGCGTCGCCTCGTTCACGAAGAACCGCACTTTGAGGTTGCCGGGAGGCAACAACGCGAGGATCGGCTTTCCGGCCGGCACCAACTCGCCGCCGCGATAGTAGATCTGCTGGACGGAGCCGGTGACCGGACTGAACACTTTGCGGCGCGTGAGCCTCGTCTGCACCGAGTTGAGCCGCGCCTGCGCCGTGCGCAGCGCAGCCTCGGCTTCGTCCAGGGCCTTTTGCGTCCCCACCTGCGTCTTGGCGAGCTGGTGCGCACGGTCGTAGGCGAGTTGCGCGTTCTTCACAGCGGCCTCCTGCATGGCGACGTCCGCGAGCTGCAGATCGGGATCGACCGTGAAGAGCAGCGTGCCGCGCTCGACCTGATCGCCCTCGCGTACCGTGAGCGTCTCGACGCGCCCGGTCTCATCCGGACCAACAAAGATCAGCTCGGCCTCGATCCAGCCCTGGAAGCTCGGCTCCTTGCCGTTGTCGCACCCGGCAAGCGCGAGGAACCCGAGCAATGCGAGCGCGAAGCGGCGTCCGCTCATGTCGCGCTCCTTTCCCCGAACAGCAAATCGAGGTGGGCGCGCATGAGGTCGCGTATGTCGAGCGGCGCGAAGCGCCCGAACAGGCCGTTCCAGATGATGGCGACGAGCGCGGGCGCGACCAGCAATTGCGGAAAGCGGGCGAGCGCGTCGCGGGAAAGCTCGCGCCGCTCCACCGCAAGCGCCAGTCGCGCGCGAATGACTGGGAGCACGCGCGCGATGACCTCCCGATAGTAGATCTCGGCGAGTTTGGGAAAGCGCGGGCCCTCGGAGATGATCAGGCGGATCACGTCCTTGCGCCGCGTGCCGTAGATTTCTCTGACGAACACGTCGACGATCATCTCGGCCACGGCGCGGATCGGCACCTCGCGCAGCGGGGCGGCCTCGATCGTGCCCACGAGCGGGCTGAGCATCGTGCGCACGAGTTCCTGGAACAGGCTCTCCTTGTCGCGGAAGTAGAGATAGATCGTACCCTTGGCGATGCGCGCACGGCGGGCGACATCGTCGAGCCGCGTCGCCGCAAAGCCGCGCGCTGCGAATTCTTCGAGGGCGGCGTCGAGGATGGCGGCGCGCCGCTTCTCGCGCCGGGCCACACGCGCATCCTGCGCGGGCGCGCCTTTGCGGCGACGTGCGGGGGTTCGCTTTGCTGTCCTTCTTGGGTTCGCGACCATGCCTGTCCAGCCTCTAAAACTGACTGACTGGTCAGTCATAAATATACTGATGCAAACCTGCCAGCGCAAGCCCCGAGATGAGAGCGAAATGAGCGGAAAAAAGTTGGCACGCAGCGTGCGCCGCGCTGCGGCCGGGAAGGGCTCCTAAGTGTGCGCTCATTTGCCAACGATCGAGCCGCGCAGCGAAAGCCGCAGCAGCAATGCGGCACGCCCGTCTCGGTTAACCAAGCCGACCTACGGAAAACGCTGCCGCCCTTATTTTGACCAAATGAAGCGGGCAGGAAGAGTTGCCCGGAGTACCGGGCCTAGAGCCTGAGGAGGACCAGATGGGACGGACTCTCGCCGCGTTTGCCGTTGCCGCTTCATTGTTGACGCTGGCGTCGTCCGAGGCCTCGGCGTGGGTCTGTTACGCGACGGGGCTCGGCTCCAGCGGAGCGGCCCGCGCCTACGACATCATTGACGCCAAGCTCTTCGCGCTGCGCCGATGCGAGCGCAACAGCCCACTGCCGATCTGCACTATCTTGTGGTGCCGTCCCGGCCGCTGACCCGCGACCACTTCAGCCAAATGACTCACCCCCGGCTTGCGCCGGGGGAATTCATTTCGAGAATGCGCCCTCGATCGCGGCCTTGACGCCGACGAGCGCTTCCGGGGTGTCGATGTCCACCAGCGCGGCCCTACCCTCGAGCGGCACTTCGACCACGGCCTCGCTGTAGCGGCCGATGAAGTGGCGCGCGCCCACGTCGCCCTCGATCGCCATCAGGTCGGGAAAGAAGCGCCGCGACCACAGCACCGGATTGCCGCGCCGGCCCTCGACCGTCGGCATCACGATGAGCGCGCCGCGGTCCGGATCGAACGCGGCGATGAGCCGATCGATGAGGCTCGCATCGACCTGCGGCATATCGCCAAGGCAGACGATCGCACCATCGGCCTCTGCCGGCACGGCGGCGATTCCGGCTTTGAGCGAAGTGCCGAGCCCCTGCGCGAAGTCCGGATTATGGATGAGCTGCACCGGCAACCCCGCGAGCGCCTTCTCGACCTCGGCGCGCTCATGCCCCACGACGACGATGACCGGCTTGGCGTGCGAGGCGAGCGCTTCCTCCACGACGATGCGCAGGAGCGGCCGCCCCGCGATCTCGGCGAGCAGCTTGTTCGGCCCGCCCATGCGGGTCGAACGCCCGGCGGCGAGCACCACTGCGGCAATACGGCGGTCCGCCGCCGCCGGCGGCTCCGCGCGCGGCTGCGGCCGCGTGACGATCTCCATTAAGAGCCCGCCGACGCCCATGCCGGTGATGGCCGCGCGCGGCACTTCGAGCCCGGCGAGCAACCGCATGAGCACCCAGTCAAAACCGTTCTCCTTCGGCGAGCGCGCGCAGCCCGGCGCGCCGACCACGGGACGGCCGCGCGCCGCGGCGACGAGCAGGAGATTGCCGGGATCGACCGGCATGCCGAAATGCTCGATGCGCCCGCCGATCGCCTCGACCGCGGCGGGGATCACGTCGCGCCGATCGGCGATGGCGGATGCGCCGAACACGATGACGAGCTCGGCGCCCTCGCCGAGCACCTCCTCGATTGCGCGCGCGAGCGCGCGCTGCTCGTGCGGCACGCGCCGCTCGGCAACGATGGTCGCACCCGCCGCCGCCAAGCGTTCCTCCGTCACTTTCAAGGTCTTTTCGATGACCTTGCTGGCGAGCCCCGGCAATAGCGTGGAGACGACGCCGATTTTGCGAATGCGGTAAGGCGCGATCCGCACCAACGGTCGCGCGGCATTGGCGATTGCGAGCGCGGCATCGCGCGCTTTCTGCGCGACCGCGAACGGAATGATCTTGACCGTGGCAATCATCTCGCCGGCAACGACCGGCTTGTAGGCCGGCAGCGTCGCGAACGTGATCGACTCGTCGACCTGGTTGAGGCGGTCGATCGCATTCTTGTCGACCACCAGCACGCCGGCGGCCTCGGCGAAGAGATTGGCGCGGCCGGTAAAGGCGCGCTCGACGTGTACCCCCTCGCCCGCGACCGCCGCGGCGATCTCAGCCGCAGCCGCGTCCTCGGCGACGTCGCCGGGCTCGACCCGCGCGACCACGATTTCGCCGATGCCGGCGGCCTTGAGCGCGGCGATCTCGGCCTTGCCGATCAAGGTGCCCTTCTTCAGGACCAGGCCGCTCTGGCGGATCGAGTGCACCGCGACACAGCCCTCAGCCTCCTCGACCGGCACGGCGCCGAACTTCATGACGTCTTCTCCGCAGACTGGCGCAGCTCCGCCGTGATCTCGCCCATGATCGCAACCGCGATCTCGGCGGGCGATACGGCACCGATCTCGAGACCGATCGGCGCATGGATGCGCGCGAGCGCGCCGTCGGATAGGCCTTGCGCTTTGAGCCGTTCGATGCGGCGCGCGTGCGTCTTTTTCGAGCCCAGCGCACCGATGTAGAAGCAGTCGCGCGCGAGCGCATAGGTGAGCGCGGGGTCGTCGATCTTGGGATCGTGGGTGAGCGCCACGAAGGCGGTGTAGCGATCGATGCCGAGGGGCGGCAGCGCGACATCGGGCCATTCCGCGATCACCTTCACGTCGGGAAAGCGCTCGATCGAGGCAAAGGCGGTGCGCGGATCGACGATGGTCACATCATAGCCCACAAGGCGCGCGATCGGCGCGAGCGCTTGGCTGATGTGCACGGCGCCGGTGATGACGAGCTGCGCGGGCGGAACGTGCACGGTGAGGAAGACCTTGCCCGCGGGCGTCTCTACCACGCCGCTCTTGCCGCGCCGGATGTGCTTCTCGATCACCTCTTTGAGCGGATCGCGCGCCACTTCCGCCGCCTTGACCAGGCGCTGCTCGCCGGTCGTCACATCGGTCACGACCACCGCCGCGCGGCGTACCGCGCGCTCGGCGTTCAGCGCTTTGAGAATCTCTAGCCTCACGATGTTACTCGCCCCAATCTCGGTGCGTCCCCTGCCCCCTTGCGACTACGCCGAGCTCCCCCGCGCGGGGCGAGGTGCACCGTGTCCCGAGCGCGTCCATGCCCTACTCCACTTTTTCCACATAGACCCGGATGGTGCCGCCGCAGGAGAGCCCGACCTTCCAGGCGGTCTCGTCGGCCACGCCGAATTCGAGGGTCTTCGGCTTCCCGCTCTCGATGACGTCGAGCGCCTCGGTTACCACCGCGCCCTCCACGCAGCCGCCCGAGACGCTGCCGAGAAAATTGCCTTCGTCGTCGATCACCAGGTTCGAGCCCACCGGCCGCGGTGCCGAGCCCCAGGTCTCCACCACGGTTGCGAGCGCAACCCCGCGTCCTTTCGCCCGCCAGTCCGCGGCCGCTCGCAGGATGTCTTCATCGCGCGCCAACATATGCACCTCCATTGTCACCGCGAGTAGCGAACAGCGAGTAACCGGCAGGGATACGCTATTCGCTACGCGCCGTCCGCGCCCTTCCGGCTTTGTCCCGTATTAGATGGATCGTCCGCGCGCGCCCGGCAATGACCGTCATGCGACCTTGTCCAACCACGCCTTCGGATCGCCGCTGCGGCCATCCGGCGCCGAGAGTGCGCGCACCAGCTCCGCCATCGACTCGAGGTTATGGATCGGCCGCAGCTCGTCGACGTGCGGCACCATCGTGCGAATGCCCTTGGCCTTGGCTTCAAACCCGGAGAAGCGCAGCAGCGGATTGAGCCAAATCAGGCGCCGGCAGGAGCGGTGCAGCCGTTCGATTTCGAAGGCCAGCCGGTCGTCGGGGTCGCGCTCGAGCCCGTCGGTGATCAGCAGCACGATCGCGCCTTGCGTGAGCACCCGGCGCGCCCACAGCTTGTTGAACGCGCGCAGGGAGGTCGCGATCCGCGTGCCGCCCGACCAGTCGGCGACGTTCGCCCCGACCGCAGCCAGCGCCTCGTCGGGATCCTTGGCCTTGAGCGCGCGCGTCACGTTGGTGAGCCGCGTGCCGAACAGGAAGGTATGCACGCGTTTGCGCGCATCCGTCACCGCGTGGAGGAAATGCAGGAACAGCCGCGTGTACTGGCTCATGGAGCCGGAAATATCGAGCAACGCCACGATCGGCGGAGATTTCGTGCGCGGCCCGAAATACTTGAGATCGATCACCGCGCCGCCGGCTTTCAGGCTTGCTCGCAGCGTGCGGCGGATGTCGACGAGATGACCGTGACGATGGGGTGCAAGGCGCCGCGTCTTCACCTCGTCGATCGACAGCACCAGGCGTTTGATCGCATCCTTGGCGGCGGCGATCTCCGCCGCCGTCATCTGTGCGAAATCCTTCTTCTGCAGCACCTCGCGGTCGGAGACGGTAAGACGCGCGTCCACCTCGAGTTGCGGCGGTTTGCGCTCGGCCTCCGCGAGACTCGAGAGCAGCGCCTCCTGGATGCGCTGGGCGCCCGGCGGCGCCTTCTCGTCTGCGCGCGGCGGCGCCTGCGGCAGCATGGCCGCGAGGAGCTTGTCGAGCATGCCGCGCCGGCGAAAGAAGATGCGAAACGCCTGATCGAAGATGAGCGAGTGCTCGTGGCGCTTCACCAAAACCGCGTGCAGCGTCCAATAGAAATCTTCGCGCGTCCCGACGCCCGCGGCCTCGACCGCGGCGAGCGCATCCATGACCGCTCCGGGCCCGACCGGAATGCCGGCCGCGCGCAACGCGCGGGCGAAGTGGACGATGTTTTCGGCGAGGCGGCCGGTCTGCGCGTCTGCTCTTTTCGAGGGTGGTTCCATTCTAGTGGATCACTCCGCCGCCCGCAGCTCGGCGCGCACCTCGTCGATCAGCTCCTTCACCTTGCCGCCTTCGATCCGCGCGATGTCGTCCTGATACTTGAGCAACACGCCGAGCGTGTCGGAGGCGGTCGAGGGATCGAGCGCCGCCACGTCAAGCTCGGCGAGCGCGGCTGCCCAATCGAGGGTCTCGGCCACCCCCGGTGCCTTGAACAGATCTTCCTTGCGTAGCGCCTGCACGAAATGCACGACCTGCTCGGACAAGGTCTTACCGATCCCCGGAACCTTGGCGCGCACGATCTTGAGCTCGCGCTCGGCCATGGGATAGCCGAGCCAGTGGTAGAGGCAGCGGCGCTTGAGCGCGTCGTGAATTTCGCGGGTGCGGTTGGACGTGATCACCACGATCGGCGGCTGTACCGCTTTGACGGTGCCGAGCTCCGGGATGGTGACCTGGAAGTCGGCAAGCACCTCCAAAAGAAAGGCCTCGAAGGCTTCGTCAGCGCGGTCGAGCTCGTCGATCAGCAGCACCGGCGCTCCCGCCGGGTCCGGCGCAAGCGCCTGCAGCAGCGGCCGCTTGATCAGGAAGCGCTCGGAGAACACGTCATGCTCGAGCCGCTCGCGATCATGCGCGCCTTCGGCCTCGGCGACGCGAATTGCGATCATCTGCGCGGCATAGTTCCACTCGTAGACGGCGGCGGAGACGTCGAGGCCCTCGTAGCATTGCAGCCGAATGAGATGGCGCCCGAGCGTCGAGGACAGCACCTTGGCGACCTCGGTCTTGCCTACGCCCGCTTCGCCTTCGAGGAACAAGGGCCGGCCCATCTTCAACGCGAGAAATAGCACGGTCGCGAGCGAGCGGTCGGCGAGATAATCCGCGCGCGCGAGCAGATCGAGGGTGGCGTCGATCGAGTCGGGCAGCGAACGCGGCGTCGGTGTCATGACGCCGAGCTTATAGCCCGTTGCCGCTGGGCTTGTCCTGCCAAGAACGCAGGCGTGGGGCGCGTTCAGGGTTCGAGAAGTTATAGACCGTCGCCTCCCGATCACGCCGCCGCCGCGACCGCCCGGCGCGCCAGCACGCCGACCAAATGCGCTCGGTATTCGGCGCTGCCGTGGATATCGCTCGCCATGCCATCTGCCGGCACGGTCATCCCTTCGAGCGATTTCGGACCGAAGCGTTTCTTGAGCGCTTCCTCGAACGCGGTCACGCGAAACACCCCGTTGGTACCCGCGCCCGTGACCGCCACGCGGATCTCCGAGCTGCGCTTCGATACGAACACGCCGACCAGCGCATAACGCGACGCCGGGTTGGGAAATTTCACGTACGCCGCCTTGTTCACCTTCGGGAACTGCACCTTGGTGATGATCTCGTCCGGCTCGAGCGCGGTTTCGAACAGGCCTTTGAAGAACTCGTCGGCAGGAACGCGCCGCTTGTTGGTGATGATGGTGGCGCCGAGCCCCAGCGCGGCCGCCGGATAGTCGGCGTTGGGATCGTTATTGGCGAGGGAGCCGCCGATCGTGCCGCGATGACGGACCGCCGGATCGCCGATCTTGCCGGCGAGCTCTGCCAGCGCCGGAATATTTTCCCTGATGATCGGCGAGGTCTGCACCTCGACGTGGGTCGTCATCGCGCCGACGACGAGCGAGCGCCCTTTCATCTCGATGCCGGTCAAGCCCTCGACCTTCGACAGGTCGACGAGATGCTTCGGGCCGGCGAGGCGCAGCTTCATCGTCGGAATCAACGTGTGGCCGCCGGCGACCAGCTTGGCCTCCTCTTGTTTGGCCAAGAGGCTCGCTGCCTGACGCACCGTCGTCGGCCGGTGTTGGGTGAATGCATACATCGTGACCGCTCCTATGCCGCTTCGCGTCTGTCGTTGGCTTTCTGCAGCGCCTGCCACACCGCCTGCGGTGTTGCCGGCATGGCCAAATCCTCGGTGCCGATGGCGTCGGTGATGGCGTTGATGACCGCCACCGGCGCGGCGATTGCGCCGGCCTCGCCGCACCCCTTGATGCCGAGGGGATTCGAGGGCGACGGCGTTCTCGTCATGTCGACCTTGAACGGCGGCAGATCGTACGCGCGCGGCATGCAGTAATCCATGAGCGAGCCGGTGACGAGTTGGCCGTCCTTGTCATAGACCGCGCCCTCGAGCAGCGCCTGGCCCACGCCTTGCGCGATGCCGCCGTGCACCTGGCCCTCGACGATCATCGGATTGATCACGGTGCCGAAATCGTCGACCGCGGTCCAGGCCACGATCTCGCTTTCGCCGGTCTGCGGATCGACCTCGACCTCGCAGATGTGGCAGCCCGCGGGAAAGGTGAAATTGGTGGGATCGTAGAACGCGCCTTCCTTCAACCCCGGCTCCAGCTCCTGGCCGGCGAATTTGTGCGCCATGTAAGCGTTGAGCGCGACCTCGCCCCAAGCCGCAGATTTGTCGGTGCCGGCGACCGTGAACTTGCCGTCCTCGAACACGATGTCGCCTTCGGCCGCCTCCAGCATGTGCGCGGCGACTTTTTTCGCCTTGGCCTCGATCTTGTCGAGCGCCTTCACGATCGCGGAGATGCCGACCGCGCCCGAGCGCGAGCCATAGGTGCCCATGCCGAATTGCACCTTGTCGGTATCGCCATGCACGACGCTGACGTTGTCGAGCGGGATGCCGAGCCGTTCCGACACGACCTGCGCGAAGGTCGTCTCGTGCCCCTGGCCGTGCTGGTGACAGCCGGTGAGGATTTCGACCGTGCCGGTGGGATTGACGCGCACCTCCGCCGATTCCCACAGCCCGACCCCACAGCCGAGCGAGCCGACCGCCTGGCTCGGGGCAATCCCGCAGGCCTCGATGTAGGTCGACAAGCCGATGCCGCGCAGCTTGGCGTGGCGGGCGGATTCGCGCTTGCGCTTGCCGAAGCCGTCGTAGTCGGCGATCTCCAGCGCTTTCTTGAGCGAGGCGTGATAGTCGCCCGCGTCATAGTTCATGATCACCGGAGTCTGGTGCGGGAATGTCTTGATGAAGTTTTTCTTGCGCAAATCGGCCGGGTCGATAGCCATCTCGCGCGCGCCGACCTCGATCAGCCGCTCCACCACGAAAGTCGCTTCCGGTCGGCCGGCGCCCCGATAGGCGTCGACCGGCACCGTGTTGGTGTAGACCGCATCCACCTCGCAATAGATCGCCGGAATTTCATACTGGCCCGAGAGCAGCGTGCCATAGAGATAGGTCGGCACCGACGAGGAGAATGTCGACATGTAGGCGCCGAGATTGGCGATGGTCTTCACTCGCAGCCCGGTGATCTTGCCCTCGGCGTCAAACGCCATCTCCGCGTGCGTGACATGGTCGCGGCCATGCGCGTCGGTGAGGAACGCCTCGGAGCGCTCCGCCACCCACTTCACCGACCGGCCGATCTTGCGCGCCGCCCACAGGCAGACGACCTCTTCCGGATAGATGAAAATCTTGGAGCCGAAGCCGCCGCCCACGTCCGGCGCGATCACCCGCAACTTGTGCTCGGGCGCAAGCCCGACGAAGGCCGACATCACCAGACGCGCCACGTGCGGGTTCTGCGTCGTGTTCCACAGGGTCAGGCTGTCCGAGCCGGCGTCGTATTCCCCGATCGCGGCCCGCGGCTCGATCGCGTTGGGCACCAGACGATTGTTGATGAGGTCAAGCCTGGTGACGTGTTTTGCGCTGTTGAAGGCGGCCTCGACCGCTTTCGCGTCCCCGAGGTGCCATTGGTAGATGGTGTTGCGCGCGGCGACTTCATGGATTTGCGGCGCGCCGGCATCTTGCGCTTTGGCCGGATCGGACACCGGCGGCAAGACCTCGTAACCGACTTTGACCTTCTCGGCCGCGTCTTGGGCCTGGGCAAGCGTTTCGGCAATGACGACGGCAACGGGATCGCCGACATGGTTCGCCTTGCCGTGGGCGATCGCCGGGTGCGGCGCCATCTTCATCGGCGAACCATCTTTGGACGTGATCATCCAGCCGCAGATGAGGTTGCCGATGTGGTCGGCGGCAAGCTCGGCGCCGGTGAGCACCGCGAACACACCCGGCATTGCCGCGGCAGCCTTGGTCTCGATGCTCTTGATCTTGGCGTGGGCGTAGCGCGAGCGCAGGAAATAAGCGTGGCATTGGCCGGGACGGTTGACGTCGTCGGTGTAGTGGCCCTTGCCGGTGATGAAGCGTCGATCCTCTTTGCGCCGGACCGCCGCGCCGATGCCGGTTGCGCTCATGGCGATCTCCTCCCTGACGCCCCGCTCCCCTAGGTTTGCTGTTGCACGTGCCCTTTCATGGCTTTGGCTCCCGCCGCGATGGCCTTGACGATGTTGTGGTAGCCGGTGCAGCGGCAGAGATTGCCTTCAAGCTCGTGGCGGATGGTCGGATCGTCCAGCTCGTGGCCCTTGCGATTGACCATGTCGACCGCGGTCATGATCATGCCTGGGGTGCAATAGCCGCATTGCAGCCCATGATGTTCGCGGAACGCCTCCTGCATCGGGTGGAGCGGCCCGTTCGGATCGGCGAGACCCTCGATGGTGGTGACGTTGGCGCCTTCGATTTGCCAAACGAAGACCGTGCAGGCTTTGACCGCCTTGCCATCGACGAGCACCACGCAGGCGCCGCATTGCGAGGTGTCGCAGCCCACATGGGTGCCGGTCAGCCGCAGGTTCTCGCGCAGGAATTGCACCAGAAGGGTGCGCGGATCGACGTCACCGGTGACGGCTTTGCCGTTCACCGTCAGTGCGACGGCGGTCATGGCTTTCCTCCTCGAAGTCGTGTTCGGCACCGGGGGAAACCGGCGGCGGATCAAAATCGCGACGATTTTGCCTCCGGACGCGAATTGTAACAAGTCAACTCTGAACCTGCAGCGCACCGCCGGTCAAGGGCGTGTCCCGGGCGCAGCAGGAAGTGGTGCGCTGCAGACCCGGGATCGCTACAGGCTGTGGCGGTCCCGGATCAGCGGCGCCATAGCGCGTCGGAAGACGCGCGTGAACGCGCTTATGGCTCCACTTCGTTGCGCGCTGCGCCGCGTCCGGGAACGTAGGTTCTTTATTCCGGTTGCGTCACCGCCGCGGCGAACTTGACGAAGAAGTCGTCGGCGGTCTTCTTCGCGGCGCTGTTGATGAGACGCTGGCCGAGCTGGGCGAGCTTGCCGCCGATCTGCGCCTCCACGTCATAAGTGAGCAGCGTCCCGCCATCCTTGTCGCTGAGCGACACCTTGGCGCCGCCTTTGGCAAAGCCGGCCACGCCGCCGTCCCCTTCTCCGGAAATGCGATAGCCGTTCGGCGGATCGAGATCGGAGAGACGGACCTTGCCCTTCCAGCGCGCCTTGACCGGCCCGACTTTGACCGTGGCGACGGCTTGGAACTCGTTGTCGGAAACTTTCTCGAACTGCTCGCTGCCCGGGATGCAGCTCTTGAGCACCTCGGGATCGTTGAGCTTGGCCCACACCACCTCGCGGCCCGCGGGGAGCTGGACTTGCCCGCTCATGGTCATCGCCATCGGCCTTCTCCGTCTTTCGCGACGATCCGATATAGAGCCTCGGCGGCTCAAGGGGAATGCGCTTTCCTCATGACGGCGCGGCTTTGGGGTTGGCGTGCTGCTTGCCGGCCGATAAAGGAGTGGCGCTGCGAACATCGCCGAGGGAGGCATCATGCCCATCGTCAACGCGGACGGCTGCGCGATCTACGTCGAAGTGGAGGGCCCCGAACGCGCGCCCGCGCTCATGCTGTCGAATTCCCTCGGCACCACGCTGCATATGTGGGACCCCCAGGTTGCGCCGTTCACGCAAAACTTTCGACTCGTGCGCTATGATCGGCGCGGCCACGGCCGATCGGGCGTCCCGAACGGGCCCTACACGATGGAACGCCTGGGCCGCGACGTGCTCGCGGTGCTCGATGCGCTCGGTCTCGAGCGGATCAACTGGTGCGGCCTTTCCATGGGCGGCATGGTCGGACAGTGGCTCGGCGCCAACGCACCCGAGCGCATCGAGCGGCTCGTGCTCACCAATACGTGCAGCTATTTTCCCGACAAAACCGCTTGGAACGATCGACTCAAACTCGTGCGCGAGAAAGGCGTCGCGGCATTCGCGCCAGCAAACATGGAGCGCTGGTTCACCAAGGGATTCCGCGAACGTTCGCCGGACAAAGTCGCCTGGATGCAGGAGATGTTCGCCGCAACTGCGCTCGAAGGCTATCTCGCCTGCGGCGCGGCGGTGCGCGACATGGACCACCGCGAGCTCTTGCCCAAGATCAAAGCGCCGACGCTGGTCATCGCCGGCAAGCACGATCCGGCGACACCGCCCGAGGCGAACGAGTACATCAAGAACCGTATCCCCGGCGCCCGCTACGCCGTACTCGACGCCGCCCACATTTCCAACGTCGAGCAGGCCGAGGCGTACACGAACGCGGTGCTTGAATTTTTGCGTGCCAGCTGACGGTTATCCGAGAACAGCTGACGGAAGACGCGGAGCGAAGCGATGGCCGACGAGGAGCGTTACCGACGCGGCGCGCAAGCCCGCCGTAAGATTTTGGGCAATGCCTGGGTCGATCGGGCCGATGCCAACAGGAATGCCTTCAACGCCGAGTGGCAGGATTTCATCACCCGCTGCGCCTGGGGCGAGGTCTGGACGCGACCGCATTTCGACGAGCGCACCCGCCGCGTGCTTGTCATTGGCACCATGATGGCGATCGGCAGGTGGGAGGAATTCCGCATGCACCTGCGCGCCGCGCTCGTCGAGGGCGGATTCTCTCGCGACGACGTCAAGGAAATCATCTTGCAGCAAGCGATCTATTGCGGCGTGCCGGTGGGCAATCATGCCTTCCGGGAGGCCGGCGCCGTGCTCGAGGAGCTCGGCAAAGCCGCTTAAGCGAGTAGCCCGCATGAGCGAAGCGAAATGCGGGGTGGTCTCAATGCGCGGCATGATACCCGGATTTCGCTGCGCTCATCCGGGCTACAAGCTGAGGCAGCAACGTGCTGGCATTATCTGACAAGTGGGCTCCGGCTCTTGTGTCCCAGCCGGAGACTGGCATGGGATATCAAGTTGCTACTGTGACTTTGAAGGACGGCAGACGATTTCCGAACACAGTTCTTGTAGGGGGATGCATCACGAAGATAGGTGACAATCCTGAAATTCCCTTCATTGAATCAGACATAGAATCAATCATCATCGATCATGGAAAATAGTCCTGACTACCCGCCCCGCGCGGCGCGGAATTCGTGCGGCGTGGTTCCGGTCTGCTTGCGGAAAAAGCGGGCGAAGTGCGAGGGGTCGGAGAAGGCGAGATCGTACGCGATCTCGTGGATTGGCTGGTTGGTGAACACCAGTTGCCGTTTGGCTTCGGTGAGCACGCGTTGGCGGATCAAGTGCCCAGCGGTGACGCCGGTGGCGCGCTTGACGTGGTCATTGAGCCGATCAACGGTCATCGCCAGCTTGTCGGCATAGAAGGCGAGTTGCCGCTGTTTGTGGAAGTGTTCCTCCACGAGCTTGCGCAGCGCGTCGACGGTTGCGCCGGTCGGTTCCAACGCGATCGTCTCGGCTCCCGCGCGCGCGCGGCCGGCCGCGAGCCGCGCCACCTCGACCGCGATCAGCGCGAGCAGTCCGCGCATGGCGATACGGAATCCCGCGCGGGCGAGAAACCGCTCCTCGTGCAGTTCCACGGCAAATTTCGACAGCCGGCTGAGCTCCGTCTCGCCGAGCGGAACCACCGGTTCGGCCGCGAGCCCCTTGAGGCGCGCGAGCGCTTCGCCCTGGCGATCGCCCATCGCCTCGGCGACGTCCTCGGTGAAGGTCATGACCCAGCCGTCGGTGATGGCCGGATGAAAACGAAAGCCATGCGCCACCGTCGCCGGCACGAGAATCGCGCAGGGCGCATCGAAGGCGATGGTGGCGGCTTCGAAGGTCATCTCGCCACCGCCTCGCTCGATCAGGAGAATCTGGAACAGATTGCGGTGGCGGTGCGCGCGGATGGTCCAGTCGTGGATCGAGGAGCGCGAGGCAATCGTCTCGATATGAATGAAGTCGAAGGCCTGATCGTCAGGCGGGTCGCCGTAGAGATGGAACAGCGGAAGCGCGGCGGTGGCCATGCAAAATCATAAGCCAGACGGCGCGAAGAGAAAACGTGTCCGGATGGGTTGAGACACCGCCGTGCACATCAATCAACATCAAGTTGCTCGGCAAATCGCATTGGGTATCACACCTGCTTGTAGGCGCGGTCGTGGTAGACGAGGGCGGGACCGCCGGGCCCGGCGCGCACCGTCTCGACCGCGCCGAAGAACACGTTGTGGCTGCCGACCGATCGCACCTCGACGATGCGGCAGTCGAACGCGATCACGGCCGAGGCAAGAACGGGGCTCCCGGTCGACAGCGTCAGCCAGTCTCCGGTCGCAAACCGATCGCCGCCCCCAAGCCCGGTGCGCCCCGCGAATATGTCGGCGATCTCGGCGCCGTCGTGTCCGAGCGTGTTGACGCAAAACACGCCGTTCTCCACCACGATCGGATTGCTCTGGCTGCGGCGGTTGAGGCACATGAGCAGCATCGGCGGCGCGTCCGAAACCGAGCAGACCGCGGTTGCCGTGGTGCCGGCCTTGCCGCCCGGCCCGGCGGTGGTGATGACGTGAACCGCGGCGCCGAGCCGGCTCATCGCCTCGCGAAACACCGCAGGCTCGACCGTGCGCACGGGCTCAGGGCCTAGCGCGGTGAAGGCGCCATCCATTGCGTCATCGGGGCGTTGGTCGATCCAGCTCATCAGGCCTACTCCGCGGCACGCTTGACGCCGGCGACTGCCGGATAAGAAACGTCATCCGGATCGAGCCAGGCGGGATCGCGCCAGCCGTTCTCGTCGTAGTCGGCAAGACACTGTTCCGCCAGCGCGATCATGCCGTCGAGCGTGCCGCTCACTCGCGCGTTCCACATCGCCTGGATGCGGATGTCCTCGTGGTTGCCGGCATAGTTCATCTCGTAGAGCTCGTGGCGGCCCCCGAACTCGGTGCCGATCGCATCCCACAACAGCTTCATCACCTTGATGCGGTCCTTGTAATCGATGCCGTACGAGCCGCGGACGTATTTCGCGAGATATTTGTCGATCTCCGGATTTTTGAAGTCTTTCGCCGAGGATGGAAGATAGATGAGCGCCGAGGCGATGATCTTCTCCACGATCTCCTTGACACGGCCGTAGGCCTCACCCGCAAAGACGCGGTAGCTCGAGCCGGATTGCAGATTGGGCAGCACCGCGCCGTCGACCCAGGGCGTGGGTTCCGCCGCCATTGCGTCGGTCAGCGCCCAGAACAGATTGCGCCAGGCGATCACCTCGCCCAACATCGCCTGATTGCCGCGGAACCCGTCGGCGCCGGTCGTGCGCAGCGCCTTGGCGATGATGCCGACCAAAAAATCGAGCTTGACCGCAAGCCGCGTGCAGCCCTGGAACTGGTAGCCGGCGAGGAAGCCCGACTGGGGGAAAAAGGTTTTGAGCTTCTCCAGATCGCGGTGCAGGAGCACGTCCTCCCACGGGATGAACGCGTTGTCGAAAACGAAAATGGCGTCGTTCTCGTCGAAGCGCGAGGACAGCGGATAGTCGAAAGGCGTGCCCATCACGCTCGCCATCATCTCGTAGGAGGCGCGGCAGAAAAGCTTCACGCCAGGCGCGTTCATCGGCGCGATGAACATCACCGCCAGATCGGTGTCGTGGGTGGGCACGGCAGCATTCTGGCCGAGGAAGTTGTAGTGGGTAAGCGCGGAGGAGGTCGCCACCACTTTGGCGCCGGATACATAGATGCCGGCGTCCGTCTCCTTCTGAATCGCGATGAACACGTCTTTCACGTGGTCCGGTGCCTTGGCGCGGTCGACCGGCGGATTGACGATGGCGTGGTTCATAAACAGCACGTGTTCCTGGGCGCGCCGATACCACGCCCGAGCATTGGCCGAGAAGCGTCCGTAGAAGCGATGATTGGCCCCGAGCGTATTCATCAGCGAGGCCTTGTAGTCGGGCGAGCGCCCCATCCAGCCGTAGGACATGCGCGCCCATTGGGCGATGGCATTCCGCTGCGCGATGAGTTCCTCGCGCGAGCGTGCAGCGCGGAAGAATTTATGGGTGGATCCACCCGAGCCGGTGTCGGTCGGCCAGGTGAGTACATCCTTGGTCTTGGGGTCGTGCAGGGCGTCGTAGAGCCGCGCGACCGAGCGCGCGGCATTGCGGAACGCCGGATGCGTGGTCACGTCCTCGACGCGCTCGCCGTAGATGTAGACGTCACGACCGTCGCGCAGGCTGGCGAGATATTCCGCGCCTGTGAACGGCCGTCCTTTGGCGGCAATGACGTCCTCGGACTTCATCCGGCTAAGTTCCTCTGCGTCTCAGATGGTGCGTCCGCCGCTGGCAACGCACGGACCTGACCATACCACGCCGGAACTTGGGGGGTCAGTCCGTTTCTCGCATACACACTCGGCGCGATTGCGGCGCGGCCCCTTGATGAAGCCGGCGAATGCCTGGATCACACGCGGCACGAGCCGGGCCGCGGCGGAACATCGATTCCTAACCTCCTGCTTCTTCCCACAGGACAACAAGTCGATAAAGCCCTGCTGCCGTTGCTGGTTTTGCGGCCCCCTGCTAGAGACTGCATCGGTTGCCGGATCGTGAGGGACGCCCCGAGTGGGGCGCGCGGGCATGGAAGTCTTCGTCCAGCAGCTCATCAACGGCATCACGCTCGGTTCCATCTACGGCCTCATCGCCATCGGCTACACGATGGTGTTCGGCATCATCGGCATGGTCAACTTCGCCCACGGCGACGTGTTCATGGTGTCCGCCTTCATCGCCCTCATTGCGCTGCTGATTTTGACGACCTGGCTCGGCATCGGCTCGTTCGTGCTCGCACTGTTCATCGTGCTCACCATCACCATGCTGTTTACCTCTCTCGTCAACTGGGCCATCGAGCGCGTCGCCTATCGGCCGCTGCGCGGCTCGTTCCGCCTCGCGCCGCTGATCTCGGCGATCGGCATGTCGATCTTTCTGTCGAATTTCGTCCAGGTCGCTCAGGGTCCGCGCGTCAAATCCATTCCACCGTTCTTCAACGAGGTGATCGTGCTGACGTCGGCCAGCAGCGGCTATGAAGTCGCGGTCTCCTACAAGCAGATCGTGGTCTGGGTGGTGACGGCGGCCCTGCTGCTTGTCTTCTGGTTCGTGGTGAGCAAGACCGCGCTCGGGCGCGCGCAACGCGCCTGCGAGCAGGATCAGAAGATGGCGGCGCTGCTCGGCATCGACGTCGACCGCACCATCTCGGTCACCTTCATTATCGCGGCGGCGCTCGCCGCCGTCGCGGGGACCATGTATTTGATGTATTACGGCGTGGTGAGCTTCGCCGACGGCTTCGTGCCGGGTGTGAAGGCCTTCACCGCGGCGGTGCTGGGAGGCATCGGCTCGCTCCCGGGCGCGGTCATCGGCGGCTTGCTGATCGGCCTCATCGAGACCATGTGGTCGGCCTATTTCTCCATCGACTACAAGGATGTGGCCGCCTTCTCCGTCCTCGCCATCACCATGATCTTCCTGCCGCAGGGCATCCTCGGCCGACCGGATGTGGAGAAGGTGTGAGATGACGCACGAGGCGTCAGCGCCCGCCTCCCGC
>WNGF01001802.1_pt1 | contig 40800 bp, 32 predicted proteins | sample 5400641 | NCBI WGS metagenome assembly WNGF01 (sample SAMN13153371, study PRJNA577476) | soil metagenome | isolation source: 80 cm soil or saprolite under grassland replicate 2 | place: USA:California | collected 2016-06-15 | reverse complement strand
TCGTGAGAAGGAAGACATCTTCTACCTCACATTCCACGAGCTCGCCGACCTCCCCGTCGGGCTTCTTTTCCCGATATCCTGACCGCGGCAACGCCCGCAGAGAGGCATTCCCAAAGAAAGGCCCTGACATGACCATTACCAAACAGCCCGTCGACAATGGCGTCAATAGCGACGCGCTGCTCAGCGCTCGCACGGCGCTGACCGAGGCACCCGAGGCTGCCGAGTTCACCTGGCGCTCGACATGCAGCTGGGTGCACGGCACCTTCAGCCAATCGACTGGCGCCGCCCCGGTTGAGATCGTGCTCGCCGCACTCGGCAGTTGCCTCACCGCCGGCGTCGCCGCGGTGGCACAGTATCGCGGGATTCAGCTCCGATCGGTCACGGCGACGGTCGAGGGCAGCATGAACATCCTGGGCATCCTCGGGGCTGATCCGGACGTCCGCAACGGCTTCAGCGGAGTCACCGTGCACTTCGATATCGACGCCGACGCGTCGCCTCAAGAGATCGAGGCGCTTGTTGCCCAGTCCCAGAAGCGCTCCGCGGTGTTCGATCTCATGACCAACCCAACCAAGGTCGTCGTCAACACTTCGTCCCACTGATCGCGGAACCCCGATGGTGTCACGGACGAACGTCAGCACCGTGATCATCGGGGCTGGCCACGCTGGCCTCGCGATGAGTTACCGCCTCACCGAACGCTCGATCGACCACGTGGTCCTCGAGCGCGGTGAGGTGGGGAACTCATGGCGGACCGAGCGCTGGGACTCGCTGCGGCTACTGACGCCCAATTCGCATACGCGGCTCCCCGGCATGGCCGACAGCGACGCTGATCCCGACAGCTTCATGACGATGCCCGAGGTGGTGCAGTTCATCGACGACTACGCTGCCACGATCGACGCACCGGTCCAGACTGGGATGACCGTCACCAGCGTGACCGCCAGCGACGACGGCTACGCGGTGGCCACCGACCGCGGCGTCTGGCGGTGCACCACCCTGGTCCTCGCCAGCGGGGCCGCCAACCTCGCTACTGTGCCGGCGCTCGCCGGGGAGGTGCCACCGTCCGTGGCGATGGTCACGCCGATGACCTATCGATCACCTGCGCAGCTCGCGGATGGCGGCGTGCTCGTCGTTGGCAGTTCAGCGACGGGCGTCCAACTGGCCGACGAGATCCTAAGAAGCGGCCACCCAGTCACTCTCTCGGTAGGCGAACACGTGCGCATGCCAAGGATCTATCGAGGGCGTGACATCTTCTGGTGGTTGGACGCCGCGGGTGTGCTGGACGAGGGCCACGACGAGGTTGATGACCTCGTCCGGGCCCGGCACATCCCGTCGCCTCAGCTGATCGGGACGCCCGAACGTCGCTCGATCGATCTCACCACGCTCGGACAGCTCGGCGTGGAAATTGTCGGTCGGCTTGGATCAGTGCGCGACGGAGTCGCCCTTTTCTCGGGTGGGCTTGCCAACACGTGTCGGCTGGCCGACCTCAAGCTGAATCGATTGCTCGACCGGTTCGACCAGTGGGCGATCGATGCGGAGATCGATCAGCTCGACGGACCACATCGAGCAGAGCCGACCGCGGTGCCGGCCGACCCTCCCCTGGCTATCGATCTGCGTCGCCGTGGTATCGAGACTATCGTCTGGGCAACCGGCTATCACCCGGACTACACCTGGCTGCAGCTGCCGGTGCTCGATCGCCGCGGCCGGATCCGCCACGACGGCGGTGTTGTACAGGCAACACCGGGCGTCTACGTGCTTGGCGGCAACCTGCTCCGGACGCGCCGGTCGAGTTACATCAGCGGTGCCGCGGAAGACAGCCGGGCCATAGCCGACCACCTGCACCGCTTCCTATCCACCGGCACGCGGAGCGCGAGGCGCCGGTTCGCGGCGCCGTCTCGCTCGTGACCGGGACGGAAGTACGCCGGATCAGAGGCACCCCTCACGTGGTTCGTCGTCGAGGCCCGGTCCTGGTAGTCAGTAACCTGAGATACGCTTCGGTAAACTGAGGATGCCTCGACGACAGTCCTAGCCGGCGACCACATGCGACGCCAAAATTCGATCCCCCCTTCCGCACCCTTGTGTCTGCCCGCTTGACCTAGCTGCTCGGGCCGAGGATCGTCCGATCCTCGGTGTCGGCCCGCGGCGTGCAGCCAGATTTGCAGCCCAACGGCGGAAAAACCTGGCGCAGCCTGGGTCTCGCGGCGGACGATCTGCCCGATTTTGGACTCAGCGGCGGCACTCTGGGCGCGCCTGGCGCAGGGGAGGCCAAGGCCTGGACCGTCTTCAAAACGGTTGCTCGGCCTGGATTAAATTCCTGGTCGAGGGTGGGTTCGACTCCCATGCACCTCCGCCATCCCCGATTCGAACTCAGAATCAAGACGAACGTTCTATGCACGCGGACTGTCGGCCAGTCGAAGCGGCGACGTCACATGTAGGCGGTCGTGAGATCCTCCCCGTAGGCGGTCACGAAACGAATTCTCATGACGCTTGACACCTCCCGCGCCGTGTAGGCCAGACGCTCCCAGAACGGCACGTAAGCTGGTTTACCTCAGCTAAAGCTAGACTCTTGGGTCTTACCTGCCTGAGGCTACGCAACGAACTCTCTAGAGCGAGGGACAACACCCTAAAGTAGAGACGGTCAATCTGATGCGGACTGTTGGCTGCGGCTAAGCAGGCTTGGGTGATGGCCGCCGTTCCGAACAATCTCCCCGTTCAGGTCACCCGCTTCATCGGGCGGGTCCGCGAAGTAGCAGAACTCAAGCACTTGCTGACCGAGGCAGCGGCGGAATCGCGGCTGATTACGCTGACGGGGGCCGGCGGCTGCGGCAAGACACGCCTCGCCCTGCGCGTGGCAGAGGATTCGCTGCACGCCTATCCGAATGGCGTCTGGCTTGTCGACCTATCCCCGTTGCGCGACCCGGCACTTGTGCCTCAAACGATCGCCAACGTCCTTGGCCTACGGGAGCCAGCGGGCACCTCGTTCGTCGACGCCCTCGCCGACTACCTCCGACCACGGTCGGCGCTTCTCGTACTGGACAATTGCGAGCACCTGGTAACCGCGTGTGCGCAACTGGCGCAGGTGCTTCTGCGCAGTTGCCCGCACCTTCGAATCCTGGCAACAAGTCGTGAAGTTCTGGGTGCGAGCGGCGAGATCAGGTGGCGCGTTCCCTCGCTTGGCCTGCCGCCAGCACCGGATATCGCTGAACCGTCGCTTGAGCTCCTGACCAGATCTGAAACCGTGCAGCTGTTCCTCGACCGTGCGATGGCGGTGCATTCCGGCTTCACCCTCACCGACCAGAATGCGTGGGCGCTGAGCGACATTTGTCGGCGTCTCGATGGCATCCCGCTGGCCATCGAGTTGGCAGCCGCGCGGGTCAACGTACTTTCGGTTGAGCAAATTGCAGCCCGCTTGGACGACTGTTTCGGACTGCTGACCGGTGGCCAACGGACCGCGGTGCCCCGCCAGCGGACGCTTCGGGCGACAGTGGATTGGAGCTATGGCCTGCTCTCTGAACCGGAGCGGACGCTGCTGCTGCGCCTTTCAGTGTTCGCAGGCGGCTGGACCTTTGAGGCCGCCGAAAGCGTCGGGGCCGGTCACGGCATCGAAACGTACGCCGTCCTGGACCTGCTCTCTCTGTTGATCGACAAGTCGCTGGTGACGGCAGAGCAGCAACGTGGGGGCCTTCGCTACCGTTTGCTGGAGCAGATTCGACAGTATGCCTTTGACAAGCTCGGCGAAGTGGGAAGCGTCGAACGCACGCGGGATCGTCATCTGGACTACTTTCTGCGGTTAGCGGAGGACGCCGAACCAAAGCTTCGCCTCACGGAGCAATCTATGTGGGTCGAGCGATTGGCGGTCGAGCACGACAATCTCAGGACTGCGCTCGATTGGGGCCTGACCACAGGTAATGCCGAGGCCGCTCTCAGACTGAGCGGAGCGCTGGCGTGGTTCTGGTGGATGCTTGGGTTGCACGATGAGGGACGCCACTGGGCGGCGCGCGCGCTTGACGCGGCGCCCGAGCGGTCTGCTGCACGTATGAAGGCGCTGTATGGGGCAGGCTGGCTTGCCCACCAGCAGCGCGACTCCGCCACCGCACAGGCGTTGCTCGACGAGAGCCTATCGATTGCGCGAGAGATTGCGGACCGATGGAGCGAGGCCTGGGTGCTTCACCTCCTGGGGCGGATTGCCTACTTCGAAAACGACCCACTTCGGACGCGCGCCCTCGCCGACGAGAGTTTGGCAGTTGCAGAGGAGCTGGGCGACGACTGGCTGATCGCCTGGGCGCTCCACCTGCTGGGGCTGGCGGCATACATCACCACCGAATACGCGACTGCGCGAGCGTACTATGCACAAAGCCTCGAGATCCGGCAGAAGATCGGATACCAGGAGGGCATCGCGATCCTGCTCCATCTGCTGGGGATCGCCGCCTTTCGTGAAGGGGACAATGTCCAGGCACTCGATCGATTTCGGGAGGCACTGACTGAGATGCATCAGCTCGGCGCTCCATGGCATCTCAGCCAGGTATTCCCCTTGTTCTCCGGCTTGGCGGCGACCCAGTCGCAGCCGGAACGAGCCGTGCGATTAGCCGGCGCTACCGCGGTACTGGGCGAGGCCTACCACACGCCGCCGATACCAATGACTGAGGCGTTGCTCACGGAGGGGCTGGAACGCGCCAGGCGGGAGCTCGACGGAGCGGCGTACGCGACGGCCTGGGAGCACGGTCGGCAGATGTCGCTGGACGAGAGCATCGCCGAAGCGCTCGCGGTCGAGATTCACCCTACCTCGCCGCCGCGCCACCGACGCGAGATTCGCGCGGATATGGTCCCGGCTGGCCTGACACCGACTGAGGTCAGGGTCCTGCGGCAGCTGGCCAGTGGCCGAACGACACGAGAGATTGCCGAGACCCTGATCGTTGCCACATCCACCGTGGATCGCCATCTAACCCACATCTATACGAAGCTCGGCGTTCGCAATCGTGCCGCCGCAACCTCGTTCGCAGTGAAACAGGGGCTCGTGTAGCCACCCACTGGGGCCGCTCGGCCTTTGCATTCCGTCTGATCAGGGATTTCCCTCACGCCGCGCACAAAGATCCCAGATTTCTCGGATGGCAGCAGCGGCGTGTGAGCGTACGCATTACGGGGAGCCATGTCTCACGAGGAGGAACACACTAATGGTGGCAACGCCCGACGCAACCTCCGCTTCCGCCGGCCAGCTTGGATCGCCAACCGACGTGGTGCGAAAGCTCGGCCCGGGTTTCGCGTCCCGAGCCGCTGGTTATGACGCAAACGACTCGTTTGTCGCCGAAAATTTCCTCGAGCTGAAAGAACACAAGATGTTCTCAATCGGCGTTCCAGCCGAGCTGGGTGGTGGTGGCGCCTCCCACGCGGAGCTCTGCGGCCTGCTGCGTGAAATAGGCCACCACTGCGGCTCGACTGCGCTGGCGCTCTCGATGCACACGCACCTCGTGGGGACCCTGACCTGGATGTGGCGCCAGGGACGGCCCGTCGCGCCTCTTCTCGAACGCATCGCCCGTAACGAGTTGGTGCTGGTCAGCACTGGCGCCTCCGACTGGCTGGACTCGAGCGGCAATGCCGAGCGCATCGACGGAGGCTACCGAGTCACAGGTCGGAAGGTCTTTGGCAGCGGCTCCCCGATGGGCGATCTGCTGCTCACCAGCGCGCCCTACATGGATCCCAACGACGGACCAACTGTGGTCCATTTCGCGCTGCCGATGAAATCCGAAGGGCTCACGGTTCTGGACAATTGGCGAACAATGGGGATGCGAGCAACCGGTTCGAACGACATCGTCCTCGATGGCGTGTCCGTGCCGGACGCGGCGGTCCAGCTACGTCGGCCCAGGGGCGTGTGGCACCCGTTCTTCAACGTCGTCGCGGCGGTCGCCCTGCCGATGGTCCTATCCGTCTACCTGGGGGTGGCGGAGGCAGCGCGCGAGCTGGCGCTGCACCAGGTTGCGAAGAAGCGAGATGACTCCGACGTCTGGGCCCTGGTAGGTGAAATGGAGAATGCGCTCGTCACCGGTCAGATGGCAGTGCGAGAAATGGTTGAACTCTGTGGCGACTATACGTTCGCGCCCGAAGTGGCTATTGCGAACTCCATCTTTGTTCGGAAAAGCATCGCGGCAGAGTCCCTACGGCTGACCGTCGAAAAGGCGCTCGAGACGGTGGGCGGTGGAGGGCTGTTCCGGAGCATGGGACTCGAGCGGCTGCTGCGCGACATTTACGCTGCTCAGTTTCATCCACTTCAACCGAAGCGTCAGCATCGCTTCACGGGGCGATTCGCGCTTGGGCTCGATCCAGTGGCGTAGCGCCGACACCCCCCGTTCACAGCTCGAAGAAAGGTTCGTGTTCGGTGGTCGCGCCGCGGCCCGCGAATACGAGGAAAACCGGACCGGCTGTCGGCCTCCACCTGGTGCCGTGAGGCCAGCATGTTGCCGGACGGAGGTTGATCGATGTCGCATTCACAAGTCAGTCTGCGCGTGGCAGGAATCTGGCTCGCAGTGGCATCGCTTCTGCTGGCCGCGTCGCTAGCCTTGCACGGGGCGCCGGCCACGCAATCGGACACGCAGATGAAGATCATTGCCGAAGGAGCGAGCCGATGGGTGGTTGTCCACTGGGCCGCCGCGGCTGCCCTGTCCTTTTTCGCAGTGGCAGGCTTCGTGGTACTGGCGGCCACATCACGTCTGACCCAGGGCTTTTGGACGACAACGGCTTGGGCGGTGTTGCCGGTGGGCGCCCTCTGGACCTTGACGACTGCAGTAGCCGAGCCGACCGTGGTTGCCAGCGCCGCCGTCTCTGGGAATACGGCGATGTTCGAGGCGTGGTGGGCGTTCAGTGAAGGAAAAACCACCGGGTTCATTTTCCTGGCGTTAGCGGTGGCGGTGATCGCCGGCAACGAGACTCGCACCCCCAGGGCAATACCCGCGTGGGCCTCGTGGATAGCCGTCGCCGCCGGGATCGCCTCGTTCATGGGCTGGATCCTGGGGATGTGGCTCGAGATCGCGCTGGGCAACCTCGTCTGGGTGGTTTCCTCGCTCGTGATGTGCATGTGGACCCTATGGTTCGGCGTTGCAGTCGCGCGGACTCCACAAGCTGACATGGCGCTCGAGCCGGTGGGCGGCATCGGGAGCGCGCATCTAAAGGGCCTCCTAAATCAAATGGTCAGCCATAGTGCGACACCTGGCCCCGCCGAGGGTTCGGCCGAGCCCGTTGTCGGATCCTGCTGCCCGATGACCTATTGGAGCGATGCCTGCAGCCAGTGGCGCAAAAAGACATCGGGCACGCCAACGTGTGCTCGCCCTTCGCGCTGAACGACACCGCGGTCGATCAGTGCCTCAAGTGCCCGCTCGACGGCCGCCTCCGTTCGCGCGCTTGAGGATCGCTGTTAACTGACGTTCGAGGGTGGCGGCAATAGCGGCAGTCACCATATGGCACGATCGCCTCGAAAACGGTGCCGCATAGGCCGTCACAGGAGGTATCAATCGTCGCTGCCCGAGGTTCCCCGACTCGACGCCCTGGACCTGCCCCCAGTCAAGGGACGGGCAATGTCTCGGTCTGGCCAGCGACATGCACCATGCAGCGGTCAATGCGCTCGAGCGACGCGGGCGACAGGACCACGTCCAGCGCCTTGACGTTCTCTTCAATCTCCTGCGGCCTGCGGGTACCGGATAGTGCTATCGCAACCACCGGATCGCGCAGCACCCAGGCGATGGCCATCGGTGCCAGTCCCACGCCCAGGTCACTCGCGATCGCCGCAAGCTCCTCCACGACACCAATGTTGGTCGGCAAATTCTCGGCCGTGAACAGCGCCTGACCGAAAACGTCGCCGCGCCGCCGCCAATCGTTCTCTTCGAATACTGTCATCCGCGTGAATGCTCCGGTGAGCAGCCCGTGCGCCATCGGTCCGTACGCCATGATGCCGATCCCCAGCTCATGCGCGGTCGGAAACATCTGACGCTCCCAGCGCCGGTCGAAGAGGTTGTAGCCAACCTGATTGGTGACGATCGGAGCATGCTCCCTGGCCGTGCGCAAGTCATCGGCATGGTAATTAGAAACTCCGATGAACCGCGCCTTGCCCGAGTTTTGGATGTCGTTCAGCGCGCCCATCGATTCTTCGATTGGCGTATCTTTGTCGGGCCAGTGTTGAAGGTACAGATCGACGTAGTCGAGCCCGAGCGCCTGCAGGCTGGCATCGATGTCTTGGATCAGCGACGCGTAGCGCCCATCCATAGGGCGTTTGCCGTCTGGGCGCGTCGGTATGCCGCCTTTGGTGACCACGATCGCTTCGTTGCGTCGGCTGCCCAGTGCACGGCTGAGCAACGCCTCGGACTTTCCCGCGCCGTATCCCAGAGCCGTATCGAACAGGGTGATGCCCAGGTCGAGTGCTCGCTGAACGGCGTCCACGAACTCCCGCTCGTCGAAGCTTCCATACGACCCGCCGACCTCCCAGGCCCCAACGCCGACGGCGGATACCTCCAGTTCCGAATCGCCCATCTTTCGGTAGTGCATCGGGGTCTGCTTTACTCTTCCACCCCGTCCACAGTCAAGCCGCGCACCCGGCATGCCGACCACGCGATATCATCGGTCGGCAACCCATGACGGTCCTGCGCGGGCGAGTCTGGGACCGGCGACGGGGCACGGCGCTCGAGGCGCGGGTGCAGGTCATGGCGTCGACCGGCGAGTTGTGTTCGCCAGAGCACGCACTCCACAAGGTTGGTTCAGGTGAGCCGTTCTTCTATGCGGACGACAGCGGCTTCGAAGTCGAGGTCCCCGGCGGCCCCACGCGGCTCGTGGTCGAACGCGGCACTGAGTACACACCCTTCCGGCTGAGCCTGAACGCGCCGTGGACCGGTGTGGTCGACGTCGAAGCTCCGCTCGAGCGGTGGATCGATCTGCCCGAGCAGGGCTGGTATGGCGGCAACACGCACGTGCACTACAGCGAGGTCGAATCGCGCCCACTTGACCGGCTGCGCCTCGATCCACGTGTCGAGGATCTGCCAGTTCTGGTGGTGAGTGTCCTCAAACGGCGCGAGCTCGCGTATGCCTCCAACGTGTTCCCCATCGGCCGCCATGCCCTATCGACGGATGCGCACGTGATCGACATCGGCGAAGAGAGCCGCCACAACATGGAGCCCTGGCTCATCGGACTCGGGCACATCATGCTGATCAACATCCGTGAGGTGGTTGAGCCCATCAGTCGCGGCGTTCTCGTGGACGATTCCAATCCGGACTTCCCACCGCTCGTAGATGCATGCGACGCGACGCGCGCCCAGGGCGGGCTGGTGCTGTGGTGTCACAGCGGCAACGGGATGGAGGCGCCTATCGCGGCCATGCTCGGCCGACTGGATGCGCTGAATCTGTTCGACCCGTACTGGATGGATCCGGAGTACCACCTGTGGTACGCGCTGCTCAATTGCGGCATCCACCTGCCGGCTTCGACCGGCTCCGACTGGTTCGTGTGCTCCAGCAATCGCGTATACGTTTCACTGCAACCCGGCGAAGCGTTTTCGTACGCTGCCTGGCTGGCCAGCCTGGCCGCGGGGCGAACGCTGATAACCGATGGGCCGATCCTGAAGCTGGCCGTGGAGCAGCATTCCCCGAGCAACGATGTGCTCGACGTCGGCGGGAGCGTGCGCTCGCTCCAGGTGACCGTCGACTGGGCGTGGCACGAGTCGCTGGATAGGATCGAGATCATCCGCGATGGCGATGTGGTGGCCACGTGCTCGCCGGCAGCGGGCGAAGCGCGCGGCGTGTGGAGCACCACGCTCGACGCCGCTGGCAGCTGGCTCGCAGCGCGGGCATCGGGCGAACGGCGGACGAGCTACGGCCACGCGCTTTGGGCACATACAAGTCCGGTGTACCTGCGCCCATTCGCGGAACGCGAACGCCTACGCGCGTCCAGTCAGTACTTCCTCGAGCGCATCGATACCGCCACCGACTGGCTCGCTCGGCGGGCGCGCTTCGATCTCGCAAGTCAGCGCGAGCGCATGCTCACCCTGTTTGCCGAAGGCCGCTCGGCGTACGCGGCGCTGCTAGCTCGCTAACCGCGGATCCATGCTAGGTGCGAGCAGTCGTACCTCGCGACAGGAGTTCTACGTCAACGGCAATGCCGCGGTACCGGTCACGCTCTGCTGGCTGAGCATGGCGCACGCCATCTGGCCCATCTGTTCGTACGTCACAGCGATAGTGGTTCAAGGGTGGATTGCTGATCGACGCGAACGGAATGTCATCGAACCCGATGATGCCCAGATCGTCGGGGACTCTGACACCGAGTCGGTTCAACGCGCTGAGCAGCTTGAGCGCGCGAAGATCATCGAAGCACAGGATCAGATCGCGCTGCTCCTGCACGAGCTTGCGCGCGACGCCAGTGAAATCGTTGCCAGGCCAACACCCAAATCGGTTTGCGCCTCGTCTTTCGGTAGCCCTCCGCGGTGCCAATTGGAGACGCTCCGACGAATTCACGACTGGCCAGCGCGGGACTCGGCGAGCACTCGATGCGGCGCGGTGCGCGGCAGGTTGGGTGAGTCGTACCGTCTGACGGGCGAGTAGCTTCGCTTCGACGAGAGCCCTGATACCGCACACTTGGCCCGCGGTGAGCCCGGTGCTACCGTGACGGACGGGGAACGCAGCCGGATCGCTCGCTGCTCGACGTACTGGTCGCGCACCTGGCACACCGTCAGATGCTGCTCTTGCTGGACAACTGCGAGCACCTCGTCCAGACGTGTGCCGAGTTGGCAGACACGTTGTTGCGGGGCTGCTCGACGGTCCGCCTGCTCGTGACCAGCCGCGAGCCCCTGCATATCTGGCGAGGTGGCCTGGCGTGTCCCTCCGCTGCAGATCCCTGATCCGAGGTCGGCGGTGCCTCCCGAAGCGGTAGCGAAGTATCCCGCGGTCGAGTTGTTCATCGAGCGCGCGAAAGCGGCCCCAGGCAGACTTTGGGCTGACGCCGCGTAGCGCGGCGGCAGTGGCTTCGATCTGCGCCAGACTGGAGGGCCTCCCGCTGGCGATCGAGCTCGCCGCGGCGTGGGTACGCGCGCTCGGAGTGGAGCAGATACTGGAGCGGCTGGACGATGCGTTCCGACTGCTGGTCGGTGGCAACCGTACGGCGCCCCGCCGCCAGCAGACCATGCGCGCCACGTTGGACTGGAGCCACGGCCTGCTCTCGGAACCGGAGTGTGTCATCTTCCAGCGGCTTGCCGTCTTCGCTGGCGGCTGGAGCCTGGAAGCCGCCGAGGCTGTTTGCGCCCGCGGCGAAGTCGAGCCACGGGACGTGCTGCCCATGCTCGCCCAACTGGTAGACAGGTCATTGGTCCAGGTGGAGGAACGGGCGGGGCGAGCCCGCTACCGGCTCCTGGAGCCCGTTCGCCAGTATGCACGCGAGTGGCTCGTCAGCAGTGGTGAGCTGGACGCACTTCGGCGACAGCATGCCGTGTACTACGAGGCGTTCGCGGCGCAAGCTGGAGCCCGATGCCAATGTCGGCGGGGTCGGCCGCCCGGCGGCTCACGCCGCGCTCGAGCAGGAGCAGGAAAATCTGCGGACCGCCTTGCGCTGGTGCGTGGAGCACGGCGAAGCACAGATGGGACTGCGACTCGGCCGAGCGCACTGGAACCTCTGGGTCATGCGGGTCTCTACACCGAGGGCCGAGGGTGGCTGACGCTGCTGGCAGCACTCCCCGCGGCAGAGGCGGAGCAAGCCATGCGCGCGGTGGCCCTGAGTATCAACGCCAGTCTGGCGTGGCGGCAGGGAAGCTATACCACAGCCTTGGAGATCTATAGCGAGGCGCTGCCGCTCTTGCGCCAGGCCAACGATCCGTGGCTGCTGCACAACGCGCTCGCCGATCTTGCGTGTATCGCGTTGCAGCAGACTGACTATCAAGCCGCCCAGGCGTACTTCGACGAGGCGCTGGCTGTCGCGCGAACTGCCGGCGATCGGGTCAACGAAGCCATTGAGTTGAGCAACCTGGGGTGGCTGCCGTCTCTAGAAGAGGACCATACGACCGCGATCGCCCAGTGTGAGGCAGGCCTGGCGCTCGCGCGCAACGAAGCGCGGTCGGTGCTACTCGAGAGCATGCACTTGCATGCAGAGGTGGGCGACCGCGCCGGGGTTGCCGAGTCCGTGGAGAGCATTGCCGCGCTCGCCTCGGCTATGAACGAGCCCATTCGAGCTGTGCAGTTGGCCGGGGCGGCGGGCGGCATTCGCGAGAGCATCGGCGCACCGCTGTCGGCTGTTGGACGCACCGCGCTCGACCATTGGCTGGTGCCTCTCCGCCAGGTACTGGGGGCAGAGGTAACCGCGCGCGCCTGGGAAGCTGGCCGCGCGTGGCCGCTCGAACGCGTCGAAGAGCTGGCGCTGGCCGCGACTCAGCCTCCAGCCACGCCGGCCGCGCCGGTGCCAGGTCACGCGCGAGGCGCGCTCGAGCTAAGCCCCCGCGAGCACGAGGTGGCGGTGTTGCTGGCCCAGGAGCTGACCAATCGTCAGATCGCCGAGCGCCTCGTGATAACCGAGCGCACGGTCGCGGCTCACATCGAGCACATTCTCGGCAAGCTTGGGTTCGCTTCACGCCATCAGATGGGCGTGTGGGCGACCGAGCACGGCCTGCTCGACTGACGCAATAACCCCACAGGCCTGGCAATCTGCCAATCTTCGCCGACCCTGGCAGACTGCCGATGTCCGGATGCCGGGCGCGTTTCTAGTGTGGCGAGCGTCCCACCTGGAGGGGGCTCGCGATGACAAGAATGGCCGCGCTGGTATGTGCGGGTTTGAACAGCGGACGATCGCTGCTGCCGTTGATCGCCACGCTCGCGGTCTCTGCCACGGTCGCGTACGCGGTCAGTGCAGCGGTGGTGAGTAGTTCTCTAGCCAGTGGTCCGCGGACGGAGCTCGAGCTCGCGGCACCGACAGGTGGGCCCAGCGGCATCGCACCCTTCGAGCTACAGACGGAGCCTTTGTCCGCCGCGTTGACCGAACCCCATTTCACGCGTCTCCCCGAGCTCTGCTCGGAGAGCGGCGTTGGACCGATGCACGTTGGTATCGACGCCTGGATCGTGGCGGAAAACCACAGATTCGCCTGTCGAAGTGTGGGGCGCTAAGACGAAGTCGGGACGATTTCAGACGCCTTCATGGCAGCACCAGGCGGGGCTCAACTTGCGGGAGCGCTGATGCTCGTTCGACAGAACTCAGGGACTGCTCAGACGCTTTGAGTGGTCCCTCGCGACCGGGCGGCGTGGGGCGTCGGCGCGGTTTATCTAAAGGCGTCGAGAACTCCAGTCCCTTTACGCACGTTGGTGAAGGCAGGCAATAACGATGCTGATCTGCCGCGCATCGAATAGTCAGCCGGTCGCGACAGTCGGTTCACTGATTTGCGCTTACCCATCGAGCTCAGTGTTCACGAGGTGCGGCGCTGCGGTGGCCAGCGTCCGGGCGTGGAACCGCCTCAGGCCTGCCGCCCGCGCAAACAAAAGGTCTCGCCATGCTGGTCCACCGGGCGCGGCGGTTGCGCCATTTCTCGATAACCCATAAGAAAACTGGAACCCATTTACCGGTCCTGCTGGTATCCCATCGTCGTCGATGACTCAACCGTCAGAGATAACCCTAGAAGAATCGGGGCAGGAGCGGCAGAGTAGCACCCGCCCGTAGCTACCTTCTGGTCAAGCGCGTACGCGTGGAACGAGTTCCCGAGCCAGGAGCTCCAGTGCGTCCAAGTAGTTGGCCAGTGCTGCGATTTCGGCAGCCAGAAAATGTGGTGATTGATCCCGATTTCGGTGAGCGTACGCAGTCTTTCAGCGATCTCATCCGGGGTGGCTACTACCATCTGCTCCGTCAGCGTCGCTGGCGTCGTGTTGTACCTGGTTGCCAGTTCATCGAGCATTACTCTGGCACCTGCTGCGTCCGGCGCAACACCCAGGTAGGACATCTTGCAAACGTCGAAGTCTTTGATGTCCCTACCGACGGCTCGGCACGCCGCGGCGAAGCCGTCGTACTGACCGCACTGCGTCGCGTCGGCGTTCTTGCGGCACTCCCGACGCACCGGCGGCTGGTAACGGTTACCGGGCCTGCGCCGTTTGGTCGCTGGCGTGCCCGTCGCTGTTCTTCCTGTTGGCGCGAGGCTGCTCGGTTCAAACAGCGTTGTGCTGGTGCGACACCCGGTGGCGACAGGCACAGCCCTGCGGTGCACATTAGCTGCGGCGGCTTCCGAGTTCCAAGCGACCGCGAGGTTCGGCTACTTGGCTAGCTGAGCGGCGCTACCATGCTGCCTCAGCCAGATGAGCCGGAGGCGCGCGTGACCGAACTCGATGAGCAGCAGCAAGTCATTCTCGCCGCGGCGCGCCACGTCATTGCCGAGGTGGCGCCGCAGGAGCTGCCACTGCTGGCGCCGATCAGCGCCGCCTATTTTGAGGATCCAGAACGTACCGTGCGCGCCGCAACGAGCAAGGACGAGCCGCTCGGGTTTGGGGTCCCTGCCGAGGCCGAGTTCCTGACACCGATGGTGCTGGCAATGGCGACGCAGGTCGTCACTTTTCTTGTCGCGGAGGTCACAAAGTCCGCCCGCGCTGAGGCGCCAGGCGTAATCCACTATCTCGTAAAGGCCTTGTTCAAGAAGGTCCACCCGACGAAGTCAGACGGGCCCGCCCCGCCAAACATGGGAACGGCCTTGAGCGAGCGGCAACTCGCACAGGTCCGTGAGATCGCGGTTGAGAAGGGGCGTCAGCTCGGACTTACCGCCAATAAAGCCGAGCTGTTGGCGGACTCCTTGATCGGGGGGCTGGCCCTCGCGACCTGATGGCCAGCAGCTCTCCCGATCTCACTACGGTTAGCGAACGCCACGCACGTCTGAACCCCTTCGCCTTCCCGTCGGACACCGCTTTTCGCTTCGTGCTGCTCATTGTTTCGGTGCTCGGCTCGAGTCTGTTGCTGTACGCAGCAATTTTCGAAGCGCTACCTCCGACGCGTGACTACAAACGCGCCCAGTATGAGCAGTGTGCTCGGGAGCACGACCCGACTGACTTCTCCGGGTCCTACGCCGAGCGGGTCGCGCGCGTTCTGGCCTATGGCGAGTGCACCGCACCGGCGGATCGGGTCGAAGCCGGCTGGATGCTGAGCGGAGCGGCCATTGTGCTCATAGTCGCGAGCGGCATCTACTGGACCTTTCCGGCACGTCGGATCCGCGCCCAGCGGTTGCTGCCAATCGACGCGTCCGCGCGCGACGTGATCGCCGGCCTCGCCGAGCTTTGCGGGGTAACGGACTTATCCGCTGCGCCAACATTCGTCTGGAGCCCTTTCAACGCGGCCCGCTCCGGGTTGGCGTTTGGACACCTCCGACGCTACTACGTGGCCCTGACCGGCGGACTGATCACGCAGCTGCATGATGATCGGCCTGCATTTCGAGCGGTGATCCTGCACGAGCTCGCGCACCTCCGCAACTCCGACGTGGACAGGACCTACTTCACGATCGCGATGTGGCAGGCGTTCGGCCTGGCCGCCCTTGTCCCATTTGCCGCTGCCCAGGTGGTGTCCGGCCGCCCTGTCGGAGACATCGCGGATTTGAGCTGGCGGATTGTGCCTCTTGCTGCCCTGGTGTATTTCACTCGTAACGCTGTCCTACGCGCGCGCGAAGTGTATGCCGACGTTCGCGCGTCGACCTGGGACGGACCCTCCGGTGCGCTGCGTCGTACCGTGGACGCACTGCCGCGGCCGCCCCACGGCTGGTGGCGGACGTTGTGGCAAGTGCATCCCGATCCCGCCGAACGGCGGCGTGTGTTGGACGATACCCGGCCGCTGTTCGGAATCCACATGTGGGACGCATTTGCCACCGGTGTGGCGACCGGCATTGCTCTCCCAAACGTCATTGTGCTGCTCGGTCTGCTCCTGCCTATGCCAGTCGCCATTGTGCGACCTGTGGCAGCGGCTCTGGTGTGTACACCGCTGGCCGTTGGCGTGGTTGGACTGGGAGTGTGGCGGGCGACGTTCGCAGCACTGACCGAAGGTCGCCAGTCGCGCGGCGCGGGAAGAGCGGGTATCGTCATGGCCCTCGGACTGGTGCTCGGCCAGGAGCTCTCGTTAGCCGCGGTGGAGTTTGGGCGGGGGCAGGGGCCAGTGGGCGACATCGCAATACCTGTGCTCAATATCGCCTGGAGCGGACTCCTGGTGGTCGTACTCTTCGTATTCTTCCGATGGGTCGCCGCCGGGGCATCGACCTGGCTGGAGGTAACAGCGGATGATCCGTCGCCAGGCCAGGCCTACCGCATTGGGTTGACAATTGCCGGCGCATTGCTGGCGGCGTGGCTGGGCGTTTTCTTCTTCGTGTACCTAGCGGTGAGGACGGGTGGCGCCGCCGTCAGGTGGTCCGATTTGCAGGGGCAGGTAGTAGATGAGGCAGCCTCACCAGTTGTCGCGAATGTAGTTGGCGCGGACTCCGTTGCACAGAGCGCCGCGGCGATTCTCGTTGGACTGGACGTGCTCATGCTGACTTCGTTCGTCGCGCTGTGCGTCTATCCTCTAGGCGCCTGGCTCTGGCGACACCGGTACAACGCGCCGACGGTAGCCAGCTGGGCGTTTCTGGACAGTCCCAGCGCGGCGATTGCCATGCCGTCGCAGCCACCACTCCGTCCGGATCGCGCGGCGGGTGTCGGCTTGCTTGGCGGTCTGCTGTACTTCGCCGCGAGCTTTCTTGTGTACAGCATCCTGTTCCAGACGCGCGAACCCACCGCCAGCTGGGTGGAGACCGTGTCTGCGTGGACACAGTTCGGTACGGTGGCCCTGGCTCTGGTCCTACAGGTTGCCGTGGCAGTGACTGTGGCAGCCTGGGTGCGGCGCCTCGCCGTGTTACACGCGCTGTTTGCCGCGTTGATCGCTGGCTGCGTCATGGGTACCAGCACGATTGTCCTGTTGGGTGGATTCGGCCTACTTTGGGACGACTGGCAGCTCAGCCTTTTTTTCGTCAGCGCGTTCGTCATAACCGGATTCTGTGCGGCTGGTCCGCTCGCGGTGTGCGTGTCAGCGGTCGCCGCATATGCCCGTCGGATCCGTGAGTCGTCCCCAGCCACTCGTGACGATGGTTGTGCGCTTCCGCATGAGCACCGTGCTGGGCTGCCGCGCAGCAGGTGACGCTTCACCTGATTGTTGCGCATTGCGCACTTGGACCCAACAGAGTTGATGGGGCGACCGCGACAACCGGCGCCATGGTCGCGGGTGGACCATGTCGCGCGACAACCGGCTGCGGGGCACGGAACGGATCAGAGGCGAGCTGCTGAAGCTGGGCATTGTGGACAGCAGTCGCTCGGTTCGACGCTAATCGCTGGCGCCGACCAGCGCGCTCACCCACTCAGACCTGGCGCACGTTCCTGCGCAACCATGCTCACCATCCGTGGGCCGCCGATCCGGTCGCGACGGTGCTGAATGGACTGCACCACGTCTACGAGCGATCCGCCTGAGTGCAGCGGAGGTTTTGCCATCCGACAACTTCGTGTGGTGGACGCCGTTGGCGACGCGTGCACCCTGCGCTAGCGCGTGTCGCGTCCGTATACACCAGAGTGCTCACCAGTCATGCTCACTCAGCTTCGCAAGTCGGTCTCGGCCTACGCGAAAACCAGCCGTCGGCGACAGACTCTACGATGGCGTGGAAACCACGGCGGATGTTGCGCATCACGGCGGGACCATCCTCCCTCACGATCACCGATCTGCGGCCTGCATGGCATGGTGGTTTACGGCTCGAACGCGACCCTTCGCTAGATAGCCCACCCAGCGACGCTCGCCGGCGCGTTTGCGCATCACCTGAGACCGGCGAGCCGCTCCACCCGCAGCTGGATCCGGACTTCAATCACCAGGGTGATGGCCGCACTCGACGCGGGCATGCGCGCAGCCGAGACCGGCCAGCGCCAGTCGATGCGGGCGTACAATGCCCGCGGGAGGAGGATGCATGACGAACAACGAACCGTCATCGAACGACAATCTGGTCTGGCATCGCCTCGGTCCGATCAGTCGGCGGCAACTGGCACTGAAGGCGATGCGGCTCGGGCTTGGCGCGCTGGCGGCGCCGGCGCTCGCCCAGGCACTAGCGGCCTGCGCCCCGGCCGGCGGCGGCAAGAAGTTGACCTGGTCGCGCGGGGATGACCTGCGCACGCAGGATCCACAACAGATCTCGGGGCTGATGGAAGGCATCATCACGCGCGTGCTCTATGACCCGCTGGTGGATACCGACGAGCAGGGCAAGCAGATCAACGTCCTGGCGACCGACTGGTCGATGGCCCGTGACGGCCTTTCCTACACCTTCAAGCTGCGGTCTGGTGTCAAGTTCCATGACGACTCCGAACTCGATGCCAGCGCGGTCAAGTTCACATATGATCGGCTGTTGGCGAACCCGACCTTCCAGCATGCGTCCGCGTTCAACGGCGTCCTCCAGGGAGTGACGGTCGTCGACAAGACGACGGTTCGCTTCGACCTTGCGAAGCCGAACCCGGGCCTCATCACCTCGTTCACCGAACCGATCCTGTCGCCAGCTGCAGAAAAGAAATACGGCGCCGAGTTCTACAAGCAAATCGGCGGCAGCGGTCCGTTCAAGTACAAGTCCTGGACTGCCAACCAGCAATGGCTCGGCGACGCGAACAAGGACTACTGGGTCAAGGACCTCGTCAAGCTCGACCAGTACGTCTTCCGGCCGATACCCGAGGAATCGACGCGTATTGCCGCGCTGCAGAGCGGCGAGGTGGACCTGATCGATGGCCTCGCCGGCGATCAAGCTGAGCAGCTAGGTAAGGATCAAAATCTGCAGATCGTGCGTTCGCCGGGCTCGAGCGTGATCGCCATCACCTACAACGTGCGCAAGGACCCATTCAAGAATCGAGACGCGCGATTCGCGGTTGCCTCCGCGATTGACCGGGACAATATCGTCAAGAACATCCAGAAGCTGGGCAAGAATGTCGGAGCGACCGTCCCGCCGGGTACGATCGGCTATGACGAGCAGCTGTTCAACAATCCGGTGCCGTTCGACATGGGCAAAGCGAAGGATTTGCTCGGCAAGGCCGGCGTGCAGGCGGGCACCAAGCTTTCCTTCAAACTGAACCCAGCCTGGTTTCCGCGGCTCAAGGAAACGGCGGAGTACATTTCCAACCAGCTACGCCTGGTTGGCTTCGACGTGAATATTCAGTTCCTGGAGCCGGGCGCCTACACAGAGGCGCGCAAGTCTGGCGACTTCGATCTGGCCATCCAGGAAGTCGGACGCGCGTTCAATCCTGGCCCCAACTTCACGATCTTGCTGGTCGACTCCGCGTTCGGGAACTTCTACAAGGAAATCAACCCCGGGATCGTCGAGATGATCCAGCAGGCGAACAGCGAGCTCGAGGAGGCCAGACGGGACGCCGGCTACAAGGCCATCCAGAAGGCCCTCTACGACGATTTGCCAGAGCTGGTCCTGTATCAGCGTGAGCTGATCTGGGGCGTTCGCAAGCGGGTCAAGGGCTTCCAGGGCCGGATCGGAGGCGATACACGCACCTTCGCCTGTGACGTGAGCTAGTCGGGGCAACGGCTCGGCCGATGGGGACCTACGTGGTGCGACGGCTGCTGCAGGCGGTCGTCGTCCTGTGGGGCGTGTCGCTCATTGTTTTCTTCCTCCTGCGCCTGGCGCCGAGCGATCCGATCACCCTGCTGCTGGCCGAGACCGCTTCACCGCAGCAAATCGCCGAAGCCCGACATGAGCTCGGCTTCGATCGCCCGGTTTACGTGCAGTACCTGCTGTTCATGGAGCGGGCGATCCAGGGCGACCTTGGACGGTCGCTCTTCTACAAAGAGCCGGCCCTGGGCGTGATCCTGCGTTCGCTGCCGAACACGCTCTTTCTCGGCGGGATCGCCTTCGTGCTGTCGGTCGCGGTCGCGCTCCCGGTCGGGATCCTGTCCGCGCTGCGGCGCGACTCGATCTGGGATTACCTCGGGGTCGGGTTGGCGCTGCTCGGCCAGGCGACCCCTCCGTACTGGTTGGGGCTCATGCTGATCCTGGTGTTCAGCGTCAATCTGCGGGTGCTGCCGACGTCCGGCAGCTTCGGCCCGGAGTACGTCGTGCTACCAGCGGTGACACTTGCCGCGGTGCTTATGCCGATCGTGACGCGCCTCGTGCGCTCGGGCATGCTCGAAGTTCTGCACGAGGATTATGTGCGGACCGCCCGAGCCAAGGGCCTGCGCGAACGCGTGGTCGTTGGCCAGCATGCGCTGCGCAACATGCTCATCCCGCTGATCACGGTGCTCGGTCTACAACTGTCTTCATTGCTTGGTGGTGCGGTCATCATCGAGCAAGTCTTCGCCTGGCCAGGCGTTGGCCGCGTCGCGGTCAACGCGATCTCGTCGCGCGACTATCCGATCGTGCAAGCCAGCATCCTGGTTGTCTCGGGCGCGTTCGTGCTGATGAACCTGCTCGTCGACGTCCTCTACGCCTGGCTCGATCCGCGAATTCGCGTTAGCGGGTGAGAAAGTGGCGGAGGTGGCGGAGCCTGCGGCTCCTGGCTGGCGCCGCGGTCATCGTGGCCGCGGTGAGCATAGCCGTCCTGGCACCGCTGATTGCGCCTTACGGACCGCTGGACCAGGCGCCGGAATTGAACAACCGTCCGCCGCTCTCGCGCGATGACTCCGGCGCGCTGCATGTGCTCGGCACCGATCCACTCGGTCGGGACCTGCTGAGCCGGACCATGTACGGGGCGCGAGTGTCGCTGCTCATTGGAGCAACGGCGGTGGTGTTGGCTGGCTCCATCGGGGTGGTACTCGGGCTGCTGGCAGGCTATATCGGCGGCGCCGTCGAAGTGCTGATTATGCGGCTGGTCGACACGCTGTTGGCCATCCCGTTCGTGCTACTCGCGATTGTGTCGGTCGCGCTGTTTGGACAGGGCCTCGTCGGGCTGATCCTGATTCTGGGGCTGACGGGCTGGCTTGGCTATGCGCGTATCGTGCGCGGGGTCGTGCTGTCGCTGAAGGAGATGCCGTATGTCGAGGCGGCCCGTGCGGTTGGCGCCGGACCGCCGAGACTCTTGCGGCGGCACGTGCTGCCGGGCGTATGGACGCCGGTGATCGTGGTTGCCACCCAACAGGTTGGCGCCATGATGATCGCCGAATCGTCGCTGACGTTTCTCGGGATCGGCATCCCGCCGACGATTCCTAGCTGGGGGGCCATGATTGCCGACGGCCGCGCGTACATGACGCTCGCGCCAGGGGTCGCGATCTTTCCTGGCCTCGCGCTCACCATCACCGTTCTGGCGGTGTATTTCTTCGGCGATGGCTTGCGCGATGTGCTCGATCCACGGCTGCGGCTCTGAGAGAACGGCAGTTGCGTGGTACGCAGCGCCCGAATGGGCTTCGCGCAGCTACCACAACCGTTCGTCTGCTGCGTACTCATCGACGATGCGGAGCCGACGTGCGTGTTGCGGACCATGAAACTCGCCGAATACGAAGGTGCGGACGCCATCGATCTGTAGCTGCAGGTACTCGCGCCGGATTACCTGCGCCCGAGGCGCTGCGGCCAATCTTCGGGCACACCACGCGCCCTGTCTTTAAGGTGTACCGCCGCTACACTCCGTCGTGAGTGCCTCGACCACCTGATCGTCCGCGACAACCACCACCTGTTATCGGTCTTCCGCGAGTTCGTGGCCTACTACAACGAGGACCGACCGCATCGAACGCTCGGACTGGAGACACCCGAGCCGAGGCCACATCCGACGACTGGCGCCTACGCTATGGGCCGCGCTCTGATGCGGCGCTTCTTGAGGTGCTGGCCCAAGGCCTTCCAGGCGCGACTTATGGTTGCCGCACTCGTGTCGCAACCGTCCTGGCCGCTTCGACGGCTGCCTCGTCCCGTCAGTGCAGGAGACAAAGCGCGTCGGACCCGACGGTTATTGCTTCGGGCACCCGATGCGTGAGCTCTACGGCGACATGCCTGGGATCGGGCGCTCGCCACCCCAGCCAGCAGTGATGTCAAGCGTGCGGCGGCCGGTCAGCACGACTCCGGTCGAGGAAAGCAGCTCGTCGGCGACTTCGTGGTTGCGGCGTCAGCAGCTGATCATGCTGCGCGAAATCCGGCCCCGTCCCGTGCCGTTAGATCTTCTTGTTGGCCTTGAAGTCGAACGCGCCCACGATGGACTGCCCTGCCGAGCCGTCGGCCTTCTGAACTTTGTACGTCATCCGCAGGGTGGCGAAGTTGAGACTGACCTGGTCCGTCGGCCCGACCTCGTTCGGCGGCGTGCTGTTGATCTCGTACAACGATACCCGAACGTCGGAAAACGTCATGGTCAGGTACTCGAGCTGACTCTTGCCCGACCTGCGCGCAACCAGCGTTGCCTGCTTGATGTGTTCGCCGGTGGCGCATGCCAGCATCAGCGCCGGCGAGGCCTTGGACGTTTGCGCCGCGTAGCGGAACTCGCTGGGGACGACCTTGCCGGCGCCACCTCCGCCGCCGCCCGGGCTGCCCGAGATGGTGCTTTGTTCACCCCAGTTGAAACTCTGCACCTCGATCTCGTTCTTGTGTTTGGCGTCGACGCTTTCCCCAGCGATGCCATCGATCTTCAGAAAGTATTCGACTGCCATGGCGAGCCGGGCCAGAGTCCCACCTCTGCGCGCCGCCTGTCAAGCGAGCATCAGTCCCAGGCGAGCCAGGCTGGCCAGGTTCCGCTCCATGGCCCGGCTCAGCGCCGGTTGTTCGATCTGCCGTAGATCGCTGGCGCGAGCCCATTCGTCCAGCACAGCGCATCGCGGTCGCGGCTGCCGTCCATGAGCTGCAGCGCGATGATGTAGTCGAACTGTCCGAGGTCACGTGGGAGCGTACGGACGTCGAGCGCGGTGAGCTGGATATTCTGCAGACCAAGCTCGATGATGACGGCCTGCCCCTCGGCAATCGGAGTCTGGGCGAGATCAATTCCAACGAACTGACTGTCGGGCAGCCCGAGCAGGTGTAGGCATTGAGGCGCAGCGACTTGCTTGCACCCGCCGGGCAGTGACCGCGCCGTCTTTGTGTACCCCAAAGCCGATCATCAACCGGCGACGTTCACGATTCTGAACCTCCAGGTCGACAGCATCGCTCAGGCAGTCGATGAGTTGACCAACCGCGGTGTGCGCTTCGAGCGTTACGAAGGCATGCCCGCCGACGCGAAGGGGATCATGCGCGGTAATGGTCCGAGCATGGCCTGGTTCGAAGACCCGGCAGGCGACATTCTGTCCGTGATCGAGACCGCCTAGTCCGGGCACCCGCTCCACGCGGCCGGGCACGCCTAGCGCGCTGTATCGCTGGCCTGGACAGCCTCGTGGGGCACGCCATTTTCGATGAAGTCGATGTCGCGCCGAAACTGGCTCATGTACAGCTCGTAGTAGTAGCCGCGCCTGGCCAGCAGTTGCGCGTGGGTGCCGCGCTCGATGATCTCGCCATCCCGAATCGCCAGCACCTGATCGGCATGGCGGATCGTGCTCAGGCGATGTGCAATCACGAACGACGTGCGGCCACTGAGCAGCTTCTCGAGCGCATCCTGAATTAGCCGTTCGGTGCGCGTGTCGACCGATGACGTTGCCTCATCCAGAATCAGGATGCGTGGATCGGCCAGAGCCGCGCGGGCAATCGCCAGCAACTGTCGCTGCCCCAGACTCAAGCCGCTGCCGCGCTCGCCGAGTACGGTCTCGTACCCAGTCGGAAGGCGTTCGATGAAGGTCTCGGCGCGCGCCAGGCGCGCCGCGGCTCGCACTTCCTCGTCGGTCGCCGATGGGCGGCCGTAGCGGATGTTGTTGAGCACGCTGTCGCTGAACAGGAACGAGTCCTGGAGCACCATGCCAATCTGCGACCGCAAGCTCCGCGCAGTGACGGTGCGCACGTCGATACCGTCGATCCTGACCGACCCGCCGCTGACGTCGTAGAACCGCGGAATCAAATTGACCAGAGTCGTCTTGCCCGCGCCGGTAGGACCGACAATGGCAACCATCTGGCCTGGCTCGGCAACCAGGTCCACGTCGCGCAGCACTGGCTGACCAGGTTCGTACTCAGCAGAGACGGCATCGAATTCAACGCGGCCCGCGATGAGGGGCATCTCGGTAGCATCCGGCGCATCGACCAGGTCGGGCACGGTATCGATAAAGCCGAAGATGCGTTCGCCGCCAGCGATCCCGCTCTGCAGGTTGCCCCACATCGCCGAGATCTGAGCGATCGGCTGATTGAAGCGCTGCGTGAACGCAATAAAGGTAACGATCACGCCAAGCGAGATCGTCGACCCGAACGGCGTCGCACCCGTCAGCAGCAGCCAGCCACCAACACCGGCCACGAGAGCGACCGCGACGAATCCTAACGCTTCAAGTGTCGGCTGCAACGCGCTCGTGTACGCCACTGCTCGAATGCTGGCGTCACGCGACGCCGCGTTCGACTCTGAGAAGCTCTCGATGTTCTGGCTCTCGCGGCTGAAGGCTTGCGCCTCGCGTACAGCCGACAGGTTTTCTTGCAAGCTGGCGTTGACGTCGCCGACCGTGCGCCGCACCCGACGGAACGCCTTGCGGGCCTCGTTCGACAGCCACATCGTGGCGATGAACATCAACGGCGTGACGGACAGCGCGACCAGCGCCAGCACGATGTTCGTCGACAGCATGCTGAACGCGATCCAGCCGATCAGCAGCACACCCGAGACCACGCCGACAAGCGGCCAACCGATGGCTTGTTGAACCGCGTCCGCATCGTTGGTGATGCGACTCATCACGTCGCCAGCCTCGTGCTTGCTGTAGTACCCGAGCGACAGGCGGTGGATATGTGCGAATGCCTGGATGCGCAGCGTGCGCAGAACGTTCTGTCCGGTGTACATCATCAAGTACACCTGCAGGCCGGACAGCAGCGCGCTCACGACGAACATTGCCGAGATCAGCAGCACCAGTCCGCCCAGGGCCGCCAGCCGTCCGCCTTCGCTCGCGAGCGGATCGACTGTCGTGTACCAGCAATTCGCTGCGACGGGTGCCAGAAAGCAATCAACGGCTTGACCCATCAGAATGGGAATTTCGACCTGCAAAAACGTGGTGATAACCACCAGCACAACGACCGCGGCCAGCACGAACCGATAGTGAGCGAAGTAGCTCCAGAACCGCGCCAGCGTTTCGCTGACCGCGCGCGGTTTGCGCGCTTCCTGCTGGAAGAGCCAGTCGCGGCCGCCCAGCATCATCATGGGACAACCACTTCGACAGCCGCCGGCGGCGCATGGCCGTCCATGGCAGGCGGCGAGTCGTCGACCAGCTGCGAGCTGTAGATGTCGGCGTAGATTTCGGACGTTTCCAGCAGCTCGGCATGGGTGCCGCTGGCAACGACGCGTCCGCCGTCGAGGACCAGGATCTGGTCGGCATTGCGGACGGTGCTGATGCGCTGGGCGATAACGAACGAGGTCCGGCCGCGCATCAGTCGATCGAGCGCCTGCTGTATCTGGTACTCCGTTGCGAGGTCAACGCTGCTGGTGGAGTCATCCAGGATGAGAATGCGCGGGTCCATCAAAAGCGCACGGGCGATGGCGATGCGCTGCTTCTGGCCGCCGCTGAGAGTCGAGCCACGCTCGCCGACTGGCGTGTCGTAACCCAGCGGGAAGCCGACGATGAAGTCGTGTGCGGCCGCCGCGCGTGCGACTTCGATGAGATCGTCGAGATCGGCGTTGGGGCGGCCATAGGCGATATTGTCACGGATGGTGCCACCGAACAGCGTCGTCTCCTGCAGCACAATCCCGATCTGGTTGCGCAGACTCTCGATGGTAACGTCGCGCACGTCGTAGCCGTCGATCGTGACGCGTCCTTCCGATGCGTCGTAGAAGCGCGGCAGCAGATTCACGATGGTCGTTTTGCCGCTGCCGGTGGCGCCTAGCAAGGCGACAGTCTGGCCGGGCTCGACCACGAACGAGACGTCCTTGAGAACGGTGTCGCCGGTCCGGAAGTAGCGGAACGTCACGTTGTCGAACTCGACCGCGCCGTGGACCTGACTGAGCTGAATGGCGCCAGGCTTGTTCTTGATCTCGCTCTCGGTATCGACGATGTCGAAGATGCGCACGGCCGAAGCCGAGGCTTGTGCAAGGAGGTTGATGATGAACCCGAGCTGTCCCATTGGGAAGAACAAGTACGCCAGATACAGGCTGAACTTCTGCCACTCGCCGAGCGTCAAGCTGCCGCTGATGATCTGTCGACCGCCGAAGTACAGCACGACGGCCTGGCCGAGACTGGCCATGAGGAAGATCAGTGGAAACAAAAACGAAAACGCCCGACCTACCTTCAGCTGCTGCGCCAGCAGGTCGGTAGCCGCGGCGTCGAACCGCTCCTGCTCATGCGGCTCGCGACCGAAGGCGCGGACCACCCGCAGACCGGCCAGGTTCTCCTGGACCACCGTGTTCAGCGCGCTGAGCTTGATCTGCACCGACATGAACAGCGGCTGCGCGACCGCGCCGAACACGAAGAACACGGCGAACGCGATCGGCAGGATCGGCAGGACCGTCAGCGTGAGTGGTTGGTTGCTGAACCACAGCACGATCAGTGTGGCGACAAGCAGTACGAAAGACTGCAGGGCCATGACGAGGCCCTGGCCGATGAACAGGCGCACCTTCTCGACATCGTCGGTGGCGCGCACCATGAGCTGGCCTGTCTGGGTGCGATCGAGGTAGCTGAACGACTGGCGCTGGATGCGCGCGAACAGCGCGTTGCGGATGTCGAACGCGACATTCTGGGAGATCCGCTCCGCGTTGTACTGCTGGCTGAACGCGAAGACCGCGCGGATGGCGCTGAAAACGACGACCGCCAGGGTGACACTCAGCAGCAGACTGCCGACCGCGGCGATATCGGTCTGCCCATGCGTGCCCGCGACGACCGCGTCGATGATGATGCGCACGAGCTGCGGCACCAGCAGCTGCGCCGCCGTGGCGACGAAGAGCGACCCGTAAGCGAGTACGGCAAGGTGACGGTGGCGTGCGACGTACTTGATGATGCGCAGGAGAGGTCGCAAGCTGGGCCTCGTGCGCGAATCAGGGGCGCCGCGGCTAAATCGAACTGCCATTCGGGCTAAGAGTGTAGAAGCGACCGCCCATGTCAGGCCCGAGTTACGGCCATGGCACCAGCATCTGCAGTTGGCCGCCCAATCGCGCGATCGGCAACAGGCACGAATAGAACGCGCGGCGCAGATCGTCGACCAGGTCAGGCAGCGGATGGTTGAGGTAGCGGCATTGTCCCGAGCCGAAGCGATTCCTGGCCATGGCGATCGTCGACCTGAACCGCTTGTTACTCGACCGCTCGCAACCTACCAACAGCCCATCCTCGGGCGACGTCCGGGCTCAGGCGATGAATACGTCGAGCGGAAGCGCCTCGCCTGCAGAAGTCAGCCGCTCCATCAGCTTCGGGCGGATGCCTGTGGCCACAAGCCTCGCCACGCCGTCGGTGTCCGTCTGCAAGGTGAACAACTCTTGCATGCTGATGACGGATTCCTGCAACCCAACGATCTCGGCAATGCTGGTCACCCGCCGACTGCCGTCGGCCACACGGGCGATGTGGACGACCATGTGAATGCCTGAGGCAATCTGCTCACGGATCGCCTGTAGCGGCAAGTCGAGACCGGCCATCAGCACCATGTTCTGCACGCGTGCGAGCGCGTCGCGCGGCGAATTCGCGTGCACTGTCGTGAGCGAGCCGTCGTGGCCGGTGTTCATTGCCTGGAGCATGTCGAACGCCTCGCCAGCGCGGCATTCGCCGATGATGATGCGGTCAGGCCGCATGCGCAAAGCATTCCTCAGCAAATCGCGTTGTGTGATGCTGCCTGCACCTTCGATGTTGGCTGGTCGTGTCTCCAGACTGACGAGGTCCCGGTGTTGGATGCGCAACTCGGCCGGGTCTTCGATCGTAATGATGCGTTCATGAGCCGGAATGGCCGCGGACATGATGTTGAGCAGCGTTGTCTTTCCGCTACCTGTACCGCCGGAGACGAGGATGTTGCATCGCGCGCGGACACACGCCCGAAGAAACTCGGTAGCCTCGCGCGTGAGCGTGCCCACGCTGACGAGCTGATCGGTGCTCATCAAGTGGCGGCCGAACTTACGGATAGTGAGCGAGGGCCCCGTCAGGACCACGGGTGGAATCACCGCATTGAGACGCGAACCGTCTGGCAAGCGGGCATCGACCATGGGCGAGGCCAGATCGAGGCGGCGCCCTACAGGACGGATCATCCGCTGCACGGTGGCGATGACATGGTCGCTGTCACGGAACGTGCAGTTTGCCGGCTGTATGTGTCCTTCACGCTCGACAAACACCTGGTCGAAGCTGTTGACGATCACTTCAGTGATGGTGGGATCGCGCAACAGCGGCTCGAGCGGTCCAAACCCCAGCACCTCATCGGCGATCTCGCCGGCCAGGCGCGCCCGGCTCGTCCAGTCAATCGACGGATCGGCCCGGATAATACCCTCCTCCGCCGCGCGCTCGACCATCTGACGCACAGATGGCGGAAACGGAGGATCGACCGACAGTAGTTCGGCGAGCTCCACCACGAGCTCCGCATGCACCCGAAGCTTCAGGTCGCTGAAAGCGTCAACGTGCCGGGCCGCGGCCACGGCGAGGTGCAGACTGGCGCTCAGCGGTAACGTGGGAGGAGCGGAGACAGCGGCTGCCGCAGTAGATGCTGCATCCGCGTGGGACAGTGCGGCTACCAACGAGGGCCGCTCGGGTACATCGACGGCATCAAAGGCGCCGCTGCGCCGAGTGCTGCGCGACTGCTGGATATGGGAGAGGAAGGTCATCTGGATATCACTTACTAGGCAACTGCCGAAACAGGCTGGCGTCTGCGCCATGTGAGCCGCTGCCACCACGACTCGGACGAAACACTGGGTAGGCCAGCGATCTGGCGCGCGATGGCCTGGATACTGAGAGCGAACTGCGATCGTGGTTCCGCGGTGACAACCGGATAGCCGCGGGCGGCGCACGCGAGCACCGAGTGATCGTTTTCTACCCGCCACGTGATCGGGCTATCGAGCACGGTGCGTGCACTTGCCTCATCGAGGCTGGTCTTCGAGGCGGCGCGGTTCAGAACCAGCTTGAGTCGGTCCTGGGAGAAGCCGAGTCCCCGCAGCAGCCCGACGCACTGGCGGGTGCGTCGCAAGCACGCCAGCTCAGGCGTGGTGACCAGCAGCCCCATCGTCGCAACGTCCAGCGCGGCTGCGTTCAGCTCGTTCACCCCGGGCGGGGTGTCGACGACTACAAAGTCGTGCAATTCGGCCAGTCGTCTCAGGAGTTGCACGACTGGACCTGGCTCCACCAGGCCGGTCAGGTCGCCCGGAATCGCGCCGGAGAGAACCCGCAGCCCCTCGGGCCCGATGACGAGCCTATTCAGCAGCCGGTCGGGCTCGGGTAGCGCCGCATCCTCGAGCGCACCGAGAAAGTCGGGATCACCGTCTACATTCAGCGCTAGCGCGTCGTCGCCAAACGGTACGTCAAGATCAACGATCACTACGCTGCGCCCGGTCTCGCGCGCTAGTGAAACAGCCAGGTTTGTCGAGACGGTCGTTTTGCCGATGCCGCCCTTGACACCAAAGACCGAGACCACGACGCCTTGCGGCGCCGTTTCACCAGCGCCGTCGGCAGAGCGCAGATCAGCTGCGCGCGCAGCGGCCAAGGCTTGCTGCAGTTGAGAGCGGGACCACGTGCGTAGCACGACATCGCGTGCCCCGGCCAGCATCAGTTTGCGTAGGAGCTCGGGTTCGTGTTGCTCGGCAATGGCAACCACCGTCCAGGGCGCGCCTGGGAAGGCCAGCGCCTGGATCGTCGCCACCGCACTGGATGCTTGCTGATCTGCTGCAACCAGGACGAGATCAGGCGATGTTTCTCGCGCCCGGCGCGCTGCGAATGCACCGAAGTCGCTCTGGCCGACGACCTCGAGCGCGGTGGCTGCGAGCTGTTCGCGTAAGTCGAGCAAGCGAACCTGATGGCCATCTACCAACAGGACTCGTGTTGGCGCAGCCGCGGTTGTGGCGGCAGTAGGGAGGTGGCCAGGATGCTCCCTAACTCGGGCAAGGCTATCAAGCATGGCCAGATTTGTTGGGTTACGCATTGAGCGATTGAGTGGTGGGCCATTGAGATTCGGTTGAGCCGCGCGACCACGATTCGCCAACCTCTGCTCAACCCGCGCTGCACTGCTCCTTTGCAGAGTGCTGTGCGCTAGTGATGACTCAACTCAACCAAACGATCGACTCCTTGCGACAGCGGCACAAGAGTGGGTGCACCGGCATCTGCGACACGTGTGACCTGATCTGGCCCTGTCCACCCATTCGGACGATGTTGATCGCGCTAGGCGCGCTCGATGACGAAGACACTGAACATGCGGTCGGGAATCGGATCCGCAACGGTCTCATTGCCCTCTGAGGCCGCGGAATCGTCGCCCTACTCCCGCCGCGGATATCCGTGAGGCGTCTCAATGGTTCTCTTGCATTGACGTGGGGGAGAGCATGACAGCGGCTGCGGGCAGTGTGGGATGACTTGTCAACTCAGGATCGGGACGAATCACACAGCTTCAGCCAGCCGTGTCCAGGTCCAAGCCAACACCAACCGCGATGGAACTGAGTCGACGATCCGATAGAACCGACGGCGGATGTTGCGCATCAGCGCGTGACCGCGCATGAAGATCGTTGCTGACGCGACAGACTTCAGGCCGCATTGGCCGCAGGCGCTCCTTCAGAAACCCATGGTCTCGCTCGATACCGTTGGTGCGGTAGCGGCCGGTCCGATGTCGAACGCCAGGCACTGTCGCGGCAAGCGCCGGCGGGTACGGGGCGGCCTTGTCAGTGATGACGTGACGCGGCATTGTCCCGCTGGAAGCGATGGCGCGCTCGAAGAACCTGCACGCAGCTATCGTGTCGCGCGTTGGCGACACGTATGCATCGACAATCTGACCACACCCATCCATAGCTCGATAGATGTAGTGCCAACGGCCGCGGATCCGAGCGTAGGTCTCGTCGACTCGCCAGTCGGGACCCAGAGGCGCGCGGTACTTGCGAGGCACCTCGCTGAACAGCGGGAGGAAGCGTTGTACCCAGCGGTAGATGGTGCTAGCGCACGTACCAACGGACAGCCAGGACGATAATCTCGTCCGGAAAGGCGCGACCCGAAAACGCCGAAGTCGAGCGCCGGGTGAAGCGCCGACCACAGTGGCTACAGCAGAACCTCTGGCCGCCGAGCTGAGTGGTCCCGTCCTTGGTCACGATCACCGATCTACATCGCGGGCACGACATCAAACCGTCCTCCCGCGGGTCAGCCTACCCGACCCCACTCACCTGCAAGAGAACCCGCTCGGGTCATCCGAGCGCAATCAGGCTGGCGAGCTGCGCGTCCGCCGCGTGAAACGGCTCAGGCTGCCGCGAGTTGCCGACAACAGCTGCGCGACCTGCATCGTCACGGCATGGGCGTGGGTCGTTCGCGATGGCCGTTTCGAGCGAGCTGCCTGCTGGTGCTGTCGAATCTGGCCTTCTCGCAACTGGCGATCATTGAGGATCACGAGGTACTCGGCACCTGCTTGCATGGGCTCTACGTCCTTTCTTCTGAGCCCAGATTGACATGTGGCCCATCTGGTGAACACGCCCAGTGCGCCGATCTCGGCACGAACCGCATCGCGGACCCGATACGCGACCTTGACCACCACCACTCCGGCAAGCAGCAGGCCAATGACAAGCACCGGTGCCGGGGTGAAGATCGCGGCGATGAGGAGAGGCGGCACGAGCGGGAGGATGAGCCCGTGGAACAGGCGCGGAGAACACGCACATAGAGCGCCCACAGGCTGAGCAGGTACACCAGGACTGGGGCGGCGACGGCCGCGCCGACCGCCACCCAACCAAGGTGGTAGTGGCCGGCGGACTCTTCAATGGCGACAACAAGCCCGGCGCCAACAGCCGCCGCCGCGGCGAAGATCGGCAGGTGCAGATAGCTCCAAGCGATGGCTGTCGGCACGGACTCGAGGAGGTGTTCCTCGGGCCGGTCGAAATAGATCCACTACATCGAATACACGATGAGAAGGCTGCCGTGATATCACCGCCACGAGCTCGAACGTAGTCCCGCCAGTTCCCAGGACGCTCTGTATGGCGAGGGACGCCGCCAGGACCGACTCGCCAAAGAACGATGATCATGAACAAGCCGTACCGCTCAGTGATGTGCTCGGGATGGAATGGTGTCCGCGCCGCGCGCTCGGCCCAGGCAGGGATGAGCAGTTCGATCGGCAGGAGCACGCCCCAGGCAAGCGGCCACAACTGTGGCACCACAACGAGTGACAGCCACCCGACCTGACACGCGGTGACGCCGACGGCGAAACGGAGCGCGGCGCCGCGACGCGGCGCGTCGTCGATTGCGACCCGTATCCATTGGGTTACCAGCGCGAGACGCATGATGACGTAGCCAGTGACTACAAGCCTGAAGTCGCGCTGGTCAAAGACGAGTGGCACGCCTGCGGCCAGCACCAGCGCGCCGGTCATGATGACAAGGACGCCAAGGCGGTACACGACGTCATCGGTGTCATATGCCGAGGCGAACCAGGTGAAGTTCACCCAGGCAAGCCAGATCGCCAAGAAAACCAGCGCATAGCTCAGCAGCGAGGCAAGGCCAACGCGTTCAACGATCGCGTGGTGAAGTCGTTCGGCCGCCAGGGCAACGGCCACAACGACGACGAGGTCAAAGAACAACTCGAGCGGTGTCGCCCCGCGGGCCAGCTCTGCCGCATCGCGTCCGCGCATCGGCGAAGCGAGGTGCGTGTGGAATGCGCCTCGCAACGTTCGCTGGCTCACTGCCACCTCCAAGTCCGAGACTCAGCCCGATTCTCCGGCCATGGGCTGCGTCGCGACTTCCCCCGACTGGAGATCGGCGAGGGCTTTGCAGCCCTCAGTTGCGGCGGTTGGAATATGAATGGCGGCTGCGCCGTCGCCAGCACGAATGCTGGTGCGGCTGGTTCGAGAACCGGAGTCGTTGCAGTGACCTTGCGAGTCTGTGACACAGCTCTACCGGTGTCGAATCCTCCGGACAACCAATGCGCTCGGACTGCCTACCTGTGAAGCTGATCCGCAACGTTCTTATCGGGCCTCGGTCGCCGGGAACAGAACCCGTGCCCCCCAGAACCACAGCGCTGTCGGATTGAGGCGCTCGGGATACAACTCCAGCATCGCGTTGTAGAACTCGACTGCGCTTTTGCATGTTCGCGACAGATGTTCGGCATGTTGCAGGTACGTTCGAGTTTCCTCGATAGCAGCGGGATCATCGTCGAGCGCCGGATTCTTGTGACTCGCGACAACCTTGCGCGGCTGGAGCGCAGTAATAGCATCCAGAGCGCTGATCCACTTCTGAACTCCACCGTTCCCGCCTTCCACCAGGTACTGGTGCACCCCGTTGTAGACCGCATCGCCCGCGACTACCAGCCCGATCGACGGCACGTGAAGAACCGTTGTGTTGTCTGTATCGGTGTGTCCCACCTCGATAATGCGCAGTTCGCTACCCTCCAGGTCGAACGCGTTATTCAGAGGCGTCGTTGCGACGACCGAGGCCGCTGGAATCTGACCAGGGAACAGCCTGTCCCACACGGCCGCCCGCACCTCGGGTGATGCGTGATAGTGCATGACCTCGATTGTCCCCGCAGCGGCCAGGACCGTGACGTCGGGAAATCGCTCGAGCAGCAGTCCGGTTCCAAACCAATGATCGCCGTGACCGTGAGTAATGAAGATGTGCTCGAGCCTCTTGTCGCTAGATTCAACCCAGTTGATGACCTTCGCCGTTTGCTCAGTCGTCATCGGTGGATCGACCAGGACCGCGCCGCGGTCGCCGGAAATCAAGGTGGTGGCGATGTACTGAAACATCTGTCGCTCGCCGTTCGGCGCCGTTTCCGAGTTCGAAAACGGAATCGGATCAGAGATGTGGAGCTGGTAGTGCAATCTGCTGCCTGTCTTCATCAATGCAATGTACCCATCAGTACGGTGAACGGAGCGTCCGATGCCAGAAGTTGCGAAGCCTGATTCACAAACGATTGGTGCCATTGGAACAAAGAGCCATGGGCCTGCGTCCGGATACGTGAGCAGCACCGCATTCGGCAGGTCACCGTGGGATTCATCCCGCCGTACTGTTTGCGCGCTGCAGCTCGGCAATTTGTGTCCGCGCGCTTTCGACGAGCTCCGCGTTGGTGTCGGCGTGCCCGGCGAGTCCCCATCCGCCCTCGACGGCCTCTGTGAGCAGCACCCAGGTCCGGTTCGTAAGCGATGGATCGCTGGCCGCGGCCGCAACCAGGTCCGTGAACTGACGGACGACTGCAAGCTGCTTGTCACGATCGAGCGCGCCCGCGTTGGTAAGCACTTGCACCCTGACGTAGTTGCTGTCCCCCTCGACGTTCGAGAGCGCACTTGCCGGCAGATCGTGGACGAATGCGGCGGTGTTCTTCCGGAACATGGGGATATCTGGAACGCTTTCGATCTTCATCAGGGTGGCGGCCAGTTCGCGCGCCAGAGCTTTTGGATCTGCAAACGTTCCGCTCGCGGCGTACACGTCGATCATGGGCATGGCTTTCGTTCTCCTGTTACAAGCTGAGGAATGCGCTGGCACTCGGTGAGCTAGCGCTGCGCGAGGCGGTTGGCCAGCGCGGCCGCGAACCTGTCGACGACGGCAAGTGGACGGTGACTCAGTACCACGCGGGCGACTCGACCGTCTGTGTCAAAGCTTAGCGCTGTCACCCCCCAGACCTGCTGGCCAAGAGCAGCGCCTTCCCACTCGAAGTAGGTGCGATCGCTAGACCGGGTCTCGTGGGTGAACTCGAGCCGGTCGTACAGCCGGGACGATTCCCGGATCGCGCTCCGGACCGCATCACGGCCCGTGATCGGATCGGCTAAGGCGCTGCCCTCCAGAATGACATCCTCGTGCACCAGGTCAGCAAACGCCCTGCCGGATTCGTCCGAGACGGCCGCGCGCCACGCGGCGATGGTGACGTGATTGTCCGCTGTCCGATCGTCGCTCACGAGGCCAATCCTGCTATCTAGGTAAGATCAGTGCGTTTGTCGTCTGGTCAGCGAGTGCCTACGCCGCAGCGACCGACCTGGACGATGTGACGCTTGCGTCCGCCGCGGCTTGGATCAACTCCACTACCTCCTGCGCATGGGAGAGCATCGGCAGGTGACTCGAGGCCACCTCCACCGTCCTGGCGCCCATGCGTTGAGCGAACATGCGCTCCGCGTCAGGCGGAAGCGCTTCGTCGTTGGTGGCGACCAGATACCACGACGGATGGGATTTCCAGGCCGGCACGCCCATCACGTCCTCAAAGGTGCTCATCGACAGTCCCTGCTGAACGGCGCAGAGGACTTTCCCTTTGACTGGCTCCACGTCCGCGGCGAAATGGCCGACAAAATCTGCTTCGGGGATCCACGCAAAACCCTGCTCGTCGACGATGAGGTGAGCCAGCGCTGCTGTTGGCGGTCCAGCGGCAAGCAACTTGCCTAACGATTCGCCCTCGTCCAGCCCGAACGCTGCGATATACACCAGCGCGGCGACTCCAGCCGAATCGGCTCCTAATGCAGTCATGATCTGGCCGCCGTAGGAATGGCCGACAACGACGCTCGGCCCGCTGAGTCGTCGCAGAACCTGCCGCAAGCGTGCGACATCGGCGGCGAGCGACGTCTCCGGAAACTGCGGCGCCACCACGAAGTAGCCGTCCGCCTGGAGTGATTCGATGACGGCGCTCCAACACGATCCGTCGGCCCATGCGCCGTGGACGAGCACAATATTCGGCTTGTCGCTCACGTGTCCGATCTCCTTGAGGCAATCGTCCTGCACCTCGAGATCGTTCGCTTGAGTCAACCGACTCTATTTGAGCGCAGACCGCAATTGCGCCCGATCGCTGATGCCAAGTTTGGGGAAGATGCGGTACAGATGCCCACCAACGGTTCGGTGGGAGAGGAACAGGCGCTCGCCGATCTCACGGTTCGAAAGCCCTTGGGCGGCGAGCTCGACGATCTGCAACTCCTGGGCAGTCAGGCGGTCGCGGGCTTCAGGTGTCCGCTGGCCAATCGTCACGCCTGTTGCTCGGAGCTCCTGACGCGCCCGTTTGCTCCACTGCGTGGCGCCAAGCGTGTCGAACAGTTCGATGCTCCGACGCAGCGGCGCCCGCGCATCGGCTGAACGTCGTTGTCTCCGCAGCCATCGGCCGAATGAGAACAGCGTCCGGGCTTCCAGGAACGGGTGAGCCCGCATATACCCGCCCAGCGCCGCTTCGAAGAGTCTCTCGGCCTCATGGTCGGCCGCCATGAGTGGCCGCGCGGCGTCCAACATGGCATCGAGAAAAGGCGACCCACTCCGAGTAGCGAGATCCTCTAGCTCGGCAATGACGTCGCACAATCGATCGGCCTGGCCGCTGCCGACCGCCGCTTCGGCCAGGTCGAGGAGCCCAGACCAGCGCATGAACCGATGGAAGGCTGGCTGCGTCGGCACGAAAATAGGCCACATGTGACGAAATGCGTCCTCGTGCCGCCCGTCGCCAAGCGCGGCCGCGCCGCGCGCCAGTTGCGCCGTTGCGAGTAGTGGCCCGCCGTTCATCGACAGGAGTACACGCTCGGTCGGCGCGACAACAGTCTCGATATCCTGCTCCGTGCCGCGCAGCGCCGTCACCAGCGCGGAGAGCAACGTACCCGTAAGCCCGTATTGCGGTTGGCGAGTGTCGTGTGCCAGCCGAGCGCCCTCCGCCGAAGCTGCCGCCGCCAGATCCCACTCACCGCTGTGCACTGCAGCCCAGGCGAGGTGGACCAGCGCCTGCGTAAGCGGACCGAGCCTGACCTGCTCTCGGAGGCCCTTCACCGCGCGCGTCAGGAATCGGACACCTGTTGCGAAGCCTCCTGCCTTTTCCACGGCAATTCCGAGGTCCATGGCGGCGATGGGATCCTCGACATCGTGCAGATGCACATGCGCCACTCGCTCGCGCACCCCAGCTCCGGTGTCGTCTGGATTGGCCAATGCAATGACCGCGAGCACGCGCGGATCATTATCCGGAGCACCCATACTCCTGGCCGAGTCCACGAGATATTGACGTGTCCTGGTCTGAGTCTGTGTCCACCAACTGCGATGCGCGATTGGGACCAACGAGCGCAAGGCCATATCCACCTCGCCTGAATCCCGCATCCGCTGGGCGATCGCAACGAACGTACGCGCAGCGCCCGACTCGTTCCAGACGCTTCCAGTCACCATCTGGTGAAGCCACTCCATGCGCGCGGCATCCAGCGGTTCCAGACTCAGCGCCCGTGCCTGATCGAGCAGCCGCCGCACCGCGTCGGCGAGGCCGAGCTCATAGGCAACATCAGCAGCACTCACCAGACGCGCGCTCTTCAGAGATGTGTCTACTGAGAGTGTGGCAGCGCGCTCGAGTGCGGCGCCTGCGACTGCCAGTGCGCCGCGTCGCCTCGCCCCACGCGCATGCATCTCGAGTGCTGCAGCGATCTCCTCATCCGGCGCTTCGGCTGCCATGGCGCGATGCCACAGCCGACGCTCGGGGTTCTCGACGACCGTGGCCAGCGCAGCGTAGGTTGCCACGAGCTCACGGCGTCCAGCGGCCTGCCGCACCGCCGATCGGATCAACGGATGTCGAAAGCGCACCTCGCCGTCGATAATCTCGATCAGCCCAGCGTCCTCCGCGGCGCCAAGCGAGTCGACAGACGCCGCGAATTCCTCAAATGACCGCACACAGCGCAAGATCTCATGAGAGCCAGCGCGACTGTCGAGGGAGGCCGCAAGGAGCGCCGAGCGCGTCGCCGGCGGCAGATCACGCAGCCGGGACGCGAAGGCCTGCTCGAGACGCGCAGTGAGCGTCATTGGCATGTCCGCGATGCGGTCGCGGTCAACAGCCATGTTCGCGGTCCGCGCAAGCTCGACCAGCGCCAGCGGATTGCCTGCCGCCTCGCTGAGGATCCGAGCGCGAAAAATCGGATGCAGCTCGGGTGCGCGCTGATCGAGTAGGCTCGCAGCAGCCGCACCGCTCAGCCGCTCCAGTTCGAGCGTCGGCAGATGTGCGCCGTCGAGTGGCGTGCTATATCCAGCGCGTACAGCGACTAGCAACGCCACCGGCTCGCTGTCGAGTCTGCGAGCAATGAACGTCAGCGCGCCTACAGTTGACTGGTCGATCCACTGCGCGTCGTCGATGAGCAGTACGACCGGCCCCGCGTCCGCGGCGTCGCATATCAGCTGAAAGGCGGCGAGCGCGACCCGAAAGGGATCCGGCTCATGTTCAACGCTCACGCCAAACGCAGCGTCGATGGCGTGTCGCTGCGCTTCGGATAGGTGTTCGGTCAGGCCGATGATCGGATGGAGCAGTTGGTGGAGTCCCGCAAACGCGAGCTCCGCCTCCGATTCGGCGCCGATCGATGAAAGGACGCGTCCGCCACTGGCCGTGACGCGCGCTCGGGCGTACTCGAGTAACGCCGACTTACCGATTCCAGCCTCGCCGCGGAAGATCAGTGCGCCGCCCCTATTGGCAAGGCCATCGTTAAGCTCGTCCAGGAGCTGCAGCTCGGCATCGCGTCCAATGAGGTCAGTAACTGCTTGCGACCGAGCCGAGGAGGTCACGGACCCAGGATAGGCAATATTTCCTGCTGGTTTGCCGGATATTCCTGCGGGGGTGGCCAGTAATCGACGTGCGCGACGCTGCCCGACGTGGCGCATCGGAACTCGACACCTCGTCGCCGCGAGCTACCTCGGCTGCGACTCAGGGTGTGGCAGTGATCGCGGCGGTGATCGGCCGACAAGTTAGCGTTGCGCCGCGGCAGGGGATGCGATCACCAGGCTGCTGCGATCGGCGCGCCGCGGCGCCAGCACGACCGACTCGGCTCCACGCCTTCGAGCGGCACGGTCGTCAGGTCGGGACGGAGGCTCTCGCTACGCAGGCCGACCGACACTATCGCCACGGGCTTGCCCGATGGCAATAAGCTGTAGCTTGTCTTCGAGCGCATCGACCAACGGTCCGTCGGGCGCAGGAGTACCGTCGGGCCGCGGGTCCACCCGACGTACCCGTCATTGGCGCGACGACGCGAGTCTCCAAGCCCCACCCGAATCGGTAGGTGGTTGGCTGGAATACAGCCTCACCGCCGAGCCGTTGAGTTCGGTGAGGCACCAGACAGTTTCCATGGCAGATCTCCTCTCAACCCGCGACGACTCCGAAAATCAGCAGCTCCTGGACGCGTATTCACAGGCAGTTACCAGCGCGGTCGAGCGCGTCGCAAGCACAGTCGTGAAGCTCGATGTGCGTCAGCGGCTCGTTCCGCCGCCTGGCCGCGGCGGGCAGCGTCCACCACCGATGGAGGTCGGCGGCAGCGGTTCGGGCTTCATCTTCACGCCCGATGGCCTGATCCTCACCAATAGTCACGTGGTGCACGGCGCCACGTCGATCCAGGTGACCCTGGCCGATGGTCGACGAGCCGTTGGCGACCTGGTGGGCGACGACCCGGAGTCAGACCTGGCCGTCGTGCGCATCGCGGCGCCCGAGCTCACCGCGGCCACGCTGGGCGACTCGCACGCGCTGCGCTCCGGCCAAATCGTGATCGCGATCGGCAACCCTCTCGGCTTTCAAGCGACGGTCACCGCGGGCGTGGTCAGCGCCCTGGGTCGGTCGCTGCGCGCGCAGTCGGGTCGCCTGATGGACGACATCATTCAGACCGACGCGGCGCTCAATCCGGGCAACTCGGGCGGGCCGCTCGTCAACACGCGTGGCGAGGTGGTCGGCGTCAACACGGCGGTCATTCAGGGCGCGCAAGGGCTCGCCTTTGCAGTGGCCATCAATACTGCCAAGTTCGTCGCGGGGCGACTCATCCGTGATGGACGGATCCGCCGCGGATGGATCGGCGTGGCCGGCCAGAACGTCAGCCTGCACCGTCGACTGGCCCGCGCCTATGGGCTGGTCGAAGACACCGGCGTGCTGGTGGTCTCAGTCGAGCCTAACAGCCCAGCCCAACGCGCGGGTCTACGCGAGCGCGACATCATCGTCAACATCGGCGGCAACGCCGTGCCCGCTATTGACGACCTGCACCGCTGGTTGGTCGACGAGGGGATCGGCGTCTCGCTGCCGCTGATTGTGCTGCGCGGTTCCGAGCGGGTCGGGCTGCACATCGTGCCGATCGAACAACCCCGCCCGGCGTGATCGAGTAGCCGCAAGCACACGGGCGGCAGTGCCAACGCCGGCGTGTTGCTCGTACTTGCTTGCGGCCTTCAAGCGTTCCGATTCGCGGTGCCGTGCCATGGAGGAACTCGCATCAGACCGAGCGTCCGGAGGTCCAAGCATTAGGGTCGCCAGATCCAGGTGAGGCAGAGTCACCTGGGGTGTCCTGAGCATGGTGCATGTGGATCAGATGCCGGATCTCTACTCGATTCGGATCTCTGGCGATCTTGGCCAAAGGCACCGGCTGTTCGTGCGGGTTGCGTAGGCTTCGCAGGATGCAGCCGCGAGACGGTGGTCCTCAGGCAGTCCGGCGTGCGCTCGCCTACCTGCGCGGCTACCGACCTGAAGCGGTCGGGGCAGTGGTGGCCTTGCTGCTGGTTGCCGCGGCCAACCTCGCCACGCCCCAGCTGATCCGCGTCGCCATCGACGTCGGCTTCACGCAAGCGCGGCCGTCGGCACTGGCCGAGGCCGTTGTCGGCCTGGTCGTTCTCGCCTTCGTACGCGGGCTCTTTACGTTCCTGCAGGGCTACCTGGCCGAGCGTGCGTCACAAGGGGTCGCGTACGACCTGCGCGACGCGCTCTTCGCCCAGATCCAGCGCCTGAGTTTCAGCTATTACGATCGCGCGCAGACCGGCCAGCTCGTGACGCGCGCGAC
>WNGF01001035.1_pt1 | contig 40850 bp, 36 predicted proteins | sample 5400641 | NCBI WGS metagenome assembly WNGF01 (sample SAMN13153371, study PRJNA577476) | soil metagenome | isolation source: 80 cm soil or saprolite under grassland replicate 2 | place: USA:California | collected 2016-06-15 | reverse complement strand
CTCCAGAGCACCCCTCGAGCACCCAACCGTCCACAATAGACATGGAAATGGCTCCGATCCGGGGAGAACCACCAGGTCAGAGCCTTGATCAGAAGTGCGCCGCCAGGGACTCGAACCCCGAACCCGCGGATTAAGAGTCCGCTCCTTTTTGTGCTATCTCGTCCCACTGGTGCTCGCCAGTCCAAAACACGGGTACTTCGTCCCGGTTGATGGGGCAACAACGTGCCGTCTGGTCCCATCCGTGCTGCGTGGTCTATGGCGTCCGAGCACCCACGGAGCACCCATACCGACCGCAGCCACAGGGATCAGTCATTGAGGGCGCCGACGTGGTTGCGGGGGGACTGGTAGCGAGAACGTTGGCGGCTGGAAGGATGGCCGCCAACTCGGTTGGCGAAAGGCCGATCGTTTTGTGGTGCATGCTAGCCACTCAATGGCTCGACGAGCCGCATCGTGCGCTTCCTCATGTCGATCTCGATGGTGCCGCCGTGGTGTTTGCGCAGTTCGCGCAGGCAGCTGAAACCGGTCATGATGGCTCTTTCCCAGTCGGCCGATCGGAGGCTGCTCACCTCGAGGTGCGACACCATGTTGCTGATGGTCTGCAGCAGTTCGTTGTCGATGCGCCGAACATCTTCGAAGAATCCGTGGCGGGAGGCGTAGGAGAACACCAGCGCGGACACGCCCTCCTCGATCGCGATCGCCCGGCCGCCGTCCTCGGCCTCGTCCAGTTGGGGAGAGCTCTTGCGCTTGCAGCGCAGCAAGGAGCGCATGACCGGGGACCAGCCGAGCACGGCGACGTAGGCAAGGTGGAATGCGTCGTGGTAGCGGTAGTCATCGTCGACGTGTGATGCGTCGGTGAGCGGATCTCCGACCGGGACGCCGTCGCGGGTGAGTGCGATAACGGTGCGCCCATCGCCGGGGCGCACGGTCGGTGTGAAGGTAAGCCGGGCCAGTCGGGGCAACTGCTCCGACTCGGGGGCCGACTCGTCGAGCAGGGCCTGATCAGCTTCGGATGCGCGCCACCGGTCCTTGGCCTTTTCCAGACTGGCCGCGGCGACGTCTTCCAGGTCAAGCTCGAGGCTGTCGGCCAAGGTGGCGACGTACCGCAAGACGTCGCCCAGCTCCTCGCGGATGCGCTGCTTGCCCAACTGATAGCCAGCGCCATCGCGGAGGCGCTTCCTGTAGGCAGTGGCCATTGAGCCGACCTCGCCGACGAGGCCGAGCAGCGGAACCATCACCGGGTCCTGCCCATCCCCTGCTCCTGGCAGCGTCTTGACGGCTGCCCGCTGGTAGCGACCAAAATCCACAACGACTCCCTGTCGGAATAGACGACGCCGTGTCTGGAAATCCGGCGACGCTCGTCGTATGATGACACATGGTCGTCGGATTTGCCGACACCGAAGGATTGGGGAGCACCACGGGCGATCACAGTGTAACGACGAGTGATTTGGCGTCCGCGATCATCGGAGCACTTGCCGCGCGACAGGACAAGACCCCGGCAGAGCTGCGCGCTGAGCTCGAGGCCGGCGGACGCGAGCTTCCGGTCGACTCCATCCTCATCGCCGAGATCTTGACCGATATCGAGGCGAGGTACCAGGTTCACATCGCCGCCGATGCCGAGGCGGCACGGTCGACCCGCTCGGTCTGGACCTTCGCCGAAACCGTATACCGAGCCATCCGGGAAAGTGATCACTAATGGACCAGGCAGATACACGCCAACCCGACCCCGAACTGCTCCGGCTCGGGGAACGCTTGAAGAAGACCCGGGAGTACTTGGGCATGTCACAGCAGTACGTCGCCCACAACACCGGTATTCCCCGCACCGCGGTCAGCGACATCGAACGCGGTAACCGGCGCGTCGACAGTCTCGAACTCAAGAAGCTGGCCAAGCTCTACAGCTTGCCCGTCAGCTACTTCCTGGACGAGGACGACGGCGCCGACGTCGGTGAGCACGCACTCGCCGGTCTGCCGCGCGCCTTGGCCGGTCTTACCGACAGCGACAGGGCGCAGGTGATGGAGTTCGCCGAGTATCTGCGGTTCAAGCGTCTCGCCCAGCAGGCCGGCCCCGCCGACGATCCGGAGACAGGTAGGTAGGCGCCGGTGGACTGGCAGGTGGCCAACGCGACCGCGATGATGCGAGCCGTCCAGGTTCACAGGGATCTGGACGTCGACCGGACCGGCTACGTCGACATTTTCGCCGCGCTCAAGGACGCTGGCATCGAATGCATGGCCAAGCCGCTGGCGCGCTTGTTCGGGTTCTACTACGCGCCCAGCGACGGCGGTCCGGCCGCGCTCCTCAACGCTGACCTCGACGAGATCACGTTACGGCACACTGCAGCACATGAGCTGGGCCATCACGCGTTCGACCACGGCAGCCGAGCAGACACCGATCTTGACTTGGCCGAGACACTGCCTGGTCGGGCCTGGACCACCGAGGAGATGCAGGCGGAAAGCTTCGCCGCCTGGTTTCTCATGCCACCCCCCGCGGTCCAGACAGCCATGCGCCGCATGGGTGTCGACCGCGTCGACGGGCCGGAGCAGGTATACGAACTGGCGCGGTGGCTCGGCGCGTCGTACGCGGGAACCGTCCGGCACCTGCTGCGGCTGAAGACGATCAGTCGGCAGACCGCGGAGAAGTGGGCGCGTGCTGTCCCTGGCCGCATCCGCGCCCGCCTCTACGGCGCGCCCACGCCACGACCGTTGTCGCATGTGTTCGTGTTGCGACCCCAGGCGCACGGCGGCGTGCTGCACGTGTCGGCCGGTGATGTCATCTCGCCCCGGTTTGGCGGATCGGTCGAGCAGCTTGCGTCCGGGCTCCGCTTCGCCGAACCAGGCCAGGGCGCACCGGACCGCGACGGGGCCGGGGCCGCGGGCCTGTTCGGCCGCCGCGAGGTCGTTCCGCTCGCGGTGGAGGTGACGGACCGGTTTACGACCGCCGCGGTGTTGAGGCTGCTCGTACCCGGTCACGAGGAGCCGTTCGCGGTCACGTTGGTGCCGGCGGCGCGGCGGTCAGGCATCGACAAGGTCTGGGGTGCGCAACAGGCGCCCGAGACCGTCGGCCACGACAGTGACGACCAGTGAGGAGCCACGATGGACACGTTTACCGTCTCCGGCCCTGACATCTCGACGGCGTGGATCCGGGCGTGCCGGGCTCTGGACCGGCTCGGCACGCATCGCGCCTACCACACCACCGTTCACATCGACGATCCCACCCGTGACGACCCCGGGGTCCGCGCCGAGCTGGACCGGATACTGGAGTCGAAGGGCAAGCAGCCGGTGCGGACCGTCGCCAACACGATCTTCCCCGCTGCGTTGGCGAGAACCACGGGCGAGCACGCGGCGCTCGCCGAGCGGTACAAGGCTCTGTATCCGTCCCTCAGGAGGATGCACCGGGGCAACCGTCGCGGCACGTACTTTGGCCGGCTGATCGACTATCCGGGAGCGAGAGGAAAAATCGACCAGATTGAGGCTGTCATCCGCCGCCTGCAGCAACAAATGAAGACGTCCGGACCCAAGACCGCCTGCTACGAAACCGGCCTGGTCGACCCAGCAACCGATGTCGACGCCGAGCCCGCGACAGCGTCGCTACCGGTAAACGCACCCGGAATTGACAACTCCACCACGAGCTTCCCGTGTTTGAGCCACTGTTCGTTCCAACTCGACCGAGCAGGTCACCTTCACCTCGTGGCGCTGTACCGAAGTCACTACATGGTGGAGCGCGCATACGGAAACTACGTCGGCCTCGGTGACCTGATGGCGTACATCGCCCACGCCGCCGGACTGGGCGTCGGCGTTCTGACCGTGGTGGCGGGGTACGCACAGCTCGATAGCGACTGCATCACCAGGATCCGACCCCTGCTCGCCGAGGCGGCCCCGCTGTTTGCCGCATGACGGCACCGGCGCTGCACGGTTGACGCCGCCCTTTGGAACCGATGCCTGTCTTGCGGGCCGCGGGCGAGGGGCCGGAGTGGCTCGCAGACAACGGTGTTGACGACCAGCCTGAACCACCACGCTGCTAAAACAGCCTCGCCTGGGTGGGCTCGCCCGCTTCCTGGTCGCGGCTCACGGCGCCGAGCACGTTCGAGTGCGGGAGCTTGTTGTTGATCCCCCACTTTGGCGGGAAGAACAATCGCACTGGTTCGCCGTTCTGGGTGAAGCGTGCCTTGATCCGCTTGCGGGCACTGGCCAGTTCAGGGGCTGCTTCCCGGCAGTACTTGTCGGTTTCGCAGAACAGTCCCTGGCAGTCGATGGCCTGCAGCGCCCGTCCGAAGAGTCCACCGAAGGGCAACCCGAGGCGATTCAGCGCGGTCTCCTGGTTGTCGACCATCCATGCGATCACGTCGGCCGGCTTGTAGTCGCCCAGGTCGGTGAAGCACTTCTTGATGCCTCGCAGCGCGCCGGGGCCGGGCACGGTGAACTCGTTCTCCGGGAAGTTGATCAGAGCGGAGTAGTTGAGGTCGATGGTGGTCTGGTAGGACATGAAGTCGCCCATGAGTGGGTAGCCGTGCAGCAGTTCGTACACTTCGCGCAGCGACGCCGCGTCCAGCAGCCGTTTGCCCAGGTCGTGGGTGAGGAACATGTGCCGGAACAGCTCGACGTGGTTGAGGTGCTTGAGTCCCTGGCCGTAGGCGTCGGTGGCGCACAGGATGAACGCCCCGGTGTACAGGCCACCGTTGGCGGCGCGGGCGTGGTCGAGCGCGTTCGTGAACGCCCCGTCGCCCAGGTCGTCCAGGGTCGGGTAGCGGCCGAGGAACGCGCGGACCGACCGCCAGGTGTCGATCTTGCTGAACGTACGGAACGCGACGATCTGGAACAGCCGATCCTCCGGGGAGCAGTCCTCGTCGTGGTAGCACACCTCGCGGATCATGTACTGGCTGACCCGGTCTGCGGCCCGGAACACATTACAAAACTTGAACGTCTGCAAGATCGGATCGGTGGTCCAGGGCGGGGCCGACCCCGCGATGCGGCGAGCGAACATGGCCTGCCGTTCGCTGGCGTAGTACCAGTACAGGTTGTAGACCTTCGGGCGGGGGGTCGGTGGTCGCCGGGTCATCAGCGCTCCTGTCCTCGGGTCGGGCGTCGCGGATCATCGCTGACGGTAGAACACGCCGGTGCCGTGTAGGTGGAAGAAGCGCGGGTCGTCGAGCAGTGGCAGGGCGGCGATGCGTTCGCCGATGGTGTACCGGAACCGGTCGACGCCGGTGAAGTGGTCAAACACGATCGCCCCGCCCACCGCGGTCCGCTCCTGGGCAATCTGGATGGCCGCGCGGGCGGACGAGTAGTTGTCGGTGTCCACGAAGGTGAGGACCAGGTCCTCGCCGGCCAGGCGGGAGGCGGTGTCGACGATGTCTCCAGCCACGATCTCGATGTTGCGGCCGGCGAGATAGCGGCGCACGGCTGGCAGGTCGGTGAACACGCAGTCGGGGTGGTCGTACATGTCCAGCGGGCTGCGCCGGGGTGGGAAGCCGGTGAAGCTGTCGAAGCCGATGACCGGCCAGTCCTGGCCGAGGCGTTCGATGATGCGGAACAGGAACATGGTGGTGCCACCCTTGAAGATGCCGAACTCGGCAACCACGCCGGACAGCCCGAGCCGGGCGGCGTTGGCCATGCACTGGTAGAGGTGCGGCAGGGTGTTGGGGTAACCGTTGGCCAGCGACGGCACCAGCAGCCCGGCCAACTCCTGCCGATAGATCGGGTCACGGAAGTCCAGGTGCCCGTATCCGGCCACTACGACCGTCGGCGTGCCGGTCAGGTGGGGCAGGGCGGCAAGCAGCAACTCCTGCTTGTCAGCGTCGGAGGCGACCACGACCAGATCGAGTCCAGCATCGGCCAGGTCGGGCAGCGGACGCACCGGCACCCGCAGCGCCGGCGCCGCGGCGTCGTCGGCGGTGTACACGCCATGCACATGGTTGATCAACCCCGAGGTGCCCAGGCACCCGACCAGGCGTAGCGCCGTATCGGTCAGGCCGAGAATGCCGACCGCGCGGGCGCCGCGCAGCAGCGCGGCCTCCACGTCTTCACGGAGCTTGTCGAAGTCCTGGTCACGCACGCCGATCACGGTTCCTTCCAGCGGTCGATGAAGGCATCCAGGCCGTCCGGGTCCGCGCGGCATACGGCACCGACCAGAACCGCGGCCGCGAAGGCCAGCGCGGCGGCGCTGGCTGCCCGGTCGACGACCGCCACCCGCGGCGTGGCCACGTCGAAGTGGCGTTCCAACCCGGCGAACGCCGCCTCCACCCGGGCCACCGCCTCCGCTACCGGCACGTCGTAGCCGCCCTCAACCGCCTCTTGGGGCAGCGCCACCCACAACGCCTCGAACCCAGCCGTCCCGTCGCTGTAGGGAGCCGGCACGGCAGGGTCGAACATTGCCGCCACCGCCGGATCCAGGTCGGCGAGGAATGTCTGGTACTTGATCGCGTAGACGAGCAGGTCCACCGCGGTGTCCAGCACGTTCTCGTCGCGCGTGGTGCCAGCCGTAGCGAGGCGGTCCACCTTGCGGGCCAGGTTCGCCAACACCGACATGACCTCGCCGCGCTTCTTCCAGGCGTTGCCATAGGCGCCGTTCTTGTCCCGGTGCAGGTTCACCATAGCGGCGCGGAGCTGGTCTGATGCCATGTCAAGCAGCCTCCAACATCTCGGCTGGGAAGCCGTGGCCGGCCAGGCACTTGGTGTAGGTCAGCGTCCGGGCGTCCAGGTCGGCGATCAGGTAGCCGCCGCCGTTGGCCGCGAGGTGATGCAGCGCGCGGAAGCCGTGGCAGATCGCCCGTCGCCACAACCATCCGGGCAGCGCGTCGACCTCCAGATCCACCGCCGCGGCCCGCGCCACCTCGATCACCTCGCCAGTCACGGCGGTCTCGACGAGAAATCCCACCCGGCGGGTGGCCAGCCGGGACAACACCGCCGCCAACCCCTCCTCGGCGAAGATCGCCCGCGCGCCGTCTTCGCACTCATCGGTGGCCGGGTCTGACTTGCGTTTCAGCCTAAGCAGCGAGCGAAGATTCGGCGACCAGCCGAGCACCCCGAGGAAGCCGAAGTGGATCGCGTCGTGGAACCGATACCCGTCGGCGTGGCGGGAGTTGTCGGTCAGCGGATCACCGAGCCGGCCGCCCACCTGGAAGCCGATCTGCCGACCCCGCTCGATACGTGGACCGGCAGGAAACGGGTTCGGCTCCGCCGCGATCAGGGTCAGGTCCGCGATGACACGCCCGCCCGGCTCCCGGCGTTCGGTCACCTCGACCACCAGCCGCCGGGGAAACCGCTCATGCGCCGGGTAGCCCGCGTCCAGGATCGGAAGATCGGCCAGCCGTTCCCGGTCAGCCGCGCTGGCGTACAGGTCGCGCGTGCGCCGCAGATTCCCCTCAGCGATCTCGGCCAGATCAAGCCCGCAGGCAGTAGCCACGGCGGCCGTGTACCACAACAGGTCACCCAACTCCTCCCGCAAGACCTCCCGGTTGGCGGCCAGGTCGACGCCATCACGCAGGTACTTCTTGTAGACGTTGAGGATGGAACCCGTCTCGCCGGCCAGGCCAAGCATCGGCGCCACGGCAGCCTGCGGTCCACCATGACGGAGCTGACTCGTCTCCTCGGCGCGCCGCTGGTACTCCCGAAAATCCATCAGATCACCTCCCCTGGGCAACCGAAGCTGCCGCCGGTTTACCTCACCGATCCGGCGGTCCGGCACGCTGCGCACCGTCATCCCGGTCAGCCAGGCCCGCCGTCATCCGCTAACCCGCTCCGACACCGAGCTGGCTGGCGCCGCGGTCTACCAACGCGCCGGCAAGGGATGCCGGCGACCAGCCACCCCATCCGGCCGAACGCCGATCCGGGTCGCTGACCGAGCAGAACCACCGCAGCCAGACCTCCTCCGTGTCTCCTTGGACGACGACGGCGGACCTGCTGCGGATCCGCCGTCTCCAGGGCAGCGCGTGGCACGCCTGCGGCCCAAACGCCTTGCCAACCACGCAAACGGCTTGCGCACCCAGCAACCGATCCATCACCCTCGAAGTGGCGGCACCGGCTACGTCCGCGCCTTCAGGCGGTCCGTCCAGGGGGTCATGGTGGAAGGCGGCGGCCACGCTACCTGGTTCGACCTTCCCGCCGCGCGGCGAGCGGCCGCAGACGGCCGGTACGGCGCGGTGCTGCGGCTGGCCCGCACCGCGGCCAACCTCACCCTGGAACAGGCCGGCCAACGGGCCGGCTACTCCGCCGCGACCCTGTCCCGGCTAGAGACCGGCCGCCGGCAGCTGACCGACGTGACCGTGCTTCGCCGCCTGGCCCACCTCTTCCAGATCCCGCCGGCCCTGTTCGGGCTCGCCGATCCGGACGGCGCGCCCGCCACAGACCGGGGGCCGAGTACCGATATGGTGCCGGGAGGCAGGCCACGGAAGGGCGGTGACGACCCGGTGCGACGCCGCGAGTTGCTGGTAGGACTCGCCACCGCCCCGCTGGCCGCCACCACACGAGTCACGGCGCTCCGCCCACCTGTTGAGGAACCAGCTGCGGTATTGGTAACCAGCCTCGAGGACCTGCTGCTGCGGCACCGCCGCCCATATCCGACCTCCGACGATGTTGAGGTAGATATCGCCGTCTTGCGCCAGTGCCTGGTCGACGCCAAGACGGACTTCCAGACCAGCCGCTACCGGGCCCTAGCCGCCAAGCTGCCCCGGCTGGTACCGCTCGCCCAGACCCGCGCCACCGCGGACCCGCGCACACAAGACATACTCGCGGAGATCTACAACACCGTCGCCCACGTGCTGATCAAACTCGAAGTCACCGGCCTTGGCTGGGTCGCCGCGGACCGGGCCATGGCCGCCGCCAGCGCGGTCGGCGATCCAGTCACCGTCGCCAGCGTCACCCGCAACATTGTGTCCCTATGCCGGCGGGACCGCCGCTACCACGCGGCCCAGCAGCTCGCCCTCGACGCCGCCGCCCAGCTCACCATCACTGGCCCGAACGCCGACATGACCCACCTGTCGCTGTACGGGATGCTGCTGTGCAACGCCGGATACGCCGCCGCCCAGGCCGGCGATCGCGCCCAGTCCACCGAACTGCTCAACGCCGCCGATACCGCCGCCGTTCGGCTTGGAGCCGACCGCAACGCCCACTGGACCGCCTTCGGCCCCACCAACGTCACCCTGCACCGCATCAGCGCCGCCTTCGCCCTCGGCGACGCGGGCACCGCGATCGACCACGCCGCCACCGTGCCAGCCGGTGCCCTGCGCGTCCCCGAACGCCAGTCCCGCTACTGGGTTGACGTCGCCCGCGCCTACGACCAGTGGAACAAGCCCGCCAAGTGCTACCGGGCCCTCGCCATCGCCGAACGCCTCGCCCCCGAAGAAGTACGCTCCCGGCCCGTGGTGCGAAATCTGGCTGACAAGCTGCTCACCGCACCAACCACGATCGGCATGACCGGCCTACGCGACTTCGCCGCCCGCGTCGGCGCTACATCCTGAACGATCACAATCCCGCCCAGCCCGTGCATGGATTCCTCAACCACCGTAGGGACGAGTTTCAGTCTGGACTCGAAGACCGACGGAAACGTCTGGAGGTGCTTCACGAGGTGAAAAGCCGAGCAGGATCGCTCATGGCGAGCAGCTCGACGCCGACGGTCTCCTGCACGATCCTCCCGCCGTCAGCCACGATCCGGGCGATCTTCTGACCGAGGGTCCCGCCGAGCCATTGCTGGATCCACTCTTGAAGGTCGTCGGCTGCCTGATGAGTGGTTGTCCGTGGTGTACCGGCGTCGCAGCACACCCGGTACAGCTCACGTGCCGCGTGCAGGTTGCCGAGGCCAAGCGTCTCCGCTCTGCCGGCGGCCATGCGAGCGATGCGGAATCCGGCGGTGTCAATGTCACCGAAGTACGTCAGCCCGCTGCCGGGGGCGGGCTCGGTTGCGGCGAGCCTGGTCAGGCGCGTCCCGACCTGGTTGCCGGCACCCCAGATAAGCCTTCCCGTCCAGCCGCAACGTCGGGCGGCGCTGGCAAGGGTCCGGAAGGTGGTCCAGTTTTCGATCACGAGCCATGGTCCCGGCCCGAGGACCTCCTGGTGGACGGGTGGCCAGCACGGCTCGCATCTCAACATCTCGTATGTGAGTCGCCCGGGTGCGAACAGCGGCGTGAAGACCACGGTGTCGAGTGTCTTCTCGTCACCGTAAATGTCGAGGGACCGTTCCCGCTGCGGCACGACGGTGTCGCCGCGGCGGCGCAGCCAGGTGTTCACGTAGGCGAGGAACCGGCGTTCGGGGTCGCTGAGCTGCCCGGCCGCCTCAAGCTCGGCGGCCCAACCGAGTTCGACATGCCACACGATCCCGTCAGCGGGGACTGCAGTCGGGGCGGCTGCTGCAGGCTTGGTGACGTAGGCGGGGAGCGGCGGCTCCGAGGAGGTGTCCCACCGGGTGCGGGGCAGTTCGACGATCCCGGCGTGGGCAAGCTCGTCGATCGCGGCGGCGATCCGGGCCCGCCAGCCGACGGCCACCGCGCCGCTGCGGTCACCGGCCGCGGCTGCGGCGAGCAGCACCGCAAGCGGTACCCGCCGGCGAGGCGTGGTGGTTACCGCCTCGGCCATGGCTGCGGCGAGGGCGCTCATGCTCATCGCTCGGCGCGTACGGCGCTGAGATGCTCAACCAACTGGACTGCGTCCTCCCCCGTTGCCGACGCGTCAGTGTCGGCAACGACGTATGCGATACCGGGCCGCCCAGCGGCTGGCTTCTTGCGCATCGCCGCGATGCGCGGAAACGCGCCGACGGCGGCGAGGTCGCCGATGCCGGTCCAGAACAGCAACTGCACGCCATTGGCGGCGGCGACCTTCCGCTGCAGTTCGAGGAACGGCAGGTAGTTCGCCTTGCCGAGCGGGTTGTCCAGCGGCACCACACCGCCGACGGCTGCGGGTGCCGACTATGCCGTCCGCCCTGGTCACAGCCGCTTTGACCACGTGACAGGATCTCTTCGCGGTCGACCTCGTCAGGTCGCGGCAGATCGGCGTCGGTAACTGGGCGAGGATCCCGCCGTGCTCCTGCGACTGGCGTACCTCGGCGTCATCAACGCACTCGCCCTGCTGCGACTGTTACCGATGAGCGACCGCGCCAAAGACGCCGAGATCTTGGCCCTGCGCCACCAGCTCGCCGTCCTCGAGCGACAGCTGCACGGCGAGAAGGTGCGGTTCGCGCCCGCCGACCGGGCATTCCTCGCCGCGCTGCTACACCAACTCCCCCGCAACCTCCTGCGCCACATCCGGCTGCTCGTACGCCCCGAGACCGTCCTGCGCTGGCACCGCGACCTGATCGCGAAACGACACGCCGCCAATCTCGCGGCCCAAGCGTCCCGGCCGGCCCCCAACCGTTCGATCGATCCGCGCGCTGGTGCTGCGTCTGGCCCGGGAGAACAGCACATGGGGATACAGAAGGATCCACGGCGAGCTGCTCACACTCGGGATCAAGGTCGCCGCGTCCACGGTCTGGGAGATCCTCAAGGCCGCCGGGATCGACCCGGCGCCCGAACGAACCGCCGACACCTGGGCGACGTTCCTGCGCTCACAAGCAGAGGCCATCCTCGCGGCCGACTTCCTCGAAAGGGTGACGTTGACCGGGGCTCGGCTCTACGTCCTGGCCGTCATCGAACACGCCACCCGACGCATCCGCATCCTCGGCGTCACCCCGCACCCGACCGCCGCCTGGGTCACCCAAGCCGTGCGAAACCTCACCATGGACCTGCAGGACGCCGGCTGCCGGGCCCGCTTCCTCATTCGTGATCGCGACGACAGGTACCCCGCCCTGTTCGACACGATCCTCGCCGACGCCGGGATCCGGGTCGTGCTCACCGGCGTCCAGATACCCCGAATGAACTCAATCATGGAACGGTGGATCCAAAGCTGCCAGCGTGAACTGCTCGACCGCATGCTGGTCTACAACCAGGCCCACCTGCTCCACGCCCTGCGCGAGTACGAGCGGCACTACAACGCACACAGGCCCCATCGAGGCATCGCAAGCGCGCGGCCACTGCAACCATTACCCGACCCGATCACAGAACCGGCCAAACTCGCCCGACTCGACATCCGCCGACGCGACCGCCTCGGCGGCATCCTCCAAGAGTACAACATGCAGCTTGACCTGCATGGACGGGGTATTCGGCACCCGCACCACCGCGCCACCGGATCCGACGGCCCCGCCACAGCCTGGGAAATCGGCACCGGCACCGACGACAGCACCACCGCCTCCGCCGCCAGCGGCGTCGATCAGCCTCGCCCAGGGACCGGCCGCACCGGCCGGCTACCGGTACGCCATCGCGTTGAACCACTTCCCGGCCAACGCGAACATCACCGTCACCTGCCACGACTCCGTCACCCCAGGCGGCTTCTACACCTTCACAATGCACACCGACGGGAGTGGCTCGGCGTTCACCCAATCGCAGTGCTACTCCGGCGACGGACCGGACCATTGGGCCCGAGCCAACGGTATCGAGTCCAACCACGTCGGGTGGACCGCGGCGGCACCACCGCCTCCGCCTCCGCCACCGCCGCCAGCGGCATCGATCAGCCTCGCCCAGGGACCGGCCGCACCGGCCGGCTACCGGTACGCCATCAGGTTGAACCACTTCCCGGCCAACGCGAACATCACCGTCACCTGCCACGACTCCGTCGACCCAGGCGGCTTCTACACCTTCACAATGCATACCGACGGGAGTGGGTCGGCGTTCACCCAATCGCAGTGCTACTCCGGCGACCATCCCGATCACTGGGTCAGGGCCAACGGCATCGAGTCCAACCACGTCTCCTGGTAGACCAAACAGGGTGGGATCCAGTTTTCACAAAGAGAAGCGGATCCCCACCCTGGCTCAGCGCCGACCGCGCGTCGAACGCCCGTAAAGGAAGAGCAACATGCGACTCGGTTCCGCTGCACTAGTTGCCGGGGTCCGTTGCGTTGTTCGTGGACAAGATCCGCCAGGCTTGGCTGATGACGCTGTCGATCCGTCGTAGCTCGATCCCGCCGAGATCGGCGTTCGTTGGGTTCCGGTTTCCCGCCGAGGTGATCGTCGTCGCGGTTCGCTGGTACCTGCGCTACAACCTGTCGTACCGCGACATCGAGGAACTGCTCGTGGAGCGTGGCGTCGAGGTCGACCACGTCAGCGTGTTCCGGTGGGTGCAGCGGTTCACGCCGCTGCTGGCCGACGCTGCCAGGTTCTGCCGACACGCACCGGGCGACCGGTGGTTCGTCGACGAAACGTATGTCAAGGTCAACGGCAAATGGCGGTACGTCTACCGGGCGATCGACCAGCACGGCCAGGTCATCGACGTGCTGGTGTCGGCCCGCCGCAACGCGAACGCGGCCGGACGGTTCTTCCGGCGAGCGTTGAGGACGTTGAAGGTGACGCCGAGCGAGGTGGTCACCGACGCCGCTGCGGTTTACCCAGCCGTGCTCGACGAGCTCGTCCCGTCGGCCTGGCACCACGTCGAACGGTACGCCAACAACCCGATCGAAGCCGACCACAGCCAACTCAAAGTCCGACTGCGACCGATGCGCGGCCTGCGCACCGACCGGACCGCTCAGATCATCATTGCCGGACACGCCTTCATGCAGAACCTTCGACGCGGACACTATGAACTCGGCCTCGACGCCCGGCCCGCCCTCCGAGTTGTTGCCGCGTTCAGCGAACTCGCCCGAGCGATCTGACCCGCGTGGACCGCAGGCTCAACACGTCACGCGATCAGATAACGCAACAGCGCCCCAGCCCGTGCCCAACATCGACCCGCACCGCTTCTGCGGCCACGCTCCTGCCGAGACACGCATGTCGGCGAATGTAGGTCGTCACAGGTGCACTCGGCCGACGACCGGCCGAAGCGAGCACCCGAGTATCACCCGATCGGGGTATCAGCCAGTGGGTCCATGCCAATCGGCGTCCATTGACCCACTGCGAGCGATTCGCTGAACGGTACCAGTCAGTCGATCCAACGAGCTATCGGGCGCCCATCGAGAAGGACTGAGTCATTCAGCGAGTCGCTCCTGGCTGCGACCGGATCGCCGCCCTGGACATGGCTGAGCAACTGAGCCAGCTCGAACGGCTGAGCGCGATCAACCGGGCAACGGACGGATCAGCGTTCACCGGTCCGTCCGACCTCCACCGTCAGTCGTGGGCGCCAGGAAGGATCGGACCTGGTCGGCGTCCGACGCTCCCAGGTCGGTAAAGATGTCCAGCGCCGCCATCCAGTGGCGCGTTGGGTCGGCGGACGCCTCGCCAAGCCTCACCAACGCGCGGGCCTCACCGAGGCGGTACCCGGTTTCGCGCTGGACGGCCACCGCGTCTTCGGCCAGGCGAGCGGCCTCGGCGCGATCGCCATCGTGGAGACGACACCCGGCGAGTACGGTCAGCGCGACGCCTTCAAGCATCCGGAATCCGTACTGCCGGGTGAATCCGACGGCGCCCTGGGCCCGGTCGCGGGCGGGTTCGTGCCGCCCGAGGTGCCGGTATGCGACGGCTGTGCCGATGAGCAGCCGCGCCTCGGCATACCGTTCGGCGGTGTCGCGCGTCAGCGACAGGGCGTGCTGAACGCGCTCGAGTGCCTGTTCGTGCAGGCCCAGATGGTGCTGGATGGTGGCCTCGACACCCAACGCGTCGGCCTCCACCGTGCGGTGCCCGAGCTGGTGGGCGAGGTCGTAGGCGGCGCGCGCGTGGTCGAGTGCCCGGTCGTAGCGGCCCAGGTCACAGTGGACGGTTGCCAGCAGCCGCAAAGCGTAGGCTTCACCGCCGTACCCCGCGTCGCGATACAGCCGGATCGCCTGGTCGAGCTGGTTGAGCGCGTGGTCGGGCTGTCCGACGGCGTGCAGCACCTCGGCGAGGTTGACGAGGTCGGTCGACTCGCTACTGCGTGATCCGAGCTTGCGCGCCTGCGCCAGCGCCTGCGTGTGCTGTTCGAGGGCCGGTGCCAGCCGACCCAACTGCCAATAGGCGATGCCGAGGCCGGAATGGTTGGCGGCTTGGCCCCCGAGGAACCCGGTCTGCTGGTTGACGTTCAGGGACCGTTGGTAGTGGTCGATGGCCGCGCTCAGTTGGCCGAGATCGCCGTACACGGCGCCGAGGTTGTTGAGGCTGCTCGCCTCGCCTTCCCGCCAACCGCAGCGACGGGTGAGGTCGAGCGCCCGGTTGTAGTGGTCGATGGCCTGATCGGGTCGCTCCTGGCGCCATTGCAGCTCCCCGAGGCTCAGTTGGGCGGCGGCTTGACCGCGCAGGTCACCGCCCACCGTGGCGGCGGCAAGGCCGGCCTGTGTGGCGACCTGCCAGTTGGCGAACGACCGGCGCAGCGCGAAGTAGCCCTTCAGGGTGTCGGCGAGCAGCCACGCGACCGGCTGCGCACCGCATTCGGACGCGTGGGTGACGGCCGCGACGAGGTTGGGTTCTTCGACGTCCAACCACGCGGAAGCCGTAGCCGAGTCACCGAAGTCGGTTGCGGTGACGCCGGTGACCGCCGCCGGCAGGGGCAGGCGTGCCCGCTGCGGGTAGAACCGCCGCGCGGCGCGGTCCGCGGAGTGCAGGTAGTAGTCGAAGAGGCGTGCGCTCGCGGACCGGCGCCCGGTCTCGGTGTCCTCGTGGTGGGCCAGGTCGAGCGCGTAGCGTCGCATGAGGTCGTGGAAGCTGTAGCGGTCCGGTGCGGGCCGGTCAAGCATGTGCACGCGGGCCAGCACGTCAAGGAGTGCCGCCGCTTCGCCGCCGGGGAGCTGGGCGAGGGCGGAGGCGGCCGGGACGGCGATGTCCGGTCCGGGCACCAGCCCGAGAAGCCGGAACAGCCGGCGCGCGGCGGCCGGCAGCGCCGCGTACGACAGGTCGAACGCGGCGCGCACGGCGGACCGCTCGTCTCCCTCGACGGCCAACGCGGCCAGCCGGTCGCCGTCGCGAAGCGATGACACGTAGCCTTCGATGGACCGGTCCGGGCGGTCGACCAGGTGAGCCGCGGCGATCCGCAGGGCCAGCGGAAGATGGGCGCACAACCGACCGAGCTCGGCGCACGCGTCGGGTTCGGCCCCGGTCCGGTCGGCCCCGAGCACCCGGGTCAGCAGCTCGCGCGTCTCGCCGGGAGTAAGCACGTCGAGGCTGATCCGGCGCGCGCCGTCGCGGGCGATCAGTCCGCTGAGCCGGTCGCGGCTGGTGATGACCACGAAGCAGCCGGCCACGCCGGGCACCAGCGGCCGGACCTGGTCGGGGCTGCGGACGTTGTCCAACACAATTAACATCCGCCGGCCGGCCATCAGGGTCCGGTACAGGCCTGCCGCCTCGTCCAGGTCGCCGGGAACCTGATCGGCGGGGACGCCGAGGGCGCGCAGGAACCGTGCCAGCGCCTGGATCGGCGCCAGTGGCGCGGTATCCGAGTAGCCACGCAGGTTGACGTACAACTGTCCACCGGGGAACCGGTTGCGTGCCCGGTGCGCCCAGTGCGTGGCCAGGGCGGTCTTGCCGATCCCGGCCGTACCGTCGATCGCGCTGATGACGACCGCGGTTCGCGTGAGCGCGTCGCCTGCCTCGTCGACGAGGGCGTCCAGTTGGCCCAACTGCTCTGCCCGGCCGGTGAAGGCAGCACCGTCGGCCGGCAGTTGAGCCGGCGCGTCGGACGGCAGCGGGCCTTCGGAGACCGTGACGGCCTGCCGTGGCGGGTCCAGAGCGGGGTCTGCGCGCAGGATCGCCCGCTGGAGCTGGTCGAGCTGTGATCTGGGGTCCAGGCCCGCTTGCTCGGCCAGTCGGCTCCGGGTGTCGGCGTACGCGTCAAGGGCGTCCTGACGCCGGCCGGCACGGTAGAGGGCGAGCATGCGCAACTCGACGAGCCGTTCCCGCTCCGGATGTTCCGCGGCGAGCGCAGCCAGCTCGCTGGCGACCTCGGCATGGCGGCCGAGGTCCAGGTCGATGGCGATGCGGCTTTCCAGACAGACCAGCCGTTGCTCGTCGAGCCGGCTGGCTTCGCCGCCGAGAATCCCGTCTTCGATGCCGTCCAGGGCCGGTCCGCGCCAGAGGTCCAATGCCGCGCGCAACAACGCGGCCGCCTTGTCGGGTTCCGTCGCGCCGCCCGCGTCTGCGACGTACCCGGCGAAGCGTGTCGAGTCGAGCTGATTCGCGTCGATCCGCAGCGTGAACCCGCGTCCCGAGCTGGCGATCGCCGCCGGTTCGCCGTCTGCGGCAGTCAGCGCGCGGCGCAGCTTCGACACGCTGTTGTGCAGTTGGGCCTTGGCGGTCGCCGGTGCGTCCTGGCCCCATATCGCGGCCGCCAGTCGGTGCAGCGGCAGCGCGGTGTTCGGGTGCAGCAGCAGCATGGCCAGCAGCCTGCGTTCCCGGGGACCACCCACGTGGACGGGTCGCTCGTCGGCCCAGACAGCGATCGGACCGAGCACACCGAACCTCAACATCACGTTCCTCCCCCGTGCGGCGCTCCTTCTCTACCATCGGACGGCCGTGCGGCCGTCGGGTCTCCGCCGTGCCGGCCGCTCATGACGGTACGCACCGGGTGCCATTCCGTACGCCCGCTTGAACGCGTTGGCAAACGCGAACTCCGACGTGTAGCCGACACGCCGCGCGACCGCGCATCATGGGCGCCCGCCTCGTCGACGACCCGCACCGCTCGGTCGCCGAGCACCCCACGCAGCTCCGCGCCACCGACGGGCTCGAGGCGCTGCGCATCGATGGCGACGACGGCGTCTGCGTGTGGGCCACCTTCGACGACTCCTACCTGGCGCTTGAGCCCGCGGCGCAGCGGCTGTTCCGGCTGCTCGGCCTCCCGCCGGGGATGGACCTGACCGCCGAAGCGGCCGCGGCCCTCGCGGCCACCACGTCGGCCGAAGCCCGCCGGCTGCTCGACCGGCTGGTCTCCACCTGCCTGCTGGAGGTCCGTCCGGCCGGCCGGTACGGCTTCCACGATCTGCTCTGCCGCTACGCGCAGACCCGCATCCACGACGATTCCGAGCGGGTACCGGCCGTCCAGCGGCTGTTCGACTGGTACCTGTACGGCGCCGACGCGGCCTCGAACCTGCTCTACTCCAACATGGCCCGGCTGCCGTCGCCGCCACCGACGGACATCCCGCGACCGGCTTTCGAGCACCCCGCCGCGGCGCGGATGTATCTCGACGCCGAACGGTCGAACCCGGTGGCGGCAGTTCGGCACGCCGCCGAACACGGGCCGCAGTCGAGCGCGTGGCTGCTCACCGACGCCTTGCGCGGCTACTTCTGGTACGGCCGGCATGCGGGCGATCCGCCCGTGCGGCGGCCGCCGCCGCCAACAATCCGGGTGGCCAAGCCGTCGCCGAGCTCACGCTCGCTTCCGGACGCCAGGTGCTCGCCCAACTACCAGGCGCTCGACCATTACCGGCGGGCCCTCGCCGTCTGCCGCGAGGTGGGCTGGCTGCGTGGCGAGCCGGCCATGTTGACCAATCTCGGTCTGCTGTACTGCCTGTCGGGCCGGCTCGGCCAGGCGGAACAGACCTTCCACCAGGTGCTGGAGCGGGCGACCGACGTGCCCACCGCAGTGCACAGGTGCACCGCCATGCTCAACCTCGCGTTGGTGGTGTACGCGGAGACCGGCCGGCTGCGACGGGCTGCGGAACAGTACGCCGCGGTCCTACCGCTGGTGCGTCAGCTCCCGAGCCCCAGCACGGAGGCACTCGCGCTCACCGGTCTCGGCGACGTCTGTCGCGCGCTCGGTGAACTGGAGGCGGCCGCCCACCACCTCGACCGCCGCGCTGGCGCTGCACCACGAGGTCGGCAGCCGGTACGGCGAGGCCATGGTGCTGGTCAATCTGGCTGACATGCATCACGACGCGGGCAGCTACGACCGGACCGTGGCCACGGCTGCCGAGGCACTGACACTGGCGCGCGAGGGCGCGACATCGGCAACCAGTGCGCCGCCCTCGGGGCGCTCGGCGCCGCGTGGCACGGTCTCGGCGACCCGTTCGCGGCCACGGCCCATTACCGAGAGGCGATAGCGTTGTCGTCGGATCGCGTCCACGGTAGGCACCACGCCCGCGCCGACGTCGGCCTCGCGAGCGCCCCTGTCGATCTGGGGCAGTCGGAGGAATCCGGCCGGCACGCCCGGCACGCACTGGCGATCAGCCGGGCAAGCGGGTACCGGTTGGTCGAAGGGCAGGCCCTCACCGCGCTGGCGGCGCTCCACCTCGCCGGTCATGACCCCGTCGAGGCCGCCCGGCTCGCCGGGAAGCAGTCGCGGTCCACTGCGAGACCGGCTCGGCGCGGCGCGGCCCGGGCGCTGGCGCTGGTCGACCGGGCCACGGTGCTGCGGTCACCTACGCCATCTCCTCCTTAGCACCCTCCGTCGTGCCGGCCGTTTCGGCCGGGGTACCGCGCCCGCTGGCGGTCCGGGACGAGTCACGAGGCACGGCGAATCAGAGCAGCGCCGCGAGCAGGATCAGTCCGCCGCCGATCCAGAGCATGATGACGGAACCCTGTTCGTGGGACGGGATCCGTACGTTGTAGAAGCCGCAACTCCCGACCAGCGCCGCCAGCGCGACGCCGACACCGGCGGCCCCGCGCTGAACGACCCGGCGATTCTGGACCTGCTCCGCCCACTGCTTCGGATCGGGCACTCGGTCGGGGTCGATCGCGTACGGGCGTAGCTCGGCGGGGCACAGCCCGTACCAGACTGGCGACCCGTGCGGCACCGTGCCCCACCGCCGCCGAATCGTTGGCCCGATGCAGCACCACCACGAGGTCGTCGCGCTCGAGACGCCATCCGGCGACGTCACCGGCGACCATGGCATCGACAACCGTCGGCATGAGCAACGCCTCCCGGAAAGCCGGCTTGCCGCCGCTGGATTCGACCGACGCGGCGCCGTGCGGTTCCCGACTCGGCCGTGCCACCGAGATCCGGGGCAGCCCGAAAGGCAGCCGTGCCAGCCAGAGTTGCGCCGGCGTACTGCCGGTGACAAACGTGAGCGCGATCCCGTCGACGCTGCCCTCGACGGCTCCATACAGCGTGCGGACGCGGTCCCGCACGGTCGGGAACGCCAGCCGGACCCGGCGGAGCAGGTCCGCGTCGGGCTTGCGGTACCGCCAGCCGAGACTCTGCGCGGCCCGTCGACACAACCGGACGGCCGCCCAGCGCGGCCGTCCGAAGAACGCGAACCACAACGCGAACGCCGCCACCGCGACGATCGGCGCGTCGATCGCGAGCGCGGTGCCCAAGCCCACCGCCCGGAACTGCCGCACGACGGCTGTCGCGAACACGACCATAGCGAACAGGACGAAGACAACGGCCGCGGAGATACCAACCACGTCGTCGCGGCCGAGCAGAAAGACCACGACCGCCGCGGCGAGAAGCCCGATGGTATAGCCGATCAGTCCAGCGCCGAACAGCCACTCCAGCGCCATACCCGTCAGGACGGCGACAAAGATGCCGATCAGCGACAGCCATCTGATACCCACCCGGACCCCCAAAGCACCTGCACTCAACAGCTTGTGCGCCGGCCGCGCCGCGAACCGCGCGAACGCTACGGGCGGTCGTCATCCTTTCGATATCCGCCGCGTATCGGCCATCGGATGCACCGCACGTCCATCCCGCCGAATAGCCGGCGCGTGTGAAACGAAGAGCGCCCGTTGCGAGGCTTGTCAGCGGCGCCTGTCCGGGCGGCCGCGACGGATACCCGTGCCGGGAGGAGGTGGACGCATGCGCGGGCATGACTGGCGAATCCGGTAGCACGAGTGGACTTGAGCTGACCAAGCCCACGGTCTCGAGAACCTCATGGGAGGTGAACGACTCATGCGCCGCCCCGACGGGCTCGGGCCCGTGAAGGCAGCTGAAGCTAGCCCCTCGCTTCGTTCCTCTAGCGGCCGTTGAGGCCGCGGGTGGGAGCGTGGCCCCCTCGCGCGCTCCCACCCGCTCGGACCTTCGTGACGATTGGATGCTGTGTTGGAACTCCGGACGCGCGTCCCCGACCGTCCCAACGCGCCGCGCGGACTCGCCGTGGTCATCGGCCATCCGGTAGCGGTACGGCTGCTCGGCGCAAAGCTCATCTCCGAGGTGGGCGACTTCGTCGGACTCGCCGCGTTGGTGCTGCTCGGCTACCACGCCACCGGTTCGGCGATCGGCCCGGCGCTGGTGCTCGCGGCCAGGTCACTGCCGGCGGTCGCGGTGGCCGCGCTGGCCGGCCATCAGCTCGATCGGCCACCGCGCCGGACGGCCCTCATCGCGCTCGCCTGGGCCGGAGCCGCCGTTGTCGGCGTGCCCGCGGTGGCGCCGAACGCGGCCACCGCCATCCTTGCCGCCAGCCCGCTCGGGGCGCTGCGCACCGCATCGCGCAGCATCGAGGCGGCGATGATCGCAGAATCGGTCGATCCGGCCGTACGGCTGCCGCTGTTCGGGCTGGCCCTGGCGGTCAACCAGGCGGCGCAGGTGCTCGGCGTCGTCACCGGTGCGGCCGTTACCTTGGCCGTCGGCGCTCGACCGGCCCTGGTCGCGGATGTCGCCTCATTCCTTGTCGCATCGGCTGTCCTCGCGCAACTGCCCGTTGCGGAAAGCGGCCACGGCCGGCACGGACCACGGCGAGCACCGGTGTGCGGGTCATCTGAGCGCGTCCAACCCTGCGCTGGCTGGCGCTGACGACATTCGCAACGGTTGTCTCGGGGCAGCTCCCCGAGGCGCTCGCCCCGGCGATCGCCCACCGGACCTGGTTACCGGTGGTGATGGCGGTCTCGGCCGCGGGTGGGACCGTCTTCGCGCTCACGGTCACCCGCGTGACCTTTCTGCGCCGACCGGCCAACCAGATGCGCCTCGCGATCGCGTTCGGCGTCGCCCTGACCGCGACCGGTATCGCCACGCTGGTGCATGCGCCCGACTGGTGCTACGTGCTGGGGAATGCCGCGGTGGGCGCCGGCCTCGGCTGGCTCTCCGGCGCGCAGGCGACCTTCGCCGAGTTGGCGCCGGCCGCGCGGATGGGCCAGGTCGAGGCGACAATGGTCGCCGCCAACGCCGTCGTCAGCGGAGTGGGTGTGCTCTTGCTTGGCGCGCTCGCTGAGGTCGCCGCGCCCGCGGCGGCGTACGCGTGCGGCGGCATGATCGTTGTCGGGACCGCGATGGTGGCCGGGCGCCGGCTGACCAGCTGACCGGGCGGTGTGCTCGGCCGGTGCGACTACCAGGCGACCGGCAGCGCGGCCAGGACGTTCAGCGCCATGGCTGGCTTCCAGGTCAGGTCCTCGTCGTCGACGGCGAGCCGCAGCCCCGGAAAACGACGCAGCAGCGCGGCGATCCCGACTGTGAGCTCCAGCCGTGCGAGCTGGGCGCCGAGGCAATGGTGGACACCGTGGCCGAAGGCGAGGTGCGGATTGGGTGCGCGGGTGAGGTCGAAGCGTTCGGGTTCGGTGAAGACATCGCGGTCGCGGTTGGCCGACGCGGTCAACGGCAGTACCGCCTCACCCGCCCGTACCACGACGCCGCCGAGTTCGACGTCTTCGGTGGCGATCCGGATCGCGGCGAGCCCGTTGCTCAGCGGGACACACCGCAACACCTCCTCGACCGCTACCGGCAGCCGCGCCGGATCGTCGCGGAGCGCGGCCAGCTGACCCGGGTGGCGCAACAGGAGAAGCACGCCGTGGGCCAGTTCGCTGGCGGTGGTTTCGTACCCCGCCACGAGCAGACCCACCGCGAAGCCGACCATCTCGTCGTCGCTGAGCCGATCCCCGCCGTCGCGCGCCCGGATGAGGCCACCGAGCAGGTCCTCGGCCGGTTTCCGGCGCTTGACGTCGATCAGTTCCGCCAGGTAGGCCATCAGCCGGGCGGCAGCCGCCCGCACCTCGTCGGCCGTGCGGTCGGGCGAGCTCAACGTCGCGCCCACCCACTGGCTGAACCGGACGCGATCGCCGTACGGCACGCCGAGAAGCTCGCAGATGATGGTCAGCGGCAACGGGATGGCGTACTCGGCGACCAGATCGGCCGGCGGACCACCCGCCGCCATCGTATCCAGCAACTCCTCGCTGACCTGCTCGATCCGCGGACGCGTGGCCGCGATGCGCCGGCTGGCGAAGGCGGGGGCGACCAGCTTGCGCAACCGGGTGTGATCCGGTGGGTCCACCGTCACGATCAGTTCGGGGATCGCGCCGGCGACCGGCATGGACCGCACCGCGCCCGGACGGTTGAGGGCGGCCCGGCTGAAGCGTGGATCGGCGAACACCCGGCGCACGTCGTCGTAGCGGGTGACGATCCACGCCGCGTCTCCCGACGCCAACCGCACCCGGCTGACCGGTTCCTGTTCGCGCAGTCGGCTGTACTCGCCGGGCGGATCGATCCCACGCGCCGTGGCGAACGGGAACCTGGTAGATCTTCCCGCATTCCAGTGCCCCTACCTCTCTCCATGCGTCCTCCCGGGCGATCCGCTCCGCCGTCTCCCGGTCCACGACTTCCTTCAGATCCGCCGTGAGTTCGTCGCTGAGGGACTCCCACACCTGGTCCGGTGCGAAGACCCAGCCCTCGCTGGGGTCCCAGATCGGTCGGGTCGATACCAGGGCTTCGCTGCTCCGCGAAACGTGGCGTCGCACGCAAGAACGCTACGAGCACCACCCACGCGCTCGATACTCGTCCCGTATCCGCGCGCCGAACCCGGCGGAGGAACGGCCGCGCTCGTGCCGGTCGGCGCGCAGTCGCCACCTGCCGCTGGCGGCAACGCCGGCCGAACCTTGGCGATGCGGGACCGGTTGCAGGACCTGTTCGTCGACGACGACTTCTTCCACGGCTCGACGTGGGCCTCGTCCACCTCCCGAAGTCCCGCCGGCATCGACGCCCAGCGACAGTCCCTTCGTCTGTGTGGTGAACCGGATCCGCCTCAGTGCTGGATTCTCCGCAGCCGCCCGTGACCTGACTATCAGCACCTGGGAGAACCCGTCCCTGGTGGCCCACAGCTGCAGATCCACATCCGGCAGCACACCCCTGTATTTCGCGGTGTCGCCTGCCAGCACCGGCTTGGGCAGCGGTCCCGGCCATCCCAGCACCAGTTTCTTGTCCAGCCGGGACATCCGCACCAATGGCCCGTCTCCACGGTTGGAGAAAGCCACCTCGGTCGGCGTCGCCGCCGGCGCCGCCATGCCGTTCTTGCCGACCTTCAGGGTGGTGTCCACCGGCAGCCACGCCCCGCTGCGGCGTACCCGTACGGGCACCGCCGACTGCTCCGAGCTGAACGTCCCCGACGGGTTGGCGAACACCTGCGTCGTTTCGGTTGTCAGACCGCTGATCTCCACCCGCCGCCCCGACCGTTTCGCGACGGCCTGCGCTGAGGCCGCATCCTCCGGGCCGGCTTGCGCCCGCAGCCGAGTGGTGTGCGCCGCGCGGCTCTCAGCCACGGCAACGCTCCCCCTGCGATGGCAACGAGCGCAACCACCATCGCCACCGAACCGCCGAGCCGTCTCGACACCTTCACAGCCGCCCCCTCCCCGCACGTGAAACGCCCGTCATACGAGACAGGTGCCGCGACGCTATGCGAGGCCGCACACGCATCCGATATCCGTCTGATATTGCTGCGGAGACCGCGGTCACCTGTGACCGGCCTGTGGCCTCAGCGACGTCACACGTAGGGCGCGCAAAACTGGGGCGGCGTGGCAGACTCGCAACCGCGGCGTCCTGGGGGAAAGGCAAAGCGATGAGGTTCGAGATCCTGGGACCGGTGGCCGTCTGGGACGGCGACCGGTCGGTACGGGTAGGCGGTCCCCGCGAACAGAAACTCCTGACCGCCCTGCTGTTGAACGCCAACCGCACCGTCGCCGTGGCCCGGCTCGCCGCCGTCCTGTGGGCCGACGAGCCGCCGGCCACCGCACGGGAACAGATCAACAACAGTGTGGCGGCGTTGCGCCGGGCGCTGGTCGGCAGCGACGGCGAGCGGGTACCGATCATCAGAGCCGGCCACGGACTGGCCATCGAGTTGGCCGACGACCAGCTTGATGTTCGAGTCTTCGCCGATCGCGTCGCGGAAGCGGACAAGGCCGCCGATCGGGCGGCAGCGGCCGAGTGGCTGCGCTCGGCCCTGGACCTGTGGCGCGGGCCGGCGCTCGGCGGCATCGAGGGCGGGATCCTGGGCGCCGAGGCCCGCCGGCTGGACGAGCAGCGGCTGGCCTGTTTGGAACGGCGCATCGCCGTCGACCTCGACCTGGGCCGCCATGTCGACGTGGTCGGCGAACTGGCCGCGCTGAGCGCCGAGTACCCGCTCCGGGAAAAGCTGGTCGAACTGCGACTGTTGGCGCTCTACCGCTGCGGGCTGCGGCAGGAGGCGTTGGCAGCGTACGCGGAAGCCCGGCACCGGCTGGTCGTCGAGGCCGGCCTCGATCCCCGGTCCGAACTCGAACAGCTGCACCAGGCGATCCTGCGCTCCGACCCGGCTCTGGACATTCCCGATCCGCCGGCAGGGACCACCGGCCTATCCCGACCGGCTCCCGCGCAACTGTCCGCCGATGTGCCTGAGTTCACCGGCCGTACCGGAGAACTCCACGAACTCGACCGCCCGCATAGCCTCAGCGTCATCACCGGGGCCGCCGGCGTCGGCAAGACGGCACTTGCGGTGCACTGGGCACACCGGGTCCGCGACCGGTTTCCAGATGGGCAGCTGTTTATCGACCTCTGCGGTTACTCCGCCGCGCCCACGGTGCACCCAGCGGGCGCGCTCGCGCGGTTTCTACGCGCATTGGGCGTACCGGCGGAGCAGATACCCTCGGCGACCGAGGAGGTCGCCGCGTTGTATCGCAGTCTGCTGGCCGACCGTCGCATGCTCATCGTGCTCGACAACGCCAACAGCGCCGACCAGATACGGCCACTGCTGCCCGGTACGGGCGACAGCGTCGTCGTGGTGACCAGTCGCGACCGGCTCGGCGGCCTGGTCGCCCGCGACGGCGCTCGCCGTCTCGACCTTGAGGTACTCGCCGCGCGGGAGGCCGGTGCGCTGCTCGAACGCATCGTCGGACACCGGCGGGTGGCCGCCGAGCCGGATGCCGCCAGCGACCTGGTCGGGCTCTGCGCCGGCCTCCCGCTGGCACTACGGGTCACCGCCGCACATCTGTTGGACCGCCCCGGTCTCAGCATCGCCGACCACGTCCGCGAATTGCGCGACGGAAACCGGCTAGCCCTCCTGCGGATCGACGGCGACGAGCAGGCGTCGGTACGCGCCGTCCTGGAGTTGTCCTATGCGGCGCTCAAACCCGAGGCCCAGGCCCTGTTCCGGTACCTCGGGCTGGTCCCGGGTGAGGACTTCACCGCAACCGCGGCGGCGACCCTGGCCGACATGGACGGCGAACGCGTCCGCGAGTACCTCATCAGGTTGGTCGATACCCACCTCGTCGACCGGCGCGGCCTGGACCGGTACGGCTTTCACGACCTGCTCCGCGAGTACGCCCGGGGACGGGTCGAGGCAGAAGCACCACGCGCCGACCGTGCGGCGGCCCGGCAACGGCTCTACGACTGGTACCTGCACTCGACCGCGGCCGCGGACGCCCAACTGGGTGGCGGTCACAGGCGGCTGCCGTTGCCGGGGGTGGCACCCGGGATCCATCCGATGCGGTTCGGCGACACCGCCGCCGCAATCGAATGGCTGAAGGCCGAACGGGCCAACCTCCTCGCCGCCGTGTTGCGTGCCGCGCAGGAGGGTCCCAAACCGTTTGCGTGGCACATGGCGGACCGGCTCCGTACGTTCCTGTGGTACACCTCGGACCGGGAACTGTGGGAGTCGTCCACCCGCGCCGCCCTACACGCCGCCCGGAACGAATCGTGCCGGCCGGCCGAGGCGCTGATGTTGACCAGCCTGGGCACGGCGGCCCGCTACTTCGCTGACCCGCACGGCGCGATCCACTGGTACGAGCAGGCGTTGGCGCTCAACCGCGAGATCGGCGACCGGCCTCGGGAAGCGACGATCCTGGTCAACCTCGCCCACGCGCACGACACCGTCGGGCATGTGAACGTGGCGGAAGACCTGTACCGCAAGGCGTTGCACATCGAACGCGAGGTTGGTGTCACGGCCGGGCCGGCCCTCGCGGGCCTGGGCACGCTATGCCATGAGCGCGGACGTCTGGACGAGGCCGTCGAATACCTCACCGAGGCGACCCGGACCGACGACGGTCAACGGCAGTTCAGGCTGGGACACCTGTCCGCGGTATACCTCGACCTCGGGCAGCTGGACCGGGCGCGCAGTTACGCGACCAGAGCGCGGGATCTCAGCCGGGAGCTGGGCGACACCTCCGCCGAAGCGGCGAGCCTGTGCCAGCTCGCCCGGGTACTCGTCGAAGCGGGGGACGAACAGGGCGCTCCCCTGGCCCGTGAAGTCCTGACGCTGGCGCGCAAACTCGGCGATCGGACGTACGAGACGGACGCTCTTCTCACTCTGGCGGCAGCGGTCCGCGACGCGGCGCCGGCCCAGGCCGCGGAGTTCGCCGACACCGCTCTGCGGATGGCGCGCCAGAGCGCCGACTGTCTTGCCCAGATACGGGCCCTCACCGAACTCGCCGAGGCCCGTCGGCGCCTCGGCGACTTCACTGCCGCGCACAGCCACGGGCGCGATGCGGCCGCGCTCGCCCGTCAGAGCGGGTTCCGGCTGGCCGAAGCCCGTGCCCAGCGGACGATCGACGAGGCCGTGTCGTCAAGCGGATCAGTCACGGCGGAGCGGGAACCGGCGACGGGGGACGGGGGATCGCCCCGCCGCCGGCGATTGCGGTGACAGCCATTCCGCGGCCCTAGGCAGGAAGCGACACTCCACCGATCTCGTCCTGCGTCCCCGCCACGCTGATGGGGGCGAAGGGGCCGCTCCCGGTCGTGGCGATGGAGCCGGCGAGTGTGCAGCGGATGGAGCCGCTCCGGAACCCGGCCGGAACATCGAACACCACGGAGAACGCGGGGAGTTCGGCGTCGGCGCGCGCCACGTTCACGTTCACGATCTCCGGTCTGGACCGGATGACCGTGCGGTCAGTCAGGGTGAGCGAGAAACTTCGCGCGGCGTCCAACCGCATCGCGAAACTCTCGACCGCCATCACCCTCACCGCCATCAGCAGCCAGCCCCGGCCGGGCCGGGCCCAACCACGGCCGGCGTCCCACGGCACGAGGCTGACCGACTCTTTGAGGTAGAACGCCTGGCCGGACATCAACGCGACCGCGGGTTCAGCCTTTATGTCTTGCTTACGAACCGGGTAGAAAAGCGGCTCGGCGTCGGCCCGCTCGCCGGTGCGCAGGTGCAGCGACTGGGGGTGGCCCCCTTTCTGGTCTAGCACGAGCAACGGATCGCCGCCGGGCGGCACGCTGACGACGATGATGGCGTTGTTCTCCACGTTTCCCAGGGACACCGCCGCGGCAGATCCCAGCCGCACCGACGCGTCGACAAGTCCGATGCCGACGCCGGTGTCGCCGTTCACGGTGTCCCCCGGCTTTGCGACCAGGTGGGCGACGACAAATTCGTGTCCGTCCGCGGCTTGCAGCACGGTCGATGCCGTCCAGCCGCTGGGCATCGGTCCGAGCGCCGACGTCGCCCGGATCGAGGCGAAGGACGCCCCCGGCGATTGGCTGACCGTGAACTCCCGCGTGACCGCGACCCCATCGAGCCCCGCGTAGTAGCGGGGGCCGACCACGTAGGCCCGATCCCGGGGTGGTGTCTCGGCTTTCTGGTACGCACCCAGGTACGCGCCGGCCGGCATGGTGACCACGCCGATGTAGTCGGCCGAGGCCACCCGGACGACCGGCGGTGCGGGCGGCGAGGTCGAGGTGGGACTCGGCGTACTCGACGAGGGCCTGGGCGCGGGGCCTCCACATCCCGCGGCGCCGACGGCCAGCGCGATGCCCAGCGCGACGGCCAGCAATGTTGTGCGGTGCGGCGAAGACCCTGCCGGCTCGTTCATACCGCGACGGTACGGGCACCTCGTCACGCATTCGCCATCCGACCGATACTCGTCGACCGCGGTCTTCGCGCGCAGTGTCCGTCAGTAGCCACTCGTCGGCGCGGCTTGGCCGGTGGACCACGCCCACGCCGCGATACCGACCCGATTGCGGACGCCCAGCTTGCTCTGGATGTTGGCAATGTGGGTCTTGACCGTACTCGGCGAGATGGTGAGCTGGCCGGCGATCTCGGCGTTGGTATGGCCACCTGCTACCGCCCGGACGATCTGGTGTTCGCAGGCAGTCAGCGGCACAGTGGTTCCGGGTGCCTCGGGTGGTGTCAGCACGCGGCGGAGCAGCCGGACGGTGAGCTGTGAGCTGATCAACGTATCCCCGGCCCGGGCGGCCCGGATCGCCTCGATGAGCAGTGTCGGGCCGGAGCGCTTGAGCAGGAAGCCGCAGGCGCCATTGCGATCGCCGCCACGGCGTACGCGTCGAGATCGAAGGTCGTCACCACGATCACCTGGATGGGGGCCACGACGTCCGGTCCGGCGAGCCGACGGGTCAGTTCCAGGCCGTCCATGCCCGGCATCCGGATGTCGGCGAGCACCACGTCGGGTCGCAGGACGCGGGCCAGTTCCTGGGCGGCGTCACCTGTACCGGCCTCACCGACCACGGTCATGTCGGGCTGACTGTCCAGGACCAGCCGGTACCCGATGCGGACGTTCTCCTGGTCGTCGGCGAGCAAGATCCGGGTGACCACGTCAGCCATCGTGCCGCGCCGTCGCACTGTCATCCGGTAGCGGCAGCAACGCGCCACCCGCAAGCCGTCCGCGGCGGCACCCGCGGTCAGGGTTCCCCCGAGGGACTCGACGCGCTCGCGCAAGCCGGCCAAGCCGACCCCGCCCGGCCGTCCGGCCCGCAGCGACCTTAGATTGGCCCTATCGGGCGGGCTGTCATTGGCCACCGACACTGGCGCTGCACCGCGAGGTCGGCAGCCGGTACGGCGAGGCAATGACGCTGATCAATTGGGCCGACCTGCATCACGACGCGGGCCGATACGACCAAGCACTGGCAACCGCGACAGCAGCCCTGGCACTCGCGCGAGACAGCGATGACGTCGGCAACCAGGTCGCCGCACTCGGGATACTCGGCGCCGCGCAGCAGGGCCTCGGCGACTCGTCCGCGGGCATCGTCCACTACCTCGAGGCGATCGCGTTGTCCTCCACGCGAGTCCACGGTATGCACCACGCTCGCGCCCATGTCGGTCTCGCCGGCGGCCTCCTCAGTCTCGGACAGCGGCAGGAGGCCTGCCGCCACGCCCGGCAGGCGCTGAAGATCAGCCGCCTGGCCGGGTACCGATTGTTGGAAGGAGACGCTCTCGCCGCGCTCGCGGAGATCCACCTCGCCGGTGAGGACCTCGACGAAGCCGCCCGGCTCGCCCAGGAGGCGCTCGCGATACATCGGAAGACTGGATATCGGCTCGGAGCCACCCAGGCGTTGGCGCTGCTCGACCAAGCCGCGGTGCCAGCACACCCGTAGCGCGCTCCTGGCGTCAAAGGTGGTCTTGCGGTGGCGGGCGTTCGGCGGTGATTGGTCCTGGGGCGTGACGGCTTTCGGCATCGCAGCCGGCGCTCTCCTAGGTCCTTTGTAGACGGTCGCGGTGGTGGTTTGTTCAGGTGCCGGGTGTGGGGAGCGCGGCCAGCCGGGTGAACGCAGCCGAGCACCCGCATGCCCAACCACACCACAACCATCAGCGTTGACCACGATCTTCGAACGCGACCCGGTACGCGTCACCCTGGTAAGTGCCTTCCGTTCTGGTCCTTCGACAAGTCAGATCATCCCAGAACGGAAGGCACTTCCTATCTCTTGATCCACTATCCGGACAGCCTTACTGAAGGGCCCGGGCTAACGGACAAACGTCCTACGAGGGCCCACCGGCGCCGTCGTCCGGTGTCGCGTGGCCGGAGCCGGCGCGTTCCCCGCCGCCACTATTTTCGTCCGCGGAGTAGCCGGTCGACGCGGTCAGCCGGTCGGCGGGTGAGACGACGGAATCGAAGGGACGAGCGATGTCCGCCGGTGGCGTGGCCGCCGGCGCTATCACCACCGGGACTGCCAGCCCGAGGATGGCTAGCAGCGAGCGGAATGCATGGAGCTTGAACACGATCGCCTCCTGTAGCGCTGGGATCTGGTCTGTCACCATCGAACCGGGCGGTCACATTCAGCTGCCATCGAACTTGTATTCAATCACTCATCTGAGGTGAAAGCGGCGGCGCCAGGTCTTGGCCGATCCCTTTTGAGGATGGCGGTATGGCACCTGAATTGACCGTGATCGGCCCCAGCCGAGAGCGTGTCCACCGACGAGTGGGCAGCGCTGCAGACCGACCGCCTGCGTGCGGCTGGTGTGGAGGCCGGTGGCGGGCTCACCCCGCGATGACATACCAGGGCTGCCCACCACGACCAAGACCGATCTATGGAAGCACTATCCTACGGCATGCTGGCTGTTCCGCTGGACCGGGTGGTGTGCCTGCAAGGATCGTCGGGCACTGGCGTGCGGCCAGTTGCCCCGCGCTGAGGCAGGCAAGGCGATCCGGGTCATCCGGTAGGAAGGTGGAGAACCGCCCCTGCCACTCCTGGGGCTGCTCGTCAGATAGTCCCGCCTGTCCTACTCACATCGCGTCGATCGGATGCGGAGCGGTCGGCCGGGCCGCGCCCGCCAGCAGTAGGGTGCGGCCGCGATGTCTGCCAGTTAGCGGTCATAGAACTGCTTGCTGCCGTCGAGCACGTCGACCCCGGCGGTACCGAGGCTGGTGAACGCGTGTGGTGCGTCGGGAAGGATACGACGCCAGTTGTCCCGAACGGCCCCGCCGAGCTTGCTGAGACACGCCACGATCTCCTGCTCCTGGGCGTCGGTTGTCTTGCGCAGCCTGGTCATCAGGTCCGACATCGACGAGATGACCGGGGGTACCGTCGCGCCGCCGATCGGGCCCTTCGGGATGTTGTCGCCACCCAGTCCCAGGATGCCGCCCGCGCCCTGCAACACCTCAGCGAGTATCGGCGTCGCACCACCCTCGGAGGCCAACTCCACCAGAACCGCTGCGATCGCGCCGGCGACCGTGAGCGCGACCTGGAGCGTCGTCCGCGAGGGAAACTTCGCCGCGTCCAGCACCTCCAGTACCTTGAGCGCCTGCTGGCCGATCTCCCACACGTCGGTGAGCATCCGCCGGCGCACCTCCAGGTGCATCTCGAGGGTGATCGCCAGCGCGATGGCCAGTTCGCGCTGCAACTGGACCGACGTCTCGAACCCGTTGACATAGCTGGAGAACGCCTCCGCTGCCGGACCGTCCCAGTTCTTCATGTGTACGCCGATGAAGGCGGTCATCTGCTTGACCGGCACCGTCCCGGACAACGCACTGGTCAGCAGCGGGTTGGCGAGCTTGCCACCCTGCTGGGCGACCGCGAGGCTGGGCTGCATTGTGACCGCCGCCCGGTACAACGTCTCCACCATGCCGTTGGCCAGGTCGGGGTCTGGCACCGAGAATGCGGTAAACAGGGCTGGGACGTCGGCGTACATCTGCTCCGCATACCGGCGGATGTTGCCGCCGTCGTCGGGGGCGCCCGAGGTCGGCGGCTGGTAATTCCTGTTGGTCAGTGGCGTTTGGTACGTGCGGTAGCGGGTCGCGTCGTTGTGCGCGTACCGCTGGGCCTCGGCGTAGGAATCGCCCTGGCTCATCGTTACCGCGACAGCCTTGTCGCGCACCTGAAGGCCGAGACCGCGCAGGTCGTCCCGGCTGCGGTACTGGTAACCCATGACGGCCTTCCTAGTGGTCGTGGTGGACGACGCGGGGCGCCGGTGCCGGCGGCCTCTCCGCCGGGTCCACGATCGGTGGCCCGTTGCGCCACGCCTGTTCGAGGCTCGTGGCGGCCGCCGCGTCGCTCGCCGCATAGGCCTCGACGATGTGCAGCATGACCGCACCGGCGGTGTCCAGGTTGTTCGCCACCATGCCGAGGACGAGGGCTAGGTCGTCGCGCAGGGATGACCACGGCCCGCGGACCTGACACATCCCGCCGTCCGGCTGTTGGAAGGCAACCTCGTCGCGATCTGCCGTGTTGGCGACCGCGCGGTTCAGCGTGAAGTATGTGTGTTCCAGCTGCGGCAGGTCGACCGCCCCGATCATTTTCAACTCGGACAGGTCCGCCGCCAGTTGATATCCGCTGAGGCTCATCGACGCATCACCCGATCCCGTCGACGGCCGGGGCCAGCCGTACCGCAGAATGCCGGCGCAACCGCGGCAGGCCGATGTCGTAGATCTCGTCAGTGAGGAAGATGACCTGCGTCCGGTAGTCCGCGAGCATGTCGCTCACCGCGCTGTCGAACTCGGCCAGGAAATCCTGCTCGGTCAGCGCGCGCAACGCCCCCGGCCGGATCGCCACCTCCCACCGGACGAGGGCACGGCTGCGCACCTCCAACCACCCGCCAGCTGAGGCACCAGAGGCGGTGAGCCGTTCCAGACGATCGCGGAACCGGCGGCCGTTCTCCTCCTCGTCCTTTGCCGGCTCCCCGAGAAAGCTCTCCACGACCTCGGCATGCTCACGCAGGTAACGGGTCCAGATGCGGGCGCCGAGCTCGGCGAGCTGGTGACCGAGCTCCGGCTCGGTGTACCCGCGAAATCCACCTGGTGCGAACCGGACCTCGACCCTGCCGCTACCGCCACGGGCGTCTGCCTCGATGTTGCCGTCCGGCGACCGTGTTGTGACCGCGAGCCGAACCAGCCGGTCGGTGAGTGTTCCCATGACGTCGGAACCTATCGACGGGCAGTCACTCATTTCACATCTGTCCGCTATCCGTGTGGCACCGCCCTGTGTCGGGACCGGCCCGCGCGTGAGGGACCAGGCTCGCCCGGCTGAGACGCTCGCCGAATTGGTGCGATGCAACCGATGCGTCCCTTGGTCGAGGAATGTGAGAGGCATGGAGGCAATTGCTCCATCGTTCACTGGCGTGAATCCTCGCCGGCGAGTTCCCGCAGTGCCACACCGACCAGCGCGACGTCGGGCAGGAAGCCGAAGATTCGTGAGTCGGACCCGGCCCGCAGCGCCACCCCGCGATTCGGTCCCAGTCCTCCAGCGCGGTCAGGTCGCCACCAGCGATGTTGTCCGAGGCGCTGAAGTCGTACCGTATGTAGTCCGACGGTGTTGAGCAGGGTGACATCGAACAGCCCGCGGCGTTGGGTCGGCCCGATTTCCCCACAGCAGCGCGGCCTGTCGGCATGCCAGGTGCACCTGTGCGATGAGAGCGGGCACCGCGCAGGCAAGCACGATGCCCTTAATGACCGGGCTGATGAGCAGCAAACAACGCAACGAATCCCACGAGAGTTGAAGGCGCCGCGCAGTCCGCCGAAAGCACCGTCGACGAGTTGGCTCGCGAACAAACCCGGATGGTCGGTGCCTGCGGCCGGCGGGCACGCTTGCCGTTTCCCGCGCGCACAGCGGGAGCGGCTCGCGCGGGCGACGGCGGCCGGGCGGTCGCATCGGCCGCCATCGCCGGCGATGCTCGGTCGGATCAGAAAGACGAACCGCTCGACTCAAGCCGGTCGTCGCCGAGGTCGGCGATGCCGTCCATACCGGTACCGACCATGGCGAGGCCCCAGTCGTGGCTGACCTTGATGCCTAGGTGGTCGCCAAGGTTGGCGGCAATCCCGGTGCCTTCCATCACCGAATAGATCGCGCACACGGCCCGGGACACGTCGTCGAAGATGTCCAGCTTCGGCCAGCCGGAGGACCCTCCGGCGGGTTGAAGCGGGCGCAGGACCCACTCCTCCGGCGACGCCGCAACCGGTTCCAGGGCGGTCTGGGTCATGTACTGCTCCTTCCTTTGTGGTGTTCAGGCTCCGCGCCGGCGGCGCGGAGTGCGGTGCGAAACGAGTACTCACGCTGCAGCGCGCGGGTGAATGCCAGTTGGTCGGCGAAGCCGAGCGAGCGGGCATACTCGCCAAGATCGGCCGGCAGGTCGACGCCGCGTGCCGCGCAGAACCAGCGCACGAGATCCACGCTGGGCAGGTCGATCGGCGTGGCCGGGTCGGCCAGACCGTGCGCGGCCAGGAACCCCCGCTTTTGGCGAACCCGCTGGGCGAAGTCGGGGTAGCGACCGTCGACGCGCAGCTGGCTGCGCAGGTGAATGTCCAGGCCCTCGACCACTCGCGCTTCGACACGCTGGAGCACGTGCTCCTCGCGGATCAACGCGGTGAACTGGCCGACACCGAGGTGGTTGTCGGCAAGCCACTGCCGGGTGGAGGCCGGATCGTTCAGCGCACGCGAGCGCCGAAACCGGTCGGCGGCGCTGCGAAGATCGGCGTCGGTGGTGTCATCGCCCATACGGGCGTTCTCGCGTATTGCAAGGCATCTGGCCATTGCCCGCCCGCGCACGCCGGCGTACACATCCGGCTCGAGCCGCAGCTCATCGAGCAGGTCCTCCAGGGTGACGTCGGCGGCCGCATCGGCGCCGCCATCGGGGGCGTCGAGGACCAACTCGCCAGCCGAGCGACGCAGTCGCTCGAAGAAGTGGGTGTGTTCGAAGGCGAACGTCGCTGGCTGCGTCGCATCCGCCGTGCCGAGGTCGCTGCGGATGCGACGCAGCATTGCCAGTGCATCGGCACGCTTTTGGTCGATGCGATGATCAGGCAGCCATGCCGCAAGTTCGCCGAGTTCGCAGTTGGACAGCCCCGCTGTCGCGCCGGGCGGGTGAACCAGACGGTAGCCGCGAAGTGGGTAGAACACCTCTTTGATCAAAGTCGTGAGACGGGCACCGGCGTCGGCACTGATAACACCGTCGGCCGTGGCCCTCGCGAAGGTCCGCCGGATGTTGACCATCGCCTCCGATGTCGGCGCGAATCCGTCCTCCGCGCCCGCATGGGCCACTGCCACCTCGTCGTCATCTTCGAGGAGCCCGTCACGATATGCCTCGAACACCGAACCGACGCCGCGCATGCCGAAGACCGCAAGCTCGGCCGCGCGCAACGCGCCCATACTCGCGCTGCCGTAGACTGCCACCCCCTGGCTCAGTGCCCACAGGATCTCCTTGTGCCATACGGCCGGAACATCCTGAAATCGTCCGTCGATGATGCCGATCGCGGTTGGCCGCTTCAGCGTCACCCGGTACACGTCGCCCTGTGACACCGGCGGGAGGAAGACCGCGTCAATTTCCCTGCGACCGGTCGCCGCGTCGAGGGTCGGCCCACTAAAGACATAGACCGTCATTGCCGCGCCGCCAGCCAAGCCCGCGCCCGCTCGCGAGGCCGGTATCCGGTGGCGGACTCGGCGAACTCGAGCGACGGCGCGATCGCCCGCACCACCGGGATGTCAAACTCTTCCCTGGTCAAATCCACCAGAACGACCTCGTCGACGCCCACCGCGCGTAAGCTCGCCACCTCCAATGCGACGTCCTCCTCGAACGAGTCGTGTTCAAAGGTCGGTGCATCCTGGAACACCCGAGTTGCGTCGCCTTCAGTTACCGCGGCCCACAACGCCGTAAGCGCCCGCCGGTCACGTGAACGCTCGTACTGCGTACGGAACATGTCGTCGCGGGATCCCGCAATCATCGTCAGTCGGCTCTGCACCGCCTCGGTCAACGCCCGCAGCAGCGCGACCTCCCGGCGCGGATGGCAGCCGTGCCCGCCAGCCGCGTAGAGCGGCAGCACCGCATGATCGGGGTTCTCCGCGATGTCACAGGTGAAACAGGGCAGCCCCACGTCGGAAGTGACATCGTGAACTACCACCCCGATCCCCGCCTCGGCGAGCCGGTCGAGTACCTCGCGACAACCGGGATCGGCGACTGTCTGGAGATCCAGCCGGGCGGCTCGGCGCTCCGCGGTTGGCAGCAGCGACCACAATGCGACCGCGTCGCGCTCCACGAGCTCGCAGATGGCGTGACTGGCGGCCTCCAGCAAATGGTTGCCTGACGCCAAGCCATTCGATGTCCGGTCGAACATGACCAACCCGGCACTGCACCGGGCCTGGGCACTCAAGGAAGGGCTGCGCACCGTGTTCGCCATCGCCCGGCGCAGCCCACCCGAGGCGATCGAGGCCCTCGACCGGTGGATCAGCTGGGCTCGCCGCTGCCGGCTGCCCCAGTTCGTCAAGCTGGCCCACCGCGTGGTCCGCCACCGTGATGCGATCGTCGCCGCGATCAACCACCGATTGTCCAACGCCCTCATCGAGTCAATGAACACCAAGATCCGCTTGATTGTCCGGATGGCATTCGGGTTCCACTCCGCCGAAGCCATCATCGCCCTGGCCATGCTCAGCCTCGGTGGCCACCGACCGACACTCCCCACCGGATAGGCCACAGATACACCCACGGATCAATCAGGAGAGCCTCAATTGAGGTTCTGCCAGTTGCTCCACGTTCCATTGGGACTGCTCTGCCAGGTCGTGTAGAGCGAACCGTCCCCGCCCACGACAAAGACCTGCAACCGGCCGTCAGCATTACGCGCCACCACCAGATCCTCAGACAACGCGGTACCGCCCGCGCTGCGCCAGTCACCCCAGGTCCCGTTCGGACTCGTCTGCCACTTGTGACACAACACTCCATCACCACCGACGACGAACAACTCCAAACGGCCATCCAGGTTCGCACCAACCACCGGCGCCCGCACATCACGACCGCCCAGGCTCAACCACCCACTCCACGCCCCGTTCACCCCGGTCTGCCAGGTCGTGTGGACGGCGCCGTTGCTACGCAGTGCGAACGCCTCCAGCCGGCCGTCGGCGTTGGCCGCGACCGCGAGTTGCCGACCTCGAAAGTCGACCGAGTAGCCGGGTGTGTGGCCTACGGCGTCGGCGAGCACACTGAAGTCGGAATAGTTCGTGGCAGGCTTCGGCGAGCCCCAGTCAAGCTGGGCCAACACCCGCAGGGCCGGCGACACTCCGCTGGCGACGCGGCCCTCGCTCTCCGCGTATGGCGCGTCGGCCCAGATCGCCAGCTCCGCGCCGCGCAGCTGGCTGTCGCCTTCGGCGAGCGTGCGCGCGTTGGCGAACAGACCCGGGCGGAAGCTGCTGTACATTGCGGCCGGATCGGGCTTCCAACCGGTACCGAGCACATAGTAGAGGTAGTCGCCGTTGGCGTTGAGGATCTGCTGGCCACGCCCGGCGAGCTGGTCCGGGCTCATTCCCGCGTCCGCCCAGTGTTCCACCTCGATGTCGGTGTTGACACTGACCTTGGCACCGCCCCACAGACCGTCGTTCCATATTCGTAGCCGATGTCCTTGCGCTTTCACCAGGTCGTCGACGTAGTTGATGAAACCGAGGTAGGTGTCCGGCCCGCTCGCGCCGGCACCGTAGCGCGTCCGGGCGTACTGCTGGAGCTGCGGATAGTTGGCGTACTCGTCGGGCGTGAGATATTCGTCTGCCCCCACGTGCCAGACAGCGCCGGGGAACAACGGAAGGTACTCGTTCACCAGGTCGGCCGCGAACGTGTACACGGCCGGCTTGCTGAGATCGATCTTGCTGTGATTCACTGCGCCCGATGCGGAGACCAGCTTCAGCTCGGGATGGTTGGCGAGCAATGCGCCCATGTGTGCGGGCATGTCGATCTCGGGCACAACGGTGACGTGGTAGCGGCGCGCCAGAGCAAGAAGGTCCCCGATTTCCTGCTTGGTGTAGTGGGGCATGGACACGACTTCCGGGTGAGTGCTGGACTCGATTCGAAATCCTTGATCGTCGCACAGGTGCCAGTGGAAGACGTTCATCTTGAGATACGACCGGTCGCGGATATGACTGGCCAGCCACCTTGTGGTGTAGTATTTGCGGCCGTTGTCCACCATCAGGCCCCGCTCGCGATAGCGCGGCCAATCGCGCACCGTGCCGCCAGGGATGGTGCGGCTCTGGTGGATCAGTTGCACAAGGGTACAGCTGGCCTCGAATGCCCCATCCGCGGTTCGGGCGGACGCTGTCGTCTTCGGACCCACCTCCAGCCGATAGCCCTCGTCGCCGAGCTCGGTGTCGGTGGAACCGAGCGTGAAATAGAGATCGCCGTCCAGAACTGCCTGAGCCGTGCCGGTGACCACCGCGACCGACACACCGGCCACCGACCGCAGGTCGTCGGCGAACGTCGCCGCGGGATCGGCGAGCTGACCGGCGTAGGCGTCGTCGACAACGATCCGGCTGCCCGGGCCCAAGGTGTAGCTGCCCTCGCCCGGTATCCACTGCTGAACCGCCGGCAGTACGTTGGGGGCGCCTGCCGCGTAGGCCGGCGCTGGGCCGACGAGTGATGCGCTGGCAGCAAGCAGGCATCCTGCCGCGACGAGAGCGGGTCGACGCATGTTGCGTTCCCTTCGGTGCTGTGGCGGCTTCGGGGCTTCGTTGTGAGGTAGGCGGCCCTGGGGTGCTCGTCGGTGGTCGTTGGTGAAGTTAGGCGAAGACCGTGCGACCCGGATCCAACCAACCGTTGGCCACCACCCGCGGGGTACCCCAGTTGAAGTTCATCCCGTCGATGTTCGGGAACGCCCGCACCTCACCGTTGAGGTCCAACGCGATCAGGTCGTCACGACCGTCACCGTCCAGGTCGGCGAAGACCGTCCGATCCGGGTCGGTCCAGCCGTTGGCCACCACCCGCGGTTCGCCCCAGTTGAAGTTCATCCCGTCGATGTTCGGGAAGGCCCGTACCTCACCGTTGACGTCCAACGCGATCAGGTCGTCACGACCATCGCCGTTGAGATCGGCGAACACCGTCCGACCCGGGTCGGTCCAGCCGTTGGCCACCACCCGCGGTTCGCCCCAGTTGAAGTTCATCCCGTCGATGTTCGGGAACGCCCGCACCTCACCGTTGACGTCCAACGCGATCAGGTCGTCACGACCATCGCCGTCCAGGTCGGCGAAGACCGTGCGACCCGGATCCAACCAACCGTTGGCCACCACCCGCGGGGTACCCCAGTTGAAGTTCATCCCGTCGATGTTCGGGAACGCCCGCACCTCACCGTTGACGTCCAACGCGATCAGGTCGTCACGACCGTCACCGTCCAGGTCGGCGAACACCGTCCGACCCGGATCCAACCAACCGTTGGCCACCACCCGCGGGGTACCCCAGTTGAAGTTCATCCCGTCAATGTTCGGGAACGCCCGCACCTCACCGTTGACGTCCAACGCGACCAGGTCATCACGAGCATCCCCTGACAGGGAGGCGCCGCCTTCGGTGGCGTTCACATACCGGTACGGCTTGAACAGCACACGACGGTAGCCGGCTTCAGACCACCGGCGATGCATCGTGTGCGGCGGCGTCTGTTCGTAGATGAAGAAGTCACCGCCGACGCCGCTGACCCAACGGTCGAACAAAACGACGTGTGAACCGTTCACCGGATTGGCCGGGTTGTGGTACAGCAACATGTCGCCAGGCCGCAGATCGTTGTACGCAATCGCGGTCCCAATGGTGTTCAGGTCGCCGGTCCAGTAGTTGCGGTTGGTCTTCCATGCCATCGAGACGTAGCCGGAGCAGTCGGTGCGGTAGCCGTCGCGGAACGCGCTCTGACTGTATGACACGGGTACCGTAAGCCACGCCTGCGCGCGGGCCAGGATCTCGCTTCTGCTGATGGGTGGCCCAGCGCTCACTGTGGCAGTCGAGTCGGCGGGCCTTCCACCCGGCTGCAAGGGGCGCCCCGACCCGTCGACGCCCTGCGGGCGCGGAGTCTGCGAGCTGTCGCTCGATGATGGCGTCTTGTCCACGGCGCTGGCAACAGTCAATCCGCCGAAGGTCACCGCCATCAAGCCAAGCGCCAGAACGGTGGTTCGAACAGCTCGCCGTGAAAGCCGACTGACCAGGGCTTTCCGTGATTTCAACAATCGCGTCCTCTCATCAGCGGGGGTGCGTCCGGCCAGGTCCGAAACGCTGACCTGTGCGGTCACTCAGGATGCCGGCATAGGCCGGAACCTGCGTTCCGCGTAATTCTGGCGGGCTAGAGCACGAATCAGGGGTCTGAGCTGCGGGTATGCGGGAGTGCACGCGGACGGGGCGTGTCTCTAGGGGTTGGAGCCCCTCAGGTGGGTGTCAGCGGGGTCGGTCGGGC
>WNGF01003104.1_pt1 | contig 40872 bp, 36 predicted proteins | sample 5400641 | NCBI WGS metagenome assembly WNGF01 (sample SAMN13153371, study PRJNA577476) | soil metagenome | isolation source: 80 cm soil or saprolite under grassland replicate 2 | place: USA:California | collected 2016-06-15 | reverse complement strand
CGCAGCTCGAGCTCGAGCTGCCCGGTGAGTTCCCGTTCACGCGCGGCCCCTATCCCGACATGTACCGGGGCCGGCCGTGGACGATCCGCCAGTACGCGGGCTTCGCCTCGGCGGAGGAGACGAACGCGCGCTTCAAGTACCTGCTCGAGCGCGGGCAGACGGGGCTTTCGGTCGCGTTCGACCTGCCGACGCAGCTCGGCTACGACTCCGACGATCCGCGCGCCGCGGGCGAGGTGGGCCGCACCGGCGTCTCCATCGACTCGCTCGCCGATATGGAGCTGCTCTTCGACGGGATTCCGCTCGACCAGGTCTCGACCTCGATGACGATCAACGCGCCGGCCGCGCTGCTGCTCCTCCTCTACGAGCTCGTGGCCGAGAAGCAGGGCGTCAGGGGAGAGCAGCTCAGAGGGACGGTGCAGAACGACATCCTCAAGGAGTACATCGCGCGCGGGAACTACATCTTCCCGCCCCGCCAGTCGATGCGGATCACGACCGACCTCTTCGCCTACTGCCACGAGCGACTGCCGCGCTGGAACACGATCTCGATCTCCGGCTACCACATCCGCGAGGCGGGCGCGACCGCCGCCCAGGAGCTCGCCTTCACGCTTGCCAACGGGATCGCCTACTGCCAGGCGGCCGTCGACGCGGGGCTCTCGCCGGACGAGTTCGGCGAGCGCCTCTCCTTCTTCTTCAACGCGCACAACCACTTCTTCCAGGAGGTGGCGAAGTTCCGCGCCGCACGCCGGCTGTGGGCGCGGATCATGCAGGAGCGCTTCGGAGCAACGAACCCGCGCGCGCAGGCGCTTCGTTTCCACGCGCAGACGGGGGGCTCGACCTTGACCGCGCAGCAGCCCGAGAACAACATCGTTCGCGTCGCCGTGCAGGCGCTCTCGGCGGTATGCGGCGGCGCGCAGTCGATCCACACCAACTCCTTCGACGAGGCGCTTGCGCTCCCGAGCGAGCGCTCGGCCAAGATCGCGCTGCGAACGCAGCAGATCCTCGCCGACGAAGCCGGTGGCACCGACACGGCCGACCCTCTCGGCGGCTCCTACTTCATCGAGGCGCTGACGAGGGAGCTCGAAGAGCACGCGCTCGAGCTGATCGAGCGGATCGACGAACTGGGCGGCGCGGTCGCGGCGATCGAGGAGGGCTTCGTCCAGCGCGAGATCGAGGAGGCGGCCTACCGCTACAACGAGGAGGTCGAGTCGGGCGAGCGGGTGATCGTCGGTGTCAACCGGTTCACGGAAACCGAGGAGGAGCCGATCGAGCTGCATCGACTCGATCCCGAAGCCGAGCGTCGCCAGCTCGAGCGGACGGCGCAGGTTCGCGCAGAGCGAGGTGCGGAGAGCGCGGCCGCCGCGCTGGCCGAAGTGCGACGGATCGCAGCTGGCTCGGAGCACCTGCTCCCTTCCATGCGCGAGGCTCTTCGAATGGGCTGTACGATCGGCGAGATCTGCGACGAGCTCCGAGCCGAGTTCGGAACCTACGACAGCCAGCACGTTTGAAGACTCCTTACAAGCGAAAGGACGCGCAAGGCGTCTAATCCCCCGGTGCATCTGAAACGAACAGTCCCGATTCTGCTGCTTGCCGCGGTCACGGCTGGGGCGGCGTCCGCCGCGCGGCCGCTCAAGACCGCGATCGTCCCCAACGGCGGCCTGGATACGCCGAACGACAACTTGCAGTTCACGCGTATCAAGGCGGCAGGGGCCTCAGCTGTTCGTCTCGACCTCGACTGGGGCGCCGTCGCTCCCCGAACGATCCCCCCTGGTTTCAACCCGACCAACCCCGCCGACAAGGCATACAACTGGAGCGCGGTCGATCGTAGAGTGCTCCGCGCGGCTGACCACGGACTGGTTCCAATTCTCGCCATAAGCGGAGCCCCCGGTTGGGCGCAAGCCGAGATTCCTCCCGACGTCGTTCACACAGACCGCGATGGTCCGTACAAGCCGAGCCCCGCCAAGTTCGGTCGATTCGCACAGGCGGCCGCGAAACGCTACAGCGGCTCCTTCGTGACGAACAAGGGGACGGATCTCCCACGCGTCCGCTACTGGCTCGCCTGGAACGAGCCCAACATCTACCGCTATCTCACCCCGCAGAACCTGAACGGCAAACCCGTCTCCCCTCAGTGGTACCAGCGAATGGTCAACGCCTTCGCAAACGCTGTTCACGGGGTCCACACCGACAACCTCGTCGTCGCCGGCGCGCTCGCACCTTTCGGGATCAACCGGCGGATCTCCCCGCTCACGTTCATGCGCGAGATGCTGTGTATGTCGACGGGGAAGAACCCCCATGCCACCTGCGGCCGCAGAGCCTCATTCGACATCTGGTCGCACCACCCGTACACGCGCGGGAATCCCTTCCACCACGCCACCTCGCCCAACGACGTCTCGCTCGGCGACCTGCCCGAGATGAAGCGGCTCCTCGACGCCGCCGTGAGCGCAGGCCACGTCGTCTCGGATCACAACGTCCAGTTCTGGGTAGACGAGATCAGCTACGACTCGCATCCGCCCGACCGCAGCAGGTACGTCGTCGGGCTCGCGCTCCACGCGCGCTATGTCGCCGAGACCCTGTACCAGTCCTGGCGCTCCGGCGTGACCCTGGTGGCCTGGTTCCTCCTCCGGGACGAGCCGGTCGGGACGTCGCCCAACCAATCGGGCCTCTACTTCATCGATCCTTCGGACCCGAGAAACCTGCGAAAGGACCGGCCGAAGCCCGCCTTGAAGGCCTTCCGGTTTCCCTTCGTCGCGTACAAGAGGGGCGCCAAGCTCTCGATCTGGGGCAGGACGCCCGACTCGAGCAGCGGGTCGGTGTCGATCGAGGCCCGCTTGCGTTCGGGCTGGAAGAAGATAGGGCGCGCGCAGGCGGGTGGCAACGGCGTCTTCGTAGGAAACGTCGGCTTCGCACCGATCCAGCGAGGAGCGGCGAACCCCTCTTCGGCATCCGTCCGGGCGCAGTTCAGCGGGCAGAAGTCCCTCGGCTTCTCGCTCAAGGAGCCGCCCGACCAGTTCGTCCTTCCCTTCGGCTAGCGCGTGGCCCCCTCTGAGCGAGCGGCCCGGGGCGGGCCCCCTCAAACCTGGTTCGCCTCGCGCCGGATGACCCTAGCGGCGCTCGTGCTCCTGCTCGCCGGAGCGACGGCCGCCTCGAAAGCCGCCGCAACCCGCGGGTTGCGAACCGCCGTGGTTGCCAACAGCGAGTTCGTGCCCAGCAACGACGATCTGCAGTTCGCCCGCATCAAGGGCGCCGGAGCCAGCGCGGTCCGACTGGATCTCAACTGGACGAGAGTCGCACCCAAGCACCGCCCGCCGAACTTCGATCCGAGGGATCCCTCCAGTCGGGCCTACGACTGGGACTCGGCAGATAGCAGGATTCGTTTCGCGCATGCGCACGGCCTTGACCCGATCGTGCTCGTCTCCGGCGCTCCCTCCTGGGCTGAGGGAGAGATCCCGCGGGGCACCTCACACACGGAACGCGACGGGCCGTACCGTCCGAGCCCGGACCAGTTCGGCAAGTTCGCCCGCGCGGCGGCGCTCCGCTACGACGGCTCGTTCCGCGACGACGAGGGAGTGAAGCTCCCGCGCGTGCGCTACTGGATCGCCTGGAACGAGCCGAACATCTACCGCTACCTCACGCCCCAGAACCTGAACGGGAAACCTTTCTCCCCCGAGTGGTACCGGCGCATGGTCAATGCCTTCTCGAGCAGGGTGCACTCCGTCCATTCCGACAATCTCGTCGTTGCAGGGGCGACCGCTCCTTTCGGGATCAGCCGCCGCATCTCGCCCCTTAGGTTCATGCGCTTGATGCTGTGCATGTCGGAGGGGCCGAGGCCGCATCCGACTTGTTCGCACACGGCCTCCTTCGACATCTGGTCGCATCACCCGTATACACGCGGAAACGCGTTCCACACCGCCGTCTCTCCCGACGACGTCTCGTTGGGGGATCTCCCCGAGATGCACGCGCTCGTGAACGCGGCCGCCGCGGCCCATCACATCGTCTCCAAACGCCGGGCTGTCGGACTGTGGGTGGACGAATTCGGGTGGGACTCACGCCCGCCGAGCCGCAGCCGCTACACCGTCCCGACCGCCCTGCACGCTCGCTGGACGGCGGAAGCCCTGTACCAGATGTGGCGCTCGGGAGTCAGCCTGGCGACTTGGTTCCTGCTCAGGGACGAGCCTGTCGGCGCGTCGCTCAACCAGACCGGCCTCTGGTTCATCGGGTCCCCTCCGGACAATATGCACCGGGATCGCCCGAAGCCTTCCCTCTACGCCTTTCGATTTCCCTTCGTCGCGTACAGAGATGCCGCGCGAGTCTCGATCTGGGGCCGAACGCCGACCTCAACGGGGGGATCGATTGCAATCGAGGCGCGAATGCGGTCCGGCTGGCGGCGGGTCGGCCGCCTACACGCCGGCGGGAACGGCGTCTTCGTGGGCAAGCTCCGCTTCGGACCGATCGAGCAGGGCGCGAGCAGGCCGGACGCCGCAATGCTCCGCGCCCAATATCGCGACCTGACCTCGCGGGCCTTCTCGCTCGAGCAGCCGCGTGACCGGTTCGTGCTCCCGTTCGCATAGCGGGAGGCCCGCCGGCGCGTCAGAGTTGCAGAGTGCGGATCCTCTTCGTTTCTCCGATGTACCCGGGGCCCGAGGCCCCGGATCTCGGCGCCTTTCTCGTTCCGCTGGAGGATGCGCTGCGCCGGCGCGGCCACGAGATCGAGCGCGCAGTCCTCACAAGCCGCTCCGGAGGGAAGCTCCGGTATCTCGAGCTCTTGCGCCGGAGCCGCGCGGCGGCGCGGCGGTCGAAACCCGATGTGGTCTACGCCCACTTTCTCGTCCCCACCGGCGTAATCGCGATGCTGGCGTCCCGCACTCCTCTGGTCGTCACGGCCCACGGACAGGACGTTGCCAATGTCGGGTCTGTCCCGGGAGTCCGGGCTCTCACCAGGCTCGTGATCCGGCACGCAACTGCCGTCGTCGCCGTCTCCCACTACCTCAGACGCGAGCTCGAAGCGAAGGTTCCCGATGCCAGAGGCAAGGTCACAGTCATCGATTGCGGGGTCGATCTGGAACGATTCCAGGAGGGCGAGGCCGAAGGCCTGGAATGGCCGCAGGAGCGGCCGGCCTTCCTCTGCGCCGGCTCCTTGATCGAGCGCAAGAATGTCACACGGCTGGCCCGGGCCTTCGAGCGAGTCGGCAGGGGAAGCCTTGCGTTCGTCGGAGACGGGCCGCTTCGTTCCGAGCTCGAGGGTCGTGAGTCGATCACCCTGGCGGGCCGGGTGCCGCAGGACCAGCTCGTCACCTGGATGCGGGCTTGCGACGTCCTCTGCCAGCCGAGCCTCGCCGAGCCCTTCGGACAGGCGCTTCTCGAGGCGATGGCCTGCGGGCGCTCGGTCGTCGCGACACGCGTCGGTGGGCCGCCGGAGTTCGTGCCCGCCGAAGCGGGCTCGCTCGTCGATCCCGAAGACGATGACTCGATCCTCGAAGGGCTCCGCCGCGCCGCCGCTCTTCCGCGCCCCAACGTGGCTGCACGAGCCGCCGCAGCGGCTCATGACGTCGAGCTTCAGGCGCAGCGGATCGAGGAGATCCTCGTGGCCGCGGCCCACCGCCGCCGCGCCTGATCCGGCTATCCTGAGCTCTAAATGGGCCTCGCACTCCTCGCCATCTGGCACGTCCTCGTCTCGTTCGCGCTGCTCGTGCTGATCCTGATGCATTCAGGCCGAGACGTCGGCTTCGGCGGAATGGGCTTCACGCCCGCCTCGCAGGGAGGGACTCACATCGTCGAGCGAAACCTCACGCGCCTGACAATCCTGGTCGCGATCGTATTCTTCGTCGACACGATCGCGCTCTTCCACATGCTCAAGTAGATGCCCGGAACCGCTCTGATCACGGGAATCACCGGCCAGGACGGCACCTACCTGGCCGAGCACCTGCTCGGCCTCGGCTACCAGGTCTACGGTCTCGTGAACGGGCAGAGAAATCCGATGGTCCCCGAGATCGAGCGCATCTGCCCGGGAATCCAGTGGGCGGAGGGAGACCTCCTCGATCAGTCCTCTCTCATCGCCGCCCTCGAGACGTCCCAACCGGACGAGGTCTACAACCTCGGCGCGATCAGCTTCGTCGCGCTCTCCTTCAAGCAGGCGATCCACACGGGGGAGATCACCGGGCTCGGCGTCACCCGCATGCTGGAGGCGATTCGGGTAGTCAATCCCAAGATCCGCTTCTACCAGGCGTCGTCCAGCGAGATGTTCGGAAAGGTGCGAGAAACACCCCAGAACGAGCTGACGCCGTTTCATCCCCGGTCTCCGTACGGGGTAGCCAAGGTCTACGGCCACTACATGACCGTCAATTACCGGGAGAGCTACGGCATGTACGCCTGCAGCGGCATCCTCTTCAACCACGAGTCTCCCCGGCGCGGCTTTGAGTTCGTTACGCGAAAGATCTCGAATGCGGTGGCGCGCATCAAGCTGGGCCTGGACAAGACGGTCTCCCTCGGCACCCTGGACTCGAAGCGCGACTGGGGCTTCGCCGGCGACTACGTCAAAGCGATGCGCCTCATGCTGCAGCAGGACGAGGCGGACGACTACGTCATCGCCACGGGCGAGACCCACTCCGTTCGGGAGTTCTGTGAGCGAGCCTTCTCACACGCCGGCCTCTCCTGGGAGGATCACGTGGTGACGGACGAACGGTTCCTTCGTCCCGCAGAGGTGGACGTGCTCGTGGGCGATTCGAGCAAGGCGGAGCGGGTGCTGGGCTGGCGGCCTGAGATGCGCTTCGAGGAGCTCGTGACGACGATGGTCGACGCAGATCTGGAGCTGCAGGGCTCCGCCATCCGCTCGGGAACGGCGTTCTAGCGACTAGGAACGGCGCCGGTAGAGCGCCGTGCCGCCGGCCACGGCGGCGATGCCGGCCATGAGCGCCAGCAGGAGGATGAACCGCGAATTGCTGCCGCCGGTAACGACTCCGAACGAAGCCGCCAGCGGATTCGGACCAACCCGCCTCCGGCTTGCCTCCGACAGCTTCCCGGGGTTCCGCCGGACCGTCTGAGGCGCGCCGTACTCCGGGGACGTCGCCGCTTTCCGAAGCAGCTCGGCCTCCGGGCCGGTCCCCAACTGCCGGACAATCGCCGGCGGCAGGGTTACGGGCTTCTTGCCTTTGGGACTGCAGATGCGGGGAACGTCCTCGACGTATTCCTTGAGGGAGGGATTCCCCTTGGGGAAGGAACGACACTTTCCAAATGCTGTTCCCGTGCCGCTCACGGCCGCCACGACGACGGCGAGGACGAGCAAGCGCCGAGCATGTCTCACTATCGCGACCCCTCCTTCGGAGGCTTCGATCCGGACGCCACCCTAGCAAAGCGCCAGACCGCCTAACTATCCTCTCCTGCCGTGTCCCAAACCACCGAAGTCGTGGCGCCCCGCCGAGCGCCGGCGAGTCGTCTTTCGCCTCTCGTCCGCGACGCGGGAGTCACGCTCGCGGTTGCGGGGATCGTGTTTCTGATCGCCTACGACAACGGCGGCTTCGGCGAATCGGCTCGAGACACGTTCGGAATCGTCCTGTTTTGGGCCCTGGTCCTCGCCGTTGGCATCGGGCTCTGGCCCCTTGCCGGCGTGACGCCCGCCGCCGTCGTCACGGGCCTCTTGCTCGCCGCCTTCGCGGTGCTGAACCTGGCCTCGATCGCGTGGGCGGTAAGCGCGGAGGGCGCGTACGAGTCCTTCGCGCGAGTTGTCGTCTACCTCGGCATCTTCGTCGTGGCCCTGGTCGCCGCCACGCGCCGAAGCCTTCGCACCTGGACCAACGGCCTTGCCCTCGGGATCGCCGCGATCAGCGTCCTCGCGCTCGTGAGCCGGCTTTTCCCGGACCTGGTCGGGAATGGGGACATCATCCGACTGCTCCCGTCGGCGGCCAACAGGCTCAGCTATCCAATCGGCTACTGGAACGGCCTGGGCATCTTCGCCGCCCTGGGCATTCCGCTGCTGCTGGGGATCGCGGCCGGCGAGAGGACGCCGCTCGTACGCGGGCTCGCGCTGGCCCCCGTACCGGTCATCGCATCGGTCATCTATCTGACCTCGTCGCGCGGAGCGGTCGCGACGGCGGCGGCAGGCCTGATCGCCTTCTTCGTGCTCACGGCCAAGCGCTGGGCCGCCGCGGCGGCGATGCTGCTCACGGGCCTCGGTTCCGCCGCCGCCGTCTGGGTGCTCGTCGACCGGCGCGAGCTCGTGGACCATCCCTTCCACTCAGCGCTCGCGGAGGACCAGGGGCATAGTGCCGCCCTCATCATCGCCGGGATCTGCGTGCTGACGGCCCTTGCCTACGGGATCGGGGCCAGGCTCGTGCCGAGCGACCTCCGCCTCAGGCCGTACTTCGGGTGGGTGCTGGTCACAGCCGCTGTCGCCCTGGCCGCCGTCGGCATCGCGGCGGCGCATCCCGTGCGGCAGTTCGACGCGTTCAGGCAGCCTCCGGACACGGTCAGCACCCAGGGCTCGGTCCAGACGCACCTCCTCAGCGCCAACGGGAGCGGGCGCTGGCAGCTCTGGGCCTCGGCCTTCGATGAATTCCGGACCAAGCCGCTGCTCGGCCGGGGAGCGGGCAGCTACGAGGCGTGGTGGGCGCAGCACGGAACGCTGAGCACCTTCGTGCAAGACGCCCATTCCCTGTATCTCGAGACGCTGGGCGAGCTCGGGATCGTGGGCTTCCTGCTCCTCTTTGCGGCCTTCGCGACAGGCTTCGTTGCCGCGGTCATTCGCGTCTTTCGCGTCGCCGGGGAGGATCGCGTCTTGCCGGCGGCAGCTACGGCGGCCGTGTTCGCCTATCTGGTCGGCGCCGGAATCGACTGGATGTGGGAGCTGACCGCGGTCGCGGGCGTCGCCTTCGTATGCCTTGGGCTCGCGATCGGACCGGCGGCGGCGCCTGCCTCGACGTCTCGAGGATCCGGTGGAGAGGAGCGGCCGCGGGCGTCCCGCCGCGGCGCCTTGGGACTCAGGATCGCCGGCCTGGCGGCCGGCTGCTTGCTGATCTGCGTCCTCGCCGTCCCCTTGCTCGCCGGCTTCAGGCTCACCGCCAGCCAGGACGCCGCCGCTCGGGGCGACACGCGCTCGGCGATCGCGGACGCGCTCGACGCAAAGAGCATCCAGCCCTGGGCCGCCTCGCCGTACCTGCAACTCGCGCTCGTCGACGAGGTGGCCGGAGCTCTCAAGCCCGCGCGGAGGTGGATCGGGGATGCTGTCGCCCGTGACCCTTCCGACTGGCGATTGTGGCTGATCAAGTACAGGATCGAGATCAAGCTCGGAGAGCTTGGACCTGCGCGCCGAAGCTTCGATCGCGCGCGGAGTCTCAATCCGCGCTCGCCGCGTTTTCCGAGCACGTGAGGCCGGCTGCCGGTATGGTCCAGGGCGACAAGGGTCGCGAGGGAGGGAGGGGTTTGTTTGGGCTCCCCGAAGGGGATTTGCCAAGGCATGCATGTTCCGGTACTTTCCGCGCGCGGGGAGATGGGGTCGACATCTCGTGGCACAGACAAAGGTGGATGAATGGCTGATCAGCGATGTCTCGTCCTAGGAGCGGGCTTTCTCGGCAGCCATGTCGCTCATCATCTCGCCCAAACGGGCTTCGAGGTCTCGCTCTTCTCGCGTAGCTTCAATCCCTGGTTCACCTCTGAGAGGGCCGAGGGGATCGACATCCACGTCGGGCGGATCGAGGGTGAGACGGACCTGCTGCGAAAGCTCGTCGGCGCTGCCGACACGATCATCCACTTCGCTTCGTCTTCGCGCCCCCCCACCGCCCTCTTGGCGCCGGTCCAAGACCTGGAGCAGACCGTCACGCCCGCGCTGACCGTGCTTCAGATCCTGAGCGATGCCGAACCGGGCAAGACGCTGATGATGTGCTCGTCCGGCGGGACGGTCTACGGCAAGCCTTCCGAGCTCCCAACCCCCGAGGACCACCCGCTCCGGCCGCTGACGCCGTATGCGATCAGTCACGCCGCCGTAGAGCGGTACGTCGCCTTCTACCGAAGGACATATGACCTCGATGCCGTCGTCCTGAGATTCGCGAATGTCTACGGGCCGGGCGAGCTCGGGAGGGGCGGCCAGGGCGTCATCGGCACCTGGCTTCACCAGATCGCGATCGGGGAGCGGCCGGTGCTTGTCGGAAGTCTCAATGTCTCGCGCGATTTCATCTACGTTGAGGACGCCGCGCAGGCCGTGGCCGCATTGCTCAACTCGCGGCAAAGCAACGTCTTCAACATCGGCTCCGGGACGACAACGACGCTGCTGGAGGTCCTCACCAACCTTCGCGCGACCGTCGGCTCCGAGGTCGAAACCACGCTGGGATCCTTTGCAGAGCATCATCCCGTGGTCGACATTCCCGTTACGCACCTCGACACGACTCGCATTCGGGCCGAAACGGACTGGAGCCCGGAAACGTCTATCACCGACGGCCTCGAGTCGACCTGGGCGTGGGCGACCGAGCACTGGCGGCCTGTCGAGAAACTGCGCTCGGAGCTCGAGCGCGTTTAGTCTTCCGCGAATCGACCCGCCGACGATCGAACACTCTCTGGCCACCGACCTTGCCGAACCTCAGGTCGAGCGACGGCTCGCCCTGATTCCGCAGCCCGATCCTCCGCTCGAGCGCTTCGTTCGGCGGATGCTCGACATCGGTCTCTCAGCCGTGGCGCTCGCCCTGACCTGGCCGGTGATTGCGCTCGCGGCTCTCATCGTGCGGCTGGACACCGCCGGCCCCTCGTTCTTTCGGCAGACGCGGTTGGGGAAGCACGGGAGGCGGTTCACGATCGTGAAGCTGCGCGGGATGTACGCGGATGCCCGAGAGCGATTCGCCCACCTCTACAACTACGAGCTCTCCGACGAGGAGGCCCGGCGCTTTCACTTTCACATCGAGGACGACCCCAGGGTCACGAGGGTTGGCCACTTCTTCCGAAAGACGAGCATCGACGAGCTGCCCAACTTCTGGAACGTGCTCAAGGGAGACATGTCGCTCGTCGGGCCGCGCCCGCAGATTCCCGAGATGTTTCCCTACTACGGCCCGTACAAGGACGTGATCCTGTCGGTGCGGCCGGGGATCTTCTCCCTGCCAAAGGTCTCGAACCGGGACGACGCGAACCTGCAGGAGACGATCCTGGCGGATGCGTATTACGTCCATCACCGCAGCCTCGGCCTCGACTTCAAGATCATCTTGCGCGGAATCGCAATGGTCGTTCTGCGACGAGCGGTCCGATGACCTTCAGGCGGCGGTGACGGGTGCGGAGTGGGCCCTCGCCCACTCCCATTGCGCTGAAACCCCCTGCTCCAGCTCCGTGAGCGGCCGCCAGCCGAGCTCGCCTGCGATACGCGAGATGTCAGCCGAGGTCCGGCGCACGTCTCCGGGAATACCCGGAAGGTGCCGAACCGCGAGCCGCCGGCCGGAGACGTGCTCGAAGATCCCGATCACGTCATTCACGCTTGCCTCGGACCCGCCCCCGATGTTGTAGACCGCGCCCGCCGGCGCTCGATCCATGGCGAGGATGGTCGCCGCCACGGCGTCGGACACGTAAGTGAAGCCACGGGTCTGCGAGCCGTCTCCGTAGACCTCGAAGGACGTATCCGTAGCCAAAGCGCCTGCGATCCGCGCGAACGCCATGTCCGGGCGCTGCCGCGGCCCGTACACCGTGAAGTAACGGAGGGCGACAACGTCGAGCCCGAAGCCCTTGGTATACGCGCGGGCGAGATGCTCGCACCCGAGCTTGGTGATCCCGTAGGGCGAGATCGGCCTCGGGACGGCGTCCTCGCCGGTCGGATAGCTCTCGGCTTCGCCGTAGATCGAGGACGAGGATGCGAACACCACGCGGACACCGGCCGCAGCCGCGCTCTCGAAGACGCGCTGCGTCGCCAGGAGGTTGTGACGCACGTACTGCGGAAACACGTCGCCGAAGCTCCGCACGCCGGGCTGTCCCGCGAGGTGAAAGACTCCGTCGGCCTTCGCGAGCAGTCCGTCGATCGAACCTTCGGCGAGGTCCGTGCGCAACACTTCGAATGGCGCCGCGTTCTCTTCCTTGAGCCGCGGGTCGTAATACTCGGTGATGCAGTCCACGCCCACGACGTCGTGGCCCGCGGCGACCAGCGTCTCGGCGAGGTGTGAGCCTATGAAGCCGGCGATGCCCGTTATGACGTAGCGCATCTGTGCGAGAACATATCTTGGAGCCTGACCTTGCGCGAAATGTTCTCGCACTCGGCCGACGAGGGCTTGTCGCTCGGCGGGAAGCTCCTCTGGCTCGCAACGAACTCCGTCCGCTCGCTTGCGGGGGAAGCGCGCGCGGTCCTGAGCGGGAGGCCGAGAATCGATCACCCCGCAGACGTGTTCCCGGGCCCGCTGCACTACGACGAGCCTTCTGGACGGGCCTCGCTGGAATCGTCGCCGGGGCGCCTCCTCGCGATCCACACGACGCTCGGTCTCTGCCGGCTGCTCAACGAGATCCTGGCCGAGCCGGTCTCCGTTCTCGATCTCGGCTGTGGCTCCGGCGGCTTCTACCCCTTCTTCCGCGACCAGCTCACTCGGTTCTCGCACTACACGGGCGTCGACATCGCACGCCACCCGGCCTGGGAAGAGCACGAGCACGGAGGCGAGGGTCGTGCAACGTTCGCCTGCTCGCCGGCAGAGCGGTTCGTCGACGCCCTCGACGAGCGCTCGCCATACAACCTCATCCACTCGAACTGCGCGCTCGAGCACATGCAGGACGACGAGCACGTCATTCGAACGCTCTGCGACTGGAGTCGCTCTCAGGTGAATCCGATCGCCCAGTTTCACGTCCTCCCCGCCACCGCGGCGCTCCCGTTGTACAGATCCCACGGTTACCGCGTGTACTCGACGTCCGACGTCAAGCGTCTCCGCTGCTCGTCCGGACAGAGCTTCGTCATCGGCCTGGGGGGCTGGCGCAGCTGGAGCCAGCACTTCCTCCACCTTCGAAGCCGGGGGTCGCTTTCGTCCGACTACGGGAAGAGGCTCGAGGACGCCTGCGCGCAAGACGTGGGAGCTGCAATGACCCTGAACGCGGTTGAGCGTTCGGGATGGCGAACGGCCAGCCGCGCTCGCCGGGCGGCGAGCCGGCGGTAGGCGCGCAGGGAGATCGCTCCCAGAATGGCATTCGGGCCCGGTACAGGAGTGTCGTAGCCGCCCAGCCGCACCGCGACGACTGTGAAGCCGGCGGCTTCCAGCTCGCTTCGGATCAGTTGCTCGGAGTATTCGACCTTGTGGTCGTCGTCCGAGTACGAGAAGCCGCCGAGCCGCCGCCTCCAGCGCTTGTAGGGAGTGTTCCGATTCGGGACGGACACGAACAGCCGGCCGCCGGGACGCAGGAGCCTGCGCACCGACTCCAGCAACTCACCGCGGTGCGCAAGGTGCTCGAGGATGTCGAGGAGGAGCACCGCGTCGAATGGCTCCCGGCGCAGTAAATCGAACGTCTCGGCGTCGGTCAGGTCGCCGCGACGGAACTCGACGTTGTCGACGCCCGATTCGCCGGCGAGCCGCGCCGCGAGCTCGAGCCTGCGTGCGTCCACGTCGATCCCGAGCACGGAGCGGACGCGGGCCGCTGCGTGCACCGCATGCTCGCCGCTTCCGCACCCGACGTCGAGTACACGGTCCCCGGCCTGGAGATCTGTGTCGTACCAAAAGTGCCACGGAGCATCGATCAGATGCTTGGGATGGATCGGCTCCGGGAACTTCCGGGTCACCGGAACGAGCCTGATCGCCACGCGTGTCAGGCGGTCGTTGAGGAAGACCCAGCCATTGGCCAGGGCTCTCGACAGCATCGAGCCACCCGTGCCTCGTGCGTCCTCCGACAGCGCCAGATCGTCGATCAGCGAGCGAAGCCGCTGTTCGTCGTCTCGCAAGACCACCCGCAACTGCGACGAACGACGAGCGTCGTCGAGCTCGTCGGGAGCGGCGAGCACGGCCGCGGCCTGGAAGAGGACTCGCGTCGAGACGCCCCGCGGAGCCGCCGCCACCCAGGGAACCCGGAACACGCGTGACGCCAGGACCGCCGCCGGCATCGCACGTGGCGCAGCCACGACCGCGAGGGCGGCGTGGGTATACGCCCTCGTAAAAGGGGCAAAAGGCCGGGGCGCGAGGATGCTCAGCTTTCGAGAGCTCGCGCCGCCCAGCAGGTCGGTCAGCTCAGCCGCCTGAGTTCGATCGGCAACCACTGCGATCGGACCACTCATCTCCCCGCCAATCTTGTCGGCTGGCGACGGCTCAGAGACGGCTCTGAGAGCGACGCCGGCGCCGGCGTGGCGGGATCCGGTCGAGCAGGACGCCGGCACAGAAGGCAATGAGAAGCGCCAGCGGAAGTGCATAGAACGCATGCCGAACCGGGGAGCGCCCGCGGGTGGTCACTGGGCCGAAGGTTTGGAAATCCGCGTCGGTGATCTGCCGCGCTTCGAGCGTCTTGAGCCGAGCGGCAAGGAGGTCCGCCTGGAAGGTGCGCGTGGGGCCGACCTTGCGGAGCTGTCGGCGCAAATCCGATATCCGGTTCTCAAGCCGAGGGCGATCGACGCCCCGCTCGAGGGCGAGCAGGTCCGCCGTGTAGCTGTTGGCGAGCTCAGTCGCCCGGGACGGCGAGGTTGCATGAGCCTCGACCCTGACAATCAGGTTCCCGGGCGTCGCGCTCGTTTGGACTGCCTCGTGCCTCCCCACCGGCTCCATGGACCGGCCGAGACCAGCGGCGCGGCGCGCGATCACCTCGCCGACGTTTGCGCCTGCCGGAGTACGGCTGAGCTGGTACGTCGCGCTGGCGCGGTACTGCGGCGTCAATGCGAGCGACGCCACGACTGCGGCGGCGACCGCAGCGGCCAATACGAACGCCGTGGTGACAGGATGGCGAACGAGCGGTCCCGCGTACGTGGCAACGACTCTTCTCGTGCGATGTTGTCTTCGGGGCCGCGGCCTGCGTTCGACGGGCGCAGGATGAACCGAAATGTCCTCTATCGAGGCGATTCGGGCAGTATAGGGAACCGCCGCCGAATCCTTTCGGCGCTCGCCGGTGCCATCCATGGGCTCTGAAGGAAACGGACAAATCGTGATCCCCCGCGCGTGGCAGTTCCAGCAGCGCCTCGTCGCCCGCGCCGCGCAGCGCCGGCTGCCCTTGCTCTCAGTGCTGGTCGCAGCCGCAGCGGTGGCCGGGGCAAGCGGGGGCTTGGTCGTCTGGTGGTGGCCCTTCGGGCCCGCGATCGTCGCGGCCGGAGTGCTGGCGGCGGCCGTGATCGCCGGTTTGATGCTGGGAGTGGTCACCGGACGCGACCTTGCCGTGGCAGGAGTAGTCATGGCAGCTGTCGCTGTGGCAGGTGCCGTTGGACTCGGAATCGCCGCCGGATCGCCGGCGGCGATCGCGGCCTTCGCCGTGGTAGCGCTGTGGTTTGCCCTGGCGAGGTTCCTTGGGCCCGTCGAGGGGGCCGCCGTCGTGATCGCCGGCGCGCTGCCCTTCTACCAGACGGGCTGGCTCTCGCTCACAAGCGGAGTGGGGCCCCTGACAATCGCTCTCGGTCTCATAGCGGGAAGCCTGGCCTGGCGGAGCCCGCGCTCCCTTCTGGTGGCGGTGAGGAGCCGGCGTATCGCCGTCCTCGCCGTCTTCGTCGGGTTGGCGGTCGCGTCGCTGGTGCTCGTTCCGCGTGGGTCCTACTCCCTGATCCTGGCGAAGGTCTACATAGGGCGGGCCCTGCTTATGCCCGCGTTGATCTTCGCGGCGTTCGCCGCGATGGAGCGATCTCGGGCAATTCGCCTGCTCGCGGCTATCCGAACGCTCGTCGTCGCCGTCGGCGCGGTGGGTGGGGTCCTATCCGCCGTTCAGGTGGGCGCAGGGGTCGGCTACCCGCAGGCATGGGTGCCCTCGGTCGCTCAGTTCGTCGGCGAGCGCGCGATCGGCTTCAGCGACGGCGCCGGCACCTGGGCCGCGTTCCTTCTGCTCGCGCTGGCGCTTGCCGTCGCTCATTGGCGACGGGCGCCGTCGCTCGAATACGGCGTCGCGACGGCTGCAATCGCACTTGGCATCGTCCTGTCGGGACTGCGGACCGCATGGGTGCTGCTCCTGCTCGTCGCGCTCGCGGCGGCGCTCGCGCCCGGAACACGCCGCCGCCTGCGGGTGGCGATCCCCGTTGGAGTCGTCGCGGTCGTGGCCGGCGCACTGGTGCTGCCCGGCTTCCAGACATCGCTGACCGGCGGGCGCTCGCTCTGGAGCGCTGTCGGCAGCGGCCACGGCCGGTTCGGGGGGGACGAGTCTGCCCATACGCGTCTCCTCCTGATGCGCGCAGAGCTGAAGCTCGGCGTCCGGCACCCGCTGACAGGGGTCGGTCTCGGCAACATCGGTGAATCTCTCGGCGAGCTCCACGAGAGCTACAAGACAGAATCGGGCGTGCGGCTCTTGGTTCCCGGTGTTCCAATCGAGAAGCACAACATCTTCACAGGACTCTTCGCCGAGCTGGGCATCCCGGGTATTGCTGCTTTTTTGGTCCTTCTCGGGACCGGAGCCCTGGCGCTCGGTCGAGCTCTCCGCAGAGCGCGCGACCAGCCCGAGCGGGCCTTGGTCGAGGGCCTCGTCGCAGCGTTCGTGGCCACGGTCCTGCTGGGGATCTCGGTGGAAGTCGACACCCAGGTCTATCTCTGGTGGATACTCGGAACCGCGTTCGCACTCGAGCGGATCGTCACCGCGAAACGTGAGGCCGAGCCCCGTTAGGCGTCCATATTTGTGCTCCTCCGCAGCGTTCACCTAGCCTTATCGCTAGCTTTCACGTCCCTCGACCTCGACCGAAGGGGAGGTTTCCGAGCTTGACCGTACCCGCAAACCCCGATCCAGGCACGGCCACGGCCGAAGCCCTGCACGCATTCGTGCCCATGGCCGTTCCGGTCCTTGGGCCTACCGAACTGGCCTACGCCAGCCAGGCGATCGAGAGTGGTTGGATCTCCTCGCAGGGAGAGTTCGTCGATGCGTTCGAGGACGCGTTCGCCGGGTACTGCGGCGTCTCGCACGGCGTTGCCGTCACGAGCGGAACGACAGCTCTGCACCTCGCGCTCGCGGCGCTCGGGATCGGGCCCGGCGACGAAGTGATCCTGCCCGCGCTCGCGCACATCGCCTGCATCAACGCCGTCGCCCTCACCGGCGCGACCCCGGTCGTCGCCGACTGCGAGCTTTCGACTTGGGGGATCGATCCGGATGTCGTCCAGGCCAAGATCACGGCGCGCACCAAGGCGGTGATGGCCCTCCACCTCTTTGGTCACCCCGTTGACGTCGACCCTTTGCTCGAGCTCGGAGAGAGGCACGGCTTCGTGGTGCTCGAGGACGCCGCACAGGCCCACGGCGCCGAGTACAAGGGGCGTCGAGCCGGGAGCCTCGGACGGCTCGCGAGCTTCAGCTTCTACGCGAACAAGATCATCACCACCGGCGAGGGCGGCATGCTTGTCACCGACGATCCCCTGCTGGCGGCGCGCGCCCGCAAACTTCGCGACCAGGCGTACGAAAAGGATCGGCGCTTCCTGCACCGGGAGCTGGGCTTCAACTACCGGATGACAAACGTCCAAGCGGCGATCGGGCTCGCCCAGATGAAGCGGCTCGACGAGTTCGTGGAAACTCATCGGCGCAATGCCCACCTCCTCAACGAGCTCCTCGCGGACGAGGACGGCCTCACTCTGCCCCCGGAACAGAGTTGGGCGAAGAACGTCTACTGGATGTACTCCCTGCTCGTTGACCCCGAGCAATTCGGGACCGTGGACGAGTTGGCGGCCCATCTCCGCGGGGCGCAGATCGACAGCCGGCCCTTCTTCATCCCGTTGAGCGATCAGCCACTCTACGACCACCTCCGGCGCGACCATCCTTGTCCGGTTGCCGAGTCGATGGCAGAGCGGGGGATAAGCCTGCCGTCCGGCAATGAACTGACGGAACGCGACGTGCGACGGATCGCCGACGCCGTCCATAGCGGCAGAAAGAACTGACGTGACGGAAGCGACCACGAAAACACTGCGCTTCGGCGTGCTTGGGTGCGGTCGCATGGGCCAACGGCGCATGGAGCTTCTCTCCGCTCATCCCCGCACCGAGCTGGTGTGCGTCGCCGACATTCGCCCGGAGGCGGCCGCCCGGGCCGCTGCCAACCACCGGTGCGGACGACGCGACTCGGTCGAGGAGATGGTTGCGGGCGACACGCTCGACGGGATCTTCGTGTCGCTTCCCAACAAGTTTCATGTCGGCCCTGCGGTGGCCGCGCTCGAGGCCGGGATCCATGTCTTCTGCGAGAAGCCGCTGGCGAGGACCCCCGGAGAGGCGAGGAGCGTGGTCGAGGCGGAGATCGCGTCAAGCGCGACGCTGCGTGTGGGAGCTAACCTGCGCTACTTCCCGAATGTCCAGGCGGCCAAGCAAATGCTGGAGGACGGCGCTATCGGAAAGCCGCTGTTCGTTCGGGGCTGGATCGGTCACGAGGGCTGGAACCTGACCGAATCCTGGTTCATCGACCCGGACCTGGGAGGCGGCGGGACGTTCATCGACAATGGCGTGCATATGTGCGACCTCGTGCGCTGGCTCTTGGGCGAGGCGCGCACGGTGACCGGTCGGGTTCAGACGTCTCTTTGGCGCATCGACCCGGTCGAGGACAACGGTTTCGGGATCTTCGAGCTCGAAAGCGGCGCGACGGCGTTGCTGCAGGCGTCGTGGACCGAGTGGGCGGGCTACATGTACATGGAGATCTACGGGGCCAAGGGCTTCCTCCGCATCGACAACCGCGCGGGCAAGTCGAAGCTCTACCTCGGGCAGACCGACGGGAACGCAACGGCGGTGGAAGTGCCCCCCGAAAAAGCCCCCTCGTACAAGGTCGAGTTCGACGAATACGTCGACGACCTCCTTCGGCCCCGCCCGTCCTTTCCCAATGCCTTCGACGGACTACGCGCGGTGGAGATGGCCTGCGGCGTCTACGAATCGGCGCGGACGGGGCTCAGGCAGGAGATCTGGGGAGCCGAGCATGCGCAACTTCTTCGAGCGTACGAGGAAGCCGAACCTGCGGGCCCGGTTAGCGAGATGGCGGAGGCCGGACCGGTCAGGTGACAAGATCAGGCGAGCGCAGGATCGCGCGCAAGCCATGCCTCGAGATCGTCCGCCGTGCCGAGTTGCAACCATTGTTCCCGGTGGCGGTCCAGATCCACAAACGAAAGGGACGTGAGATCCTGAACGTCTACCCCGACCGGCGGAGTGCGAAGCCGCGGATTGAGCACCGCGAGGCCGAAGTCGTCTGCCACCGTCAGCAGGCCGACATCCGGTCGCGCGCCGCGCAGGTGCACGATCGCCTTCCACACGTCGCCGCACCACCCGTCTCGAGCCTCGTCGGCCCAGATCCGAGCGGCCTCTTCGGGCGACTCGGCCGGCCAGGCCTGCGCCTCCGTGGCCGGATTCGCGTCGTGGACGACGACCACTCCCCGGGGCGACAGCCAGGCGAGCACGTTCGTGATGTCGCGCAGAGCCTGCTCATAGGTGTGCTTTCCGTCGATGAAGGCGAGATCGATCCGCCTCCGCGAGAACGTGCTTGCAGCGTGCCGCTCGAAGAACTCGTCGCTCGTCACCGTGAAGAAGCGGAGCCGGAAGTTCGCCGAGTACTCGGCAACGGAGGCAAGCCGCGCTCGGAGGCCGAGCCCGGCTGGATCGACCCCGATCTTGCGAGGCACGCGCACCCGCAGGAAGGTTCCGCCCGCCCGAACGCCGATCTCGAGGTAGACACGCGATCCGTATCGGTCCGCGACGTACTGGAGGCATTGCAGCCGGTTCACGCCGCGAGACGTTATCCCACCTCCCAGGACTGAACGTGGGCCGAAAGAAGCATTCGCCGTCGCAAAGCCCGGGCGTCCTGCTCGTGCTGCCGCCGAAGGGCAGTCTGCGTTCGATGCAGGAGGTCGGACAGCTCTCGAGGTTCCTCGAACACTATGTCGGGGCCTATCACCGCCGTGGTGTCCACGTCGGGCTGCTCTCGTTCGGAGCGCGCGAAGACGAGCGAAAGTTGGCGGAGGGCGCCGGCTTGGCTGCGCTCGTCGCTCCAAAGCGGCCCGCCGGATGGCCGGCGGCTCTGTGGCTTCCGCTGAGGCACCGCAGAGTCTGCCGGCGTTTTCCGGTCTGGCGAGGAATGCAGGCTCCGGCAGGGCTCACCGTTCTCGCCGGCCGGATCTTCCGTGTACGCACGGCGATGACCTACGGCTACGACTACGTCGCCTTTTCGGAAGCCGCCGGTCACCGGGCGCGAGCCCGCCTTCTCGACCGGCTCCTCCGCGTGGTGCTACCGCGGATGGACATCGTTTTCGTCACGAGTGAGCAGGTTGCCGAGAAGGCGCTCCTCCACGGAACCCGTCCCGCCTCTCTACGGACGGTCGAGAACGCGGCACCCGTCGTCGAGGCGCCGGAGCGAGAACGCTGTCCGCGCTCGGTCGCCTGGATTGGTCGCCTCGCTCCCCAGAAGCGGCTGGACATCGCGCTCGCAGCGGCAGAGCGGGTCGGCGCCAGGCTCGTGGTCGCGGGCTCGGGCACCCTCGCGCCCGAGCAGCGCCGGCGCCTCGAGAAGGGAGGCGGCCGCTTCGCCGGCGTTCTCGAGCATCCAGACGCGCTCCGTCTGCTCGATGAGTCGGAGGTGCTGCTCCTGACCTCCGACCGCGAAGGGACACCGAAGGTCGTGATCGAGGCGCTCGCGCGCGGAACCGCTGCGCTTGTCCCCGACCTTCCCGAGCTGAGGTGGCTCTGGGCGGACGACGAGCCAGTCGTAGCCTGCTTCCGTCGCGGGGATGTCGAATCCGCCGCCAGAGAGCTCAGCTCGCTGCTCGACGCCCGGGACCGCCGAGAGCGGTTGGCCGCCGCGGGCCATGCCCTCGCGCGCCGTCGTTTCGACATCCGGGCCACCGTCGATCGCGAGGTGGACATCTTGCTCCGAGAAGCGAGTCTTCCTCGGCGCGTCTCCTTCGTTCCGATGGGGGGTCGACGCGTGGCGAGCTCGCGCTACAGGGTCTACACCGTGGCGGAGGCGCTCGCCGGGCGAGGAGTGCGGACCCGTTGCTTCCGTCCGGCGCTTCCTCCTTCCTCGTTGTCGGAGCGGACGGGCGCCCTCGTGAGGGAGCTCGTGTCGATCGGACTGCATCCTCCGGACGCTCTCGTCCTGCAGCGCCCCGGCCGCAGGCGTGAGGAGCGGATCCTGGCACGCTTCGCACGTGCGCGGGGCTCTCGCATCGTCGTTGATCTCGATGACCCCATAGAGCTGACCCCTTTCGCCCGCGGGCTGCTCGCGCTCGCCGACCGCATCGTCGTGGGAAGCGAGGTCTTGCGGAAAGAGCTGCCGGAGGACATCCGTGGGAGCGTGACCAGAATCCTGCCAACCCCTCTTCCCGCCGAGCGGTACCGCCGCGCCGGGGAGCAGCGTCCCGTCGTTCCCGTCGTCGGCTGGATCGGCGACGGTCCCGCCCACGCAGAGATGCTCTCCCGCGTCGTTGGACGTCTCGCCGAGCCGGGCGCTCTGCCCCGGCAAGACTTCCGGCTGCGCCTCGTCGGAGTCGCTCCAAGTCTGCTGGAAGCGTCCGGTGCAATCGTCGGAGGCGGCCCGATCGAGTTCGTGCCCGATATCGACTGGGCCGACGAGAATGCGGTCGCCGAGCAGTTCGGCTCGCTGACGGTGGGACTCGCCCCCTATCGAGGGCGTCCCGGGGTCGCGTTCAAGATAATCCAGTACATGGCGGCGGGGACGTTTCCGCTCATCGACCTCCGCAGCCCCGGTGCCGCGTATGTCGCCAAGCTTCCGCAGGACCTGCAGGAGCTATGCCTGGTCGACTATTTCGACGACTCATGGTGCCGGAGCCTGGCGAAGCTGCTCGACTTCGCGCACGGCGGGGATGCGGAACCGGCACGGGAGCGCCTACGCAAGGCGGCGCGCGGATTCGACGTAGATCCTTTCGCGGACGCGCTCGTCGCATGACGCTCGCCGGTCGCGTCACGATCCTGCTTCCCGCTCGCAATGAGGCCCAGCGCATCGCGGCGGCGATCGAGAACGCCCTCGAGACCGGTGAGGGCGCTCCCGTCGTGCTCGTTGACGATGGGAGCAGCGACCGGACGCTCGCCATCGCCGCCCGCTATGTGCCCCGCGTGACGCTCGTGGAAGCGGAGGGCCGCGGCCTCGCGGCGGCGCTCAACCGCGGGATGGCCGTGGTCGAGACGCCACTCGTCGCACGCGCGGACGCAGACGACCGCTCCCTGCCCGGGCGGTTCCGGAAGCAGGCCGAGCTGATGGAGTCCGAGCCGAAGTTAGTTCTCTGCGCGACGGGCGTCCTGGAACATGCGCCCTCCCGCCCTCCGCAAGTGCTCGTCCCGCCGACCGACCCCGGCGAGCTCCGCCGCCTGCTGCTGAGGCGAAACCCGCTCGCCCACGGCGCGACCATGCTCCGTGTCGCAGCAGTGCGAAGCGTGGGTGGATACGACGAGCGGCTCTCGTACGCCCAGGACTACGACCTCTGGCTGCGGCTGCTCGACGTCGGCCGCTTCGCCGTTCTCTCCGAGATCTTGTACGAACGGCGTGCGCCGGTTGGAAGCGACTTCAGGCGCAAGCGTCGGGGCCAGGCCCGTGCCTGTGCCCGCGCGCAGTTGCGCCATTTCGCCCGGACGCGGAGGGTCGCCCCCGGCGCGCTCTTGCGTAACGTCGTGGGCGGATGGTGGCCGGGACCGCGTCCGAGCGAATGGTCGTTCTAGTGCCAGCCTCGAGCGGCATGGGCAAGGTCGAGGAGGGCCTCGATTCCCTTCTCGCGCATCGCCCGGTAGCGGGAGAAGAGCTCGTCGGCTCGGCTACGCCTCGGCGCCAGCGAAGGCCACGCCTCTGGATCACGCAGGAGAGCTCCGAGCGCTTCGAGATCGCCCACCTCGAAGCGCCCGCCCTCGTCGCCGAAGATCTCGCGGTGAGCCGGAATGTCGCTCCAGGCAACCGGCACGCCCACCGCCAATGCCTGCAGCGCCGTGATCGGCAGTCCCTCCGTCTCGCTCGGGAACAGCACGAGGCCGGCACCGGCGAGATCGCGGCCGAGATCCATACTTTCTTCTTCGAACGAGACCCTGTCCTCGACCCCCGCCTTGCGGGCACGCTCCTGGAGGTAGGGAAGCTGGTCTTCGCCGCCGCCTTCGGTGTGCCCGAGAAAGCGGATCGTCCATCCCGTAGGTGCCGCCTGCGCAACCTCGACGATGTCGGCGAAGCGCTTGCGGGGGTTGTAAGCGCCGGGCACCAGGATGTACCGACCCTCCCCGCCGGCGCTGCCAGCCTCGCGCAGTGGGTTGGGATCGATGACGTTGGGCATCCGCACGACGCGCACCCCTCCGAAGCCGTGCTCGCGGGCGAATTCAAGCTCCTCGGACTCCCCGACCATGACGTAGAGGGTGGTGCGGAAGCGCAAAAACCGCTGGGCGACCCGGTCCGCCAGACGGCTGAGCCGGCGTGGGTAGACCGCGACCCCGTGAGGCGTATAGGCGAGCGTGAGCCGTGTCGGCGCGAGCGCAACCCGAGCCGTGATTCCGGAGGCGCGACCGTGCACGTGCACGACGTCGGGCCGGGCGGAGCGCGTCCAGCGCCGGACCTGTCTCATCGAGCGGACGTAGTCGCGCGAACGTGCGTGGAGCGGCGTATGCCGGGCCTCGGCCGGAAGGTCTGCGACACGCGGCCCCAGAGGAGAGAGCACGTGCACGTCCACGCCCCGGGCGACGAGATCGTGGGCCTCGGCGATGACCGCAGAGAAACCTCCCCGTTCCGACGTCGCGATGACGAGCCCGATACGCGGCGCCACAGTTCAAGCCTAACCGGAGCCGAAGGAGCGGCGTGAGCCTGGCCGCACGCCTCGAAGAGACCGTCGAGAGCGCGGCGAAAGTCGCGCGGATCGACGATCTGCGCCTTTTCGGAGTCCCGGTATTCTTTCGCTACGGGCGCCAGCTCTCGCTCTGGTCGTGGCATCTCGTCCTACGGCTCTCGGACGGCAGCGGCCGTCGCGGGATCGGAATCGTCCCCGGATACGCGGGCACGGCGACTCCGAGCCTCGACCTCTTGGCCGCGCTGATAGGACGGACGGGAATCGATCGCTCGGTGGTCGCCGGCGACCGGTCGGCCATCGCGGCTGTCGACACGGCTCTCCTCGACCTCGTAGGGGCCGAGGGAGCTGGTTTGCCGGTGAAGCCCGTCCTGCTCGAAGGCATGATCTGGTTCCATCGCAATCCGGAGAAAATCGGAGAGCGCGCGGCCGCTCTCCGAGCCCGCGGCTTCACCCACGCGAAGCTCAAGCTTTCCGGCGACTGGGAGGCGGACACCCGCGCCCTCGACGCGTGCCTCGAGCACTTCGAGCCGGCCTGTATGCGTGTCGATGCCAACCGCGGCTATGCGTCGGCGCTTGATGCGATCCGCTTCGCCCGACACCTCGTCGAGCGCGGCTGCCGGTGGATCGAGGAGCCGACGGCGGACGCGGGCGCTTGGCGGGAGATCACGGCGGAGACGGGCGCGCTCGTCATAGGCGACGAGAGCCTCCCATACCGCGGCGCCGAGCCGACACTCGACGGGGTTGCGGGCGTCAACGTCAAGCTCGCGCGCGTGGGTGGTCCGGTTCGGGCGATCGAGCTCGTCGAGCGACTCGAGCGGGCCGGCGTCGAGGCTTTCGTCGGCTGCTCGGAGGACATCTCGTCGGGGATGGCTTCAGTCCTGCACACGGCGGCGGCGACTCCCAAACGGATTGTGGAAGGCTGGGGCGCCCTCCGACTCGGCCTCGAGAGCTGGGACACGGTGATCCGCCGCTTCGAGAACGGGGCGGCTACCTGCTGGGAGTCGCTGGGATCGACGCCGCTCGAGCGGCCGCTCCCGCGGAGGGGGATTCGCTTGGCTCCCGGCCTGGCCGCCCGCCTGGCCTCGGGGTCGTTCCACGTCGCGGAGGCGCTTGCAGGGCGCATGCTTCGGCTCGCGCCAAGCGCGAGGAGCTCCCCGGCCTGATGGCTGTCCGACACGTTATCGGCGAGGGAGAGGTGACCCGCACCGACCCTCGCTCGGAGGCACGCTGGCGGGAGTACGAGGGCATCATCGCCAGCCTTGTCGCCGATGGCGTCGATCGCCTCCTCGACTGGGGCTGCGGCTACGGCTACGTCGCCGCGCAGATGCGTAAGGCCGGGCTCTCCCCCGTCTGCTACGAGTTCGTCCCCGACGTCGACGCCGAGTTGCGCTTCCACCCCGGCATAGAGGTCATCGTCTCTGACGATCCGGTGGGACTGCCATTTCGGGACGGCGAGTTCGAGACCGCCCTCAGCCTGGCAACGCTCCAGCACGTCCAGGACAAAGCGGGCAGCCTGCGCGAGCTGCACCGGGTGCTTCGGCCCGGCGGTCGGCTCTACGTCTTCAAGCTCCCGAACCGGCTCTCGTGGGTCGAGGCCGCAGCGAGGCTCCTGGGACAGCCGCACATGGCCGACGGCCGCTATCCGTTCGATGAGCTCTACACGCGCAGGGCCGCGATCTCGCTGCTCATGCAAAACGGCTTCGAAGTGCAGTGGTTCCGGCGCACGAACATGCTCCCGTTGACGAAGCTGCAGCGGACATTGCACCTTCCTGGCGGCTGGCTGTGGAGAGCCAACAGGGCGCTGGAGCGGATCCCGCTCGCGAACGTGTTCTGCACGGACTTCGCGCTGCTCGGAAAGGCGGTGTAGCGGGTGGTTAGACCGGTCAGCCCGAGAGGGTCAGGATCGCAACGCCGTATTCGGGAATGACGTACTCGTCTTTGGTCAAGACTTCCTCCCGCGGAGGACCGCCGGCGGAGACTTCATCGACGACCTTGACGGTTGCTCCTTTTAGCCCGGGGAACCACACCGGGATCTTGAAGTTCCGTTTGTTGATGAGAAGTAGCTTCCGCTTTCGGCTTGGCGTATGTAGCGCGAGCGCGTAAAATAGATCGCCTCCCGCCTCTGCTCCGGGAGTTATCACCGGAGGAGCCAAGCGAGAGCCGAGTGGAATGTTTTCGCGCAGCAATTGAAGAACGCGGTAGCGCGCGTTGGGTTTCCCGGTATTCCAGTCCACCATGCTGACCGACGGATATTGGCCCGGGTAGGCGACCAGCTGGCTCTCACCGACTACATCGATGCCCTCCAGAGCAAGTTGGGCGAAGACGTATGCGAAGAGCGCTCCCGAGTAGTTCCAGTAGACGTCCGGAATGCGGGCGGGTTTCGGTTGAGTCCTCGCCTGGGAAAGAATGGTTCCGACTTCGTCTACAGTCGTCCTCGTCTTCGGCGAGAGCCGCTTGCGTATGGTCTCGACATACCTGACTTTGCTAATGAAGCCGTTCGCCTGCGCGAATGTATCGCTCCCCCAGGTATCCGGGGTTTCGTCCGAGGCCGGCCCCCCGTAGAAGTGGTAGCTGATGAAGTCCAGCGGGATGTTTGGCCTGTGCTTTGCACGGCCGAGAAAATACGTGAAATAGGCGGGAACGTCCGCGGCAAGGGCCAAGCCTATGAACCTTGTGTGAGGCGAGACACTCTGAATCGCAGGGACGATCGCGTCGTAAAGCTTCGTGTACACGCGCGGACTGAGAGAGTGCTCCATTTCGTTGAGCACTTCCCAGTATTTGATTTTGTAGTGATGGCCGGACCGATGGAAGTGCCCGTACTCATCTCTAAAGCCACCGGCTGCGTACCACGAAACCAACCGGCGGAAATAGGCAGCCACCGTCCGGATCGGGACCCTGAGCCTCGTGCCTCGCAAGTAGCGGAAGTCGATGACGTCGGGATCGGCCGGAACCGGAACAGCCGAAGGTGTTTTCCACATCCACTGCGGGATGGTGCTGAAGTTCAGAATCTGGGGATGACCGCGCGTTGCTCTCAAAAAGTCAAGGACGATCGGATCAATACGCCGAAAGTCCCAACTCGTTCGGCCATGCGCAGGAGGTTCGAGCTCAGCCACACCCAGCCGAGGGTACGGGAACCATGGGACGAACCTGGCGTAATCGGCCCTCAGGTCCTTCAACTCGGAAAAGACGTTGTCATGAATTGGAGAACCCGGCCGGAGCAGCGGGTTGACTACGACTTGGAGCGTTGCTGTGGTCTTCGACACCCGCGCGACAGCTGTCCAGTCTATTGCTAGCTGCACGGGACGGTGCTGCGAGACGCTCGATCGACCCCAATGCGGCATATAGGAGTCTAAAAACAAGAGAAGAACAATCACGATGGCTCCAATAACCACAAGCCCTGCGGCAGCAAGCATCGGCGCCTGAAAGCGCCGACTGCTCCTTGAGGGGTTCTTATCCGCGTTCGAGGATCGACTCACCTTTATAAACCGCCGCTGTTAGCGCCTTGGAAGGAGCCGCCGCAAAACAGGGACAACCTTGTCAACTGCCCGGTACCAGCGCACGCGGGCTGCCAGAGCGAAGCGTCGGCGCGGAGCCAGGAATGAATAGTCGGGATAACCTCGGTTGATCGCCTGAGACGCCCAGTCGTCACCCGGTTGAACGGCCGCCGTCTTTCGGATCACCGCGGTCCGATCGTCGAGGACTCGCTCGACTTGCCAATCGGGCGCGTCCCGTAGGTGTGCGAAAAGAATCTTCACCGATGGAATCGGGATGTCGTCGAGGACCAACGTGCCGCCGGTACGCAACCGCCGCTCGAGGTAATGCCAGTCGAGGATGGGGTGCGGAAATGCATGCGCGCCGTCGACGAGAACCAGATCGAGCGGCTCTTCACGCTCCATCGCAGGCAGTGCCGAAGCAGAAGTCTCCTCCAAGAAGCGAACGCCTCCGGCATCCACGCCGATCTCCGAGCAGTACTGCCCGATGCGCCGGTGCTCCTCGGGATCGGGGCTGACGACGGTGTGGTCTGTCCCCGCAGCCGCGAAGATCACCGTCGAGGCACCGCAGCCGGTCTCGAGCGTCGACTGGCCGGGCGCCAGCACGCGCGCGAGGTGGAGGAGGGCGCTCGGAGCCAGCGCCGACGACACCTGCCGCCCGTCCACGCTATGGAAGGCGGGGGAATCGGAAATCAATCGCTCGGCCAGGCGCTCGAGATCAACGTCCACGCTCGATCAGCTCCTCGTACAGCTCCTCGGCCTTGGAGGCCACCGCCTGGGCCGAGAAGGTGGCCCCGACCCGCTCCTGTGCGCCGGTGCCCAGCGCGGAGCCCAGCTCCTGGTCGTGCCAGAGCCGAACGAATGCGTCGGCAAGCGCGGGCGCGTCGCGTGGAGGGACGAGCAGGCCCGTCTCTTCGTGCGTGATCACCTCCGGCGTTCCTCCCACGCGCGTGCCGACGACGGCGACACCGGCCGCCGCGGCCTCGAGCGCCGCGCGCGGAAGCGGCTCCGGCCAGACGGATGGAACGACTGCGAACCGGGCCCGGTCGTACAGGGAGAGAAGGTTCTCCCTCGCGATCCACCCGCGATACTCGACTTGAGGAGCCCGCAGGCGTGTGAGCCACGGCTCTTCCGCACGGCCGACGACCACGAGCCGCAGATCCGGCGCGCGCTCCCGAGCGAGTGCAACCGCCTCGAGCAGGTACGCGACGCCCTTACCGGGCGAGACTTTGCCTGCGTAGATAGCGATATCTCGCTCCCCGTCCGCACGGGGAGGAAGCTCGTTCGCGGCGATGTTCGGAAGCTGCCGCGCGGAGCCCAGCCTGATGAGCCCTGCGTTCTCGTACAGTCGGGCCACCTCCTCCGAGACCGCGAAGACGCCGTCGCAGCGGCGAAGGACCGCCGACCGGCCGCGGGCGGTGACGTAGAGGGCCAACACCGCGGCGGTGTGTCGAAGACTCTCGGCGACCCCGTACACCTCCCGGTAACGGGGAAGGCATTCACGCTCCAGCTTGAGCAGGCTGCAATCTGCAGGGACGCGGTCGTGGTCGAGGAGGCAGACGGCGATCGAGCAGACGCCCATCATGTCGCGGATCGTCGCCGCGACCGGAACCCGGGCGCGTCTCGCCCCGAGATACGCCGCGGGCAAGAGATGCAGTGTCTGGCAGTGCACGAGATCGGCGTACCGGGCGGCATGAGAGATCGCGCGCGCGACACGCAGCTGTAACCCGGGCCGTTCGAAGGTCTTCGGCCGCAAAGGACGACCCGGCTCGTCCATCCGCGCGCCGACATCGATCCGCTCCACCGACAGCGGCAATTGATCCTGCGCGTCTCCAAGCTGGAGGGTGAGGATGCGCACCTCGTGTCCACGCTCTTGGAGGGCCATCGCGAGCGCAACGGTGCTCTCCTCGGCCCCGCCGACCTGGTAGGGAGGAAAGTACGGTGTGACGAAGAGAAGTCTCATCGGCACCAAGGCTCAGGATGATGCGCTACGCCTTTTGTGACGACGAAATGGCCAGGGCATTCGGCATTGACCTCCCCGGCAAAATGATTGCGGATAAATGACAGCACCAGTTCGCGTTCCCGTGCCGCCGCGCCGAGATCGACGCCGACGCCCTCAGTGCGCAGGTAGTCGAAGATCAACTTTCCGCCCGGCCTCAGCCGTTCGTGGAAGTGTTTGGCGAGCGCAAGCGGTCGCGGTAGGTGTTCGAATACAGTGATACAGAAGATCACGTCGTATGTCTCCGTGAGCGGTCGGTCGTCGCCCGGCTCCAGATCGATCGTATCGACCCATGGATCGGCGCGGAAGAGGTATTTGGCCATCTTGAACGACTCGGTCGGAATGTCCGCGATCGTCACGCGCAATCGCTTGCGCTTGTAGAACCGCCTTATCGCATGGGTGATCGGGGCCTGCCCGGCGCCGTACTCGCACACCCGGGCGCCGTCCGGAACATGCTTGATGAACCTGTGCGTCGTGAGGGGATACTCGCTCAGCTTAGCCGTGGTCGAGAGCAGCAGATACTCGCCGGCTTCGGGCCGCTGCCAGACTTCGAAGTGCTCCTCGTCGCTGGCGCCGTCGGGGATCGCGAGCCGCTGCCAGACGCGGTCGGCGGCGGCGAATCGGTCCTGGAACTCCCGGCGCGGGAATGGCCGGCGGCCGGAAGCCTTCAGATAGTTCATGAGATTGGCGTAATCGCGTCTCGTGACGCCGGACCGTCGCAGCAGCCGCTCGTAGAGGCCGGTCCTGTACGCAGCCCCGGTCGCGTAGAGGCGCGCGATCTCAAGAGCAGCAGCGAACACAGGTTGCCCGCTCACTTCCTGTCGTTCGAGCGATTCGCGAGACGGCAGACATCGAAGCGAATCCGCTGGTCGAACAGGTCGGGATGGATCACCCCGGGATCCTGGTAGTCGGCATCGAAGTAAATAGTGCGGATTCGTTCGAGATGCTGCCTGTCGATCGCTTGGACAATTCGTATCTCGAGACCTTCGGTGTCGATCTTCAGCACGTCGATCGTTCCGGGGATGCTCGCCAGCACGTCGTTGATGTCGAGGGACTCGACGGTGATGGCGTTGTCCGGATGCTTCCCGATCCCCCCATACCGGCCGGACCGCTCGAGGCCGAAGCTGGCGGGGCCCGTGAAGTCCGCCACAGCGTGCTCCGACAGCTCGTAGCGGTCCTCGTAGCCTCGGAGATGCTCTCGCAGGCGGGGGATGTTGCGCGGATCCGGCTCGAACAGCCAGACGCGGCAGCGATCGTTTCGTGTGAGGAAGTAGAGCGCGCTCGCCCCGATGTTGGCCCCGATGTCCACCGCGGTGCCGATGCGGTCGTCCGCCCGATAGTCCTCCCGGCAGAAGACCTCGTTGACGGTGAGGAGGTCGTGGTAGCTCTTCGCCGTCAGCGTCACAAGGCCGCGCGGGGTTCGAATCCCGAAGACGTACGGATAGGAGCCGCGGCCGGAGACGAAGCGGTAGAGACTGCCGAAGAAGTTCGTATAGCGCATCGCCATGCGCCAGAGGAGCAGGTAGTTCCTCGGATCGAGCGCACCGGCGAACGTGCGAGAGAGAGGTCGTCTGGTGATCATTTCTTCGCCTCGGGCTTGCGCGCGACTGCGAGGATCATGTGGGCGATCACGGCCGCCGGCAGGATGACGCTCAAGGCCCCGGACGCGACGCGCCCGAAGGTCGTGCCGAGATCGACGCCGAGCGCCTGCCGCAGCCACCTGTGCGCGCCGTGGCGCTTGTGGATCGCATGAACCTCCTCGACGGCGAACCCTTCACGCGCCAGAGCCCGCGCCAGCTCGCCGCGCGTGAGCCGCCACTGGTAGAAGCGGGTCGGCTCGCGCTGCGGAGCCAGCCGCCAGGGACCGCGGAGGGTCCCGTGGAGCGCGTGCCTAAGGTTGTCGAACGGCGTCGAGACGAAGAGGTATCCGCCGGGCCTGAGCAGTCGGTACGACTCCTCGACCGCGCGACCGAGCCCGTCTTCGAAGTGCTCGAACGTGCCCCAGGAGAAGTACGCGTCGTAGGAGCCATCCTCGAAGCCCGTCGCCCGGATGTCGCCGACCGCGAACTCGATGTCGGGGTATGCCTTGCGCAGGTGCCCGATCGTCTCGCGCGAGATGTCAAGTCCGGTGGTCGGGTAGCCGTGGCGCGTGAGCCAGACCGCGAACTCCCCCATCCCGCAGCCTCCGTCGAGGATGCGGCTTCCTTCCGGCAGCCGCTGAAGGTACGGCCACATGATCTCGAACTCTGGACGCTTCCGGACTGCGTCGAGATCCTGTACGGAGCGCTGACCGAGGCCCTTCCAAATCGCTGTCCACTGTGACTCGACGGCCTCGAGCTCGTCTTCGCACTCGGCCGGATCGTACGGGCGATCGTCGCGGCGCATTTGTTATCCCTGCGACCGTCGGTTCTCTGCAACTTCGGCCAGGATCCGCGCGGTCTCGGCCGCCGCCCGGTCCCAGTCGAAGCGCGCAGACGCCTCCTGGGCGCGAGCACTCATGGCTTCGACCCTGCCTGTCGCGGCCAGCCGCTCGACGGCGTCCGCAAACGACTGCGCGTCTCCTTCTACGAGCAGTCCCGTCTCGCCGTCCACGACGATCTCGGCTACAGACGTCCCTCGCACGGCGATCACCGGCAGGCCGCATGTCTGAGCCTCGGCCGCGACGAACCCGAACCCCTCGAGAGCGGATGGAAAGAGAAACACATCGGCAGTCTCGTACAGGCCCCATTTCTCCCGCTCGGGGATCGTGCCCAGCCAGTTGACCCGGTCGGAGATCCCCAGAGAGCCCGCGAGCCGCTCGAGCGACGGGCGAAGCGGGCCATCGCCCGTGACGACAAGCGACGCATCGACGCCGCGCTTCCGCAGCTCGGCGAGGGTCTCGATCGCGACGCGCGGCCGCTTTCGCTCGGTCAGGCGGCTGAGGTAGAGGAGTCGCCCGCCCGGGTCGGCGGGCCAGGCGTCGTAAGGCTCCACGCGCTCCGGCCTGCGAACGCCCGGCATCACCACGTGGATCCGCTCCTCCGGAACACCCATGGCGATGAGCTGGAGACGCGAGTGCTCGCTGATCGTGAAGACGACGTCCGCGTGCCGAAGGACCCAGGCCTCCAGCCGGCGCCAGAGAGGGTCGGTGTGCAGGTGCTGGAGCACGATGGGGACCGACGAGCGCGCGAGCCGCCGGGCGAGCAGCAGCGACGGCCCGGTAAAGAGGACCGAGTGGCCGCGGAGCAGGTCCGCATCGCCCCGTCGGAGAAGCCGCAGCGTGTACGGGACGAACGCCAGCGGCGCGGCGTACCAGCGCAGCCCGCGGCCGGGATGCAGGAGAGTCACGTTCCAGCCCGGCGGAGTCTCGGACAGCTTGCGCGACGCCGGAAGGCCGATCTCCAGTTCGACCCCATGGCTCGGAAGACGCGTGAGCAGCATCCGCTCGAACACCTCCCCGCCGAGGTCCGAGTCGCGCGCCACCCCGCAGTGAGGACCGCCGATCCGAAGGGGGCGGCCGTCCCTATCCATTGGCAGCCTCGAGAATGACATCGGCCTGCGCATCTGTCGTAAACGTGCTGGCGACCACGTCCCGCGCCGCAGCTCCGAGAGCGGCGCCGCCGTCCGGCCGTTCGAGCACCGACGAGATCGCAGCGCGAAGGGCGTTCGCATCGTTGGGTGGAACGTCCAGGAAGTGGACGCCGTCCCGAAGCCCGGCTGCGCGCGCCCAGCCCGTATCCGTGAAGATCACCGGCTTTGCGGCCGCCATCGCCTGCAGCGCGGTCATTTGGCCCGATCCGTACAGCCGCACACGCGACGGAACGATGGCAATCTGACACGACCACAGCTCGCGCCGGAAATCGGCGATCGAGAGCTCGCCCGTGAGGCGGAGGTTCGCCGAGGAGCCCAGACCTTGGTCGAGCGCCAACTTGCCAGCGATCGTCGTCCGGACCGGCAGATCGGCGACCGCGCCGACGAGCTTGTCGAACGCGCGCCCCGAGTCCCTCCCTGCGGAGAAGACGGCGCCAGACGCCACCGGGTTGTCCGGCAGAGGTGTCCACCAGTCGACATCCACTCCGTAGGGCATCGATGCGACTCGTGCTCCCGGGAGCCACTTGCGCAGTAGCTCGGCCTCGACCGGGGTGAAGACGAGGACGGCCCGCGCACGTGCGAGCAACCGGAGATAGCGCTCGCGCAAGCCCCGGGGGAGGATGCCCCGCTCGATCCGATCGCAGAGGCCGATGCTGACCTGGACGATCTCGTTGCGAAGGCGGCGCCGGTCGCGCAGCCTGAGTAGAGGTAGCCCGATACTGTCCGAGGTCGGAACGAGGACCTTCGTGTCGTCGCCGTCGAGAAGAGCGGCGATTCCGTGCGCCTGACGGAGCCGGTAGCCCATCCCCGACCGCGGTGCGAACCAGAGGCGCTCGATTGGCCTTCCGAGCACCGACCAGGGCAGGGGCGCACGCACATCCTCGTCAACCCCGTCGATCTCGATGCCGCGGCGCTGGAGCGCGAAGAACCCGTAGGCCTCGGCAGGCGCGTCTCCGGCACGGACATCCTCCAAGCGCTTCCGCCAGCCCCGCGAGAAGACGAAGAGCAGCCGGGGCTCCGTCACGCTCGCGACCCCGCTTCGGCGACGCTTCGACGTGCGAGATGGAAATAGAGCGGAACTGAGACGGCCGCGGCGATGATGGCCTCGATTCCCACGCCCTTCAGGCCGAAGCCCCAGATGAGCGGGGGCATAGCCGTCAGCGAGACGACCGGGAGCGCGACGTACGAGAAGCCGAGGCGACGCAGGTCGCCCTGTGCCTTCAGCAACACGGCCTCGAGGAAGGCGAGCGGAGCGACCGCGCTCGAGACGAGCAGGAGCTGGGTGACGAAGATCGCACCACGGAACCCGCCGCCGAAGAGCCAAGGAACGAGGGTGGGAGCAAGCACTATCCCGAGCACGCTCGGGACACCGAGAGCCACGAGGACGGCTACGCGGTAACGATTGGCGACCGCGAGCGCCTCTTCCGCGCGAATGGCCGACAGCCGATTGAAAAAAACCGGGTACAACACGTCCCACGCCCGCCGAACCAGGCCTGGGAACGTCCGGGCCGTAGCGAGCAAGCCCGTCTGGCGGGTACCGAGGAAAATCCCCGTCAACACGATGTCGAGCCGCGCATCGACGGCCGAGAGGATGGTGACGCCCGTCAGCCCTCGGGCATACCGGAGATCTTCGGAGCCCAAGGTGTTTTCCTGTCGGCTGGCGAACAGGCCCGCGAACTGGAGGATTCCCGTCGTGCCCGCGAGAGCGAGCACCGCCGTCCACGGCCGGTGGGGCACGATGACGAGCGTCACCGCGACGGCGGCCAGAGTCAGACCCTGTACCGCGAGCTGGAAGAAGAAGTAGGCGCGGAAGCGGCCCGCACCCAGGAGTTCCGCCGGGTAGACGTCGGCGCCGAGGTACAGCGGGGTCACCAAGCCTGCAACCGCAAGGGCCGCACCGAGCGACCGGCTCCCGATCTCGGCTACTACCCCTCCTGCACCTGCGACGATAGCCGCGGTGGCCAGCAGGTACGGCAGCCGAGCCCTGAAGAGAGGCCAAGCCGCTCGCCGTCCTTGGGCGGCAGCCCGGGTGGCCGCCGTCGTCGCGCCCGAGAGCGCGAGAACTGCGAGCGCGCCCACAACCGAGATCGCGAGCTGATAGGTCCCGAGAGCGCGAGCGCCGCCGAGGCGTGCGTAAAGCACCGTGATCCCGATGCTGTTGAGGAGCGAGACGATGGTCGCGCCGGCGAGTGGTGTGAGTCGCCTGGCAAGCTGAATCAGCACCGAGGACCTCCCAAGCGGGCCGGGAGACGGAGACGTCGCAGGAAGGTCGCCCGGAACTGTTACGCCGCCTTTCGGCTCCGGAAGACTACGTCCGTATAGACCCGTTCGTATCGCTCTGCCACAGCATCCCAGTCGTATCGCCGTGCGAATCGGCGGCAGCGCGCGGCGAGCGCGTCCGAATCGGCGGACTCGAGCGCATGAGCGATCACCGCGGCGAGTTTCCAGGCATCAGCCTCCTCCACCCACCAGCCGTTTTCGCCCTCGCGGATCAGAGCCTCGTCGATCCCCATGGGATGCCGGATCGCGATCGCGGGAACGCCCGCAGCGTTTGCCTCGAGAAGGGTGATGCTGCCGCCGCCCTCCTTGGTCGAAGGATTGACGAATACACGGGAGCTCTTGACGAGAGAAAGCATCTCCTCGTCATCGACCGCGCCCTTGAAGACCACGTTTCGGGCAATGCCGAGCTCGACCGCGAGCGATTCGAGACTCTCACGCTCGGGCCCGAATCGTGCTCACCCGTCCGGACTCGACACCGCTCTGCTCCAAGCCCTCCCGGGCCATGTCGGAGACGGCGATGATTCGCTGCGGCACCCGCGCAGCCAGGCGCTCGACATGCTTGCCAACGAGACCGCGCCTCCCAAGGTACTCGTACCAGTGATCGCCCCAGTACTCGTGCCAAGTCACCACCAGCGGAATTTCGCGCCGGACGAGCTTCGAGCCGAAGATGTGGAAGATGGGATAGAGGCTGCAGTCGATGACATCAAACTGAACCGGCACACGCCTTAACGCGCGCGTCAGGGCGAGGCTGAGCCTCATCGCCGCGCCGATCGAACGGCTTCCGTCGGGGGCGTACACGTCGAGAGGCTCGCGGGCCGAGTGCAGCCGCATGCCCTCGAACACGATAGAAGGATCGCCGTCCCAATGACGCATCGCGAACCAGTGGACATCGTGTCCGCGCGCTGCGAGACGGCGACCCAGCTCGTAAAAGCGCTTTTCGGCCCCGCCCTTGTGGAAGGGGTAGACGAACTCGCTGATGAGGCCGATCCGCAGTCTCGAAGGCGGCTCGGCATCGCGCTGGAACGTGTCTGCAGAGGTCAGTTGTGCCATCCGACTCTTCCTCGTCTCCTCGAATCTCATCCTCGCACGCTGCTACAGTGACCCGCATTCTGAGGTGCGGCCGGCAAGTCTTGCCGACGATAGAGGGGTAATGCGTATCCGTCCTGCTCGCATAAAGCGATTTGTCCTTGCGCTGGCGCTGGCCGTTCTGGCCCTGCCCGGCGCGGCCACGGCTGCTCATGGGCTAGTGACGGCCGTGATTCCGAACTTCGGCCTCGACGCCGCCAATGACGACCTGCAGTTCGCCCGAATCAGAGCTGCGGGCGCGACGGCCGTCAGCATCTCGGTCACCTGGAACGGCATCGCGCCTCGAGCGCGACCCTCCGGCTTCGACGCGGCGAATCCGGCGGATCCTGCCTACGACTGGAGTGCGGTCGACCGCCGGGTTCTCCTCGCGCAAGCTGACAGTCTCGCCCCCATTCTCGCCTTCGCGGGAGCACCGACCTGGGCGCAAGCCCCCATCCCAAAGGGAGTTCCGCATACCGATCGCGACGGCCCCTACAAGCCGAGCCCGGACCAGCTAGGGCAGTTCGCCAAGGCGGCTTCGCGCCGGTACGACGGCACGTTCCGGACCGACGATGGAGTGCTGCTGCCACGCGTGCGCCACTGGATAGCCTGGAACGAGCCGAACATCTACCGCTACCTGACCCCGCAAAACCTCAACGGGAAGCCGTTCTCCCCCGAGTGGTACAGGCGCATGGTCAATGCCTTCTCGAGCAACGTGCACGCCGTCCGGTCCGACAACCTCGTAGTCGCCGGGGCCACCTTTCCCTTCGGGGCCGGCGATCGGATCTCGCCGCTCAAGTTCATGCGCTCGATGCTCTGTATGTCGAATGGAGCGAAGCCGCACGCAGTCTGCTCACGCAAGGCGTCGTTCGACGTCTGGTCGCATCATCCGTACACGAGGGGAGATCCCTTCCATCACGCGCAAGGGGTGGACGAAGTCTCGCTCGGCGATCTGCCCGCGATGCGTGACTTGCTCAACGCCGCGGTTCGCGCCCGGCATGTGGTTTCCAAGCACAAGGTTCAGTTTTGGGTGGACGAATTCAGCTATGACTCGCGACCACCCGATCCGAGCAGCCTGACGGTGCCGCTGCCACTTCATGCTCGCTGGACGGCGGAATCGCTCTACCAGATGTGGCGGTCCGGGGTGAATCTTGCGACCTGGTTCTTGCTGAGAGACGACCCGGTGTCCGTATCGCCATACCAGTCGGGGCTGTGGTTCAACGGATCCCAAGACACATCCGATTTGAGCCAAGACTGGCCGAAGCCGGCGCTGCAGGCGTTCCGATTCCCGTTCGTTGCCTACCGGACCGGGAAGATCGTTTCTCTCTGGGGACGGACGCCGAACAGCGGCCCCGCGCCAGTCGCGATCGAAATCGCGAGCTCGGGCGGCTGGCGCCGTGTGGCGACCGTTCATGCCGGCGGAAACGGGATCTTCATTGGGAAGGTTGCTTCCTCCCACATTCCCAACCGCAAAGGAATGCTCCGCGCCCGCGTCGGCTCGGATGCCTCCTTCCCATTCTCGCTCAAGCGTCCGCCGGACCGGTTCGTGCTCGCCTTCGGCTAGCGCGGCCGCGCGGCTAACTACGATTTCACTGTGGTCCTAAAGGTGATCTTCTGGGGCTCGCTGGGCGCCCTCGCCTGGACGCACGCGGGCTATCCGGCCGCCGCCGCGGCGCTCGCGCGGATTCGGCCAAGACGTGTGCGCAAAGAGGACGTCGCGCCGAGCGTGTGCCTGATCGTCACCGCCCACAACGAGGAGGCGGTGATCGGGCAGAAGCTCTCCAACGTGCTCGCTTTCGACTACCCGGCCGACAAGCTCGAGGTCGTCGTCGCCTCCGACGCCTCCACGGACGGAACCGACGCGATAATCGAAGAGGTCGCGGCCCGGGAACCGCGCGTGCGCCTCCTGCGCTGCCCGCGCGCCGGCAAGGTGGCCGCGCAGAACCTCGCGGTGACAGAGACCTCCTCCGAGATCGTCGCCTTCTCGGATGCGAACTCGCTCTGGAAGCCGGACGCCCTCCGCAAGCTCCTGCGCAACTTCGCCGACCCGGACGTCGCCTACGTCTGCGGCCGTCTGGCCCTCGAGTCGTCCAACGGCGCCAACCGCGAGGGCGTCTACTGGCGCTACGAGCTCTGGACGCGCGAGCAGGAGTCCCGCCTCGGCTCGATCACGGCCGGTAACGGGGCCATCTACGCAGTACGCCGCTCCGACTACGTGATGGAGCACCGCTTCGGCCACGACCTCGGCTTCCCCTACCTGATGGTGCAGCGGGGCCGCCGGGCGGTCTACGACCCGGAGGCGGTCGCCGTGGAGCGGCCGGCCGCCGAGCCCGAGGACGAGCTGGGGCGCAAGGTCCGCATCCACGCCCGTGTTTGGGGCCACATCCTCACCGGCCGCATCCTCCGCCCCACCGACCCGCTGTACATGGCCCAGCTCGCCTCCCACCGGCTCCTGCGCTACTCGAGCGGCTTCCTGCACCTGGCGCTCCTCGCCTCGAGCATCGCGCTCGTGCGACGTGGGCCCGTCTACCAAGGCGCCCTCGCCGCGCAGGTCGCCTTCCTCGCGCTCGCCGTCGCCGGCCGGTTCCGCCTCAGGGTTCCCGGAGCGAGCCTTGCCTACTACTACACGCTTGTCACCGCGGCCACCATCCTCGGCCTGGGGCGCTACCTCCGCTCCGGGACGCCGCTGATGTGGGAGAAGGCCGAGGGGACGAGGTGAACCGGGTCGCGGACGTCTCGCTTGCGTCCCTCGCCCTCGCGCTCACGAGCCCCGTTCTCGCCCTGGCCGCCCTCGCAGTCAAGCTGGAGGACGGCGGCCCAGTGGTCTACCGGCAGCGGCGCGTCGGCAAGGACGGCGATGAGTTCGAGCTGCTGAAGCTGCGGACGATGGTCGTCGGCGCCGAGACGATGGGCGCCGGCCACGCCGTCGATCACGGCGACGAGCGGATCACCCGCGTCGGGCGCATCCTGCGCCGCCTCTCGCTCGACGAGCTGCCGCAGTTCTGGAACGTGCTCCGCGGCGACATGAGCCTCGTCGGCCCCCGTCCGACGCTGGCCTACCAGGTGGAGCGCTACACCCCGCGCCAGCACCGCCGGCACGAGGTGAGGCCCGGAATCACAGGCTGGGCGCAGATCGGCGGCCGGGCGACGCTTCCCTGGCCCCAGCGGATCGAGCTCGACATCTGGTACATCGACAACCGCTCGCCCTGGCTCGACCTGAAGATCCTCGCCTTGACGCCGCTTTCCCTCGTAAGAGACACGTATAAGGGCGACGCCGGAGGATGGCGCGACGAGAAAGCGAAGCTACCCTGAACAGATGACTGCGGTCCTTTTCACCTGCGCCGGCCGGCGCGTCGACATGGTGTCCGCCTTCGCGCGCGCAGGAGCGACCACGATCGCCGTGGACACGAGTCCGCTCGCGCCGACGCTCTACCACGCCGACCTCCACGTGCTGGCGCCGCGGATCGACGATCCGGCCTACATCCCCACGCTGCGCGAGCTTGTGGAAGAGCACGACGTCCGCCTGATCGTCCCGCTCACCGACCTCGACCAGCTTCTGCTCGCCCGCAGCCGGGATGAGCTCGGCACGCGCGTCTTGCTGCCCGACGCCGAGGTCGTCGAGCGCGTGAACGACAAGTACCTGGCGCACGAGTTCTTCGAGGCGAACGGCGTCCAGTCGCCGGCAAGCTGGCTACCCGGCGCGCTGCCCGACGACCTCGACTTCCCGGTGCTCGTGAAGGCCCGCCTCGGCTTCGGCTCGCAGCACATCTACCGCGCGGAGGACCGCAAACACCTCGACTTCTTTCTCCAGTACACCTCGGCCGACTCCTTCGTCCAGCGCTGCTGCCGCGGCGAGGAGTTCTCCATCGACATCTTCTGCGACTTCGAGGGCCGCTGCCTCAGCGCCATTCCGCGCACGATGATCGAGTCGCGCGGCGGCGAGTCGATCAAGGGGATGACGATCAAGGACTGGGACCTCATCAAGTACGGCGCGCACGTCGCCGAGACGCTCCGGCTCGCCGGGCCCGCGACCATCCAGTGCTTCCGCGAGGCGGACGGCCGGCACGAGGTCACCGACGTGAACCCGCGCTTCGGCGGGGCGTTTCCGCTTCCGCTCGCCGCCGGCGGCCGTTATCCCGAGCTCGCGATCGCCCTTGCGAACGGCGAGCGTCCCGAGCCGCGGCTGGGCGAGTTCAAGGAGGGAGTGACGATGACCCGCTTCCTCTCGCATCTGTGTCTGACGGCCGGTCCGGACGGTACCCTCGAGCCGTTCGCCGAGGACGTCCCCGAGCCGATCGCAAGCGAGCCCGGCGAGGCATGATCCGCCGCCTCTCGCTTCTGCTGGCCCTTGCGGGCCTGACCGCCGGTTGCAGCGTCTTCGTCGCCGAGCAGGCTCCGACGAGGCACGCGCCGAAGAAGCCGACGCACGTGATGAAGCGCTCGCGGGCCCACACGGTGCGCGTGTTCGTCTCCGTGCTCGACGGCGACACGAACAAGCCGCTTCGCGGCGCGCTCGTCCGGGCCGGCGGGCGCACGCACCACGCGAGCAGGCGCGGTTTTGTCGCCCTGACGGTCAGGCGCTCCGAACCCTTCCGCGTCATCGCCTCGGCACGCGGGTACGCGAAGCAGATCGAGCACAAGGGCTTCCACCGCGAGCACC
>WNGF01003275.1_pt1 | contig 40873 bp, 33 predicted proteins | sample 5400641 | NCBI WGS metagenome assembly WNGF01 (sample SAMN13153371, study PRJNA577476) | soil metagenome | isolation source: 80 cm soil or saprolite under grassland replicate 2 | place: USA:California | collected 2016-06-15 | reverse complement strand
GGGTTTTGATCAGGTGCCGCAGGGCGGGTGAGGGCTGGTAGGCGGCGGTTTGCCGGGCGTGCCCGCAGGCTCCTGTCTCCAGCCAGTGGATGGTGAGCCCGGCCAGCCAGGGGCGCGGGTCGCCGCCGGGCGCCGGTGGCCCGGGTCCGGCGCGGGCGCAGCCGTGTCCGATGGCGCGGCCGTCTTGGCCGGTGATGGTCAGGCACCATGGGTTGCCGGGCCGGGCGGCGAGGCGGGTGGCGAGGTCGCGGCTGGTGGCGGCGTCCAGGGGGCCGTGCCCGGCGGCCTCGCCGGGATGGTCGGACAGGCCGAGCCAGGCGGCCAGCGGCATGGTGAGGTTGACCGATCCGGCCAGCCCGGCCCGCAGCCCCAGGCCGGGCCGGCCGCCGGGCCAGCCGGATGGACCCGGCCCGGGTCCGGGCCGGGGCGGGCGGGTGCCGCCGTTCCCGTGGCCGGTGTCGCCGTCGTCCTCGCCGTTGCCGTCGTCGATCCCGCCGGGTCGGTCCCCGGCGCCGTGCGCGCCGGGACCGCTGCCGCCCGGGCCGGGGGCTTGATCGCTGCCGCCGGGCCCGGCGTTCACGCCGCGCGGGCGGCCGTTGCCGGCGCCGGCCCCGCCCGGCCCGGCCCGGCCGCCGCCCGGGTCCTGGTCCTGGCCGTTGCCGGGGAGCAGGGTGTACAGCGGCTGGCTGGTCAGCAGCGCGAGGAACACCCTGGCCCGCAGCTGCTCCAAGGTGCCGGGGACGGCTGCTTTCTTCAGCTCGCGGGCCAGCGCGTCAACATGCTTATCGGCGGCCAGCACCTCAGCCGGGGGCAGGTCCCGCCCGGCCAGCGCCGCGGTGCCCCGCGGCTCGGCCCACGACTCCACCCGGGCGTCCTTCTGGGCCTTGCGCCGCCGCTTCGCCGCGGCCTGCGGGTCGTGCGCCAGCACGGCGCGGTGCAGCACCTCCCGCAGCTGCCCGGTGGTCAGCGCGCCCGCGTCGGTGATGGTGACCGCCGCGATCGCCGCCGCGGCCACATCGGCGACCGCGGCCAGCTCGTGGTGGTAGACGGTTGCCCTGGGCAGGTCGATCCGCCCGGCGGCCAGCGCGGCGGCCACCGCCGGCAGCCGGGTGACCCCGGTGGCCAGATCCAGGAGCTTGTCCGCGGCCCGGCAGGTCAGCCTGAGCGCGGCGGCGATCTCATCACCGACGTGCCGGTGCTGCCGCCAGTCCCCGGTGGCCCGCGCCGCCGCCGCGCGGCGGCTGTTCAGCCCGGCGACGGCGGCCAGCTCAATCGCGGCCGCGCGGGAGGCCAGCCGCCGCGCCGCGCCCATCACCCCGGCCAGCTCATCATCGGACAACGCCGGCAGGCCGCCGCCGCCGATGGCGTCCTCGGCGAAGGCGGCCAGCACCGGGCCCGGCGCCATGGTGTCCAGCAGCCCCCCGGCGGCGAACCCCCGCGCCCCCGCCACCCGGTCCCGGTGGGTGAACCCGGCCGCCAGCGCCTCCGGGCCGCCCGCCGCCGGGGGCTGCACGCCAGCCAGGTACGCATCGGCGACCGGGGACGCGACCTGCGCCAGCCACGCGTCCGCGCCCTCCGGCGGGCCGCTATAGGGGTTGAAGAACTCCTCCGCGTCAAACGGCTCCCCATCCTCATCGGCGAACAGCGGCCGCACCGGATCCGGCACGGGGCTGGCCGCAGCCGGGGACCAGGCGGCCGGCGGCCCGGGGGCGGCGAACGGTTCCTCGCTCATCGGCCCTCCTCCCGGCTGCCAGCTGGATTCACCTTCTTCAGCAAAACTATCGACCATCTCTGACAAAATGATCCCTTATCCGGCATTAGTCACGAAAATTATCGGTAGATTGCCTGAAGAGCATGATTGCGGCGCGGCGCAGTCGACCGCTGGCCGGGCCGACCGTGCGCACGGCCGCTTCCGCCCAGCCGAGGTCAGCCGGACGTCAGGTACTGGCTGGTCACAGCATCATGATGAGCATGTAGCCCATAGTGATATTCATCACGATCTCGCAGCACGCGGCCAGCCGGGGGTGACAGCGGAGCATCCCCGGACAGCGGAGCATCCCCGGACAGCGGAACATCCCCGGACAGCGGAACATCCCCGGACAGCGGAGCATCCCCGGACAGCGGAACATCCCGGGCCAGCGGAGCATCCCGGGCCAGCGGAGCGTCCCCAGCCGACCGTGCCTGCCCCGGGCCTCCGGGTGCCGGAGAACTCTCCGGACCGACCGCAGCAGCGCCGACACCGGTGGCAGCGACGACATGCGGTCGGTGATCCAGACGACGTAGCCGAACAGGGCAAGAGCGAGAGCCAACGCCAAGACGGGAAAACGGATGGTGCCCGCTGACTGCCCGCCCATCACGGTTCCCGCCACCGCGGTTCGCGCCACTGCGGAACGCGCCGCCGCCGTTTCCGCCACCGCGGTTCCCGCACCAGGCGGTCCTGCCGGTGCGGTCAAGGCGGGCGAGACGGCGATGAACATATACAGCATCGCCCCGCTCGCCAGCACGTGCGCCGCGTGATGCGCACCGGGCGCGGTGTCGCCATGGACGTGGCCCCGGTGAGACCGGATGAGGGAAGCCCGGATGAATCGCCGGGCGGCGCCCGGCCAGTAAGCCACGGCCAGCAGCGCGAGCAGCGGGCCGGAGTCCGGATCGGTGCCGGACCCGGTGAGGATGCCGCCGAGCGCCTCGGCTGACCAGATGGCCATCGCCACGACGACGGCGAGCACTACCGCAGCCCGGGCGGCGGGCGGCGGAAGGTAGACGCCCGCCGCGACGACCGCCAGCGTGACAGTGAGCACGATCGAGGCAGCCAGGCCATGGTGATCGAGCAGCGTGCCGGCCCGCAGGTCGATGGCCGCGAGCCAGCCTGGCTCGCCGGCCGCGGACCCGGAGATCATGCTGCTCAGCCCTCGCGGCGACCGGACCTCCGGCTGGATCGAGAACCAGGCAAGACTGCCCCACAGGACAAGCCACAGCGCACGGGCCGCCGGGCTGCCCACGAAACGCCCGGCAGCGAACGTGGCAGGACGATCCGTCCCGGCAGGCCACAGCAGGATCGCAAGCAGCGCGTAGATGATCACGGCTCCGGGCGCACCGCTGACCGGGCTCGCGTTACCGGCCAGCACGGACCCGAGCCCTTCGCCGAGCCACCAGACGGCCAGCGACCAGGCAACCGATGCCCCGAGCGCGATCTTTACCGTCGGCCGCAGGGCGATCCCGAGTGCCAGCAGCAGTTGCACGGTGGCGAAGACGGAGTTCGCCGCCACGGCGTGCTGCCCGATGATGCGCGCTGACCACGTGATCGGGGCCGCGACGATCGCGGGGTTGCCATCAGCAGATGCCGCGAGCATGCGGGCGAATGCCCTGGTGAACATGAACGACTGATACTGCAGCACCGCATCGAGCAGCCAGATCGCGGCCAGCGCGAGTTGCAGCCGCCGGCGCGCGTCCGGGGGCTCCCACCGTGCCGCCGCGACACCGCCGCCCGGCCACGTCGCCCCGGGCCGGCCATAGGCGGCCACGGTGTCGCTCATCGCGGCATCCCTTCATGCGACGGATGGCATTTCGAGCCGCCGCATAGCACCGGCAACTGGCGCGGATGCTAAGAATCGGTACCGGCAGAATGGTATTTGACCGCCACCGGACAACGCAAGATGTTCATTGCCTACAAGCTGTTAGAGTAGATATTACGAGTCTACGTTCGATAACGAATACCGGGTGGCAAGCCACCTACGCAGGCAGTGAATTAACCCCGCCGGGGTATTTTCAATAAACCCCTCAGGGGTATTTGGCTAACCCGTCCGGGGTATCAGGGAAAGCCGATGCGCGGCGTGCCTGCCGGACTGGCCGCTCAACGGGCCCGGTCGCCATACCTGCCGGTTTGTCTGCTCTGCGGGCATGGTCGCCTGCCGGGCTGGCTGAGGCTCAGCGGGCCCGGTCGCTATGCCGGGCTGGCTGACGCTCAGCGGGCCGATCGCCATACCTGCCGGGCTGGCCGCTCAGCGGGCCCGGGTCGCCGGCCGGTTCCTCCATCAGGCCGAGCTGTGTAATCCGGCGGACCGCCGCCGCCCTGGTCCGGCAGTCAAGCTTGAGCATGCTGCTGCGGACGTGCATCTCCACAGTGCGCGGGCTGAGAAACAGCTGGCCGCCGATCTCACGGCTGGTATTGCCCGCGGCCACCAGCCGCATGACCTCGGTCTCCCGCGCGGACAGCCCCGCTGGCGAACTGCCTGCTGGCGAACTGCCTGCTGGCGAACTGCCTGCAGCCGAGCGGGCCGCCGCCGTCACCAGGCCGGCCTGGTCGCGGCCGGCCGCGCCCCGGCGCTCTGGCGGCCTGACGCCCAGGCCGGCCAGCGTCGTCCGCAGCCGGGCGCGGAGCGGGCTGGCGTCCAGCCGATCCGCCGCCTGGTACGCGGCGGAGAGCAGCCGCACGCCACGCTGCGGATCCCCAGCCTGGATCAGGATCGCAGCCGCCCTTCGCTGCGCGGTCGCGGTGGCAAGCGGCAGCCCGAGCGGCCCGAACAGCTCGATGGACCGCAGGCATTCCGCTGCCGCCGGGCCCGGGCCGGCGTCGAGCCGGGCGGTCTCGCCCAGAGCATGCGCCAGGGCGGCGAGTGCCTCCGGCTGTGCGGTCAGCTCGGCGATCCGGGACAGGGCGGCCGCGCACGCCCGCACTTGGGCCGCCGCATCGTGCTCGGCGAAGAACGCCGACATCCACTGCAGGATCGGGATCGTGTAATGCCGCTCCTCCGTCCGCTGCCAGCGGCCCAGAATCAGCTGTGCGCGATCGGCCGCGGCGGAATACGACCCGGCCGCGTCATCCAGGACGCACAGGCCCCAGCCGGACAGCAGTTCCATGGCGGCGAGCTCGATCCTGGTGGCGATCGACCTGCTCTCCAGCAGGAGCGGGCGCGCCCGGACGGCATCCCCTCGCCAAGCCAAGATCAGGCCGAGCATTCCGGAGCTGACCGCACGCGCATGCGCCGGGCTAGCTGCCGCGTCGAGCACATCCGCGCAGATGCCAGCCGCCCTGTTCCACTGGCCGTGGGAGAACATCACGACGGTGACGCAAGCCCGGCACACCTGCCCGGTGGCCATGTCACCGTGCGCATCGCAGAACTGGTACGCGGAAGCATAGGCGGCTGTCGCGGCCTGGTAGTCACCCGCATGCTCGAGCGCATCGGCCAGCCGCTGCTGCAACTCGGCAGCCGCGTCGGTCAGCGAATCACCCGGAACCCGGGCAAGTGCCCGGTCAAGCGCCTCGCGGATTGCGCCGATCCCCTCCGCGGACCGCCCGAGCCGGGCCAGCACGTTGCCGCGATGGCCGTCGATGCGCAGCATCAGGTCTGTCCTGCCCGCCGCCTCTGCGTCCGCGCGGGCGGTGACCAGCAGGTCGAGCGCGGCTGAGAAAGCGGCCGCCGAGCGCAGATGGGCGGCGGCCGCCAGCCGTTCCGCGGCAGCCTCGGCTCGGTTGCCGGCTGCGGCGAATGCGCTGGCAGCCACTTCCCGTGCGGCCAGCGCCACGTCCCACTGCCCGAGCATCTCGTGCGCGAGAGCCAGCCTGCGGTTCGCGGCGGCGAGACCGGCCTGGTCACCGGCCCGCTGGCAGGAGTCCGCGAGTTCCCTGCGCAACGCGATGGCTTCGGCGTGCTCAGCGCACATCTCCGCGCAGTGCGCCAGCTCGGCGACGGCACGCAGGCGCTGCGCTTCCGACCCACCGGACGGCCAGATGTCGAGCGCGCCGCGCAGCGCCCGGGCCGCGTCCCGGTAGGCGTGTACGACCTGATGCGCCGCTGCCTCGGTGAGCAAGGCTTCGCGTGCCTCGTCGAGATCCCGGGCGGCCAGCAGGTGGGCGGCTACCAGACCATGGCTTCCCCTGGACGCGGCCAGCCGGCCAGCCAGCTGACGGTGCAGATCCCGGCGGCGCGACCACGGGATATCGGCGTAGATGGCATCCCTGGTCAGCGCGTGCCGGAAGGCAGCCCAGGGGCCGACCGCCTCGGTAACCAGGCCAGTTCCGGCCAGCAGGTCCGACCATGCGGGCAGGCCGGCCAGCTCAGCCGCAACGTCTACGTCGAACTCCGTGCCGGCCACCGCCGCGGCCTCCAGCAGGGACCGTTCCTCCGGCGGCAGCCTTCCGGTGCGAAGCAGCACGGCCTCCCGCACGCCGTCAGGAACGGCCGCGTCCTCGGTGCCCGCGGAGCCCGCCAGCCTGACCATCTGCCCGGCGCCTCCCGCACCCTCCGCGGTGCCCGCGGCAGCTCCCGGCGTCACCGTCTGGTCCCGGCCGGCCGCAGTATGCGCTGGCTGGTCACAGCCGGCCGCAGTATCCGCTAGCTGGTCACGGCTGGCCGTACGATGCGCTGGCGCCGCGCTGGCGTGATAAGTCAGCCGCCCAGTGTCGCGCAGCGCGAACGCCAGCTCCTGCACGGCGAACGGGATGCCGTCGGCCCGGTCAGCGACGGCGGCGGCCAGGCCACACTCGGGCTCTGCCCCGAGCAGCGCGGCCAGCATCGCCCGGACGGCAGCGGCGTCGAGTGGCTCCAGGCTGATCTCGGCCAGCTGCTGCCGCCTCCGCAGCTCGGCCCGGACCGGCCGGAGCCGGTGGTAGCGGGGCAGCTCGTCGTTCCGATAGCAAGCAATAAGCAGCACCGGTTTCCCGCGGGCGGCGTCGGCCAGCGCGGGCAGCAGGTCGAGTGTGGCCTGATCCGCCCACTGCAGGTCATCGATGAAGACCACGGCCAGCACGCCAGTCTCAGCCGGCCCGGCGCTGGCCAGCCCGTTGCTGGCCAGCCCGGTGCTAGCCGGCCCGGCGTCAGCCAACACAGTGCTCGCCGAAACGGTGTCAGTCAGCACGGCGCACACGGCGCTGGCCACTGCCGGAAGGCTGACATCGGGCGGCGACGGCCCCAGCTCAGGCAAGATCACCGAGAGTATGCCATCGGGCGGGCAGGGCGCCCGGGTCAGTGCCGCGCGGATTACCTCGGCGACCGGCTGGTATGCCGCCGAGTACCATTCCACCGCCCGGCCCCTGAGCACCAGGCCACCCGCCTCGCCCGCTTCAGCTCCAGCCGCCCAAGCCCCCGCCGACCCGGACCCAGCGGCCCCGGACCCAGCCAGCCCGGCTCCGGCCGTCTCGGCCGTTCCAGATCCAGCCGACCCAGATCCAGCCAGCCCAGCCTCGGCCGTCCCAGAACCAGCCGACCCAGATCCAGCCAGCCCAGCCTCGGCCGTCCCAGAACCAGCTGCGCCGGCTCCAGCCGCCCCAACTCTGGCCAGCACATGCTCCACCAGCGCGGTCTTGCCGACGCCTGCCTCGCCGGCCACGAAGACGACCGGTGCCTGGCCGGTCCGTGCGGTCCGCAGAAAGCCGCGCAGCTCCGCTACCTCTGCCTCGCGACCGACCAGCAATCCGCCCATGTCACCAGCGTGCACCATGTGACCCCGTCCGCCCAGGATCTTCATGGGGACGTGCAGCGGAAACCGCGGTTGCCTCATCGCCCGGGCTCCACCGTGCTGGCCGGGGCAAGGGGTCACTGCACCACCCGGCGAGCGGGCGGCGTTGCCCGGGCGTCGCCTGCCTGCTTCCGGCGCTCCGATTTGCTGTGAAGCTGCCAGCGCGATCCTTCGCGGCCCCCCTACGACGAAGGTCCCGTCTTGACGACGGAGACCGGATGCGCAGGCGACGCCCGTGGCTCCGCCAGGCAGCAGACCAGCCGGGCGTGCAGGCGGCCTGAGGACCGTGTGTGGATCCTGTGGAAAGTTCCCGGCACGCCATCCGGTCCGTGGCTTCCTCCGCGTGCGGGTTAGCGTGCTGACATGGCGGCACGATGCTGATCTCCTCCTTCTCCCAGCTGGACGTCTCGTCGCCCGTGTCCTACCTGGTCGCCCTGATCTTCCCGGCGCTTGACGCGCTGCTGCCGGTAGTGCCGAGCGAGACGGCCATCGTGACGCTTGGCGTCGCCTCGGCCAGCGACGCCGATCCGCGGATTGCCGTGCTGATCGCCCTTGCCGCCTGCGGCGCGTTCATCGGCGACAACGTCAACTACCTGCTGGGCCGGTGGTTCGGGCCGGCCGTCACCCGCAGGTTCCTTTCCGGCGAGCGCGGCAAAAGGCAGCGCGCCTGGGCGGAGCGGTCGCTGGAGCACTACGGCGCGCGCCTCATCATCGCCTGCCGCTTCATCCCGGGCGGCCGTACCGTCGTGACCCTGACCTGCGGGCTCGTCGGCTACCGGCGGCGGTCCTTTATCCTCGCCACCGCGATCGCCGCGGTGATCTGGGCCAGCTACGCGTTCCTCATCGGCCGGCTGGGCGGCCGGGCATTCGAGAGCAAGCCCTGGGCCGGCCTGCTGCTCGCACTCGGCATCGTCCTCGTCGTCAGCGGCATCGTCGAGGTGCTGCGGCGCACCCGCCCGTGGCGGTTGCTGCGCCGGCCCGGCGGTGCCGACTGAGCACGGCACCATCTCCGGGGCTAATGCATGCGGCAAGGTCACCGTCACCTTCGTGCCCTGGCCGGGCACGCTGATCACGTTGATGTCCCGTGATGAGCCCGGACCAGCCGGAGGCGGCGCGGCGGATCCGGCCGGGCCTGCGGCGCCGCCGGTACCCAGCACGCCCTGATGATCCCCGGCTCGCGCTCAGATCCGCCCGGCAGCGCGGAGCAGCTTCCTGACCTGATCCGCTGGCAGGCCGTGGCTGGTGTGGCCGTCCCGGCCGGTCACCGTCGGCGCGGCGAGCAGGCAGTTGAGCACAGCCTCCTCGGCGGCCTCGGTCACGGCGGCGAAGAACGGGTCGAGCCCGCGGCCGGTGATCGCCGGGCCCGCGGCGGGCCGTCCGTCGCGCGGCGCGCGCAGCCCGGTGGCCAGCGCGAGAAAGATCTCGCCGCTGGCATGGTGCGCGACCGAGCCGGTCCTGGCCAGGCCCAGGCCGGCTCTCCTGGCAAGGCGCGCGCAGGCGGCGGAATCCAGCGGCCCGTCCGTGACCGCGACCGCGATGCACGAGCCGGCCGCCGGCTGCCGGCTGCCGGCCGCAGGCGGCTGGATGAGCCGCCCTACCGGCACGCCGTCGACCGTGAGCCGCTCGCGGTCGCCGAAATTGGCCAGCACGAGCACGCCGACCGTGTGCCCGGAAGGCAGCACCCTGGACGCGGTGCCGATGCCGCCCTTGAAGCCAAGGCAGCTCATGCCGGTGCCCGCGCCGACCGCGCCCTCGGCGGCAGGCTGGCCGCCGGCCCGGGTCCCGCCCGCCGATGCCCGGGCCGCGTCCAGCGCGGCCGCCACGTCGGCGGCGCTCACCTGCATCCGGCGGGCGTCGGAGAGGAAGCTGTCGTCGCACTCGGCGACGATCGGGATGATCACGTCCTCGGTGCCGATGCCAGGATCCTCTGCCATCAGCAGCTCGCAGGCCGCGTCGTAGACCCGGCCGACCTGCATGGTGGAGGTGAGGAAGACCGGCGTCTCGGCGAGCCCCCATTCGGCGGCGGCCAGGAACCCGGTGCATTCGCCGGCGCCGTTGAGTACCGCTCCGCCGGCCGGGACCGGGCTGCGGAACAGGTTCCCGCCCGGATCCAGCACCGTCACGCCGGTCCTGGCGGTGCCGCGCCCGGCCGGCGGAGCTGGCTCGTCCCGCCAGACCGTGGCGTGACCGACGCCGGTCCCTGGCACGTCGGTAATCGATGCCGTGGGGCCGGCCGGCAGCACCCCGATCCGGATGCCGAGGTCAGCTGTCCGCGTCATCCAGCGATCATGCCTCAGGTCCGCGGTCGCCGCGGGCCCGGGCCGGCGGCGCCCCGATGATGCCCCGCTGCCGATCCCCATCGTCTGGAGCAAGGCGTGCCTGCGGACGAGCCCGGCGGGGAGCCGACGCGCTCGTGGTCTCGCTCGGACTCGATGCGGCGGCGGAGGACCCGGAGAGCCCGCTGCAGGTGACCGCCGCCGGATACCGCGCCGCCGGAGAGCGCATCGGCCGCCTCGGGCCTGCTGCGCTGATCCAGGAAGGCGGCTATGACCTGGCGTCGCTCGGCGGGTTCGCGGTCGCGGCGCTGACCGGGGTGGCCGCCGGGATGGCCGGGGCCTGATTCCTGGTCAGATCGGCTCCAGCGGCCAGCCGGTCAGACCAGCCGGTCAGACCAGCCGGGCGAGCCGGCGTAGCGAGGCGGCCAGGCCCCAGCGCGCCAGCGGAGCCACTGTCCACCGCCCGAGCCTGCCGGATAGCGGCCACGGCAGCTGCAGCCGCTCGGTCCACCGGAACTCGGACCGCTGCCCGCTGGGTGCCACCTCGAAGATACCGAGGCCGCGGACGATCCGGCCGGTGTGCCGCACGACGCACCGGCGCGGCGGATCCCACTCGGTGATCACCATCGTGTCCGCGAAGCCGACAGGGCCGATCCCGGTCCTGGCCACGACCTCGGCGCCAGCCCCGGTGCCGCCGCGGACCTGCGTCCCCCACATCCACTCGCGCTGCCGGGACCAGTCCATCGCCACGTGCCACACCCGCTCAGGATCGGCAGGCACCAGCACCCGGGAAGTGATTTCCAGCGACGCGGCCATGACCCGACGCTAGCGGTAACACTGCGCAGGGCGGACGGGCCTCGCTAGGATGGGCGGCTGATACGTGGTAGCAGCGGGGCTTCCGGGTGTCCCGCAGTCAGCTGTGCGTCTCGCAGCGCTGACTGCGAGCGCGATCAAGCTACTCGGGATGGATCACGAACTGTCGCATCGGCCGGCGATATGAGGTGGTCACATGCCGATCCGGCGTCACGCGCGGCACCGCTCGCGACGGCCAGGGCGGATCCGGCCGCTCTGGGTCCTGTCGCTGCTGCCGGTCTTGCTCGTCTCCGGGTTCTACCTGACCAGGGGCAGCACCGCTGGCCCGGCGCAGACCGCCTATCCGCAGCTAGCCACCGGAGGGTGCGCATCGCAGTGGCCGACGGCCCAGCGCGCGACGCCGGGCTCGCTGCCCGGGGCCCCCGCATCGCCGTGTGCCGCGCAGCCGTTGACAAGCAGCGCCGGCCCGCCGGGCTGGCTGGGCGCCAGGCGCGCCGCCGCCATCCCGGCGGGCCGGCACCGGGCCAGGCGCTCGGGCCACCGGTCGCCGTCTCCCCCGCCACCCCCCGCGCATACCGCGCCGCCGAGCCCGTCGCCACCGGCCGCCAGCCCGCCGGGTGACCAGCAGGGCGGGGCCGCCGCGCAGGTGCTTGCGCTGATCAACCAGGCCCGGGCCCAGGCCGGGCTGCCTGCGTACACGCTCAGTACCGGCCTTGGCCGAAGCTCTGCGGCGCACAACTCGATGATGGCCAGCGGCTGCGGGCTATCCCACCAGTGCCCCGGCGAGCCCTCGCTGGGCGCCCGCGAGACCGACGCGGGGGTGCACTGGACGTCGGCCGGCGAGAACATCGGCGAAGGCGGCCCCGTCGCCGACACGGACTCGGCGGTTGCCCAGCTGGCGGTCACCATCACCCAGGACATGCTGAACGAGAGGCCGCCTGACGACGGGCACCGGCTGAATATCTTGAGTAGCGCCTTCCATCACATCGGGATCACCGTGCTGTGGAGTGACTCGGGCACCGTGTGGATGACCCAGGACTTCTCTGACTAACCGCGCATCACGGCGGCCGGCGCGCGTCGCGGCCGGCCAGCGGCGCGCCCTGGCCGGTCAGGTAAGCACCGCGGCCGGTCAGCCGCGCCGCGGCCGGTCAGGCAAGCATCGCGGCCAGCTGGCCCGCCTCGCGGAGTGCGGCGAGGTCGGGATCCCTGGCCGCGCTGGCACGCAGGCCCGGATTCAGGCTGATGGCCTCCCTGACAGTGCTGACGGCGTCATCGCGCAGGCCCGCACGGGCCTGCGCGCAGCCAAGGCCATAGCTGGCCATGCCGCGGCGACGGCCGCGGCTGGCTGGCTGGCGTAGCGCCGGTATACCGCCTCCGAGGAGTGGTCGATGTCCCCGAAAGCGGGCGGCGTCGTCCCGCTCAGCACTGCCTCCAGCCGCTGAACCTGCTGGTGCTTGAACTCGGTGTTGTGCGCGACGGCCGCGTGCGCCGCCCACCGCCACGACCCGTCACCGGCCGTGGTGCCCGGCCCGGCCTCGTCCAGCAGGATCGCTTCCTCTTCCGCCGCGAGCCCGACCAGGCCGCTGATCGCCGCGCGCAGCTTCGTGCAATCCGTCATCTCGCGCCCCCTGCCAGGAAGGCGCTAAGTGTTATGCAACACCTATGTTTCGTCAACTGCTACAACTTAGTTTCCTGCCTGGAGCGGACCGGCTACTATCGGCGGGATGGACAACACGGCACGGCGGGGCCTGCCGGCATCCGGGCGGCCGGCTCCGCCAGCATCTCCTGGCCCGGCGACTGACCAGGAGCCTGTCCAGGACGAGCGGCTGCTCGCCGCTGCGGCACGCGTTCTGCGGGACGCGGGCTGGGAGGGCCTGACCATCGAGGCGGTGGCTGAGGCAGCCGGGCTGTCCCGGGTGACGGCCTGGCGGCTCGGCGCGTCCCGCGAGGCACTGATCGCCTCGCTGCTCAGCCAGCTCGGCCAGGACTACCGCCAGGCCATGTGGCCGGCCATGGTGGGCACCGGCACGGCGCGCGAACGGCTGGACCTGGCCATCGACGCCCTGTTCGCCGTCATCGACTCCCACCTGCCGCTGCTGCTCGCCTCCGACACGGTCTTCCACCGGGCCACCGCAACGAAGATCAACTTTAACGAGCCGTTCACCAGGCTCTTCGAGGACGGCCGCGTCGACCACTCCGTCGCCGCCATCGCCGACGACCCGGCGGAAGCCTCCGACCTGCTCTTCAACACAATCTGCTGGCCGTACGTCCACCTGCGCGGACGGCACGGCTGGACCTCGGCACGGGCCCGCCAGCGGCTCCGCGGGCTGCTCGGCCCGCGCCTGGACCCAGGCTGATGTCCGGGCGGCAGGGCAACAGGCGGCGAATCACCCTGGGCGGCCGGTCGTGGTAACGACGGCCATCCCGGATCCCGCCCTGGTGGTGCTGATCGGCCCGGGCGGGTCGGGAAAGTCCACCTGGGCGGCGGAGCGGTACCTGCGGCACGAGGTGGTCTCGGCCGACCTGCTGCGGAGCATGGTCGGCAGCGGCGAGCACGACATCGAGGCATCGGCTGATGCCTTCGCGCTGCTCGACCAGATCGTCGCCGCGCGTCTCGGCCGGGGACTGACCACGGTGGTCGATACCCTCGGCCAGGACGCGGCACGGCGCCGCGGCCAGCTGGAGCTCGCCCGGCGGGCAGGCATGCCAGCCGTGGCCGTGCTGCTGAGCGCCAGCGCCGCCCAGTGCCGCGAGCGCAACCGGGCCCGCAACCAGCCCGTGCCGGCCGCCGTGCTCGACGCGCAGATCCGGCGGATGCGCGCGGTCACCAGCGAGGTGACCACCGAAGGCTGGGACGTGGTACTGCGGGCCGGCGCCGAGCCCGCCACGACGCCGACGGAGCCCGCCACCACACCGGCCGAGCCCGTCACGACACCGGCCGAGCCTGCGCACAGTCCTGGCTCCGGGCGGGCTGGTGACGACCGGCGAAGCCGGCCCGCCCGGCTGGGCTTCGTGCTGCAGATCTCACGCTTCTCGTGGGGCGACGACCCGGCCCGGTGGCTGACATCCGTGGCCGGCGCCGCTGCCGAGGCCAGATTCGATGGCATCGCGCTGATGGATCACCTGATCCAGATACCGCAGGCCGGGCGCCCCTGGGAGGCCATCCCTGAGCCGTGGGTCACGCTCGGCATGCTTGCCGGGCTGACCACGGGCTTGCGGCTGGGCACGCTGGTGACGCCGGTGACGTTCCGCGCGCCCGGGGTGCTGGCCAAGACCGTCGCCACCCTCGACGTGCTCAGCGGCGGCCGCGCGTTCTGCGGGATCGGCGCTGGCTGGTGGGACCGGGAGCATGCCGCGTTCGGGCTGCCGTTTCCCGCCGCTTCCGGCCGGCTCGACCAGCTGGAGCTCGCGATCGAGACGATGCGCGCGCTCTGGCAGCCGGGCACCAGGGCATACCGGGGACAGCGGGTATCGCTCCCGGAGACGACGTGCTACCCGCGCCCGGCCGGGCCGATTCCGATCATCGTCGGCGGTGCCGGGGAGCGGCGCACGCTGCGGATCGCCGCCAGGCTGGGCGACGGCTGCAACCTGCCGTCCGACCTGGCGACGCTCGACCGCAAGCTCGCCGTGCTGCGGTCACACTGCCGGGAGGCCGGCCGGGACCCCGGGGACGTGTCGGTCACCGTGCTCGACATCCCGGTCATCGGAGGCGACCGCGAGCAGGTCGCATCCATCATCGAGCGGCTGCGCGGCAGGACGCCTGCCGCGGCGTTTGCCCGCCGGCATCACGCCGGCCTGCCGGCCGATCACATCGGCCGGTACCGGCTGCTCGCCGAGCGCGGCGTCAGCACGGTCTTCGTCTCGCTGCCCGACCTCGCCGGGCCGGGCGACGTCCTCCGGCTCGCGCCCGTCGTCGCGGCGTTCGGCTGACTGGGTACGGCCGCGGACGACTGGAGGCCCGCGGAAGAGAACTTATGCCGCGCGCACGAATCCGGAGGAGGATCCACACGGGTCCCAGCGGGCCACGCTCATCGCGGAGTTCTTCCGGCAGCCAGATCCGCTGCCGGATGATCGCTTGCGACGTTCCGGGCCGCAGCTTGGCTGACCTCTCCGCGTGGATGGGAATCCGGTGTCGCTGTCAAGGCGGCACCATGCCATCGGATCCTGCCGGGGCGCCGGATCTGGGTGGTCCGTGATGCCCGCGGCGCCTGTGGTGCTGATGGTGCGCGTGGTGAGCGTTCCGCCTGGTGGATGAAGGATTGGTATGCGCCGGCGAATACCGCAGCCACATCCATCAAGCGGAACGCATTCCGGCCCGGCTCACGATCATGAGGCTCGCTTCCACATATCGACACCGCCGCTGTCACCCAGCAGGGTCCCATCGACGCTGCCAGGAACCCGCCGTACCGGCGAGGGCGGGGTCCGGAGAGCCCCATCGACGCTGCCGGAGCCGGCCGAGCCGACGAGGGCGGGTCGGGTTGAGCCGGCCGCCGACGGCGCGCGGGCCGTACCATCGGGGAAAGAGGTGGTCGCATGGGAATCATTTCGCGCGGTTTCGGGGGCCGGAACCGGTCGTCCCGGCCGGACTTGCCGCCCGGCCAGTATCTCGTCAGGGACTTTCCGGTGCTTTCGGCCGGGCCGACGCCGCGGATCGACCTTGGCTCATGGGAGTTCCGCGTTACGGCGGAGGACGGCAGCACTCGCGCCTGGGACTGGCCGGCCTTCCGCGCGTTGCCCAGCGAGGACATTACCGTCGACCTGCATTGCGTCACCAAGTGGTCGAAGCTCGGTACCAGGTGGGCCGGCGTCTCGATGGATGTGCTGCTGGGCAAGGTCGCCACGACGGCGGAGTTCGCGCTGGTCGGGTCCTACGGCGGGTATACCACGAACCTGCCGGTCGAGGACCTGCTGAACGGGCAGGCCTGGATTGCCTATGCCTACGACGGCGGGGACCTCGAGCCCGAGCACGGCGGGCCCGCCCGGCTGCTCGTCCCGCACCTGTACCTGTGGAAATCCGCCAAGTGGGTCAACGGCATCCAGCTGCTCGACCATGATGAGCCGGGCTTCTGGGAGACCGCTGGCTATCACAACTACGGAGACCCATGGCGCGAGCAGCGGTACTGGGGCGACTGAGCTGGCGGGTCGGGACGGTCATCGAGCTGCGTGACGAGACCCCGACCGCACGGACGATCGTCCTCGACGTGCCCGGCTGGCCGGGCCACGTCGCGGGCCAGCACGTCGACCTGCGGCTGACCGCGCCGGATGGGTACTCGACGGAGCGGTCCTATTCGATTGCATCGGCGCCCGACGGCGACCGGCTGGAGCTGACGGTCGAGCCGATACCCGACGGCGAGGTCTCTCCCTACCTGGCCGGGGTGCTCGTCAGCGGGGATCAGCTGGAGCTGCGCGGCCCGGTCGGCGGCTGGTTCGTCTGGCGGCCCGGCACGGCCGATCCTGTCTTCCTGGTGGCCGGCGGCTCGGGTCTCGTGCCGCTGATGGCGATGATCCGGGCCCGCGACCTGACCGGCGACGAGTCTCCGTTCCGGCTGGTCTATTCGGTCCGCGACCCGGCCTCGATCCTCTATGCCGACGAGCTGCGCCGACGAGCACATGATGACCACGGGCTTGATGTCACCTGTGCGTACACCCGGATGGCGCCGCCCGGGTCGCCGCGGCCGGCCGGGCGGATCGACGCCAGCCTGCTCATCGCCGCGGGCTGGCCCCCGGATCGCCGGCCGGCCGTCTTCGTGTGCGGCCCGACCGGCTTCGTGGAGGCCGCGGCGAACCTGCTCGTTGACATCGGCCACGACCCGCGGCGCGTCAAGACCGAGCGATTCGGCTCCACCGGAGGTTCACCATGAGCCAGCTACCCCTCGACGGCAATGCTCTGGCCGGCCCGCTGAGCGAGGTCTTCATGATTGACGTCACCACGGCCATCGGGGAATGTGCCCACTGCCGGCGCAGCGGGCCAATCGCGCAGACCGTGGTCTACGCCAATGCGCCCGGGATGATCGCGCGCTGCCCGAGCTGCGATGGGGTCGTGCTCCGCCTGGTCCGTAATTCCGGGCGGGCCTGGCTGGACCTGCGCGGGCTGATCTGCCTGCAACTGGCCATCCCGGACTCGTCGGCGGAATCGGCTCCGGGAGACTGATCGGTGCGAGCGCAGCCACCGGTGACGGCCGCCGGCCTGCGCCGGGGCATCCGCGGCCACGACCTCAGCGGCCGGACGGTGGTCGTGCACTCCTCGCTGGCATCGTTCGGCACCGTCGATGGCGGTGCCGGGGCGGTGGTGCAGGCGTTCCTGGCCGAGGGCTGCACGATCGTCGTGCCCGCCTTCAGCTACTGGTGCGAGGTGAACCCGCCGCCGGGGATCCACCTCGCCCGCAACGGCGACCGGGTAAGGCTGCCAGACAACCGCGTCGCGCACGGGTTCTCGCCCGGGATGGCGGCGGTCTCGCGCGAGATGGGCGCGATTCCCGCGTGGGTGGCCGCGCATCCTGACCGCAGCCGCGGCAACCATCCGCTCAACTCCTTTGCCGCCCTCGGACCCCGGGCTCGCGAGGTGACCGGCGGGCAGGACCCGCAGGATGTCTACGCGCCGCTCCGGGCGGCGCCGAAGGCTTAGGGGCCTAGCACGGGCTAGCGCGCTATACCACCGGCGCCGGCTTCAGCCCGAGCGGGCTGAACGGCGCGCCATGGCCTCGACCCCGGCGATGAACAGATCCACCCCGAACCGGGTGTGGAACTCCGGGTCGTCGCAGGACGTCATCGGCGCAGCGGCCTCGACCAGGCGCGGATAGCGGTCGGGCGGCAGCATCGCGAGCCTGACCCGGTTGCGCCGCTGCTGCTCGGCGCGCTCGTCGTCGGTCAGGCCCGGGTCGTAGCCCGGCTCGCTCATCACGAGCATCAGGCCGGTCCACAGCGTGCTGCGGGCGATCTCGCTGGCATGCACGGGATCGAAGCCGCCGCGCCGCAGCACGTCCAGAGTGACCTCGGTAGCCCGCAGCGCGGCATCGTTCTGCTTCTCGCCCGCCACCAGCAGCTGAGACGCGCACGGATGGGCGCGCAGCACCTGAATCAGCGATTCCAGCAGGCTCCGCAGCTGCTGCGGCCAGCTGGCACCGGCATCGATGTCGGTCCTTATCTCGCCCCAGATCTGCGTGGCCAGCCCGGTCAGCAGTTCCTCCTTGCTGCGGAAATGCCAGTACAGCGCCATCGGGGTGACGCCAAGTTCCTGCGCGAGCCGCCGCACGGTCAGCGCGTCAAGCCCCTCGGCGTCGGCCAGGGCAAGCGCCCGCCCGACAACCGCGCTCTTGCTGAGCCGCGCCTTGTCCGCGTCGTCATAGGTCCGGGTAGTAGCCATCACTTGACAACTATACGCCGTACAAGTCATCCTGTGCTACATACATGTACGATGTATAGGTAGCAAGTACAGGTACGCAGTACAGGAAGTGGCCGCCGGCCGGAAGCGCGGCGGCGGACAGGCGGCCGCGGCCAGCAGATCGCGGCCAGCAGATCGCAGACAGCAGGCCATTGACAGCAGGCCATTGACAGCAGGCCGCAGACAGAAGGAGCGGAATCAGATGCCCAGACGCTGGTGGACCCTGGTGGCGGTCGGGCTCGCCACCTTCATGACCTACCTCGACAACAACGTGACCAATGTCGCGATCCCCACGATCCAGCGCAGCCTGCACCTGTCGGTGGCCGGTCTGGAATGGGTGGTCAGCAGCTACATCCTGGTGTTCGCCGGGCTGCTGCTTGTCGGCGGGAGGCTGGCCGACGTCTACGGCCGCCGCCGGCTGTTCCTGGCCGGCATCTCGGTATTCACCGTGGCCTCACTGGCCGCCGGGCTGGCCGGCAGCGGGAACGTGCTGATCGGCTTCCGGGTGCTGCAGGGCCTCGGCGCCGCGCTCGTGGTGCCCACCACGCTGGCGATCATCGTCGCCACCTTCGACGACGTCAGGGAGCGCACCACGGCGGTCGGCGCATGGACGGCCATCGGCGCGTCCGCGCTGGCACTCGGCCCGCTGGTGGGCGGGTTCATCAGCCAGCACCTGCACTGGGGCTGGATCTTCTTCATCAACGTGCCCGTCGGCGTGATCGCGCTCGTGATCGCCGCCGTGTCCATGCGGGAATCGCGGGACGGGTCTGCCACCCGCCATCTCGACATACCCGGGCTCGCCGCGTCCGCGCTCGCGCTGTTCTCGCTCACCTATGTGCTGATCGAGGGCCACGACCGGGGCTGGACCTCGCCGCTGATCCTCGGCGCGTTCGCTGTCGCCGCGGCGGCCGGGGCGGCCTTCGGCGTGATCGAGTCCCGGACCAGCAACCCGATGGTCGCGATGTCGCTGTTCCGGTCGCGGGTCTTCGGCGGCGGCATCGTCACCATGATGCTGTGGGCCTTCGGCATCTTCGGCATCTACTTCTTCACCTCGCTGTACCTGCAGAACGTGCTCGGCTTCTCGCCGACCATGGCCGGGCTGGCGTTCGTGCCGATGGCGCTGTTCCTGGCGCTCTTCGCCAGCGCGGGCGGGCCCATCGCGGCCAGGTTCGGCGCGCACCGGACGGTCGCGTTCGGGCTCCTGCTCGTCGCGGCGGGCGTCTACCTGGTGTCGCTGCTCGGCCAGGGCGCGTCCTTCGCCAGCCTGATGCCCGGATTCCTGCTGATCGGGGCCGGCTCCGGGCTCAACGTGCCGCTCACCGACGCGCTGTTGCGCACGATGCCGCCGGAGCGGTCCGGGATCGCCTCCGCGGTGCTCAACGCCTCCCGCGAAGTCTCCGGGCTGCTCGGCATCACGGTGATCGGCGCGGTGCTGCGGTCCCGGCAGGGCGTCGCGCTGCAGCACGGCGCCACCCCGAACGGCGCGTTCCTTGACGGTTACCAGGCCGGCCTGCTCGTCACCGCGGTCCTTGTCGCGGCCGGCGCCGTGGTCAGCTTCGTCGCACTGCGGCGGCTGTCCGGTCAGCCCGCGCAGGCCGCCCAGCCCGCGCAGGCCGCCCAGCCCGCGCAGGCCGCCCAGCCCGTCCAGGCCGCCCAGCCCGTCCAGGCCGCCCAGCCCGTCCAGGCCGCCCAGCCCGCGCAGGCCGCCCAGCCCGCGGTGGCGCTTCCCGGCGCCGGCCTGGCCGCGGAGCTGGTCACGGCCGATCCTGTCCGCTGACCGCGAACGGCCGCGGGAAACAAACAAGTGCCCCCCCGGCTTGACGACTGTAAGCAAGTAATCGACCAGGGAAGTGAACCTGATGAGCGAAACCCTCTCCCTGCCCGTGCTGCCGCTCGACGACTCCGTCGTGCTGCCTACCATGGTGGTCCCGTTCGACACCTCGGGCACGGAGGTCCGCGCGGCGATCGAGGCCGCCCAGGCGTCGGCCGCGGCCAGCCCCGGCGGCGCCGACGAGAAGCCCCGGGTGCTGCTCGTGCCCAGGCTGGACGGCAAGTACTCGGCCGTCGGCACGGTCGGCGTGGTCGAGCAGATCGGCCGCCTGCCCAGCGGCGAGCCCGCCGCCGTCATCCGCGGCCTGGCGCGGGCGCGGGTCGGCGTCGGCACGGTCGGCCCGGGCGCCGCGCTCTGGGTGCAGTGCACCGTGGCTGACGAGCCTGAGCCGTCGGCGCGCGCGCTCGAACTGGCCCGTGAGTACCGCGGGCTGGCCGTCGCCATCTTGCAGAAGCGCGGCGCGTGGCAGGTCGTCGACTTCCTGCAGCGGCTCACCGACCCGTCCGCGCTGGCCGACAGCGCGGGCTACGCCAGCTACCTGACGCTGCAGCAGCGGACCGAGCTGCTGGAGACGACCGACCCCGAGCAGCGGCTGCAGCGGCTGACCGGGTGGGCACGCGACCAGCTGGCCGAGCTCGATGTCACCGAGACCATCGAGAACGACGTCCGCGAGGGCATGGAGAAGCAGCAGCGCGAGTTCCTGCTCCGCCAGCAGCTCGCGGCGATCCGCAAGGAACTCGCCGAGCTGGACGGCCAGCCGGCCTCCGAGGAGGACGACTACCGGGCCAGGATCGAGGCCGCGGACCTGCCGGCCAAGGTGGCCGAGGCGGCCCTGAAGGAGGCCGCCAAGCTGGAGCGCAGCTCGGACGCCTCGCCGGAGGGAAGCTGGATCCGGACCTGGCTGGACACCGTGCTCGAGATCCCGTGGAACACCCATACCGACGACGCCTACGACATCGGCGGCAGCCGCGAGATCCTGGACGCTGATCATGCCGGGCTCGACGACGTGAAGGACCGGATCATCGAGTACCTGGCGGTGCGCAAGCGGCGGGCGGACAAGGGCCTCACGCTGGTCGGCGGCCGCCGCAGCGGCGCGGTGCTCGCGCTGGCCGGGCCGCCCGGCGTCGGCAAGACCTCGCTGGGCGAGTCGGTGGCCCGCGCCATGGGCCGGAAGTTCGCCCGGGTGGCGCTCGGCGGCGTCCGGGACGAGGCCGAGATCCGCGGGCACCGGCGCACGTACGTCGGCGCACTGCCCGGCCGGATCGTGCGGGCCGTCCGCGAGGCCGGATCCATGAACCCGGTGATCCTGCTGGATGAGGTGGACAAGCTCGGCACGGACTACCGCGGCGATCCCACCGCGGCGCTGCTCGAGGTGCTCGACCCGGCGCAGAACCACACATTTCGCGATCACTACCTGGAAGTCGAGCTTGACCTGTCCGACGTGCTCTTCATCGCGACGGCCAACGTGGCCGAGGCGATCCCCGAGCCGCTGCTCGACCGGATGGAGCTGGTCGCGCTCGACGGCTACACCGAGGACGAGAAGGTGACGATCGCCCGGGATCACCTGCTGCCACGGCAGCTGGAACGGGCCGGCCTGGACGCGGGCGACGTGACCGTGACCGACGGCGCGCTGCGGCGGCTGGCGGCCGAGTACACCCGCGAGGCGGGCGTGCGGGCGCTGGAGCGGAGCATCGCCCGGGTGCTGCGGAAGATCGCCGCGCAGCTGGCTGGCGGCACGGCGACGCTGCCGGTCACGGTCGGGCCGGAAAGCCTGCACGGCTACCTGGGCCATCCGCGGCACACGCCGGAATCTGCCGAGCGCACGGCGGTGCCCGGCGTGGCGACCGGCCTGGCGGTCACCGGCGCGGGCGGCGACGTGCTGTTCATCGAGGCATCGCTGGCTGACGCGGAAACCGGCACTACCGCGGTTACGCTCACCGGCCAGCTGGGCGACGTGATGAAGGAGTCCGCCCAGATCGCGCTGTCCTACCTGCGCTCGCACGGCGCCGAGCTCGAGCTGCCGGTCGGCGACCTGAAGGACCGCGGCGTGCACGTGCACGTCCCGGCCGGCGCCGTGCCCAAGGACGGGCCGAGCGCCGGGGTCACGATGACCACGGCCCTGGCGTCGCTGCTGTCCGGCCGGCTGGTCAGGTCCGACGTGGCGATGACCGGCGAGGTCTCGCTCACCGGCCGGGTGCTGCCGATCGGCGGGGTGAAGCAGAAGCTGCTGGCCGCCCACCGGGCCGGGATCACGACCGTGCTGATCCCGAAGCGGAACGAGCCCGACCTGGACGACGTGCCGGCCGGGATCCGCGCGGAGCTGGATATCCACCCGGTCAGCGACGTCAGGGAAGTGCTCGGGCTGGCGCTGGAGCCGGCCGCCGCGAGGTCAGCCGTCGCCGCCTGAGCCCGCGGTGACCCGTGCCCCCTGGGCGTCCACGCCCAGGGGGCACACCTGCCACCCCGGGCCCTCGGCCGCCGTGACGGACGCCACCGCCTCGGCCCCGGGGGTCCGCCCGGCCACGGTGAGCGCGAGCACGGCGGGCCCGGCACCCGACACGACCGCGGGGATCCCGGCTGACCGGAGGCTGCCGATCAGGGCGGCCGTGCGCGGCATCGCGGCCGCGCGGTACCGCTGGTGCAGGAAGTCCTCGGTGGCGTCCATCAGCAGCCCGGGGTCGGCGGTGAGCGCCGCGATCAGCAGCGCAGCGCGGGCCCCGTTCCGCGCCGCGTCCGCGTGCGGGACGGCCGGCGGCAGGGCAAGCCTGGCCGCGGCGGTGGCCAGGGATTCAGCGGGAACGCAGACGACCGGCTCGATGCCCCCGAGCGGCGAGAGCCGCGCGCAGCGGGTGCCAGCAGCCGACGTCCACGCGATCGTCAGGCCGCCGGCGAGGCAAGCGGCGACGTTGTCCGGGTGGCCTTCCAGCTCCGCCGCGAGGGAGAGCAGCGCCGCATCGGGCAGCTTCGCTGCCGCCTGCCCCCCCCGGTCCGCTGCCAGCTCGCGCGCGGCCAGCAGGCCGGCCACGATCGCGCCGGCCGAGGAGCCGAGACCGTAGCCCTGCGGGATCGTGTTCCGGCACCGGACGGCGATCCCCGGCGGCTGGCCGCCCAGCACGGCGAAGGCGGCCCGCATGGCGCGGACGACGAGATGATCTTCGCCCGCCGTCGCGGTGTGCTGGCCGGCCCCGGACACCTCGATCTGCAGCCCGCTGCCGATGATCCGGGCCGTGACCACGTCGTGCCGGGCCAGCGCCAGGCCCAGCGAGTCGAATCCCGGCCCCAGGTTCGCGCTGGTCGCCGGGGCACGCACCACGACAGCTCGGTCCGGCCAGCTCACCTGAGCCCCAGTGCGGCGGCGGCGGCGGCCGCATCCGCCGGGATCGTCACCGGCTCGGGTGCCGCGGCGATCGCCGGGCCCGGTTCCTTCAGCCCGTTGCCGGAAATCGTGCAGACCACCAGGGAGCCTGCCGGCAGGCGGCCGGCCTCGCGCGCCTGCAGCAGCCCGGCTACCCCGGCGGCGGACGCCAGCTCGCCGAACACGGCCTCCTTGCTGGCCAGCAGCCGGTACGCGGCAAGGATCTGCTCGTCGGTGACCGACCCGATCAGGCCGCCTGACTCGTCCCGCGCGGCCTCGGCCAGCCGCCACGACGCCGGGTTGCCGATCCTGATCGCGGTCGCGATCGTGCTGGGCGCCGGGACTGGCCTGCCGGTCACGATCGGCGCGGCGCCGCTCGCCTGGAACCCGAGCATCCGCGGGGCCCGCGTCGCCTTACCGCCGGCCAGGTACTCGGTGTAGCCCATCCAGTACGCGCTAATGTTGCCGGCGTTGCCGACCGGCAGGCAGTGCACGTCGGGCGCGTCACCGAGCACGTCGACGATCTCGAAAGCAGCCGTCTTCTGGCCCTGCAGCCGGTCCGGGTTGACGGAGTTCACCAGGGCCACCTGGTAGCTGTCCGCGAGCTTGCGCACCAGCGTCAGGCAGTCGTCGAAGTTCCCGTCCACCTGCAGCAGCCGCGCGCCGTGCACCAGGGCCTGGGCCAGCTTGCCGACCGCGATCTTGCCCTGCGGCACGAGCACCGCGCAGGCCAGGCCCGCCCGGGCGGCGTAGGCGGCCGCACTCGCGCTGGTGTTCCCGGTGGACGCGCAGATGATCATCGCGGCGCCGCGCGCCGCCGCCGTGCTTACCGCGACGGTCATTCCCCGGTCCTTGAACGATCCCGTCGGGTTGGCCCCCTCGACCTTGAGGTAGACCCGGCAGCCGGTCATCGCGGACAGCACCGGGGCGGGCAGCAGCGGCGTGCCGCCCTCGCCGAGGGTCACCGCCGGCCCGCCGGGGGCCACCGGCAGCCGGTCGCGGTACTCGGCGATGACGCCGCGCCACCGGCCGGCCGCCGCCGTGGCCGGCGCCCGCGATGGCCCGTCCGGCGGTGACTCCGGCGCCTCCGGGCGGACGGAACTCACTCCCCCTCCTCGCCCTCGACCCGCATGACGCTGTCCACGGCCCGGACCGCCGCCATCGCCCCGAGCTCGGCGACGGTCGCCGCCAGCTCGGACTCGCGGGCCGTGTGCGTCACGATGACCAGGTTGGCGTCCTCGCCCCGGCCCTCCTGGCGCACCGCCTTGATCGACACGTTGTGCCGGGCGAATGACTCGGCCACCGGGGCGAGCACGCCTGGCCGGTCGGCGACGTCAAGCGCGACGTAGTAACGGGTGCGCGCCTCGCCCATCGGCAGCACGGGCAGCTCGGCGTAGGTCGAGGTATCGGGGCCGCGCATCCCGGCGATCCGGTTCCGCGCGACGGCCACCAGGTCGCCGAGCACGGCGCTGGCCGTCGGCCCGCCGCCTGCCCCGGCGCCGTAGAACATCAGCCGGCCGGCCGACTCCGCTTCGACGAAGACGGCGTTGTAGGCCTCGCGGACCGCTGCGAGCGGGTGCACGCGCGGGATCATCGCCGGGTGCACCCGGGCCGAGATGCCGCCGTCGCACCGTTCGCAGATCGCGAGCAGCTTGACCACGCAGCCGAGCGCCTGCGCACTCGCGATATCGGCGGCTGTCACGGCCCCGATCCCCTCCCGGTGCACATCCGCGGCGGTGACCCGGGTGTGGAAGGCCAGGCCGGCCAGGATCGCCGCCTTGGCCGCCGCGTCGAAGCCCTCGACATCGGCCGTCGGATCGGCTTCCGCGTACCCCAGCGCCTGCGCCTCGGCGAGCGCGGCGCCGAAATCGGCGCCTGAGCTGTCCATCTTGTCGAGGATGTAGTTCGTCGTCCCGTTGACGATGCCGAGCACGCGGCGCACCGCGTCGCCGGCCAGCGACTCGCGCAGCGGCCGCAGCAGCGGGATCGCCCCGGCCACCGAGCCCTCGTAGTACAGGTCGGTGCCGTGCTCGCGCGCCACCTGGTGCAGGGCGGCGCTGTCGCGGGCCAGCAGCTCCTTGTTGGCCGTGATCACCGACTTGCCGGCCTGCATCGCCGCCAGCAGCAGCGACCTGGCCGGCTCGACGCCGCCCATCAGCTCGATCACGATGTCAACGTCGGGCCGGGTCACCAGGCCCATCGCGTCGGTGGTCAGCAGCGGGCTGCCGCCAGCCGCGCCGCGCGGGCGGGCGGGATCCCTGACCGCGACGCCAGCCACTTCGAACGGCGCGCCCGCACGGGCCCTGAGGTCACCGGCCTGCTCCGCGAGCAGCCGGAAGACTTCCGAGCCCACCACCCCGCAGCCGAGCAGCGCTACCCGCAACGGCCTGCGATCATCAGTCATGGCCACGACAGGCCGCTCCCCTCGCCCGGTACTGACCACTGACCCAGCCCGGCTCTGATCTGGCCTAGCTTACTGACAGGCCGCAGAAGACTGCGTTACCCATCGGAAGGGAGTACCCGCATGACATCCGCTGACCTGCTCGCCGACGCCTTGGGCCGGATCCGTGAGGTCGTCCACGAGGCGGCCGACGGCCTGTCGCCGGACCAGCTGGCGCTGCGTCCCGGCGGGCAGGCCAACTCGATCGCCTGGCTGATCTGGCACCTGACCAGGGTTACCGACGATCATGTCGCCGACGCCGCGGGCACCGGGCAGGCCTGGGCGGACGGCTGGGCGGCGCGGTTCGGGCTGCCGCTCGACATCGCGGACACCGGGTACGGGCACGGATCCGGCGAGGTCGCCGCCGTCCGGGTGGCGTCCGCCGAGCTGCTGACGGGCTACCACGACGCCGTCATCGAGCAGACGACCAGGTACGTCAGGGGCCTGGCCGACGCCGACCTGGACCGGATCGTGGACCGCCGCTGGGATCCCCCGGTGACGCTCGGGGTGCGGCTGGTCAGCGTGATCTCCGACGATCTCCAGCATGCCGGGCAGGCCGCCTACGTGCGCGGCCTGGGAGATCTGGGCTGAGCTTCGGTCAGGGATCGATGCCCGGCACCGGCAGGCCGTTCTCCAGGTAACGCGGCGCTCCGGTGCGCCGTGCGGCGGCCACCCGGCGCCGGATCGGCTTCCTGAGCAACTTCAGCGCGGTCGGCAGCCGGGCCAGCCGGTGCTCGGAGATCTCCTCGGGTTGCAGCACGACGGCACCGAGGCTGGCGTCATCGAGGCGGCCGCAGTCAAAGAGGAACCTGATGCCGCCGGGGTTGCCCGGCTTGCCGGGACGGTCAGGGCGCGGGGTGCGGAAATCGACGCAGGCCAGCCGCCCGGTCCGCACGTCGAGCCCGCATTCCTCGCGGACCTCGCGCCGGCAGGCGTCCCACGGCGTCTCCCCGTCGGCCTCCATCACGCCGCCGGGGATGGTCCAGCCCGACTTGTAGATGGGCTTGAGTATGAGCAGCCGCCCCGACCGGTCGAAGATCATCGCCCCGGAGGAGACCGGAATGGCAGGCACGGCCAGGCCGGCCAGGCCGGGCAGGTCAGCCAGGCCGGGCAGGTCAGCCAGGGTCCCCGGGGCGGCCGGGATGAACGGCCCGTCGCTGGCCTGCGGGAGGTTGGCGTCAGGCGCCGGGATCCGCCGCGGGGCGGGATCGGCGGGCATTCCGGCCGCTCACCCGGCCGGCTGATAGCGCAGGCCGTCCATGATGAGCCCGATCATCCGGTCCGCCTGGCCGGCATCGCCGCCCCCGCGCTGCACGGTCATGCTGACCGCGTGCACCAGCCTGATCAGGTCGAGCGCATTCGCGTCGGGCCGCACCTCGCCGGCCTCCTGCGCGCGGCTGAGCAAGGCCGTCGCTGACTGCCGCATCATGGCACTGCAGGACGACACGAGCTCGGAATCCTTGTCGAGGGTGGCGAGTATGCCCGACGTCAGGCTGCGCTTGGTGCTGCCGAACTCGACCAGCGCCCGCAGCCATGCCACCAGCGCCTCGCCGGGCGGCGCGTCGGCGAGCAGTTCCTCCGCCCGGGCGCTCATCATCTCCACCTGATCCCGGTAGACCGCCTCCAGCAGGGCCTGCCGGGTCGGGAAATGCCGGTAGAGCGTGCCGATGCCGACGCCGGCCCGCCGGGCGATCTCCTCAAGCGACGCGTCGTCGGCACCTTGCTCGATGAAGGCGGCATTGGCCGCGCTCAGCAGAGCCTGGTAGTTCCGCCGGGCATCGGCCCGCATCGGCCGGCGCGCAGCGCCATCCGGTGGCGTACCGCCATCCGGTGGCCGCTCATCGAGCGCGCTCATCGTGTCCGTCCATATCCAGGTTGCGAAGCGGAGGGCTCCTCCGTATAGTTACCGGAGGCTACCTCCGATTTACATAGTAGCGCATGCGGCGCGCGGGCCTGGCCCGCCGGCCGCTGCTCTCATCATCGTTCTCCAGGAAGGCATTCATGTCGACGTCGTCGATGCCACAGACCATAATGCGAGGTCCGGCCAGCGACTCGGGCCGCAGGGACCGCCGTGGCGTGGCCCTCGCCATCGTGCTCTGCGCCCAGCTCATGATCATCCTCGACCTGACGGTGGTGAACATCGCCCTGCCGAGCATCGCCCACGGCCTGCACTTCTCCGCGCCCAGCCTGTCCTGGGTCCTCATTGCCTACACGCTCACCTTCGGCGGCCTGCTGCTGCTCGGCGGCCGGGCCGGGGACATACTCGGCAGGCGCCGGGTGTTCATGGCCGGCATCGCGCTTTTCACCGCCGCCTCGCTGGCCGGCGGCCTGGCCAACTCGGCCGGGTGGCTCCTCGCCGCGCGCGCCGTCCAGGGCGCAGGCGGCGCCATCGCGTCGCCTGCGGTCCTTGCCCTCATCACGGCGAGCTTCGCCGAGGGCCGCGAGCGGACCCGGGCGCTCGGCCTGTACACGGCCGTGGCGATGGGCGGCGCGTCGCTTGGCCTGGTGCTTGGCGGCATCATCACCGAGTGGGCGTCCTGGCGCTGGGTGCTCTTCGTCAACGTGCCGATCGGCGCCGTAGTGCTGCTGACCGCTCCGAGGTTCCTCAGTGAGTCCCCGCGCCAGCCCGGCCATTTCGACATCGCCGGGGCGCTCACCTCGATAGCCGGCATGGCAGCGCTGGTCTACGCCTTCATCCGGGCCGCGTCCAGCGGGTGGCGGGACCCGCTGACGCTGAGCGCCTTCGGTGCCGCCGCCGTCCTGCTCGGGCTGTTCCTGCTGACCGAGACAAGGGCCAGGCAGCCGATCACGCCGCTTCGGCTGTTCGCCGACCGTGGCCGCTCCGGCTCTTACCTGGCCCGGCTGCTGCTGGTGGCCGGCATGTTCGGGATGTTCTTCTTCCTTACTCAGTTCGTCCAGGACATCCTCGGGTTCAGCCCGCTGCAGGCAGGCCTGGCCTTCGTGCCGATGACGGCGATGCTGTTCGCCGTCTCGCGCGCCGCGCCGCAGCTGCTCGCCCGCTTCCCGGCAAGCGCTCTCATGATGGCCGGCCTGCTGCCGGTCGTGGCCGGGATGGCCTGGCTCGCCCAGATCTCCCCGGCGACCGGCTACCTGCCCGGCGTCCTGCTGCCGATGCTGCTGCTCGGCGCCGGCATGGGCGTGGTGTTCGTGCCGCTGACCATGGCTTCGCTGGCCGGGGTGCGGCCGGAGGACTCCGGCGCCGCGTCCAGCATGGTGAACGTCACGCAGCAGGTCGGCGGCTCACTCGGCCTGGCCATCCTGGTCACCGTGTACTCCTCGGCGACACGGAGCGCAAGCGCCTCGGCCAGCGGGCTGGCGCAGGCCCAGGCGGCCGTGACGCACGGCATGGCTACCGCGTTCGGCGCAGCGACCGTCTTTGACGTCTGCGCGCTGCTCGTGATCATCGTGGCGATCGGCATCCGGCGGCGCGCGGGCGCCCTGGAGCCTGCCCGCTCACGCATCCGTGGCCGGCCTGGTCAGGGACCCGCTGGCGCAGGCCGCTGACCAGCCTGCGCGGGCCGCTTACCAGCCTGCTGCCCTGCCTGGCTAGCGGCCAGCGCAGCCGAGTCGTCCTCGAACAGGTTCGTTGTAGGTGCTGAACAGCACTGAATCCGCCGAGCTCCGCGGCAGGCCCACGGCGATTCCCACCTCCGTCGCATAGCCGGTCACGGCGGGCACGCAATGCCGCGCCGGCCGCCCCGGGTGACATCCGTGACCGGACCACCGTACGGTGCCGGGCCGCGATCTGGCGGAACGTCCGATGTCGCGCGGATCGCCTGATACCGCCCACGGCGCCGCGCCAGGATGTTCGCGATGCAGAGAATCCGCGGGCAACTTCGGGCCAGCCACCGGAGCCGGGCGCCACGGCCGGCCGCAGCGGGCGCGGCGGCCATCGCGGGCGCGCTGCCGCTGGTATTACTCGCGGCTTGCGGCGCCCCTATCTGCCCGATGTTCCCCGCGGACAACGTCTGGAACACCGATATCTCGAAGCTGCCGGTCATTCCCCGCAGCGCGGCCTGGCTGAAGAGCATGAACTCGGCCCGCACCTTCCTGCACCCGGACTTCGGGCCCAACCAGGGCGCCCGGCTGCCCGATCGGCTGAAGCCGCGTCGCGGGCACCTACATCCACGGCTCTTACATCGAATATCGAATCTGCGCCGAGCCTCGTAATCGATATTCGATCAATTTTACCGCCGGATCATTGACGTCCGAACCTCGCTGTCTTACGCTCCATCGCATCCGCCCGCCACCGCAGGAGGCACGATGGCCGAGGCCGTGACAGCGGGTACGTCGACCGCTCCCGGCGTTTTCTCCCGGAAAGCATCCGGCCTGGTCCGGGTCGGCAGCACGCTGGACGTGTTCATCTTCAACGTGGGCCTGGTATCGGTCGGCATCGCGATCGCCTACAACCAGTACTACGGCCCCAGCCTGTATCCCGGCGCCCAGCCGTGGATTTCCACGCTGCTCGCGGCGGCCGGCATGATCTTCGTCGCGGCCGCGTTCTACTGCTGGTCGGTCGTCTTTCCCCGGTCCGGCGGCGTGTACGTGTTCCTGTCCCGGACCATCAACCCGGGCGTCGCGTTCGTCATGTCCGTCGTCGAGACGGTCATCCTGCTGTATTACGCGGCCCTGGCCGCGGGCCTGATCGTGCAGGTCGGCCTGTCCAGCTTCTTCGGCGCCGTCGGCATGGTCGCCAGGAACTCCACCCTGACCAGCTGGGGCACGACCATGGCCGAGCCAGCCGGCGTGTTCTGGATCGGCTCGGCGATCATCGTGATCGCCGGCGCGCTGCTGATCTCCGGCACCCGGCGCTACTTCACCGTGCAGCGGGTGCTGTTCGTGATCGCGGTCGCCGGGCTGGCGGTCATCGCGGTCGTCATGCTGTTCGGCAGCAAGAGCGGCTTCAACTCGAACCTGACTCACCTGACCGGCCTGCACTCCGACAAGGTGATCGCGGCTGCGCACAAGGGCGGGTACATCTCCGCGCCCACCAGCTTCAGCGAGAGCGCGAAGTTCCTGATCTGGCCGCTGCTGCCGCTGCTCGGCGCCGTTCAGTCGGTCGGCATCGGCGGCGAGGTGAAGAAGGTACGGCGCTCCCAGCTGCTCGGCATGATCGGCGCGGTGGTGGCCACCGGCCTGGTCATCGCGCTGTTCGCGGTGCTGTCGAACAAGGACTTCGGCTACGACTTCCAGGGCGCGGTCGCGTTCAACTCGCTGACCGGGAGCAGCGCCACGACGTCCACCGCGCCCTGGTTCGCCGTGCTGGCCGGCATCCTCGGCCACAACGTGCTGCTGTCCGGCGTGATCCTGGCCACGTTCGCCGCCTGGATCTGGTTCTGGATCCCGGCCGAGATGGCCTACACCACGCGCAGCATGATCGCCTGGTCGTTCGACCGGGTCGCGCCGGACAAGCTCGGCTTCGTCAGCGAGACGACGCACACGCCCGTCGTCGCGATCGGCATCTCCACCGGCGGCGCTGTCGTCTTCATGTGGCTGATCGCATTCAAGGCGGTGGCCTTCCTGACCTTCATTGAGGTGCTGCTGGTCGTCTGGGGCGCCGTGATGATCTCGGCGGTGCTGTTCCCGTTGCTGCGCAAGCGGCTGTACGCGTCGTCGCCGGCCAGGAACTTCCGCATCCTCGGCATCCCGGTGATGCCGGCCTCCGGGGCGATCTCCGCGGTCTTCTTCGGCTGGGTCTTCTGGCTGCTCTGGGAGGACCCGAACGCGGCGGGCCCGCTGATCAAGCCGTCCAAGATGCCGGTGGAGGCGTGGATCACGCTGGGCGCGATCGTGGCGGGCGCTGCCTGGTATCTCGGCGCGAAGACGTACCGCAAGCGGCGCGGCATCGACATCAGCCTGGCCTTCCAGCAGATCCCGATCGAATGACCGGGAGTCCAGGGACGGCTCAACCCTGGGAATGGCTGCAGTCCGAGGCGGTCTCGATCGTCTCGGACGCCGCGGCGGCTGGCGTCACGCTCCGGGTGGTGGGCTCGGCGGGCATCCGCCTGCACTGCCCGGGCCCCGGCCCGGTGATGGACCGGCTGGGCCGGCCGGCCAAGGACATCGACTTCGTGGTCCCGCAGCAGCACCGCAAGGCCATGCGGCGCTTCCTTGAGGCCCGCGGCTACGTGATCGACCGGGACCTGCTCGTCGCCATGGAGGGCAGGCGGTACAGCTTCACCCACCCTGGTCACGGGACCGATGTCGACGTGTTCGTCGAGCGGCTGGAGTTCTGCCACACGATCGAGGTCAGCGACCGGCTGGACGCGCATCCGGTCACCATCGGCATCGAGGAGCTGCTGCTGCAGAAGGTGCAGATCATCGAGATGACGACGACGGACGTGATCGACAGCGGCGTGCTGCTGGCTACTCACGGCGTCAGCGGCGCCGGGAGCGCCGGGGGGGCGGGCGCCGAGCCGCCCGGCGACTGCCCGGAGGCGATCGACGGCGGCCGGATCGCCCGGCTGCTCGCCAGGGACTGGGGCTTCCACCACACCGCCACCCGCAACCTGTGGCGCGTCCGCGACGGTGCCGGGGACGCCGCCACCGACTTCGGGCCCGCGGCGAACACCCGGGTCAGGGAGCGGGCGGCAAAGCTGCTCGACGTGATCGACGCCGAGCCGAAGAACGCGCGCTGGCGGCTGCGGGACCGGGTCGGCGAGCGCAAGCAATGGTGGCAGGACGTCGACGACAAGGAGGCCACGTACTGATGGGCCTGCTGCGGAAGAAGCCGCCACCGCCGCGCGGCGAGGGCGAACGGACCATTTTCTTCGCCTCCGACCTGCACGGCTCGCAGGTGTGCTTCCGGAAGTTCGTGGCCGCGGCGAAGTTCTACGGCGCGGACACCCTGCTGCTCGGCGGCGACATCAGCGCCAAGATCGTCGTGCCGATCGTCAGCACCGGCCCGGGCCGGTACGCCGCGCAGTTCCACGGCCGCGAGGAGCGGATCGACGACACCACGATCGACGATTTCGAGCAGCGCGCCGCGAACAGCGGCCTGTACACCGAGCGGATGGAACCGGACGAGTACCAGCACTACGTCGACCATCCCGATGAGGTCGAGCAGCTGTTCGTCCGGGTGATGCGCAGGACCGTGCAGCGGTGGGTCGAGTACGCGAAGACCAGGCTGGACGGCAGCGGCGTGGTCATCTACAACGCGCCGGGCAACGACGACCCGAAGGAAGTCGACGAGGTCCTGCTCACCCACGGCGAGGACCGGGTCAGGTTCGTCGAGGGCGAGATCGTCGAGCTCGCGCCCGGCATGGAGATGCTGAGCACCGGCTACACGAACGTGACGCCCTGGGACACGCACCGGGAGTACAGCGAGGACGAAATCCGCGCGCACCTGCGGGAGATGACCGGCCGGCTCACCCACCCGGAGCGGGCCATCTTCAACATCCACGTGCCGCCGCATGCCTCGCGGCTGGACACGGCGCCGCTGCTCGGCCAGGACCTCAAGGTCAAGACGTCGGCGGGCGCGCAGGTCACCGCGCCGGTCGGCTCGGTGGCCGTGCGCGAGGCGATCGAGGAGATCCAGCCGCTGCTCGGCCTGCACGGGCACATCCACGAATCCGGCGGCTCGGTGAAGATCGGCCGGACCACGGCCATCAACGTCGGCTCGGAGTACGGCGAGGGCGTGCTGCGCGGGGTGCTCCTCACGATCGGCGACGGCAAGCTGCTGCGCTACCAGGCAGTGACCGGGTGAGACGCGGCGACCACAGGAGATCCGACCAATACCGATGGGGGATGAGGCGTGACCGATCTCGACCAGCTCCAGCAGGACCTGGCCGCCCAGGGCGTGAAGTACGTCTTCGGCGCTTACACCGACGTGCACGGCGTGCCCAAATCCAAGTGCGTGCCGATCACGCACCTGAAGGACGCCGCGGCCGGGTCCGAGCTCTACACGGTGGGCGCCCTGGACGGGATGGGCGAGCTCGGCCCGAACGAGGACGAGTGCGCCGGCATCCCGGACTGGGACCACGTCACCGTGCTGCCGTGGGACCGCAGGTACGCGGTCGCGCCGGCCAACCTGTACTTCCACGGCGAGCCGTACAGTCACGACTTCCGCCGCGTCCTGCAGAACCAGATCGCCGACGCCGCGTCCCTCGGGTTCCGCATGAACATGGGGGTCGAGCCGGAACTCTACGTGCTGCGCGAGACGGACGCCGGCGTCCGTCCGTGGATCCCCGAGGACCTGCACAACGCGCCCACCCGCGGTTACGACCTGGAGACCACGATCCTGGCCGATCCCTTCCTTGAGCCCATGGTCGAGTACATCAACGAGCTCGGCTGGGACGTCTACTCGTTCGACCATGAGGGCGGCGACGGCCAGTACGAGTTCGACTTCGGCTATACCGACGCGCTGGCGATGGCCGACCGGATGCTGATCTTCCGGCTGATGGCCAAGCACGTCGCGCGCACGCTCGGCTGCTTCGCCTCGTTCATGCCCAAGCCGTTCCAGGAGGGCTTCGGCTCCGGCGCCCACCTGAACGTCAGCCTGGCCGACGTCGACACCGGCCAGAATGCATTCGACGGGAACTCTGCTGAATCCCGGGAAAAGGTCTACAGCCCCGTCGCGTATCACTTCACCGCCGGCGTGCTCGCGCACGGGGCGGCGCTGATGGCGGTGCTGTCCCCGACGGTGAACTCCTACAAGCGGCTGATGCCGCGCGGGCTGATGCAGGAGATCTCCTGGGCACCGGTCTACCAGGCCTGGGGCTACAACAACCGGACGCTGATGTGCCGGCTCCCGATGAACCGCCGCTGCCTGGAGGTCCGCACCGCGGACAGCGCGGTCAACTTCTACCTGGGCACCGCGCTGGTGCTGGCGGCCGGCCTGGACGGCATCCGCCGCGAGCTGAAGCCCGGCGACCCGGTGAACACCGACACCTACACGATGAGCGACCAGGACCTGGCCGACCTGGGCGTGCGCAGGCTGCCGTGGACGCTGGGCGAGGCTGTCGCCGCGTTCGAGCGCAGCGAGTTCGCGTGCCAGGTGCTCGGCGCCGAGCTGCACGGGTCCTACGCGAAGCTCAGGCGCGCGGAGTGGGAGGAGTACAACACCGTGGTCGGCGAGTGGGAGAAGGCCAGGTACCTCAGGCTCTGGTGACGCCCTCGGCGGCGGCCGCGGACGGCAGCCGGCGGGCGGCGCGCATTCATTCGGACGGCTCGTAAGAAATCCATGGACAGGGAAGGGTGCGGACGTGAGTGACCTGAGCGAGGCGCCGCCCCGCGCGGCGGCGGACATGGCCAGCGCGAACGCCGAGGCGGTCCGGCGGATGACCGGCGCCGAGCCGGTGCTGACCGGCGTCGAGCCCGCCGGGAGCGCGATCCCCGGCATGACGCCGAACATGATCCTCACCTCCGGCCCGCCGCTGCCGTGGGATGAGTACTACGGCGGGCAGCGCCGGGCCGTCATCTACGGCGCGGTCTACGAGGGCCTGGCCGGCAACGAGGCCGATGCCGACGCGAAGCTGCGCGACGGGCGGATCGTGCTGGGGGCCACTCATGATCACGGCTGCGTGGGCTCTGTCGCCGGGATCTACACGGCCTCGATGCCGGTTTTCGTCGTGCAGAATATGGAACGAGGTAACCGGGCCTACTGCAATTTCTATGAAGGCGAGTCACGGCACCGGCTGAACTACGGTTCCTACAACGACGAGGTCCGCCGCGGGCTCGATTTCCTGCGCGACGAGCTGGCGCCGGTGCTGACGGAGGTGATCGCGGCGGCGGGCGGCGTCCCGCTGAAGCCGCTGATCGGCCGGGCGCTGCGGATGGGCGACGAGCTGCACAGCCGGAACACCGCCGCCACCACCCTGCTGACCAGGGCGCTGACCCCGCAGTTCGTGGAGTACGCCGTGCGCGTCTCGAAGCAGCGGGCGCTGACCGCGCTTGGCTTCTTCTTCGCCAGCGATTACTCGTTCCTGCGGCTGTCGATGGCCGCGGCGAAGGCGATGGCGGACGCCGCCAGGGATGTCCCGGCGGCCAGCATCGTCACCGCGATGACGATCAGCTGCCGGAACTTCGCGATCAGGGTCAGCGGGCTCGGCGACGAGTGGTTCCTCGGCCCGCTGCCCGAGGTGTCCGCCGTGCTTTTCGACGGGTTCACCGAGGACGACGTGCAGTGGATCGGCGGCGAGAGCCATATCACCGAGACCGTCGGCCTCGGCGGATTCGCCCAGGCGGCCGCGTTCGGCCTGCAGGCCTACCAGGGCGGGTCGGCGGCGGAGATGGTCCGGATGAACTCGGCCATGTACAACATCACGGTCGCCGAGCACCCAGACTTCAAGATCCCGTACTTCGGCTTCCGCGGCACCCCGGTCGGCATCGACGTCTTCCGGGTGGCCGCCACCGGGACCACGCCGGTGATCGACGGCGGGCTGGCCGGCCAGAACGGCGGGCAGATCGGCGCCGGGATCCTGCGCGCGCCGCTGGAGTGCTTCACCGCGGCCGCTGCGGCGTACCGCGAGAAGTACCCGGGCTGATCCGCGGTGCGATGAGAACGGTCAGCCGCCGCCAGACCACGATGTACTTCGATCCGGCGGCCGAGCCTGCCGCGGTGATCGCCCCGGGCGAGCGGGTCGTCGTGCAGACCGCCGACTCGCTCTGCGGCCTGGTGAAGCAGTCGGCGCCGGCCGGCTTCGGCATCGACGACGTGGTACGGCGGCTCGGCGGTGCCTGCCCGGTGACCGGCCCGCTCTACGTCACCGGCGCGGAACCCGGCGGCGTGCTGTCCGTGCACATCGAGCGGGTCAGCCCGGTGCCGCGGGCGGGCCAGGGCTGGACCGGGGTCTTCCAGGGCTTCGGCGCGCTGACGCAGGAGCGGTACTCGATCCAGCAGCCGGTCGAGCCGGTGACCGCGCTGGTGGACTATGACAGCGAAGCGGCCCTGCTTGACCTTGGCAGCCGGGTCGCGCGGATACCGCTGCATCCCTTCGTCGGGACGATCGGGGTCGCGCCGCCGCTGGAGCGGCGGATGTCGTTCTCGCAGTCACCGGAGTACCTGGGCGACGTGGACCTGCCGGGCGTCACCGCGGGCGCGACGCTGGTGCTGCCCGTGCACGTGCCCGGCGCGCTGCTGGCCCTCGGCGACGCGCATGCGGCCCAGGGGGACGGGGAGATCACCGGCGCGGCCATCGAGATCGAGGCCGATGTCGAGCTGTCCTGCGAGCCGGCCGGCGCGGAGCAGGCCGGCTTCGCCGGGCTGCCGCAGCTGAACACGACGGCGGCGATCGGCTCGATCGCCGCGATGCAGGGAAATGACCTCACCGACTGCGCCAGGGCTGCCTACCGCGACCTGCTGGAGCGCCTAACCAGGTTTTACGGCCTTCCGCTGCGCGCCGCGTACATGCTGCTCGGCCAGGCGGGGAAGCTGCGGGTCGGCAACATGATCGACCCCTACTACTCCGTGCTGGCGTCCATCGACCGCAGTTTCCTGGCCTGACCGCGCCGCACTCCGGTCACCAGGTATCCACGCGGCGGACGCGGGGGCCGCGTCACGTCCTGGCCATTGCCGCCACGAGCCGGGGCATTGGTCAGGCGATCTCCCATTCGTAGGAAAACTTGACCACTTTCAGGATGATCGACGTCTCCAGGCTGGTGATTCCCGGCAGGCAGCCAAGCTTGCCGGTCACGAACTCCAGCAGGTGCTCCTGATCGGTGAAGAACGCCTCAACCATAAGGTCGTACCGGCCAGCGGACATGCCGACGTAGCGCACCTCCGGATAGGTGCGAATGGTCTCGGCCACGTCATGGATGGCCGTCAGCTCCACCGACACGCCAAGGATCGCTGATAGCAGCATCCCGGAGGCCTCCGGCGTCGGCACCGCCACGATGCTGATCAGCCGCTCGTCCAGCAAGCGCGCGATCCGCTTGCGCACCGTCGTCTCGGTGATCTCCAGCGACCTGGCGATCTCGGTGTTGCTCAGCCGCCCGTCCACCTGCAGCATCTTGATGATCCGGCGGTCGAGGTCATCCACCCGCCGGCCGCGGCCCCGGACCGCGCCGGTAACGGGCTCTTGTTCGTCCCGGCCGATCTTGGCGACCACGGCGCTCCCATCCCGGTGGCCCAGCAAAATAACCCTGGCATCCTGCAGCCAGCCCGTCCGCAAGCGGCACCCATCATAGAGCCAGGCGCTGCGCCTCATCGCCGGCCGGCCCAGAGCCCGGGCATGTTCGGCGGATGGCCAGGTTCGGCGCACTGCCATGTCCGGCCCGGGCGTTTTCGGCGGATGGCCAGGCTCGGCGCACTGCGAGGTCCGGCGCACTGCGAGGTCCGGCGCAATGCCAGTCCGGCGCAATGCCAGTCCGGCGCACTGCCATGTCCGGCGCACTGCCATGTTCGGCCGGGTGCGGCCGCGTCGCCTAGAGTGGTTCCTCATGACGGCCCGGCCTTTGCACGAGATGATGGAACACGGCTGGGCGACTGCGCTCGAGCCGGTCGCGGGACGAATCCGGTCGATGGGTGACTTCCTGCGCGCTGAAGTCGCGGCCGGCCGCAGCTACCTGCCGGCTGGCGATCTGGTACTGCGGGCGTTCCAGCAGCCGTTCGCCGACGTGCGGGTGCTCATCGTCGGCCAGGACCCGTATCCGACGCCCGGCAATCCGGTCGGCCTGAGCTTCTCGGTAGCACCGGAGACTCGCAGGCTCCCGGCCAGCCTGGTCAACATCTTCCGTGAGTATGGCGAGGATCTCGGTTACCCGCGGCCGGCCACCGGCGACCTGAGCGTGTGGACCGAGCGCGGCGTCATGCTGCTGAACCGGGTGCTGACCGTGCAGCCCGGCAAGCCGGGCGCGCACCGCGGGCAGGGCTGGGAGGAGGTCACGGAGCAAGCGATCAGGGCGCTCGCCGACCGTGACAGCCCGCTGGTCGCGATTCTCTGGGGCCGTGACGCGCGCAGCCTGGCACCGCTCCTTGGCGCTGCGCGCTGCATCGAGTCCGCGCATCCGAGTCCGAACTCGGCCGACCGCGGGTTCTTCGGTTCGCGGCCCTTCAGCAGGGCCAACCAGTTGCTCGAAAAAGCCAGTGCGCAGCCCGTCGACTGGAAGCTGCCGTAATACCCATATTTCCTTTCTCGCTCTCGCCGACTGGCCAACCGGGCGCCACCGCTGCCCTGCGCGACCACCGCCTCTTTGGGCAGCCGACCGTCACTGACCGCTTGGTTGGGCGCCGCTATTGCCCGGCTAACTCACCGCCTTTGCCCGGCCCTCGCTAACCGCCCAGCCAGACCACCACTGCCCGGCACGCTCCAGCCTTTGCCCAGCCCTTGCCAACCGGCCAGCACAGGCACTACCGCCCGTGCTACCCACTGCTTCTACCCCGGCCCGTCACTGACCCTCTTCTTGTCTGGCCGTTATTGAACGGTCAGCTGAGCGCCACCCTTGCTCAGCACCACTCCCCAGTCTTTGCCGGGACGATTTCGCGCTATGCAAGGTTTTCTGGATCGCGACGGCCCTCGTCTCGGCCAGCAGTTGCATAAATCCGTCAGAATTTTTTTAGCGCAGGCTCCCAGTGGGTGCCATTTTGTCAGAGGTGGTCGATAGCTTTGCCGAAGAAGGCGAATCCAGCCGGCAGCCGGGAGGAGGGCCGATGCGCGAAGAACCGTTCACCCCTCCCGGGCCGGCCGGCCCCGCCCCCAGGCCGGTGCGGCCGGTGTTCACCGATGAGGATGGGGAGCCGTTTGACGCGGAGGAATTCTTCAACCCATTCTCCGGGCCACCGGAGGGCGCGGACGCGTGGCTGGCGCAGGTCGCCTCCCCCGTCGCCGACGCGTACCTGGCCGGCATCCAGCCGGCGGCGGGCGGGCCGGAGGCGCTGGCCGCGGGGTTCACGCACCGGGACCAGGTGCCCGGCGCGCGGGGGTTCGCCGCCGGGGGGCTGCTGGACACCATGGAGCCGGGCCCGGTGCTGGCCGGCTTCGCCGAGGACGTCATCGGCGGCAGCCTGCCCGCCATGCCCGGTGCCGCCACCGACGCGGCCCTGCCCGCTGCCGCCGCCGGCGGTGGCCTGTCGGCACTCAGTGATGATGAGCTGGTCGGGTTCCTGGGCGGTGCGCGGCGGCTGGCGTCGTGGTCTGCGGCGCTGGAGCTGGCCGCGGTCAGCCAGCTGGCGGCCCGCCGCGCCGCGGCGGCACGGGCGGCCGGGGACTGGCGCCAGCACCGGCACGTCGGTGATGAGATCGCCGCCGCGCTCACGCTGACCTGCCGGGCCGCGGACAAGCTGCTGGACCTGGCCACCGGCGTGGCCCGGCTGCCGGCGGTGGCCGGCGCGCTGGCGGCCGGGCGGATCGACCTGCCCAAGGCGATGGTCTACCATCACGAGCTCGCCGCGCTGGGCGATGTGGCCGCGGCCGCGATCGCGGCGGTGACGATCACCGACGCGGCGTCGCTGACGACGGGGCAGCTGCGGGAGGTGCTGCACCGCGCCGTCCTCGCGCACGACCCCGAGGCGGCCAGGAAACGGCGGGAGAAGGCCCAGAAGGACGCCCGGGTCGAATCGTGGCCGGAGCACCGGGGCACTGCCGCGCTGGCCGGGCGGGACCTGCCCCCGGCTGAGGTGCTGGCCGCCGATAAGCATGTTGACGCGCTGGCCCGCGAGCTGAAGAAAGCAGCCGTCCCCGGCACCTTGGAGCAGCTGCGAGCGAAGGTGTTCCTCGCGCTGCTGACCAGCCAGCCGCTGTACACCTTGCTGCCCGGCAACCAGGACCAGGACCCGCCCGCCGACCCGGCCGGGCCAGATAGCCCAGATAGCCCCGGCGCCGGCGGCGAGCCTGGCCCGGCCGGCAGCCAGGACCACGACGGCCACGACAGCCCGGACAGTGACAACCCGGACCGCGGCGGCGCGGACAACGACGGCCCGGACGGCGCGGACGGCACCGGGGACCGGCCCGGCATACACGACGAAGACGGCGAAGACGGCCGCGATGATGACAGCGGTCACGGGAACGGCGGAACCCGCCGGCCCCGGCCAGGCCCCGGTCCGGGGCCGTCCGGCTGGCCCGGCGGCCGGCCCGGCCTGGGGCTGCGGGCCGGGCTGGCCGGGTCCGTCAACCTCACCATCCCGCTGGCCGCCTGGCTCGGCCTGTCCGACCATCCCGGCGAAGCCGCCGGGCACGGCCCCCTGGACGCCGCCACCAGCCGCGACCTCGCCACCCGCCTCGCCGGCCGGCCCGGCAACCCATGGTGCCTGACCATCACCGGCCAAGACGGCCGCGCCATCGGACACGGCTGCGCCCGCGCCGGACCCGGACCACCGGCGCCCGGCGGCGACCCGCGCCCCTGGCTGGCCGGGCTCACCATCCAC
>WNGF01007067.1_pt1 | contig 40883 bp, 42 predicted proteins | sample 5400641 | NCBI WGS metagenome assembly WNGF01 (sample SAMN13153371, study PRJNA577476) | soil metagenome | isolation source: 80 cm soil or saprolite under grassland replicate 2 | place: USA:California | collected 2016-06-15 | reverse complement strand
GGTGACGCTCCTATAAACGTCAAGCAGCGATGGTCGTTCCGTTTGGGTCCATCTGCTTGAGGGCTGCGAACACCTCCCGGGCGACGTAGCGCTTCAGGCAGCGGATGATCTCCCGTTTCGACATCCCCTCGGCGGTCCGGCGGGCCAGGTAGTCCCTGGTCGGCTGGTGCCAGCGCAACCGGACGATGACGATCCGGTGCAGCGCCGCGTTGGCCTGACGGTCGCCGCCGCGGTTCAGCCGATGCCGTACCGTCTTGCCCGAGGACGCCTCGATCGGCGAGGACCCGCACAGCATGGAGAACGCTGCCTCGCTGCGCAGCCGGTCAGGGTTGTCGCCAGCGGCCAGCAGCAGTACCCCCGCGTTCTCAGGCCCCACGGCAAACAGCGCCCGCAGCCCAGGGGCGGCCTTGGCGGTCAGCCGGTCCAGCTCGGTGTCCAGCATGGCGATCTCGGCGTCCAGCGCCAGGTGCCGCGCGGCCAGGGTCCGCAGCGCGAGCTTGGCGGCGGCGGTCGGGGTGCTGAGCTTGCCCGGGTCCAGCCCCGCCGCCGCGGCAACCAGCCGCCGCACCGGCAGCTTCCGAAGCTGCTCGCGCAGCTCCGCCGGCGCGGTCACCAGCAGGGCCTTCATGGCGTTGATGGCCTGGGTCCGGGCCTTGATGGCGGTCTGGCGGGCGGTGCGCAGCGCCCGGACCATCTCCACGGTGCCGGTGCCGGCCTTGGGTGCCACGGTGGCCTCGCCGGCCTGGACCGCGCGGGCGGCCGCCTCGGCGTCGACCGGGTCGGACTTGCCGTTACGGCGGCGGGCCTGGCGGTCGGGCCGGTTGACCTCGAGCACGCGCTGGCCGTGGCCGCGCAGGAAGCGGGAGAGCCCGGCGCCGTAGGAGCTGGTGCCCTCCACGCCGAACGCCTCGACCTCGCCAAGGCCGTGCGCCCAGGCCAGCAGCTGCCGGTAGCCCGCCGGGGTGGTCGGGACCCGTGTGGTCGCCAGCCGGCGGCCGAGAGCGTCCTTGGCCGAGCAGGTCACGGTCGCCCGGCTGGTGCGCACGCAGGTGGTCGCGACCCGAGCCGACGAGTCACCACAAAGGCACAAAGCCAGCTTGAGGGGGGGTCAGGCCCTGACCGCGACCACCGCCGGGATCATCGCAGCTTGAGGGTGAACTCCTCGTGCGCGCCGTGGGTGGACTCGCCCAGGCCGACGATCCGCGCGTCGCCGATCATCCGCCGGAGGGGGGCGAGGTCGTCCTGCGGCGTGGGAGGGGCCGCCTGGACGGGGCCGGTGCCGGCGAGCCAGACCGCGGTCGCGGCCGCGATGGTGAGCAGCCGCAGCGGCCATCCCCGGGGCCAGCTGCGTTGGCGCATCACCATGCCTCCTGCCTGTGGACGCGGCGTCGGGTGGCGTGTGGGCTCATCGTGGCCCGCGGAGCACCCGCGTGGCGTCGGCCAGGGGAGGCTTTCCGCGTACCACCCGGGACGTAGACGCAAAGCCTCCGACCGGCCGATGCCAGGCAGGTCCCAACCCAGGACGATGGAGCTCGAGCTTGGTAGTGCTGTACATAGGTGCCTCACCAGTCGACCGCGCACGATCCTGATCGTGCCGACGCTTGGACCTACGCAAGTGCTAGGAGGGCGAACGTGTGGGTCTGGCCAGGTTCTGCTTCGCGAACGAGCCCGATCGTCGACGGCGTGCTGGCGGCGGGGCTGGCCGCACTGCTCACCGTTGGGACCTACGCCGCCGCGCAGCAGCAGCCCGCTCGTCGCCCCTTCGACACCGGGGCGATCGTCCTGGTCGTCGCCGCAGCGGGGGCGTTGGCCTGGAGGCGCCGCCATCCGGTGGCCGTCTTGGGTGTGGTGTTCGGGGCGAGCCTGATCTATTTCGTGCTCGGGTACGCGGACGGCCCGATCTGGTTCGCGCTCATCATCGCGTTCTTCACCGCAGTGGTCGCCGGGCATCGGCTGGCCGCCGCCGTCGTCGCGGTGGCCGGGTTCAGCCTGTTCCCCTGGCTGGACCATCTGCTCAGAAACCAGCCCGGCCCCTCCCTGGTCGGCATGGCCGGGCTGGCCGCCTGGCTGCTGGTGCTGCTCGGCGCCGCCGAGGCCATCCGCATCAGGCGGGAGCGCACCGCCGAGGCCGCGCGGATGCGGGAGCAGCATGCACGGCGGCGAGCCGGCGAGGAGCGGCTCCGCATCGCCAGGGAACTCCACGACGCCCTCGGCCACCACCTGTCGCTGATCAGCTTGCAGTCCGGGGTTGCGTTGCACCTGAACCAGGAGCTGCCGGAGCAGGCCAGCAGCGCGCTGGCGGCGATCAAGCAGGCCAGCAAGGAGGCACTGGCCGAGCTGCGCTCGGTCCTCGACATTCTCCGGCAGGAGGGGGAATCGGCCTCACGAACCCCGACCTGGACGCTGGCTCGGCTCGAGGACCTCGTGTCGCAGGCCGCCGCGGCCGGCCTGGTCGTCCACACTGAAACCGACGGCGAGGTCCGCCGGCTGCCGTTCGCCGTCGACGTGGCGGCATTCCGGATCGTGCAGGAGGCGCTCACCAACGTCAGCCGCCACGCCGGGCCGGCCACCGCGACCGTGCGGGTCTCCTACGGGGACGGGGAGCTCACGGTGCAGGTCGACGACGACGGCCGCAGCCCCCCGCCACGCGGCGGCGCCCCCGGAAGCGGCCAGGGGATCGTCGGCATGCGCGAACGGGCGGCCGCGCTGGGTGGAGAGCTGCAGGCCGGGCCCCGGCCGGGCGGCGGCTTCCGGGTGCGGGCCTGCCTGCCCCTGGACGGCGCCCCGTGATCCGCGTCCTGCTCGCCGACGACCAGGCGCTGGTGCGGGCCGGGTTCCGCGCGCTGCTCGACGCGCAGGACGACATCGAGGTGGTCGGCGAGGCCGACGACGGCGAGGCCGCCCTGCGCATGGCCGCAGAGCTGGTTCCGGACGTCGTGCTGATGGACATCCGCATGCCCAGGATGGACGGGCTGGAGGCGACCCGCAGGATCGTGCACGACCAGCACCTCGACCAGACCCGGATCGTGATCCTCACCACCTTCGACGTCGACGAGTACGTGTTCGAGGCCTTGCGCGTGGGCGCGAGCGGGTTCCTGGTCAAGGACAGCGAGCCGGAGCTGCTGCTCCAAGGGGTGCGGGCGGTCGCCGGGGGCGACGCCTTGCTCTCGCCCGGGGTCACCCGCCGGCTGATCGGCGCGTTCGCCGCCGGCCAGACCTCACCGTTCCCCTCCGGCTCGGACCCCGACCGCATCCTGGCCACGGTGATGTTCAGCGACATCGTCTCGTCCACGGAGCGGGCGGCGCAGGTCGGCGACCGACGGTGGCGCGAGTTGCTGGACCGCCACGACGAGCTGGTCCGCAAGCAGTTCGCCGCCCACGGTGGGCAGGAGATCAACACGACCGGCGACGGCTTCCTGGCCCTGTTCGACGCTCCCGCCCGCGCGATCCGCTGCGCGCTTGCCATCCAGGACCAGGTGGGGGCTCTCGGACTCCAGGTCCGGATCGGCCTTCACGCCGGTGAGGTCGAGCTGCGGGGCAACGACGTCGGCGGGATCGCCGTCCACATCGGCGCCAGGGTGACCGCGTTCGCCTCCGCCGGGGACGTGGTGGTGTCGAGCACGGTCAAGGACCTGGTTGCCGGATCGGGCATCGGCTTCCTGGACCGGGGCGGGCACGCCCTCAAGGGCGTCCCTGGCCGGTGGCGGGTGTTCGCCGTGGCCTGACCCGGAGCCAGGATGAGGCCGCTGCCGACATTGCCGCCACCGGCCCCGACGGGTCGCTGCAGGCGAGGCTGGAAGGCTTCCACGCCACCGCGGTCGTGCCGCTGGTCGCGGCCGCCTCCGGCGCGACAATCCGCCGCCGGCGATCCCAACCGGCCGGAAAGGCTACCTCTTGCATGACTGTCCTGCCCGGTCCTTCGTTGCCAGGGCCGGCCGCTGATCGGCGCTGGTCCAGTCGTACGCCAAGGACGTAGCCGCTGCCGTCGCCGCTGCTTGCCGGACGCAGCCGCGAAGCCGTCCCCCTGTCCGACGACAGGCGATGCCGGGCTCGGCACGATCGCACGACAGACCGGGAGCGGCAGGAGGTGGGAACCAGATGTTGGCGTGGAACGGGCACGGCCCTGGTGGGGCGCTGGACCCTGGATCGGGCTGGTGTGGCTGCTTGTGTGGGCGGCCGTGGTCGTCGGGTTGGTCTACCTGGTGCGCCGCCGCGAGCCCGAGGCGGCCGCGGGCGAGCGGGTGGAGCGCGTCCTCGCCGGGCGCTACGCCCGCGGCGTGATCGACGACAAGGAGTATCGGGAGCGCTTGAGGGTGCGGAAGGAGCAGGCCGCCAAGAGGCGCCTACGCCCATGGGGGCGGCCCGGCAGGGCAGGGCGATGAGCGCCATGCCCGCGCCGTTGCCCACGGACGTCGCCGGGTGGAGGATCCGGCTGTTCAAGGGACTCGCCGGGTTCCAGCTGTTCAACGCCGGCAACCTGCTGGCGCCCGGGAACTATCTCCTCGCCTCGATCGTACGGCCCCGCAGCCTGACGGTCTCCGAGCAGCGCACTGGAAGCGGCTGAGCCGGACTCGCCCAGCAGCGGCTCCACCTTGCCGAGATCGGCTGCAGCAACAACTCGCAAACGCGCGGCAAACAGGCGCGGACCGTCACCCAGCCTCACTCAACGTCGCCAACAGTGGTGTTGCTGCTGGTCACAGGTCATCGCCGGGCGAGGCGCCGACCAGTACCTCATGGAGTCGCGGGCCAGCCAGGCCCGGCCAGCCTCCGCCGCCACGACGTCGTCATCGGCTGCCTGCGCGACGCCGGCTTCTCGACTCATCCTCGACGCCTCGAGCGGGCCCACCGCGGTGCCCCCTGAAGCGGGACGTTCCCGCGACGGTAGGCATCGTCGCCGTCGGGGCTGCTCTGTGTCGCCGGTCCGCGCTAGGCTGCCGGGGCTCATCGCGACTCACGACGAAGGAGTGCCCGATGGCTTCCCGGCTCAACCCGTACATCAGCTTCACCGACAGCGCGCGGCAGGCCCTGGAGTTCTACAGGGAGGTCTTCGGCGGCGAGCTGAGGATGAACACCTTCGGCGAGTTCGGCTCCCAGGACTCGCCCGACGCTGACAAGATCATGCACGGCCAGCTCGAGACGCCCAGCGGGTTCACGCTCATGGCCTCCGACACCCCCGAGGAGATGCAGCGCAACCCCGGCGACAACATCACCGTCAGCCTGAGCGGGGACGACGCCGACGAGCTGCGCGGCTACTGGCATAAGCTGTCGGACGGCGGCACCGTGACGATGCCCTTGGAGAAGCAGGCGTGGGGCGACGAGTTCGGCATGTGCGCGGACCGGTTCGGCATCCCCTGGATGGTGAACATCAGCCAGCCCCAGGCCTGACGCGCCTCATCCCGGCGACAGGGCGCCACGGAGGCCTCCAGGAAGTGGACCCATCCCGCTGGCTGGTGGTCGGCCACGGTCTCTGGGGCAGGCCGTAGTCGACTAGGTCGTGTCTGGCCCGATGGTCATCCTTCGAGCCAGAGCAGCAGCGAGGCGATCACGACTATGGCCCGGTAGTTGGCCGCCCGCTTGATGCCCCTATGTCAAGGACGGCGCGGTAGGGGTCAAGGCGTCGAGGATGAGGGGGTAGAGCTCCCTGGCGATGGCGCGCTTCAGGCAGCGCAGGACCTCCTTGCGGCTGTTGCCCATGGCGGTGCGCTTGGCCGCGTAGGCGCGGCTGCGCGGGTCGTGCATGAGGCGGTTGTTGGCGATGGTCCACAGGGCGCTGTTGGCGGCGCGGTCGCCACCGCGGTTGAGGCGGTGCCGGATGGTCTTGCCCGAGGAGGCCTCGACCGGGCTGGCGCCGCACACGGCGGCGAAGGCGGCCTCGCTGTGCAGCCGGTCGGGGTTGTCGCCGGCGGTGACCAGCAGCTGGGCGGCGGTCTGCACGCCGACGCTGTGGCGCTCGAGCAGCCGGGGCGCGGTGCGCCTCAGCGCCTTGGTGATGGCTGCGTCCAGGCTGGTGATCTCGTCGTTGAGGGCCAGCCAGCGGCGGCCCAGGCTTGCCAGGGCGAGCTGCAGCCCCACCGCGGGCGCAAGCTGGGTGCACGCGTGCGCCAGGTGGGCCTTGCGCAGCGGCTGCAGCCGGCGGCGGAGCTCGTCGTCGCCGTCGACCAGCAGCGCGCGGAGCTGGTTGGTGGCCTGGGTGCGGGCCTTGATCGCGCTGCGGCGGGCCACCATCAGGGCACGCAGTTGCCCAACGGCGCCGTTGCGGTCCTTGGGGACGGCGTGGGCGTCGCCGGCCAGCACGGCGCGGGCGGCTGCCTCGGCGTCGACCGGGTCGTTCTTGCCCTTGCGGCGTCGTCGGGCGCGGTCGGGGCGGTTCACCTCGACCACGCTGATGCCCTGGTCGGCGAGGTGCTGGGCGAGCCGGTAGCCGTAGCTGCCGGTGCCTTCCACGCCGGCGGTGGTGACCTGGCCGTGGCGGAGGGTCCAGGCCATCAGGTCGCGGTTGGCGGCGTCGGTGGTGCCAAACGACGCGGTGGCCAGGTGGCGGCCGAGCTGGTCAAGCAGGACCGCGACGTGGACGTCCTTGTGGGTGTCGACCCCGAGAACGAGCTGCGGCGGGTGGGTCATCGGTGCGCTCCCCGAGTAGGTGCCGTGCCGGGTGGCCTCGTGCAGGCGGTCGGCGGCGGACAGGACACTCACGGTGCAGCGCAGCTCAACGCCCCTATTGGGTCACATCGCCGGCGCCTGGGAGGCACTGGTGTGCGCACCGGCTCGAGGTCGACAGTTCAAGCTCAGGGCAGCCCGTGCCAGTCGTACCGAGGGTCAGACCGACGAGCCGACGCGCACGACCGCCATCATCGACTGAGTGTCATACCGGGTCGCCCGGCATCGCGTTCGCCGCGTGGGAGCTTGTCGATGACCCGCTTCGCAAGCACCCGACGGGGTCGGCCATCCGCAGCGTGCCTCCTAGTTTGACGGCGGAGGTTGGGATGGAAGAATCGCGGCATGAGCCCGGTCAGCCGTGGTCGGAAAAAGAAGCAGCAGCGGAAGCCTGGCGCGCGAGGCGGGAGGCCGCCTGGGGCGCGCGGGACGGTCGAGCCGCTACCGGTGGGTGGGGCGCATCGGGAGTTGCTGCGCGCCTTCCGGCCGATGGTGAAGGTCACCGACCCGCTGGAGGTGGAGGTGTTCGCCTCTGGCCTGCTCGGCGCTTGGTGGAAGGGGCTCCCACCGGGGGAGGACCCGGACCAGCTCTTCGGGGAGGGTGCGATCCGTTACGCCGCTCAGCAGGGTGGCCGGGAGGCGATGGCGCTGCTGCGCGCGTTCCAGGCGGTCGGCGTGACCGTGGAGCAACGGGAAGCAGCGGCCGCCGCCGCGGCCGGGTTGGCCGCGCGCGGGGTGGCCGAGCCGCCGTGGGCGTCGGCGATCGGCCAGGTGCGGGTCGGCGAGTGCTGGCGGATGGCGGACTTGTACGGCGACCAGGCGTCGCTGCTGTGCGTGTTCGGCTACGGGCCGCGCAAGCACGGGCTGCTGGCGCTGCTGGACTTCAACCACCTTGGCGGCTGGGCCAAGGACGTGTTCCTCACCGACGAGCCGGCCAGGGCGCTGCGGGAGCTGCGCCGGGACGTGGCAGGCAGCCCTGTCACGGCCTTGGACCAGCTTGAGCCGGCCGAGGCGCGGCGGCTGCTGGAGGCGGGCTTTGACGCCACCGAGATGACCTGGCAGCCGGAGGTGGGCGAGGACTTCCGCCGGTACCGGGCGCTGGCTCTGGCGCGCTGCCGGGCACTGCCCGAGCCTGCAGAGCTCTCGGCCGAGCCAACGGAGGTCCCGGAGGCGGCGCGGGAGGCGCTGGTCGCCGAGTTCCTGGCCTCGCCGCAGGCGCGCGCGCTGCCGGAGGACGATGCCGCGGCCTTCTGCGCCCGGCTGATCGTCGACCACGGCTGCGACTATGACGGCGGCAAGCCGCTGCGGGTCAGCCCCGCCAAGACCGAGATCTTCGTGCACGACTGGGTACCCCGCAAGGCGGTGCTGGACGGGGCGGACCGCGAGGTCATGCCGGCGGTGGTGCGTGCCTGGGTGCGGTGGGCCGCCGAGCGCAACCGCCTGCCGGCCGGGGCCGTCGCCGAGCTGATCGAGGCGGCCGACGACTGTGCCGGGCATTTCGCGGAGGTCTACGACGATCCAGGTAGCGCCCCGCCAGTAAGCCTGTACCTGCAAGGGTTGGAGCTGGACGCAGGGCTGGAGGCTACCCAGGATGCGGTCGACCGGCGCACGTTCACGATGCCGTATTTCGGCACGCGGATCGGGGACGAGGACTTCCCGCACCTGGATCCAGGTGACCCGGACGAGCGGCGGCTGCTGATCGAGGGCGAGCATCCCGAGTACCACGCCGCCCTCGACGATCCCTTCTTCGACGGCGAGGTGGAGGGGGTGAGCCCCCGGCTGCACTGCGCGGTCCACGAGGTGGTCGCCAACCAGCTCTGGGACGACGACCCACCGGAGGCATGGCAGGCCGCCAAGCGCCTGCGCGCCGCCGGCGAGGACCGGCACGAGATCCTGCACCGGCTCGGTGAACTGGTCGTCCAGCACCTCCACGGTGCCCTGACGAGCAGGCAACGTGTGGACGTGGCGGCCTACCGGCGGGCGCTGGACGCGCTGGCAGCGCGTGAGGGCCAGCGACCGCCGCCGGCCGGCCGTGCCCCGGACAGGGATGCCGTCTACCAGATCAAGGTCAGCCTGCGCGGGATCCGGCCACCCGTCTGGCGGCGGCTGCGGCTGCCGGGAGGCACGAGCCTGGGCGAGTTGCACGAGGTCATGCAGCTGGCCTTCGGATGGGAGGACGAGCACCTGCACGCGTTCGAGGTGGGCAAGCGCCGGTTCGGCCCGCAGGACCGTGGCTTGGAGCGCGTCGGCGACGAGCGCGACGCACGGCTGCGCGAGGTGGCGCCAGCCGCAGGTAGCCGCCTGCGCTACACCTACGACTTCGGTGACTCCTGGGAGCACGACATCGTTGTGGAGAAGGTCCTGCCGCCTGACGGGGTCCCGCACGCGGTCTGTGTGGGCGGTCGCTGCGCCGCCCCGCCGGAGGATTGCGGTGGCGTGTGGGGATATGTGGCGCTTCGCGAGATCCTGGCCGACCCGACCCATCCTGAGCACGCCGAACGCCTCGCCTGGCTCGGCCACCCTTTCGATCCGGCAGCCTTCGATGAGGCGGCCGTCAACGACGCCTTGGCTACGATCCGGCTGCCAACCTCGATCTGAATCTCGCAGCCCACGAATCCGACCCTGTTGCTGGTCCCACTGTTGCACGCCTGTTCGCATCATCCGGCCAGACGGCGCACAACCGGAGACAAGCCCGGCCGCCAGCTGCTTGCTGTTCGCTGTGACTAGCAGCATAATGATGCTATGGCTGCGATCACTATCCGGGACGTGCCCGACGAGACCCGCGACGAGCTGGCCTCCCGCGCTGCGCTCAGCGGTCGCTCGCTGCAGGAGTACGTGCGCGCTCAGCTGATCGAGCTCGCCCGACGGCCGGACGCGGAGGTGCTGTTGGCGCGGGTCCGCGACCGTAAGCAACGAATCGGCAGCCGGCTATCGGCCGAGTCGATCCTCGGCCATCGTGACGCCGACCGTCGATGACCCTCGTCGTCGACTCCAGCCTCGTGGTAGCGGCACTCGTCGACAGCGGCGCGGTTGGAACCTGGGCGGACCACCTGCTCGCCACCTATGACCTGGCCGCGCCTCACCTCATGCCGGTGGAGGTCGCCAACGTGCTGCGGCGGGCCACCATGACCGGGGAGATTTCAGCGGACACCGCGGCCCTGGCCCACGCGGACCTGCTGAGCCTAAGGGTCGAGTTCTTCGCCTACGAGCCGTTCGCCCCAAGGGTGTGGGAACTGCGGGAGAACGTCACCGCGTACGATGGTTGGTACGTCGCACTCGCCGAGTCGCTGGGCGCAGAGCTCGCAACGCTGGACCTCCGGTTAGCAAAGACCACCGGTCCGCGCTGCGCCTTCGCGACCCCGTAGGCTGGCTCTGGGCTGCCGGGCTTGGTCGCGACCGGACAGGCGAGCTCGTCGCGATTCGCAGGCCCTACCGCTTATGGACGACTGGGGGCTTCGGGTCCCTACCGTTCCGCCATGGGCGTGACCGTCATCGATCGCGCGCATTCCGATGGCCGGGTTGGCAGTACCAGGCAGTGTGACGGTCGGCCCTTTGACCAGCGGGGTGGTGTTCGTCCCCTAGCAACCCAAGACCATTGCGTCAGCCCAGCTCAGAGGGCATGGTACGTGCGAAGCGGTCCTCTGCTCCGTCGTGCCATCTGCGTGCCACTATCGGCGGCCGTGCCATCCGCGAGGGTGCTCGCGGCTTGGACGAGCCGGTCCAGCGCCGCCGCGATGGCGCTGTCCCGGTCGGCCATGACGTGCTGGGAGCGCACGCGGCGGCGGGCGAGGCGTGGCCGATCCGCTCCATCAGCTCCCACGTCGTCGCGCCGGTCGCCGCCAGGGTCGCGGCCGTCGCAAGGCCGTGGCAACCAACCGCCGCCCATGGCGTGTTTACGGTGACGTCCCGAGCCTAGGAGCTGCGCGTGCCCGCGACCGACGAGGAGTTCGACGGCTTCTACCAGGCGGTCTTCGCCCGCCTGGTCGGCCAGCTCGCCCTGGTGACCGGCGACCTCCACGAGGCCGAGGAGGTGGTCCAGGAGGCCTTGGCCAGGGCGGTGCCGCGGTGGGCGCGGCTGCGCGCCTACGACGCGCCCGAGGCGTGGGTTCGCCGCGTCGCGCTCAACCTGGCCACCAGCCACCACCGGCAGGTGCGCCGGCGGCTGGCCGCGCTGCTGCGCCTCGGGCCACCGCCGACGGTGCCACCGGTCTCGGCGGACGCGCTCGCGCTGGCCGAGGCGCTGCGGGCCCTGTCGATACCCCACCGCCAGGTGCTGGTCCTGCACCACCTGCTCGGCCTGCCGGTCGAGGAGGTGGCCCGCGAGCTGGCCGTCCCGGTCGGCACCGTCAAGGCCCGGCTGGCGCGCGGCCGCCGCGCCCTGGCCCGCCGCCTCGCCGAGCCCGCTCAGGAGGTGCCCAACCATGGCTGACCTGCTCGACAACCTCCAGGAGCTGGCCGACGCCTACGCCCACCAGGCCAGCCCACCCGGCCCGGCCGCCGCCCGCCGCCGCAGCCGCGGCCGAACCCGCCGCAGGGCCACCGCCGTCGCCCTGGTCGGCGTCCTCGCCGCCGGGGTCGCCGCCTTCGGGCTGAGCAGGGCGACGCCGAAGCCCGCGCCGGCGCTCCAGCCGCCCCGGTCGACCGCCTGGTTCCGGGCCACGCACCTGCCCAAAGGGTTCCGGTTCAACGCCGCCGGGGAGTACCCGCAGCAGCTGCTCGGGCCGCCCATCCCGGGCGCCCGGTCGTTCCGCGGCCCCACCACGACGAGTGGAGACCACGAGTTGACCGTCAGCGTGAACCCACAGCTGCACGCGCTCGACGTGGCCCGGGAGGTGCGCACCTACCCGACCGTGCGGGTGGTCCGGATCCGCGGCCACGCCGGGCTGCTGTTTCCCGCCCGGCCTGGCAACCTCACCAGCGGCCTGACCTGGCTGGAACGGCCGGGCGTCGTGGCCCAGGTCGCCGGCCTCAACGTGCCCGACGCCGAGCTGCTGCGGGTAGCGGAGGGCCTGCGGATCGCCACAGCAGGCGGCCGGCCCACGATCGAGGTCGGCGCCCTGCCCACAGGCTGGAAGCCCGCCCCGCGACGGCGACCCGCCACCGGCGCGTACGAGCTGGTGCTGCCACGCACCTACGCCCAGACCTTCACCGGCCCCAACCCGAGCAAGGGCCCGGTGCTGTCGGTCCGGGAGACACGCGACCGCTACGGACCCCTGCCAGCGGCCCAGCGCCAGGCGACGCCGCCGGCGGTGCCGACCACGTCCACGAGCCAGTCGACCACGACGGTGCGCGGCCATCCGGCGATCGTGGCAACCGACCGGCTCAACCACCGGATCACGATCACCTGGCGGGAACCCGGAGGGATCGAGCTGTCGGTGGGCGGCGACCAGCGCATCGGCCTGCGGGAGCTCCTCGCCGTCGCCGAGGGCACGCGACAACCCTGACGAACCCGAGGCCCTCGCCACTGGAAGCGCCGGCCACGTTCCTGGACTGCCAGTGAAGATGGCGGTTCACTTTGGGTCACCAACGGTTCACTGACCGTGCCAAATCCGGCGCTATTGGCCGTCTCGCGGACCCTGATCGTTCGGCTTGCCGTCTGCTGCGGTCGCATTTGCGAAATACAAGACGACGCGGACGATCCGTGTTCCGTCCGCCGCCCGCTCAGCGGCGGCGGGCGGTGACGATCCAGGCCCGCGAGTCGAACCAGACACCGTCTCCACTCGCGCGCGCGGCGAGCGTCTCGCGCAGCCGCCCGAGCGCACGCTCGGCGGCGACGGGATCCAGCCGCTTCAGCACGTCGTTCGTGCACGTGAAGCTGCGGACCCAGTCGAGCGCGGCGGCGACGTCCGGACCGTAGTAGACGGGCTCATGCACATCGGTGAAGGTGACGTCGGCGAACCCCGCAGCGTCCAGGATCCCCTCCACGGTCGTCGGATTGGCGAGCGAGAAGGGGTCCGGCCCCTTGGGAGCGACCGCCACCGATCCCTCGAACCCTTCGAGGGACCCGTGGATCGCGACCGCCCACTCGTTCCGCTCGTGGCCCTGCCAGACCATCATCACCAAGCGCCCGGCCGGGCGCAGCGCCCGCCCGATGTTGGCGAACGCGGCGACCGGGTCATCGAAGAACATCGTGCCGAACCTGCTGATGGTGAGGTCGAAATGCTTCGGTGGAAAGCGGTGGACCTGCGCGTCGGCCCGCTCGAAGGTGACGTTGCGTAGCCCCTCTGCCTGGGCGAACTCGCGGGCACGATCGACCATCTGCGCCGACAGGTCGGCCCCCAGCGCGCTGCCCGCGGTGGCCATGCGCGCAGCCTCCCGGGTCGTCTGCCCGGTCCCACAACCGACGTCGAGGACGTGGTCGTGACGCCGGACGCCACAGGCCCGGCGCAGCACCTCGTTGTACAGCCGCAGCTCGGCGTCGTAGTCGACCGGACTCGGCCGGTTTGCGGTTGCGGGCCCGTGCCGCACGGCAGGCCCGTCAACAGAGCCGGGCTCGACCGTGTGTCGGTGGTCTGCCTCCATCACGCGTAGCACCCCTCCACTCGGCCAGGGACAGCATCGACGTGGCGCCGCTGGTCCGATCCGCATTGTCGACCGGATACGGTCTGGACCTGCCGTCAGGGGCCGGCTTCGACCACCTCACGGATCTCGGGCTCCGGGGGCTGCGGCTCGATGCTGGTGAGCACCCATGTCGCCCCCGCGGCCTCCCACGCGTGAACGTCAGCCCCCGGGGGCACCTCCACGACCAGGTCGAAGGGATCATCGCTCCCGGCACGTGCCTGCTGCACCTCTTCTGCGAGTTCGGCAAGCCCTTCCGGTCCGGGGAGATCGATCGGGAACAGCCCGTCCCATCGAATCGCGCGTCGGACCGGCCTCCGATTGGGCCAGTTTGCCGCGACCCAGACGGGGATCCGCGGGCGCTGCACCGGAAGCGGCATGAATCCCCCGCTCCAGAATCCGCCGAGCCGTTCCAAGCCCTCATCCAGCAGGCGTCCACGCTCGCGTGGGTCGATTCAGGTGGTCCAGCGTGACCGTCTCCCGTGCGACCTTCTGCACGCGCCTGCGGGACAGCGGGGTGATCATCGGACCGAGTCGAAGGGTGTCCGTCACGGAGGCGATGGCGCTGAGCGCCACCCACGGGTCGGCCACGGCGCGTTCCCGAGGCGGATAGGCGATCCGATCCCAGAGGAACAAGCCGTCCCAGCCGACGGACTCCGCAGCCCTCGCGAGGTCGGCCAGGAGCCGCGGATTCGCCAACTCGTCGAACGGTGCCAAGTACAGTCCGCGCTTCATGGCTCGTCACCTGGGAGCACCTCGCCGCGGATCCACTATACGTGCCCCGGGGGTCATTCGAGGAGCTCCGAGTCGTAGGGCCGTCGAAGATCGTGACGAACAACGAACTCGGCTCAACGAGCAGTTCGCAAACGCTCCGCCAAACAGACGCCGACGGTCGCCAACCCCTCACGCTGCGTCACCAGCGGTGGTGTTGGTGCTGCTCAGAGCTGGACTGTTGGCCCTTCGAGCAGGAGCGGGCGGTTCGTATTCTGGCAGGCCAACTCCACTAGCAGAAATGGTTCCTGCGGCTTCCGGCTAGGCGCCTGCTGTCAGCAGCTTGTCAGCAGATCACGATTAGCGTCGCTTCGTCGCTCACTGCGATGACCCTTATTCCGCTGTTCGGGATCGGTCACCGCTCGCGCGATGGGTGAGGCCCGTCTCCGGTTGCCACGTGCCTCGTCGACGAGCGCCCGCAGAAAGGGACTCCAGTCCCGGCTGGTCGAACGAAACGGGCATCTCGCAGACTTGCCGAGACTCTGGCCGTGCCGGGGGTATTTGTGCGGGGGCCAAATCCTGACTCCAGATGGTTCGGCGCGTACGCACCGTTGCAGCGCCCACTCTGGCTGGCTAACCTCCGGGCGCAGTGAGGCCTGGCGTCGCAGCAAGACTATTTGGGAGGTACCGTGGTGAATCGAGCAGCGCTGGTGTTTCCGGTCGCGCCTGGAAAGACGGAAGCAGATATCCGGCGTATCGCTGATCGGTTCAACGCAGAGCCTGAGGCCTATTTCGAGTCCCGTCGGCGGGCAGGGGTGACGTTCGAGCGAGCCTATTGGCAGCAAACGTCGATGGGCGACTTCGTCGTCGCCTATGCGGAGTCGGAACGGAGCGTCCCGGAGGTTATCGGCGCGTATGCCCAAGGCGCCACGGAAATTGACCGGTTCTTCGCCACCACGGTGAGGGAGCTGCACGGCGTCGACATCACTCAGCCCCCTGAGGGCCCGACTCCAGAGACAGTCGGCGAGTGGGTTGATCCCGCGGTGAACGGGCGCCGTCGCGGCATGGCTTTCTGCGCGCCGCTCATCCCTGGGCAGGAGGAACGCGGCCGAGCCTGGGCCAAGAAAACGTTCGGCGATGACGAGATGACCAGGTCGCGACGGGCGCTTGGCCAGAACGTCGAGGTTGTCACGCTCAACTACGCACCGCAGGGGCCGGTCGCCGCCGTGTACCTGGAGGGCACGGACCCGTTCGAGGGCAACCGCACGTTCGCCGCTTCCACGGATCCGTTCGACGTGCGGTTCAGGGAGGAGCTCGGGGTGCTGTTCCCGCCCTTCATCGACTTCACCCAGCCGGTACCTGGCGTCACCGAGATCTTCGATTCGCAGGCGCTGATCGGCCGCGCCTGACACGTGCGCCATGTCAGGGCGTGAGCATCAGCGGGGCGCGCGATAGAGGCATGTTCCCTCATGTCAGCCGGTGCAGCAGCACCAGGAGGGCACAGCGAGCTGTGACAGTGCCTTCCTAGCGCGTGGGTGCTGACAGGACCCGGTCACGACGGCGCTTGCGAAGACACGCCGGCTGCCAGCAGGTTGTCAGCAGCAACGCCACGGGCTGCCCTGCATCGCACCACGACGCCACGCCCAACCACGTTGCTGGCCTGCGCCGATGTGGTGCCGAGTGGCCGCGCGCGAGGCGTCAGGCACCTAATCGCGCCGCGTTCGCATCGCAGAGGTCAGGGGTTCGAATCCCCTTCAAAAGTTCTTGCCACCAGTCACGATGGCGTAGACCCAGAAGATGGCGGCCACGAGACCCACGCTGAGGACGACCGCGAGGACCACCCAGCGGATCACCCGATAGGCTCTCATCGCGAGGCCGCCTCCTGCCGCCGTCTTCGGACCGCAACCGGGAGCTGCGGCTCTCGGTACCGTCGCGGGACACTGCGCGCGGGGATACCAGCACCAGCGGCCGCGTCCGGTCAACTGGTGTACGGGATGTCCGTGTCATCCTGATGGCCGCTCGGCCGGCCGCTGCTACGCCGGTGGCCACCACGCAGGCGACGTTGACGATGCGGCCGGCCTCGCGGCACTTGACCGCCAGCGCATCCAGCCACACGTAGGGGTGCAGGTTTGTCATTCGGGCAGCCCCGGCCGGTCGGCCTACCTGTCCACCGTCTCTGGGGGGAGCACGAGGTCGACGGGGACCCGCAGGGCTCGGGCGAGCCGCCGGATTTGGCCGAGGGCCGGCACCGACTGGTCGGTCTCCCAGCGGCTGATCGTGGTGACGTGGACGCCGAGCAGGTCGGCCAGGTGGTGCTGGGTCATCGGCGGCTGCATGCCGAGGCGGAGCCGCTTGAGCTGCTCACCGTAGGTCACGCCGACACTCCTCGCCTCGTCCTCCGACATAGCATATATGCTTGCTTGTCAACCTTCCACTGACCCAATACACCCAGCAGGTATGACGAGAAACACCTATGTAACCAGCACGAGCTTAGCGAGTATGCTGAGTTAGATAAGTAGACCATCTTCTTGGGAGATCAGCAGACGTGCTTACCTTCGGCGACCTGATCGCCAGCAACGCCGAGAACCGCCCGCGGCCGCTCGCGGGCGCCACGCTCGAGCCCAAGGACGGCACGAGTGCGCACAGGCGCGAGACCGGCCCGATCCCCGTGCCCACGCTCACCACCTTACGGATCAGCGGCCAGGTTCGACCCGGCCAGCACGCCCCCGACGAAATCGCCCTGGACCATGAGGTGACGTTCGTGCCCTTCACCGGCCCCGCGGCGCACGGGTTCGAGCGAGCCTGCAACCTGCGGGTCGACGACGCCGTCATCGGCTGGGTCGCCTACGGCCAGGTGCGCGGCGGCTCCGGCTGGGTCTGGGGTAGCCAGCTTGCCAGCGACGGGTCGTTCCGGTCCGTGGCGCCCTCCCGCAGCGCCGCCGCGTTCTGCGAGCTGCTTGCAGCGGTGCGGGACGGCACGGTCGCCGATGCCCGCAGCACCACCCTTGCCTAACGTGACACGCCGTTTCCGGTGCCGTGCTTCGTGGTCACCCATGAGGTCCGGCAGGACCTCGTCGAGCGGAGCGGGACCTACACGTTCGTCACCGAGGGTACGTATGGATGCACGGGTCAGAGGTACTGTGCGTCGCTCCGTACGTCCGCGACCGGCCCCATGTAGTCGAAGTGCATGGCGTCGGCGAAACCGCCCCACATACCCCACTGCCAACCCCGCTCCGCGAAGGCCTGCACCATCCAGGACGGCATGTCGGTGAGACCTGAATTGGAGAGCTCGTCGACCTTCTTGAGCATCTGTCTCTGGTTGGTCTCATTGATGGACGCGGCCGGGTTGTTGAGCAGCGTGCGTACCTCCTCGATGCGGCGAATCCGGTCCCGGATCTTGCCGACATCCGGCGACTTCGCCTTCACCGCGGCGTCCAGTGCCTGCTTCGCGGCCTCGGCGGCCGCGTCCACCTTTTCGCCGATCAGGGACGCGGCCAGGTCCTCGCCGAGCGGGAAGTTCCGCATCAGGGTGATCGTCGCCCAGGCCTCCAGGAACTTCGACTCGATCGACTTCACCTTCTGGTGCGTCTCGGTCGCGCGGTCCCGCACCTTGACGGTCGTCGCGTCGGTCTGCACCGAGTCCCGCAGGTGCGCGTCTATCCGGTCGATGTCGCTCTGCAGCTGCGCCTTCTCCTGGTCGTCTGTCGCGGCGGCCAGCCGCTTCTGCAGCTCGGCGCGCAGCCTGACCACGTCGGCGTTGTGCGTCGCCACCGTTTGTAGATCTTGCCGCTGCTGCGTCGAGCCGGCCGACAGTTCGGAGAGCTCGCCGCCACCCAGGATGCTGACGAGCTGGTGGGTCGGGCCGCCGAAGTCCGGGTTGGTCCCGGCCCGGAAGTCCATGGCCCGCCCGGTGCCGTGGAAGCTCAGGTGCCGGGCCCTCCCCATCCAGCCGGGGTGGCTCATCGCCTCGAACCGGAACTCGCTGCCCGGCCGCTGGTTGGCCTTGATCAGATCCGCCTTGCTGGCGAAGCCGCCGAGGCGCATCGCGGACTCCTCCAGCAGCGGGAGCACCGCCGCGACATCCTTGTGCACCCCGCTGGAGTCCGTCGACGCCTTCACCTTCTCGCCGAGGATCTCAGCGTCGACGATGTTGTCCCGGTAGAAGGCCCACATCGGCTTGGTGAGGGTCGCGACGTACCGGTTCCGGAAGGTCGCCCAGGATGCCGGCACCAGAGGATGCTTCTTTGATTGGGGGATGGTCGCGTTGATGATGTCCGACTCGGCCGCGAGGATCAGCGTGCTCATCCTGTCCCGAAGTTCCTTCCACGCCCCGTCGGCGCGGTTGGTGGGGCGGCCCAGGGCGGCCGCGGCCTTGTCGGTCAGGTCCGCGGTGTCCTCCGGTGTCACGACCCAGGTGGTGCTTGGGTCCAGCAGGGTCTTCACGGCGCTGACCTCGGCCGCGTCCAGTGCCTTGACCGCGGTCTTGGACAGGTGGTCTGCGCGCTTGCTCGCGACGCTGCCCGCGCTTGCCCTCCGTAGGGCTGCCCAGAGATCCGACGCGCCGTCCGGCGAGCGACCGCTGACCGGTACCGGGCCGACCCACGCGACGAACAGCCGGTCGGCGACCGTGCCCTCCGCCCACATGGGTGATTCCCTCAGGATCGCCTCGACCTGATCCCCGATCTTCGTGCCGGACGTACCGACCTGCTTGATCAGGTCGCGGAGCTTGGCGGTCAGCGCCTTGGCGACCCGGGCCTGCAGGAAGGCCTTGAAGTCCGCGACCAGCTTCTTGTCGGCCTTCTTGTCGATTCCCGCCCCGGTGGGGTCGACGTCCACGAGATACAGCTCGTTCTGCCAGAGCAGCCCGGCGACCTCGGCGACCGTACCGGCGGTCGAGGTGCGGTACTGCTCGAACGCGGGCCCGTCGATCTCGCCCTTGGTCACCTGACCCCGGGCCTCGGTGATCCGCTCGGCGATGGTCGGCTCGGGCGGATGCACCGGGTCAGGGTCTCGCTGGACCCCGAGGAGCCCCGCGACGGCCCGGTTGCCCGCGCTGGCCTGGAGCCACAGCAGCCGTGCCGCGGACGTGGCGGGCTTGGCCGGCTGCACCGATCGCTGTGCGCCTCGACCTGGGGCCGCTGGCTCGCGAGACCGCCGGATCAGGTCCATTCTCCCTGGATAGCCGCTTGCGGTGATCTGGTCAAGGCCGACGTCTGACACCTGCCCTTTCGGGCAAGCCGCGTGTTCCACGCGCTGGTCCGCTTCTCGCATGGGAGGATTCCGCACCACCGTCGCGTTGGACCCGGCCTAGCGGCGCTGCCGCGGTGCGTGCCGAGCCCCGAGGACTCGATCAGGACCCGCAACGGCATCCAACCTCGGTGACAACGCCGGCTCGCAGCGCCGCAGCCACGGTCCGAAGAACCTTCCCAGCGCCGCGGTCCACGAGCATAGTGATGGCTCGTCGGAGTCGTTGGTTCTGGGGTTCTACGGCGGAGGCAGCATGGGCGGTATGGATGCGATCGGTGGCACACCAGTCGTACGGTTGGACCGGCAGGTCGGCGAGGGCAGCGCCGAGGTCTGGGTGAAGCTGGAGGCGGCGAACCCCACCGGCTCCTACAAGGACCGCATGGCACTGGCCATGATCGAGGGCGCCACGCGCGACGGGCGGCTGCAGCCGGGTCAGCCGGTGGTGGAGTACACCGGCGGCAGCACCGGCTCGTCGCTCGCGTTCGTCTGCGCCGTGAAGGGCCATCCGCTGCGGATCGTCTCGTCGGACGCGTTCGCGGTCGAGAAGCTCCGCACGATGCAGGCGTTCGGCGCCGACGTCGAGCTGATCCCCAGCCCCGACGGCATCACGCCCGAGCTGATCCCGGCGATGGTGAAACGGGCGGGCGAGATCGCCGCCGCCACCGGTGCGTTCTGGACCGACCAGTTCAACAACGTCGACATGCTCGACGGCTACCGGCGCCTCGGTGAGGAGCTGCTGCAGCAGCTTCCCGGTCCGCCCGCCATCGGGGCGTTCTGCAGCTACGTCGGGACGGCCGGCTGCTTCCTCGGCACCACCCGCGCCCTGGTGGAGAAGCTGCCCGGGCTGCACCGCGTGGTGGCGGAGCCGGCGGAGTCGGCGGTGCTCTCGGGCCGCCCGGCGGGCACCCACCACATCGAGGGCGGCGGCATCGGCCGCTGGCCGCCGCTGCTGAGCGCGGAGGACTTCGACGAGGTCATCGCCGTGCCCGAAGCGGACGCGTTCGCCATGGCGCGCGAGGCAGCCCGCACCGAAGGCATCTTCTCCGGCCCGTCGACCGGCGCCAACCTGGTCGCCGCGCTCGAGCTCGCCCGCCGCCTCGGCCCCGGCCACCGGGTCGCCACCGTCCAGGTCGACAGCGGCCTCAAGTACCTGGCCGGCAAGCTGTACGGCTGACGGCCCGGCCGCCGCGTACGCGGAACGGTCATCCGGCGGTCCTCGCCTCGCTGATCTCCAGGAGGTGGCCGTCGGGGTCGCGGAAGAAGCCGCGCACCTCCCAGTCGTAGTCGACGGGAGGGGTGAGGAACTCCGCGCCCCGGGCCCGCAGCGTCGCGTAGGCGGCGTGGCAGTCGGGGACGCGGATGGTCATCGAGTGACCGACGGTGCGGGGATCAACCGGCACGGCGAAGGTGACGTCCGGCTTGTCCTGGGTGGGTCCGCCGCCGGTGACCAGCAGCAGCCAGGTCCCCAGGAAGCGCAGCACGACGGAGCTACCGCCGTACTCCCGGTAGACCTCGGCCCCGAGCACGTCGCGATAGAACGCCAGCGACCTGCCCAGGTCACTCACGACCAGGATGTGCGTGAGCTCCATCCCCTCGGCCGGGAAGTCGCCGCCCATGAAGGCCCCCCTTTGGCTCGTCGCCGTCGGCCTCGAGTCTACGAGAGGGTCGCTGCTGGTATGCGGCGGCGTCGCCGCACGACAGCGGCGCGTCGCGCTGCGGGTGGAAGCGTCAAGGCGCCAATCGTCAGGCGCGCGCAGTCCGGGCGATGGGCAAATGTTCCGTCTACGACGATCTGTGTCCATACTCTCGTGGCACGCGGAGGCGATCCTGGCAGCCGCGTTGGCCTGATGGCCGGATGCTCGAGGAGGTCCAGCATGTCGCGTCGGCCCCAGCAGCTACGGCGAGCGCTCGTCTTCGGAGTCGTCCTGGCCGCGGTCGTCATCGGTGCGCCGCCGGGTCGCTCCCAGACGCCGGCGCGGGCGGCGGCCACGGCGCAGGCAAGCGATCTCAGCCGCGGCACCGTCCTGCCAGACGGCCGCCTGGTGCGCCCGGCGGGGCGGCGCTTCGACCTTGGCGACTTCCCGATCGGGCTGGCCGTCTCCCCTGACGGGCGCCTGGCGGTCGCCGCGAACGCGGGGCAGGGATTCGGCAACAACTTCGGCTTCGGTTCGTTCTGCGACGACCTCGGCAAGCCCAACCAGTGCGGCCAGGCACCGCCCAGCCTGGTCGGTGACCCGGCGACGCCTACGCCGGACGAGTCGCTGTCCGTGGTCGACCTCAACAGCGGCGGGACCGCCAACGTCACGGTGACTCCGACCTCCCACGACCCGAGCCACCCGCAGTTCAACTTCTTCTCCGGCTGGGTGGCGTTCGACCCGTCCGGCGCCCACCTGTACGCCACCGGCGGGGGCAACGACGCGCTGTACGACTTTCCGGTCGCCGGTGGTGCGCTCGGGACGCCGCGGGTCGCCCAGCTTCCCTCGACCCTCGGCAGCCTGCCGCCGTTCCCGTTCCTCGGCAAGGTCGCCGGCTACACCCGCGGCGTGGCGGTCACGCCGGACGGCGCGACCGTCCTGGTGCTCAAGGAGTTCGACGACGAGCTGGACGTCGTCGACGCGGCGAGCCTGACCGTGCGCCAGCGCCTGCCGCTCGGCCAGCCCACCCCGGTCGGCGGCGGCTACCCGTACGCCGTGGCCGTCGCGCCCTCCGGGGACCGCGCCTACGTCACCTTGGAGGGCAGCGACACCCTCGACGTGATCGCCCTGGGACCTGCCGGCGCGAAGGTCGCCGGCGTCGTGCCCGTAGGGGACCATCCGACGGGCCTGGCCGTCACGCCCGACGGCGCCCAGGTCCTGGTCGCGAACGCCGGCGACGACACCGTCGCGGTCGTCGACGCCGCGGCAGGCCGGGTGGTGCAGCGGCTCACGCTCGAGGGGCTTCCCGCCGAGGCGGTCGGGTCGGTGCCGAACGCCGTCGCGCTCTCCCGCGGCGGCGCCCGCGCGTTCGTGGCGCTCGCCGGCGACGACGCGGTCGCCGTCCTCGACCGGTCCGCCGCGGGCTGGCACCCAGCCGGCAACCTGCCGACCGGGTGGTACCCGACGGCTGTCGCGGTCCGACCGGACGACGGGTCGGTTCTGGCCGTCGCCGCCAAGGGGCTTGGCAGCCGCTACCCCGCCGGCGGCGCCTACCCGCCGCCGGCGGTCGGCGGCCCGTCGGCGATCCCGACCTCGTACTACTACGACGGCAACAACATGCCGGGACTGCTCACCCAGCTCAGCGCTCCCGACCGGGGTGACCTGCTGCGAGGCAGCGTGACCGTAGCCGCCAACCTGCGCTTCGCCAGCCATGCCGACCGCCGGCCGCGCCACAGCCCGGTGCCGCCGGTCACCGGCGGGCGCTCGCCCATCAGCCACGTGGTCTACATCGTGCGCGAGAACCGCACCTTCGATCAGGTCTTCGGCGACCTCGCCGCGACACGCCGGGACGTCGACGCCGACCCGCGCTTCGAGCTGCTCGCCGAGGCGACCCCCAACGCCCACGGGCTGGCCAGCCGCTACGCCATCGCCGACCGTTTCTTCTCCGACGGGGAGGCGAGCATCCAGGGCCATTGGTGGACCTCGGCGGCCAACTCCAACGACTACACCGAGAAGGCCTGGCGCCAGTACTACTCGCCACGCAACCGGCCCAACGACCCGATCGCGCCGATCGCGACGCCCAAGGGGTGCAGCCTGTTCCAGACCGCACAGGCCAAGCAGAACGCGACTGGCGGCCAGTTCACCTTCCGGAACTACGGCGAGCTGGTCGGCACCGCGGCCATCACCCTGACGCCCTCGCCGGGCCTCGGGCCGGTGCCCGGCTGCCTCGACCTCGACCCGGCCAGCACCGATCCGAACTACCCCAACCAGCTCACGCCGATCAGCTTCGACGACCGTAAGCGCGCCGCGGAGTTCCTCGGCGACGCCGGCCTCGACGCCGACGGCCACCAGGCTGGTGACCCCGCCACCCACTTTCTGCGCAACCTCAGCTACCTGATCCTGCCCGAGGACCACACCACCGGCGTCGCCGGGCCCAACACCCCGCGGGCGCAGGTCGCCCAGAACGACAACGCCCTCGGCACGATCGTCTCGGCGCTGTCCAAGTCGAAGTACTGGCCGTCCACCGCGGTGTTCGTGGTGGAGGACGACAGCCAGGACGGCCCCGACCACGTCGACGGCCACCGCAACATCCTGCTGCTCGCCAGCCCCTGGGCGCGCCACCTGGCCGCCCAGGGCCACGTCCCCGGCTATGTCGGCCACCACCGCTACGACCAGGCCGGAGTGGTGCACACCATCGAGTTGCTGCTCGGCCTCGAGCCGCTGTCCTCCTACGACCAGCTCGCAGCGCCAACCTACGACCTGTTCCAGGACGTGGACCGGCCAGAGCGGCTCCGCCCCTCGGACCTGGCACCGTTCGCGGTCGCGCCGCCGCCGCCGTTCATCGAGGAGCCGGTGAGCGCGATCGGCGGCCAGAAGGCGGCGGAGCTGCGTCGCCTTTCGAGCACGCTCGACCTCGGCGGGATCGACCGAGCCGGTCCCGCGCTCGAGGCGGCCCTGTGGATGAGCGTGCGCAGCGACCCGCCTCCGGCCGAGCTGCGCCGCCGGCTGAGCCACCCGACAGCGCCCGCCGACCCCGACGACTGACGGTCAGCCTGGTGAGCGCGGCACCGTGCCAGGCCACGCAGACGGCCACATGAATCGCGGGTGATCCCGCCGGGCCCGGTGACGACGGCTCAGCCCAGGCCCTTGACGAAGCCCTGCCGCCAGCTCGGGTAGCGCGGCTGCCAGCCGAGTTCGCGCTTGGCCTTCGCGTTCGACGCGCCGCGAGCCTCGGTCATCATCACGGCCGCCGCCTCACCCGCCGCGAGCCGGCCCAGCCAGCGCGGCAGCCGCCACGGCCGCTTCGCGCCGAGCACCTCCGCCGCCACCGGCAGCCACTCGCGGACCGGGGCCGGCTCGTCGTCGACCACGTGGTAGGTGCCGCGCGCCCCGCGCTCCACCGCGTCCACCGTCGCCTTCGCGGCGTCCTCGATGTGCACGAACGACCAGACTCCCGCGCCGCCCCCGACGATCGGGAACATGCGCTTGCGGATCAGCCCGACGAGCTCGCCCGGAGGCCTCACGGCGAACGAGGTGCCAGGACCGTAGAAGGCGCCGTAGCGGAGCACGACCCCCTCCACCCAGTCCGCGCCGGTGACCACGTCCTCGAGGTAGCGGATCGCCTCCAGGGTGGTGCGGATGGCCGCCGGCGGGTCGGGATCGAAGGCGTCGTCCTCGCTCTTCACCGCGCTGCCCGTCCGGACGAAGTAGCTGGCGAAGCTCTGCGCCACGAAGCGGCGGACCCCGGTGCCCCGCGCGGCGGAGAGCAGGTGGTCGGTCCCCTCGGTGCGCAGCCGGTTGGTGCCAGCGAAGTCGCGCTCCAGGCGGCGCGGGTTGAGGGAAGAGGGGATCGCCGTGAGCTGGTGCACGATCACCTCGGGCTCGGCCCCGCCCACCGCGCGGCCGACCGCCTCAGGATCCAGCGCGTCGGCCACGACCGGACGCGCGCCCATGCCCTGGAGCAGCTCCCGCTTCGAATCCGTACGCGTCATGCCGACGACCTCGTGGCCCCTCTGCACCAGCATCGGCACCAGCTGCCTGCCGATCGCCCCGGTGGCCCCGGCGACGAAGACCTTCATGACGGCTCCTTTCCTCTGTCACGTCACGGACACTGAGACGGGCGGGCAGGCCCGCCCGTGACAGCCCGGGCGGTCGATGCACACGGCCTCGACCAAGGAGAGCTGGCGCATGAGGCCCAACTGGTCGACCACGTTCCAGTGCTCGACGACCTGGCCATCCGCGATGCGGACGATGTCGATCAGGTCGATGCGGACCTGGTTGCCGGTCGGCGGGATTCCCATGAGCTCGCCGTGGTCGGTGCGGCGTGGTTCCATCTCGGGGCTTGCTCACCCTGACTCGAATGGAGCGCACGGCCATGGCCCGACGGGTGCCGTTCACCGGCGACGAGAAGGAGAGCCTGCACGTCAGCCTCGACCGGCACCGCGACGCGGTGCTGTGGAAGCTCGAAGGCCTCGACGACACCGAGCTGCGACGGGCGATGACCCCGTCGGGCACCAGCCTGCTGGGCCTGGTGAAGCACCTGGCCAGCGTCGAGTACAGCTGGTTCTGCCAGACCTTCGGCCGCCAGACCGAGCCGCTGCCACCCGTCGACGACGACCCCGAAGCCGACATGCGCGCCCGGCCGGACGAGACGACCGAGGACATCCTCGCGTTCTACGGGCGCGCCCGCGGCGCTGCCGACCAGGTCATCGACGAGCTCGACATCGAGGCGACGGGCACCGCCTGGTCCGGTGCGACGGTCTCGCTGCGCTGGGTGCTGATCCACATGGTCGAGGAGACGGCGCGACACGCCGGCCACGTCGACATCATGCGTGAGCTGATCGACGGCATGGCCGGCGACCACCGGCCAGGGTGAGGCCGGGCACGACTGCGGCGAGGAGGAGGCGCGGTGATCACGCGGATGTGGCGAGGCTGGGCGCGTGCCGAGGAGGCGGACCGCTACGAGCGGCACTACCGCTCCGAGGTCCTGTCGGAGCTGCGGCAGGTGCCGGGGTTCCGCGGCGCGCGGCTGCTGCGGCGAACGGTAGCCGCTGAGACCGAGTTCGTCTCCCTGACGTTCTTCGACGACCTCGAGGCGATCCGCGGCTTCGCGGGGTCCGACTACGAGACCGCCGTCGTCGCGGAGGAGGCCCGCAGGGTGCTGGTCCGCTTCGACGAGCGCGTGCGCCACTACGAGACCGCCTTCGAGACTTGAGACTCCCGCGAGGAAGGAAGCGGCACCACCACCGCCGACGTCTCAGGCACGGGCAGCTTCACCTATACGGCGCCGCCCAACTCGCTCACCGTCGTGACAGTGAAGGACTAGATGGCTCGAGACGAGCCCGCCGGACGGCATCGTCTGGCGGGCTCGTCTCAGGCAGTTCCGCTCTTTTGTAGATTTTTTTGGCGACACCGTATTTGCGCGTCGAACGCCTTGAACAACGCGCTGGCAGCCGCTGCGCCTGCCGGACGGCAACGGCGGCTTCGTCGTGCAGAAGTTCCTCACCCCGCACTGGCGCAACGTGGTCCCGTTCGCGTTGAGCTCGCCGGACGAGTTCCTGCCGCCCGGTCCGCAGGACATCAGCCTGCTCCTGCTCGACAAGGAGGTGACGAGACCATCCTGCAGAGCGCCTCGCTGACCGACGTGCAGAAGGTCAGGATCGAGTACTGGGCCGACGGCCCGGCGAGCGAGACCCCGCCCGGCCACTGGTGCCTGTTCGCTCAGGCGATCTCGCGCAAGGACGGCCACGGCCTGGACACCGACACCAAGCTGTTCTTCGCGCTCGCCAACGCGGAGCTCGACGCCAGCATCGCCGCCTGGAACGCCGAGCGGCGCTGGGACTACGCCCGCCCGATCACGGCCGTGCGCACCCGCCGGGCCGGGCAGCTCATCCTCGCCTGGGGCGGGCCGTACAAGGGGACCAGGCTGATCAGGGGCGAAAGCTACCTGCCCTACCAGCCGGCGACGTCCCTGACACCGCCGTTCCCCGAGTACGTCTCCGGGCACAGCACCTTCAGCGCGGCCGGCGCCCGGGTGCTGCGCACGTTCACCGGCAGCGACCTGTTCGGCGCGAGCGTGACGATCCCGAGGGGCTCGTCGCGCATCGAGCCCGGAGCGGTGCCCGCCCTGCCGATGCTGCTGACCTGGCCGACGTTCACCACCGCGCTCGACGAGGCGGGCAACTCCCGCCGCCAGGGCGGCATCCATTTCCTCGACGCCGACCTGGGCGGCCGCGGCCTGGGTGATGCCGTGGGAGCCAACACGCTGGCGAAGGCACGGACCTACTTCGACGGCTCCGCCGGGTAGTCCCAGGGAGCCGGAGGAGTCACCGGGGCGGCGTAACCCATGGGTCTCCGGTCGCTTCATGAGGACGTGCGTCCGGGCTCCGGAGCGGGCTCCGTCGGGCTCGTAAGGTACACTTGTCCATCTGTGTTGTGTACCAAGGAGGTGGCATGCGAGTTGGCATCCGCGAGTTCCGCGACCGGCTCAAGCACTACGTGGAGACCGCTCGCAGTGGCGAGGACGTGATCATCACCGACCACGGCCACGCGGTTGCGCGGCTGGTCGCGCTGCACGACGAGCGGCCCGTCGACCGGCTTGTCGAGGCCGGGCTGGCGACCCCACCCCGCCGGCCGAAGGGTGCAGTCGACTGGACCCCGGTCCCCGCGACCGGGAGTGTCAGCGACCTGATCGAGCGGTGATCGCCTACTTCGACACCTCGGCGCTGCTCAAGCTGGTCATTGCCGAGGCCGGTGCCGACCAGGCAAGCCTGCTGTGGGAGCGGGCGAGCGAGGTCGTCGTGTCGCGCCTGGTGTGGCCTGAAGCACTGGCGGCGCTGGCCGCCGCCCGGCGGGGGCGGCGGCTGACCGAGGAGGGCCATGCGGCGGCGGTCCGGTTGTTCCGGGACCTCTTTGGGCGCTGCACGGTGGTGAGCGTGGCCGACCACCTCGTGGAGCGTGCCGCGGAGCTTGCCTCCGGCTATGACCTGCGCGCCGCGGACGCGATTCACCTGGCCACGGCGCTGGCCGTGATGGAGCCCGGCTCGATCTTCGTGACCTGGGACAAGCGCCTCCAGCAGGCCGCCATCCAGGCGGGGCTCGTCACCGCTCCGGCCTGATCGTGGTGCTACGGGTGCAGCCGCAGGCCCTTGAGGACCTTGTCGACCGCGCGGCGGTCGTCGTGCAGCGCCAGGCCGACGAGCCGCAGGGCGTCGGAGGGGACCGCGGCGACCGCCGCGCGGTTGTCGACGTCGTTGTCGGTGGCGAACAGCTCCTCGGTGAAGATCCCCAGCCGCACCTCGCGCGCGACGGCGCGGGCGTAGGCCGCGGCGAGCTGCTCGGCGGAGCCGCGGAACACCAGCACCGGCTGGACGAACATGGCCAGGTACTTGCGGCCGGATGCGTCCTCGTACGGCTCGCCGATCACGCCGTCGGCCCCGGCCGCGACGGCGCCGGCCAGGAAGGCGGTGACGTTGAGTTTCTGCCAGGTCTGCAGATCGTCGCGCACGACGATGGCAAGCTTGGTGTCGAAGCGCACCCGGTCTCCCTCTCGGCGGCATGGGACTGCGCCACACCGTAGGCACGCCACGAGGTGCTCGTCTTGAACGCTGGTGCAGCACGGCGACCGGCCCGGACCGGCGACCACGCCGCGGAGTGGGCGCGCTACCGGCGCGCGGTCGACCTGCCGGTCGAGATCATGCGCGCCCACTTCGTGCGGCACGTCTACGACCGCCACAGCCACGACACCTACTCGTTCGGCGTGACCGAGGAGGGGGTGCAGGCGTTCCGCTGCCGCGGCGGCGCCCACGCGAGCGCCGCCGGCATGGTGATGGCGTTCAACCCCGACGACCCCCACGACGGGCACGCGGGCGGCTCGGCCGGGTTCACCTACGGCATGCTCCACCTGGGGACCGACCTGGTCGCCGGCGTCCTCGCCGACGCCGGCGGAAGGCACACGGGGCTGCCGCTGTTCGCCGAGCCGGTGCTCGACGACGGCCCGCTGGCGCGGCAGCTGCGAAGGATGCCGGCGCTGCTCGACGGCGCCACCAGGCTGGAGGCCCAGGAGCTGGTCACTGGCGTAATCCTCGCCATGGTCGAGCGCCACGCCAACCACCCCGTCACCCTTGCCATGCCGGCCGCCGGCGCCGCCCCGTCCCAGGTCCGCGAGCTGCTGCAAGACCGCTTCGCCGAGGACCTCGGCGCCGACGACCTCGCCAGGGCCGTCGGGCTGAGCCGCTTCCAGGTGAGCCGGCAGTTCAAGGAGGCGTATGGCCTCCCGCCCAGCGCCTACCTGCGCCAGGTGCGGCTGCGCCAGGCCAGGCGCCGGCTCGCGGCGGGCGCGGCGATCGCCGAGGTCGCCGCCGCGACCGGCTTCGCCGACCAGAGCCACCTCACCCGCTGGTTCCGCCGCGCCTACGGCATCACCCCGGCCGTCTACCAGCGCGGCGCGGCGACGCTGGCCTGAGCCGCCGGTTGCGGCAACGTCCGTTCCGGCTCCCAGGCGCCGCCGCAACGGCGAGCCTACCCTGGACGGCCCACACGCCAGCGGACGCAGTCGCGCGACCAGGAGGGCGGAAGGTGAGCATGACCGAGGACCACTCCCAGCCCACCGTGAAGCTGGCGCGGGGCGGCACGATGCCCCTTGTCGGCCTCGGCACCTGGCAGATGTCGGGGTCGCGCTGCTACGACGCCGTGCGAATCGCGCTCGACCTGGGCTACCGGCTGCTCGACACCGCCACCATCTACGGCAACGAGCGCGAGGTCGGCCGCGCCGTCCGCGACAGCGGGGTGGCGCGCGAGGAGCTGTTCGTGACCACCAAGCTGCCGCCCCGCGAGGCCGGCCGGGAGCGGGCCGTCCTCGCCGCCAGCCTGCGGGCGCTGGGGATGGACCACGTCGACCTGTGGCTGATCCACTGGCCGCCCCGGGCCGCGGCGCGCGTGGCCACCTGGAAGGAGCTCCTGGCCGTCCGCGACGAGGGGCTGGCCCGCGCGGTCGGCGTCAGCAACTACAGCCTGCGCCAGCTCGACGAGCTGACCGACGCGACCGGTGAGACGCCCGAGGTGAACCAGATCAGGTGGTCTCCGGTGCTCTACGACGCCGCGCAGGAGGCCGGGCACCGCGAGCGGGGCGTCGTCCTCGAGGGCTACAGCCCGTTCAAGGCCAGCAACTTGCGCGACCCGGTGCTGGCCGAGATCGCCGCAGCCCATGGCATGAGCGCCGCGCAGGTGGTGCTGCGCTGGCACCTCGACCACGGCGTGGTGGTGATCCCTAAGTCGAGCAGGCGCGAGCGCATCGAGTCGAACTTCGACCTGCTCGGCTTCTCCCTGAGCGACCAGGAGCTGCGCCGCGTCGACGGGCTCTCCACCGTCTGACACCTGGCTCAGGCCGGCTACCTGGGACCGCCGGAGAGCCTCCGGGCCTATCGCTGACCGTGTGACGGCGCTCCGGCAGCGGTCGGCCGGGACGTCGTGTGCTTCAATCGAGGCCTGATGCCTCGCAACCTGGTCCCATGCCGCCGGCCAGTGTGACGACCGGCGGCAACGAGCCGGCCCCTGGCGGCGGAGGCGGCGCCCGGGACGACCGCGGCGCCGGGGGACCGCGAGCGGGCAACCCCTACGCCAGGGTCGCCGCGATCGTGGCCCGGATCGGCCTGGACGTGGCGAGCAGGGAGATGGCCGAGGCGTTCCGCTCGGAGATCAGGGCGTTGGAGCGGCTCTCCGGCGCGTCGCAGGACGACATCCTCGAGGGCGTGCAGCGCAGCCTGCGCCGCTGGACCCGGTGGCTGCTGACGAGCGTGGCGCCGGCGGACGCGGACTTCGACCCGCTGCGCGAGTGGGCGCGCACCAGGGCGGGCGAGGGCGTGCGGCTCGAGGACCTGCTGCGGGCGTTCGGGGTCGGCGGGCAGGTGGGATGGGAGCTGATCCGGCGGCACGCGCGCAGCGACGAGACCGACGCGCTGCTGGACGCGGCGGGACTGCTGATGCGCTACGTGGACCGGATCTCGGCGGTGGTCGCCGACACCTACCTCGCCGAGCGCGACGTGCTGGTGTCGGAGGAGGAGCGGCGCACGCGGGACCTGCTGGAGCGCCTGAGCAGCGATACGCCGCTCGCGCTCGGCGAGCTCGAGCTGGCCGAGCGGCTCGGGGTGGCGGTGGAGCACGCCTACGCCCCCTTCGCCGTGGTGCTGCCTGGCCGGCCTCCGCGGGGGCACGCGGCGCTGGCGGCGCGCCTGCGGCGGCGGGGCTGGAAGCTGACCGTGACCGACGGCGGCCGCGTGGTCGGCCTGTCGCGCCGGCCACTCGAGCTGGCCGACCTCGACGAGGGGCCGGACCTGCTGCTGGTCGTGGCGGAGGTGACGCCGCGTGAGCGGCTCGGCGACGCCCGCGAGGACGTGGTGCTGCTCGCGGAGCACGCCTGCCAGGCCGGCCTGCGCGGCCGCGTCCGAGCCGAGGACCAGCTGCTGGAGGTCATCATGGGCCGCCTGCCCGGGCACGCGGCGCGGCTCCGCGCCCGGGTCCTCGAGCCCCTCGCCGGTCCGGACCACGAGGAGCTGCTGCGCACCCTGCGCGCCTTCGTCCTCCACGACTACGACCGTGGCGCCACCAGCGAGGCGCTGCACGTGCACCGCAACACGCTCGCCTACCGCCTGCGGCGGATCGAGGAGCTCACCGGGCTGGACCTCGCCAGCGCCAGGGACCTGGCGTGCGTGTACGTCGCGCTGGGGATCGGCGGCGAGCAGCCGGCCGGGCCGTGAGCCTTGTGCAGATGCACAGACAACTCGCGCCAAATTCGTCCAACCGTCATTGAACCGCCCAGTCCCGGGCAATAGCGTCGCGTGCCGAGGAGGCCGTCTGACGGCTCGCTGGTCCACGCCGCGGAACGGAGGAAGGCATGCGCAGCAGCGGAAGATCTCGCCGGTTCGCAGCGATGGTGGCGCTTGGCCTGGTGGTGGCGGTGTTCGCCCCGCAGCACGCCGCGGCTCGGTCCCACCATCCCGCCACAGTCCAGGGCGTCCAGGGCCACAGGGGCGGCGTCGAGGTCCGCTTCTCGCTGCTGCGAGGCTTCGACGACCCCGCCACCCCCGACAACCTCGACAAGGTCGGCGTGCTCCAGGTGGGATCGGCGCGGGCCAGGAACGTGCTGGTGCTGAACCCGGGGACCTCGGCGGGTGCCGGGTACTTCGCGCCCGTCGCGGCGGACGTCGTCAGGCGGACCCACGGCCGCTGGCAGGTCTGGTCGGTGGAGCGCAGGGAGAACCTGCTCGAGGACCAGTCCGTGCTCGACCAGGTGAAGCAGGGCAAGGCGACCTCGCAGCAGCTCTTCGACTACTACCTCGGCTGGCTGGTCAACCCCGCCATCACCACCCACTTCCAGCCGGTGCCGGACTCGGCGGTCCCGTTCGCGCGCGGCTGGGGCATGAACGTCGAGATCGAGGACCTGCACCGCGTGGTGAAGGCCGCCGCCGCGCACGGCCGCACGGTCGCGATGGGCGGCCACTCGCTCGGCGGCTCGATCACCACCGCGTACGCCACCTGGGACTTCCACGGCAGGCCCGGGGCGAAGGACCTCGCCGGCCTGGTCTACATCGACGGCGGCAGCAACCCGGTCGCGATCACCCCGGAGCAGGCGACCCAGGCGCTGCAGAACCTGTCGACCAGTACGCCGTGGCTGGCGTTCGGCGGCATCCCTGCCCCGTTCCTCGGCCTGTTCTCCGCCACCGGCTCGACCGCGGCGGTGACCGACCCGAACAGCGCCTCGCTCGCGCAGGACTTCCCGCTGCTGCCGGCCAACCTCAAGCCGCCGGTGCGGGCGACCAACGAGGCCCAGTTCGGCTTCGGGGTCGACACCGAGACCTCGCCGCCTTCGCTGATCGCCGCCCAGGTCCACGCCGGTCACCTCGCCGCGAGCGGCGACCCGCGCGGTTGGGACAGGGCCGGGGAGATCACCCCGATCCAGCGCTACGCGAGCATGCTCTCCGGCACCGGGCTCAGGGGGCTCGACGGCAGCGCCTGGTACCACCCGCTGCGGCTGACCATCGACTCGGGCGCGGTGGGGAACGGGAACGCGAACCCGGCGCAGGGCATCCTCGACGTCAAGTCGATCCACGGCGACGACCTGAGCCGGCGCCTGCGGATCTACGCCTTCGGCGCCGCGCTCGGCGGCCAGCGGGTGCTCGACGCGGCGACCATCCTGGCGCACCAGTCGGGGATCCCGGACAGCAGGCTGACGCTGGTCAACCGCGCGGCCACCTACTCCCACAACGACCCGAGCGCCGCCAGCCCCAACAACGAGTTCCTGGACAACCTGGTCCCGTTCCTCACCCGGATCGACCTCACCCACCTCGGCTGACGCGCGGCCTCGTCACCAGGATGACCGCCGCCTCCGGCGCGCCGGGCTCAGCGGCTCCTGGTGGCGACCGCCACGGTTACCACGGACCCTGCCGGGACGACCTCGCCGGCCGAGGGGTCCTGGTCGACCACGCGCTGGACCTGCCCGGGGTTGCGGGTCCGGACCTCGACCACGCGGACCCGTAGCCCGGCCCTGTGCAGCACCTCCGTGGCCTGCTTCGGGTGCAGCCCGAGCACGCCGGGGACGGTGCGCCGCGCGGGGACGCCGCCGGCTTGGCTGCCGGGAGGGGGTGGAGGCGCGGGCGGCGCCGCGGCCCGCGCGGTCGTGGTCGGCAGCGTGGTCGGCGCCTGGCTCGGCGTGGTGCTCGTAGCCGGCTCGCTGGTCGTCGGCAGCAGGACCGCGGTCGTCGGCGGTGCAGCGGTCTGGCTGGCGGCCGGGCGGTCCGGCCCGCCACGAGGCAGCCCGACGGCAACGACCGCCACGACCGCCAGCCATGCTCCAACCAGCCCGGCCACCAGCGCCAGCCGCCGACGCCGGGCCGGCGGCAACGTGCCGCCGACGCCCGGCCTTGCCGCCGGTGGCGGCGGCCCGCCCGCGGCGCCTGGCGGCCGCACTGCCGACGCCGCGGGCAACGACCACATCAGCTCCAGGGCGCGGGAGAGCGCCACGCCGGCCATGTCCCCAGGGTCGTACCCGAGCGCGGCGGCGGACTGGCCGGGAAGGGCCAGTCCGGGACGCACGGTGGCCAGGAAGCGGACGAGGTCGCGGCCGAGGTCGCCCGCCGAGTCGTAGCCGCCCCGCTGGCCGGCCGCGCGGCGCACGATCATGGCCAGCTCGGCGGGGACCTCCGGGCCGAGCCGGACCGGCTCGCCAGGAGGCTGCTCCCGGCCGGTCAGCATCACCACCAGGCAGCGACCGAGGGCCCGCAGGTCGTCCTCGGGGCCAGGGGCCACCAGGGCGGGCTTGGCGGCCTGGGCCAGCCGGAAGTCGGTCAGCTTCACGCGACCGTCGATGCACAGCAGCACGTTGGCCGGGGTGAGGTGGCCGTGCGTGAGGCCGCCGGCATGGGCGGCGGCCAGGGCGACGCAGACCTGCGCGGCGACCATCGCCGCCCCGGCGGGCGGCAGGGAGCCGCGGGCGGCGAGCATGTCCCAGAGGCTGGACCCGTCGACCAGCTCGGCGACCACGAACCCGGCCCGCCCGTCCCACCTGACCTCGTGCACCACGGCGACGTTCGGGTGGGCCAGGCCGGCGACGGCGGTGACCTCACGCTCGAGCCGGGCGACGAAGGCGCGGTCGTCCGCGAACCGCCTGATCGGCATCTTGACGGCGACGCGGCGGCGCTCGTGCCGGTCCCACGCCTCGAACACCCGGGTCATCCCGCCGGCACCGATGGACCGGACGACCTCGTAGCGGTCGTCGAGCCGCTGCCTGACCGCGGTCACGGCGCGACCGCCCACGCCGGCCACGCCGGAGCGGTCACGACGGTGTCCAGCACGTCGGCAACGAGGTCACACAGGCAAGAGCGAGCCACATGCGGTTCCTGTTACAGCTTACAGCGCGGCGGCCCCCGCACCACCGCGCACCTCCGGCACGGGAGGCGGCGGCCCGTGGCCGGAGCCGGCAGGACGCGACCCGCCGGGGGGGCGTTTGCCATTCCGGTCCGAGGGTAGCCGCCAAAACATGGCCGTCGGGCCAAGGTCCGTTTGGTGAAAGGAGCGGCCATGAACACTGGTTTGGCCATCGCGATCATAATTGCGGTCGTAATTCTCGTGCTCCTGGCGGTGGCGTTCGCGCAGCGACGCCGCACGCAGGGACTGCGGGAGCGGTTCGGGCCGGAGTACCGGCGCGCGGTCGCCAGGGAGGGCGACGTCCGCAGTGCGGAATCGCAGCTCACCGAGCGGGAGCAGCGTCGCCGTGAGCTCGAGATCGTCGCGCTCGACCCTGGTGCCCGGGCACGCTACCAGGAGGCATGGAGGGCAACGCAGGGCAAGTTCGTCGACGACCCGGACGGCGCCACCCGTGAGGCCGACGTGCTGGTCGCCCAGGTGATGCGCGACCGGGGATACCCGGTGGACGATTTCGAGCGGCGGGTGGACGACATCTCGGTCGACCATCCGGAGGTCGCCGAGAATTATCGCGAGGCCCACGCGGTGTCCCGCGCCAATGAGCGAGGACTCGCCAGCACCGACGACCTACGGCAGGCGTTCGTGCATTTCCGCTCGCTGTTCGTGGAGCTGTTGGGCGTCGACGGCGACGCCCGCACGAGGGAGGCCAAGTAGATGAACGAGCGCGACGAAGTCCGCACCGCCGACCTCGCCGACGGGCGACCAGGCGACACCGCGGGACCTGACCCGATCGACCACGAGGCCGGCCCGGAGACCCGCGACGACCCGGTGCGCGACAGCTCGGCACGGGACAAGCTCGCACAGGGCCCGGCCGCGACCGTGCACCGTGAGGACACGACCGGATGGGGCGGGGACCCCGCTCGCGAGCAGGACCGTCCCGAGGTGACGTCGCCGCGGACACCGACGGCCCCTGACGGCGACGCCGCCGTCGGCGCCACGGCGGGCCCGCTGCTCGCCGCCGACGACGCGGAGGCGTTCCGCGCCCGCTGGACCGACGTCCAGAACGGGTTCGTCGACGCGCCGCGGCAGGCGGTCGAGCGGGCCGACGGCCTCACCGCCGCGCTGATGCAGCACCTGGCCGGCAGCTTCGCCGACGAGCGAGGCAGGCTGGAGCGCCAGTGGGACCGCGGCGACGAGGTCTCCACCGACAGCCTGCGCAGCGCCTTCCAGCGTTACCGTTCGTTCTTCGAGCGGCTCCTCGCAACCTGAGGCGCAGCCCGGCTCACCGGCGATCCGGCAGCACCCGCTGCCGGATCGCTTGGTTCGTGCCCGATCGGCTGCCCGATGCGGCCTTCCGCCGGGCCGGCCCGGCGGCGCCGCTGCCGCGACGGGGAACCGCCCGTCCCGGCGACCCCACTCTACCGAGCCCGCCTCGCCGTCCCGCCACCGCACCATCGTGGCGGCATGAATTGCTTGGAGCCCACGTTCCGCGTGTCAAAGCAAGCGAAAAAGGGACAGCAGCGCAAAATAGTGCGAGCCCGCGAGCGAAGCGCTCAGCGTAAAACAATTCTCAGGACATTCGACCGGCTGTGGCCGCTCGTCGGTAGTTTTTCGTTTATCTGATCCGGGATTCCTTAGGGTCTCGTCCACTTCTGTCCGCCCGATTGCGACCAATCCGTACGGATAGTTGCATCGGCCGTGGCGGATCATCATGATGCTCAGACGCCCGTGACCGGCTGCAACTCGGGGTGTGCTAATGATAAACAAGCTTCTCGAATACATCCCGCATGGCAATACACTCGACGAGGAGGCTTGGCGAAAGCGGCACACGCTGCTCACCTGGCTGCTGCTGCTGCACGTACCAGGACTATTCCTGTTCGGGGTCGGCGTCGGCCGCGGCGTCGTCTACACCGCCTGGGCGGTGGTACCGCCACTCGCCTGCCTCGCCGGCGGCCAGCTGGCGCGTAATCGCAGGGTCGCGTCCTTTTTCATCACGGTCGGCCTGGTCTATTGCTCCGCCGCCCTGGTGGGGTTGTCGCGTGGCTCGATCGAGGCGCATTTCCATTTCTTCATCATTATCGGCTTCATCGCGCTGTACCAGGATTGGGTGCCGTTCCTGTGGAACATCGCGTTCACCGTGCTCAGCCACGGGATCGGCTCGCTGTGGCAGAAGAACCTGATCTTCAACCACCCCGCCGGGCAGGGGAACCCGTGGCTGTGGTCGGCGATCCACGGGCTGGCGGTGCTGTTCGCCTGCGGCGGCGTGGTGATCTTCTGGAAGTCCAGCGAGCAGGAGCAGCAGAAGACGCTCAAGCTGGCGACCGAGCTGGCCGACGCCGAGGTCACCCACCGCCGCTTCACCTCCGAGCTGCTGGTGAACCTCGCCAGGCGCAACCAGAGCCTGCTGTACCGGCAGCTGCACGTGATCAACCAGCTCGAGGAGCACGAGAAGGACCCGGACGCGCTCGCCGACCTGTTCCACCTCGACCACCTGGCGACCCGCATCCGGCGCAACGCCGAGAGCCTGCTGGTGCTCTCCGGCGAGCAGCCCCCCCGCGTCTGGACCAAGCCGATCCCGCTGCTGGACGTGGTGCGCGCGGCGATCGCGGAGACCGACGACCTCGACCGGGTGGCCTTCAACGTCGACGAGCAGGTGAACGTCTCCGGCACCGCCGTGGCCGACCTCACCCACCTGCTGGCCGAGCTGGTGGAGAACGCCGTCCACTTCTCCCCGCCGCACACCAGCGTGAGCGTCCGCACCCGGCCGCACCTGCAGCACGGCGGCGGCTGGGTGCTCACCGTCGAGGACTGGGGGGTGGGCCTGCCGGCCGACGACCTCGCCGCCGCCAACGAGCTGCTGGCCGCCCCCGCGGACGTCGACCTGTCGGTGTCCCAGCGGCTCGGGCTGCACGTGGTCGCCCGGCTCGCCCAGCGCCACGCCGTGCGGGTCGCGCTGAGCCCGACGCCCGGCGGCGGCACCACCGCGGTGGTGGTGCTCCCCGCCGAGCTGTTCTCCGAGGGCGACGCGGTCCCGGTCGAGCCGCCCCCGGAGCCGGCCGTGGCCGTGCCCAGCCTGGTGGCGATGGCCGCCGGCGCGGCGTCGCCCAACGGCGGCGGCGGCGGCGGGTCGGCCTGGGACGGATGGTGGCAGCCAACGGCCGGTGGCCACCAGGCCGCCCCGCCGCTGGCGCAGCGGCTGGCGCCGGACCTGGCCCCGGCCGACGCCCCCGCGGCGGACCAGCAGGCCCCGGACTGGCCCCCGGCGGACCTGCCGGCGCTGGGCCGGCAAGTCGGCGACTGGCCCCCGGCGGATGCGCCCGCGGCGAGCCGAGGACCGGACCGGTCCGCAGCCGACGCCCCCGCAGCCGACGCCCCCGCGGCGGACGGCCGAGCCCCGGACTGGCCGCCGGCGAACCTGCCGGCAGCCGACCTGCCGGCGCCGGACCGGCCCACGCCACGCCGGTCGCTGCGGCCCGCGGCGCCACCGTCGGTCGCCGGACTGGCCGCCGACGGGGCCGAGGCCGGCGCGCCGGCGCCGCCAACGCTCAACCGGCGGGTGCCGCAGGCGCACCTCGCACCGGAGCTGCGGCGCAGCGACGACGCCCCGGCGGCGAGCCCGGTGACGCCACCGGCCCAGCGGCTTCCCAACGCGGCGCAGGCGAGGGCGGCGCTCGCGCGCTACCAGGCCAGCAGGGAGGCGGCCCGTGCGGTGGTCGAGGACCGCACCGCCGAGCGGGGGGAGCTGCCGTGAGCGCCCCCGCCAGCGACGAACAGCTCGACTGGCTGCTGGTCCAGTTCGTGCGCGGGACGCCCGGCGTGCGGCACGGCCTGGTGGTCACCGGTGACGGCCTGCGGCTGGCCGCCTCGGAGCAGATGGAGACCGGCTTCGCCGACCGCCTCTCCGCGGTCACCTCCGGGCTGGTCAGCCTCGCGCAGACGGTGGCGCAGGCGTTCGGCGCCGGGCCGATGGAGCAGACCATCATCGAGATGAGCGGCGGCTACCTGTTCGTGACGCCGATCAGCGGCGCCTCGGCGCTGGCCGTGTTCACCGACCGGCAGTGCGACATCGGCCTGGTCGGCTACGAGATGACGCTGCTGGCCGAGCGTGTCGGTCACGCGCTCACCCCCGCGGCCCGTGGCACGCCGGGGTGGGCCTCCCGATGATGCGGGAGAGCCCCGCCGCCGACGACCGGGTCGTCCCGGTCTATGCGTTCACCAGGGGGCGGACCCGCTCCACCGGTCAGGACCTGCCACTGGAGGCGGTCGTGACCGCGGCGGACACCAGCGCCAGGCACGGCGCGCTGCTGCAGTCAGAGTCGCTGGCGATCGTGCAGATGTGCTCCAAGCCACAGTCGCTGGCCGAGATCGGTGCGGCGCTGCAGGTGCCGGTCGGGGTGGCACGAGTACTGGTCGGCGACCTCGTCAATGCCGGCTACCTGGTGGCGCACCTGCCACGGCACACATCGCAAGACGGCCGTCCTAGCCAGGCGGTCCTGGGGAGGTTGCTGGATGGGCTTCGCACACGCTGACCTGTACCGTCGACGGCCGGCAACGTCCGAGCTCGAGATCATCCCCCTCAAGGTCCTGGTGGCGGGAGGGTTCGGGGTCGGCAAGACTACCTTCGTCGGGTCGGTGTCGGAGATCACGCCCCTGACCACCGAGGAGGCGATGACCGACGCCTCCGTCGGCGTCGACGACACCTCCGCGGTGCCGGGCAAGACCACCACCACGGTGGCCATGGACTTCGGCCGCATCACCGTCGACCAGCAGCTCATCCTCTACCTGTTCGGCACGCCCGGTCAGTCCCGCTTCTGGTTCATGTGGGACGAGCTGGCCCGTGGCGCGGTCGGTGCGGTGGTGCTGGTGGACCTGCGCCGGATCGACGACTGCTTCTCCGCGGTCGACTACTTCGAGAGCCGCCGGCTCCCGTTCGTGGTGGGCGTGAACGGGTTCCCGGGCACCGCGGTGTTCAGCAACGAGGCCGTGCGCGACGCGCTGGCCCTCCCGCCCGACTGCCCGCTGGTCCGGATGGACGCCCGTGAGTCCCGCTCCTGCCTCGACACCCTGATCGCCCTGGTGGAGCACGCGCTGACCCGCAGCACCGCCGCGTAAGGGGGGCGTTTCACAGCACCACCACCGTGCGCAGCACCTCGCCGCGGCGCATGGTGGCGAACGCCTCCTCGACCTCGCCGAGCCCGACCGTCTGCGAGACGAACCGGTCCAGGTCGTAGCGGCCCTGCTGGTGCAGCTCGACCAGGGCCGGGAAGTCCCGGCTGGGCAGGCAGTCGCCGTACTGCGAGGCCCTGATGGTGAGGCCGCGGTTGAAGAGCCGCTGCAGCGGCAGGTCCAGCCGCATCGAGCGTTCGGGCACGCCGACCTGGACCATGACGCCAAAGGAGTCGAGCGCGGCGAACGCCTGGCCGGCGACCTCCTGGTTACCGACCACCTCGAGGACCACCTCGGCGCCGCGGCCGTCGGTCAGCTCCCGGATCGCCGCCACCGGGTCGGTCTCGGCCGCGTTGACCGTGTCGCTGGCGCCGAGCTCCCGCGCCCAGCGAAGCTTGCGCTCGTCGAGGTCGACCGCGATCACCCGCTCGGCGCCGACCATGGCGCAGGCGGCGATGGCCGCGTCCCCCACCCCGCCGCAGCCGAACACGGCCACGCGGTCGCCCGCCCGCACGCCGCCGGCGCGCAGCGCGGCTCCGTAGCCGGTCGTCACGCCGCAGCCGACCAGGCAGGCCGCCTCGGGGCGGACGCCCGGGTCGACCTTGATCGCCTGGGCAGCGGCGACCAAGGTCAGCTCGGCGAACCCCCCGATCCCGAGCGCGGCCGTCAGCGGGGTGCCGTCGCCCAGGCGCATCCGCTGGCTGGCCTCCTGGCTGGCGCCGCACTGCCACGGGCGGCCACGCCGGCAGCGCCGGCACTGCCCGCACGGCGCCCGCCAGGCGAGCACCACCGGGTCGCCCGGCTCGAGCCCGTCGACCCCGTCGCCGACCGCCTCGACGTCGCCGGCGACCTCGTGGCCGAGCAGGAAGGGGAACTCCCCGTACATGACCCCTTCGCGGTAGAGCAGGTCGGTGTGGCAGACGCCGCACGCCCGCACCCGCACCAGCACCTCGCCCGGCCCCGGGTCGGGCACCACCACGGTGTCGACCGCGACGG
>WNGF01004328.1_pt1 | contig 40885 bp, 38 predicted proteins | sample 5400641 | NCBI WGS metagenome assembly WNGF01 (sample SAMN13153371, study PRJNA577476) | soil metagenome | isolation source: 80 cm soil or saprolite under grassland replicate 2 | place: USA:California | collected 2016-06-15 | reverse complement strand
CTCGTAGAAGTCGTCGTAGGCGTAGGGCCAGAACGTATCGTAGGCATAGGGATAGAAGGTGTAATCGACGAAGTCATGGTAGGCATAAGGCCAGAACAGCGGGCCCACCCAGCCGATGACGATCGGGCGCGCAAAATGCCGCCGCCATTGCGGGTTGAACAAGCGGCCTTGGAAGGTCGAGCTCGCGAGTGTGCGCACGCTTGGGTCGCGGGCCGTGGCTAAATTGGCGAAAGCCTGGTTGCGCAGCACGCCGCCGGAAAAGGCGCGCGGGTCGCTGGCCGCTCGGGCGCGCGGAGCAGAGGCGGGAATGGCGCGGCTCACCTGATTCTGCTGAATCACACCGTGTTGTGGAGCAACGTTTTGTTGTGCAGACGGCGCAGCGTTGCGGCTCGCCTGATTCTGCTGAATTACACCTTGTTGTGGAGGAACGTTTTGTTGTGGAGCGGCGTTGCGGCCGCCGCGGCCCGACGTTGCCGCGCCGGAAGCGCCGCCCGGCCCGGGCTGCTGCGTCACGTTTTCGTGCGGGGTCGGTTGCGCAACCCTCGCTCCACCGCGGCCGCCCCGTCCGGTGATCTGCGGCTGCTGCTGCTGCGCGGGAGCCGCCGAGGTCTGCGGCGTCGGCGCATGCCGGGCAGCGGCCGAGGCTCCCGCGCCGCCGGACGGACGGGCAGACTGCTGCGGCGCAGCGCGGGGCGCTTGGTGAGCCGCGCGCGGCGCGGAGGCTTGCGGCGGCGCATGCCGCGGTGCTGCGATCTGTGGGGCGGGACGTGGTGCCGATGCCTGCGGAGCGGGCGCCGCACGGGGGGCGGGCGCGGCGTGCGGGGCTGGAGCCGGGCGCGCCGCGGGCGCCGCGTGCGGCGCGGAAGCTGCAGGGCCACCGCGCCCGGGCGGCGCTCCTCCTCCCTGCTTCTGCGGTTCCGCTGCGGCCGTCGTCGCCATCGTGGCGGAAATAATGAAACATGCCGCGATCCGCGTACTGTTCCACTGGAACATGGCGCCACCTCCTGCGTTGCCCGCGCTACTCAACGTGCGAGCCGGCGTGCGGGTTTCATCCGCGCGCGGCACACGCGTGCGACACATTCGATGACTGTTTGTTCAGAATCGCCGCCGCGCTTACAGGAGACTGACAGGCGATCGAGCTCCGCCCACGCCGTGCACGCGCGGACTCATGCTGAGGAGGAACGCGGCTGCGCGTGGGGGCGGCGAGATCGATGGCGCTGCGATGCGCCTCGAAGCATGACGCCGCGCTTCGCGACGGCCGCTTTCGCGGCTTCCTCAGGGCGAGGGCATCAGCGCATCATCAGCGTGCCGGCACCGTGGTCGGTGAGCAGCTCGAGCAGCACCGCGTGCGGGACTTTGCCATCAAGGATGACGACGCCCTCGACGCCCGCTTCGAGCGCATAGATGCAAGTCTCCACTTTGGGAATCATCCCGCCCGAGATCGTGCCGTCGGCGATCAACTCGCGTGCATCGTCCGGGGAGAGCTGCTTGATCAGCTTGTTGGATTTGTCCAACACGCCGGGCACGTCAGTGAGCAAGAGGAGCCGCTTGGCCTTGAGCGCACCGGCAATGGCGCCGGCAAAGGTGTCGGCATTGACGTTGTAGGTGCCGCCTTGTGCCGAGGCCGCGAGCGGGGCCAGCACGGGAATGAGCTCGCGGCCAAGGATTTGCGTGAGCACGGTCGTGTCGATCTTTTCGGGCTCGCCGACGAAGCCGAGGTCGACCATTTTCTCGATATTGGAGCCAGGGTCGATCACGGTGCGGTTCACCTTGCGCGCGAGCACCATGTTGCCGTCCTTGCCGGTCAGCCCGACCGCTTTGCCGCCGGCCGCGTTGATGAAGCCGACGATCTGGCTGTTGATCGAGCCCGCGAGCACCATTTCGACGATCTCGATCGTCGCTGCGTCGGTGATGCGCAACCCGCCGGCGAATTCCGACTTGATGCCGAGTCGCTTGAGCATCTCGCCGATCTGCGGCCCGCCGCCATGCACGACCACCGGATTGATTGCGGTCTGCTCCAACAACACGATGTCGCGGGCGAAGTTTCGCGCCATCTCCTCCTCGCCCATGGCATGGCCGCCGTACTTCACGACGACGGTCTCCTCGTCGTAGCGCTGCATGTGCGGGAGCGCTTCCGACAGGACACGGGCGATATCGTAGGGCGAAACGGTCATCGAGAGATTTTCCCAACAATCGGCGCTCGCGCCGCGAGCACGTCGTTGCGCCTTTTAGCGACCTGGCGGCCTCCGCGAAAGAGGGCTGAGCGGCGCCGTCCATGACGCGCAACCTAAGCGGCACCGCGCTCCTTGAGGAGCTGCGCCATGGCGGCACGCAGCTCGGGAATGCCGGCGCCGGTGCGTGCCGAGGTCACCAGCACCTCCGGGTGCGCTGCGGGGTGCTTGGCGAGCGCTGCCTTGGTCGCGGTGACGAGTGCCGCAAGGTCGACCTGCGTGGTCGCGTCGGCTTTGGTCAGCACGATTTGGTAGTTGACCGCTGCCTTGTCCAAGGTCTCGAGCACCTCGGCGTCCGTCGGCTTGAGGCCGTGCCGCGCGTCGACGAGAAGATAGACCCGGGCGAGATTGGCGCGGCCAAGGAGAAACGCGTGGATGAGCGTGGTCCAGGCCTTGATCTTCGTCTTCGCCGCGGCCGCGTAGCCGTAGCCGGGCATGTCGACGAGCGCGAGCTTCGACGCGCCGCGAAAGAAGATCAGCTCCTGCGTGCGTCCCGGCGTGTGCGAGATGCGCGCCAGCGCGCGGCGGCCGGTGAGCGCGTTGATGAGACTCGATTTGCCGACATTGGAGCGGCCGGCAACGGCGACTTCGATGCCGCGCATCGGCGGCAGCGCCTCGACCGATCCCGCTGCGGCGGCGAAGCGCCAGTCGCCCGCGAACAATTTGCGGCCGGCTTCCATTTCCGCGGAAGTAAACGGATGTGTGGTCATTCTCCGGCGGCCTCATGCTGAGGAGCGCACGAAGTGCGCGTCTCGAAGCATGGGGGCCGCCCCATCCTTCGAGACGCGTCGCTCCGCGACGCTCCTCAGGATGAGGGCGGAACCGCTGCCGCGGCCAGCAACGGCCCTCAAGCCACTCTCCTGATTTGCGCCGCTACTTTGGCTAAACGCGAACAGGGAGCGCGTCCTTCACCCCTGCGGCTTCTTCTTGGCAAACATCGCCTTGAGATTGTCCCACAGCTCGATCTTGGCGCCGTGCTTGTGCATGATAAAGCTCTGCTGCATCACCGAGAGCGTGTTGTTCCAGGCCCAATAGATCACCAGTCCGGCCGGGAAGCTCGCAAGCATGAACGTGAAGATGATCGGCATGTAGTTGAAGATCATCGCCTGCGTCGGATCGGGCGGCGGCGGGTTGAGCTTCATCTGGAACCACATGGTCACGCCCATGATGAGCGGCCAAATGCCGAGCATGAGGAAGGGACCGAGCATCGGGACTTGCGAGGGGTCCCAGGGAATGAGCCCGAACAGATTGAAGATCGTGGTCGGATCGGGCGCGGAGAGGTCCTTGATCCAGCCGAAGAACGGCGCGTGCCGCATCTCGATGGTGACGAACAACACCTTATAAAGTGCGAAGAACACCGGGATCTGAATGATGATCGGCAGACAGCCGGCGATCGGATTGATCTGCTCCTTCTTATAGAGCTCCATCATCGCCTGCTGCTGCTTCACCTTGTCGTCGGCGAAGCGCTCGCGAATCGCCATCATCTCCGGCTGCACCGCCTTCATTTTCGCCATCGACGCGTAGGATTTGTTGGCGAGCGGGAAGAAGAAGATCTTGATGATGACCGTGATGATCAGGATGGCGACGCCGAAATTTCCGACCTGGCGATAGATCCAGTCCATCGCCAGGAACAGCGGCTTGGTGATGAAGTAAAACCAGCCCCAATCGATGAGACGGTCGAACTTGTTGAGCCCGAGCCGTTCGTTGTAGTGGTCAACGATCGAAACTTCCTTGGCGCCGGCGAAGAGACGCCCGTCGACGGCGCCCGTGCCGCCGGGTGCGATCGTTTGCGCCGGGCCCAGATAGTCGCTTTGATAGGTCTTGATGTTGTTTCCGATCGTGCTGGTCGAGAATTTCGCATTCACCTGCATCTTGGTGTTGGGGAGGAGCGTTGCGGCCCAATACTTGTCGGTGATGCCGAGCCATACGTCGGTAGCGGAGAATGAAATCTCCTTCTGCTTCTCGATGTTCGCGTAGGTTTCCTCCTGCAAACCTTTGTCGCCGAACACCCCGATCAGTCCCTCGTGCAGAATGTAGTAGCCGAGCGTCTGCGGCGTTCCGTGGCGCGAGATCAGCCCATAGGGATAGAGCGTGACCGGCGCCGCGCTCTTGTTGATGACCTCGTCCTTGAGGGTGATGAGATAGTTGTCGTCGACCGCGATGGTGCGGCGGAATTGGAGTCCCTCGCCGTTGTCGTAGGTCAGCGTCACCGGCTGGCCGACCGCGAGCGCGCCCGAGCCTTCCTGCCGCCACATCGTATCCGAGCCCGGTAGCTTCACCGACGCCCCGCTCGGCGCAGACCAGCCGAATTCGGCATAGAACGGATGCGGACTCCCCGAGGGCGCGAGCAGCACGATGGGCGGCGAGTTCGGATTCACGGTCTCGCGATATTTGACGAGCGAGAGATCGTCGATGCGGCCGCCCTTGAGCGCAATCGAGCCGGAGAGGCTCGGCGTGTCGATGCGCACGCGCGGCGATGCTGCAAGCACCGCCTCCCGGCTCATCGTCTGGGCGGGGACGGCGCCGGGCTGCGTTGGTGTTTGCGCCGGCGTTCCCGGTGCCGATGGCGTTTGCGTCGTGCCGGGCTGCTGCGGCACTGCGGGCGGCTGCTGCGAACGCTCCTGCGCTTGCTGCTGCTGGATCTGTTTCTGCTTCTCCATCTGCGGCACGCCGAAATAGACCTGCCACGCGATCAGGACGAGTGCAGACAGCACGATGGCGAGGATTGTGTTCTTTTGGTCGCTCATTTGGAAACTCGCCGCAGTGCGCGCTCGAAATCTTGCGTTATTTGCTCGAACGGCAACGACAGGGCGGCGCGCCGTCCGATCAGCACATAGTCATGGCCGCAGCAAAGACCAGTTGCGGCCGATAGCCTCACGACTTCCTTGAGCCGGCGCCGCACCCGATTGCGCTCGACCGCGGTTCCAATCTTCCTCGATACGGTGAAGCCGACGCGGACGGGACCGTCGTCGGCCCGCTTGCGAGCCTGCAACACGAAAGCGGCGGTCGGCACCTTGACTCCGGTCGCGGCGGCCACGAAATCGGCGCGATGCCTGAGCCGCTGCATGGGAGGACCGCGCCCGCGGCGGGCGTTCAGGCGCTGAGCCGCTTGCGTCCACGCGCGCGGCGCGCGGCGACGACCCTGCGCCCGCCCTTGGTGGCCATGCGGGCGCGAAAGCCGTGACGGCGCTTGCGCACCAGATTGCTCGGTTGAAAGGTCCGCTTCACGGCTTGTTCTCCGCTGGCGCTTAATGTGGCTCGCCCGCTGGTGTTAGGAACTGGCTCTGGGCTTGTTTGGCCCGCAACAGGCGGGGGATTGCCGGGCCCAAAACTCGCGGGCTTATACGGGAGGGCGCCGGTAGTCGTCAATGCGAGCGCCGCAGCAGCGGCAAAGGTGCGTGAGCGCGCGTGTCACAAAGCGGTGAAAGTGGCTTTTCGCGGCTCGCGGTCGGCTAGGATCGCACCGCTCTTGCAGATGCCCGCCCGCCGCCGCCAAATGCCCGCACGCCCGCATCATGCCCCTGGATCGACCATGACCGACGATAACGATTCGACATCCGCGGGCGCCGGGAGCTCGAAATTCCCGCTGCGGCGCCTCATTCCGCTGATCGTAGTCGTCGCCGCGTCGGCGCTCGTGTTCGCGATGGGTTGGCATCGCCAGCTTTCGTTCGAGACGCTCGTGCGTCATCACGAGGCGCTCAAGGAGTTCATCGCGGTGCACGAAGTGGCGGCAGTCGCGGCCTACATCGCGCTCTATATCGGCGCCGTCGCGCTGTCGATTCCGGTCGGCTTCTATCTCACCGTGACCGGCGGAATCTTGTTCGGGGCCGTTCTCGGCGGCGCGGCGGCGGTGGTCAGCGCGACGGTCGGCGCGATTTGCATCTTCCTGATCGCGAAGAGCGCGGTGGGTGACTATCTCGTGCGCCGCGCGGGTCCATTGGCGCAAAGGTTGGCGCAAGGCTTTCGCGAAGACGCTTTCAGTTATCTGCTGTTTCTGCGGCTGGTGCCGATCTTTCCGTTCTGGATCATCAACCTCGTTCCGGCGCTGGTCGGGGTTAAGCTTGCCACCTTCGCCGCGGCAACCGTGCTCGGCGTCATCCCTGCGACCTTCGTATTTGCCTTCCTCGGCGCCGGCCTCGACAGCGTGATCGCCGCGCAGCAGGCCGCCTATCAATTCTGCCTCGCGGCCGGCCGCTCCGACTGCCGGCTCGAGTTCCACATCGACGCGGCGCTCACGCCGGAGCTTCTCGCTGCGCTGGCGGCGCTCGGCGTGCTCGCGCTCGTTCCTGTCGTGGTGAAACGATGGCGCGCGCGCACACGACTCATACGTTCGTCGAGCTAGCCGTGGCGACAACAATGGTGAGCAGCGTGGGCTCAGGCGAATTGGAATCAGCGCGAGCGACAAGCTCGGTCTGCTCCCTCCCCCGCATGCGGGGGAGGGGTGGGGAGAGGGTTCTTTGCAATGCTCTCCCATACACTAGGCCCCCTCCCTGTCCCTCCCCCGCAAGCGGGGGAGGGGATGATGTGGCGCTATTCTCGTACGACCAGTATGTCTCGGCGCAATGCTTGGAGAAGACATGGTCGAACGATTGACACCCGACATCTGCGTGATCGGCGCCGGCTCGGGCGGCCTCTCGGTTGCCGCCGCGGCGGCCGCCTTCGGCGTGCCCGTGGTGTTGATCGAGAAGGGCAAGATGGGCGGCGAGTGTCTCAATACCGGCTGCGTGCCCTCGAAATCGCTGATCGCCGCGGGCAAGCGCGCGCGCGTGATCGCTGATGCGGCGGTCTTCGGCGTGTCGGCACGAGCGGCGGACATCGACTTCGCCAAGGTTCACCGCCACGTGCACGACGTGATCGCGGCGATCGCGCCGAACGATTCCAAGGAGCGCTTCAACGGCCTCGGCGTACGCGTGATCGAAGGCGCTGCGCGCTTTGCCGACCGCAAAACCGTGGTGGTCGACGGAATCGAGATCGCAGCGCGGCGCTTCGTCATCGCGACGGGCTCCTCGCCCTTGCTTCCACCGATCCCCGGTCTCGATCGAGTGCCCTATCTCACCAACGAGACCGTGTTCGATCTCACCACCCGGCCGGAGCATCTCATCGTCATTGGCGCGGGTCCGATCGGGCTCGAGCTTGCGCAGGCCTTTCACCGCCTCGGTTCCGCGGTCACGGTGCTGGACGCGGGTGAGCCGCTCGCGCGCGAAGATGGCGAATGCGCCGCGATCGTGCTCGACGCGCTCGCGCGCGAGGGCATTGTCATTCGCAGCAACCTCGCGGTCGCGGGCGTGGAAGGCATGGGCTCGAAGGTCAAGGTCGTCTTTGGCGAGGGCGGGCAGGCGATCGAGGGCAGCCATCTCTTGATCGCGACCGGCCGCAAAGCGAACATGGACGGGCTCGCGCTCGAGCGCGCCGGCATTGCCTGCGACCGCAACGGCATCAGGGTGGGCAAGAATCTCAAGACCACCAACCGGCGCGTCTATGCCATCGGTGATGTCGCGGGCCGCGGCCAGTTCACCCATCTCGCGAACTATCACGCCGGTCTGGTCATCCGGAACGCGCTGTTTCGCCTGCCCGTGCGGGTGAACGCGGATCTGGTGCCGCGGGTGACCTTCACCGACCCCGAGCTCGCCCATGTCGGCCTGACCGAAACCGAAGCGCGGGCGCGCCGCATCGCGATCGGGGTGCTGCGCTGGCCCTATCACGAGAACGACCGCGCCCAAGCCGAGCGCGAGACCGTGGGCCACATCAAGATCGTGACCGACGGGCGGGGCAAGATCGTCGGCGCCACCATCGTGGGGGCGGCCGCCGGCGAGCTGATCACCGCCTGGACCCTGGCGATCAGCCGGGGGCTCAATATCCGCGCAGTGGCGGGTATGATAGTGCCGTATCCGACCCTGGCAGAGATTGGAAAACGCGCCGCCGTTACATATTTCCTACCCAGTCTGACCAACGTTTGGGTGCGGCGCATCATCGGCTGGTTGCGCCGCTTCGGCTGAGCCGGGGAATCCATGGACATAAGTGCTCGATCCGCTGCGGCGGACGCAACGAGCCGCCCGCGCCCGCGCATGGGGCTGTCGGGCAAGCTTCTCGTTCTCACGCTCTTGTTCGTGATGATCGCGGAAGTGCTCATCTACGTCCCGTCGGTCGCCAACTTCCGGCTCAACTGGCTAAACGACCGCTTGTCCGCCGCATATACCGCGGCGCTGGTGTTCGAGACTGCGCCGAGCGCAGAAGTGCCCGAGGCGGTCGCGCGGCAGATCCTCGAGAGCATCGGCGCGCGCGCCGTGGTCCTGAAGATGGGCCAGCACCGGCGCCTGCTCGCGGCCGAGAACATGCCGCCGGCGGTGAGCCACGAGATCGACATGCGCGACATGTCGTGGCACCGCGCTATCGTCGATGCCTTCGACACGCTCGTTTGCACCGACGCCGACGTGATGCGGGTGGTGGGGCCCGCGCCGATGGGCGGCGAGTTCGTCGAGATCGTGCTGGACGAGGCGCCGCTACGCAAGGCGATGGTGAATTTCTCCATCCGCATCTTGATCTTGTCGCTGATCATTTCCGCGATCACGGCAGCGCTCGTTTATCTGGCGCTGCACTGGCTGCTGGTGCGGCCGATGCGGCGCATGACCGCCAACATGGTGGCGTTCCGCGCCGATCCGGAGAATCCCGCGCGCATCATGGCGGCCTCCGAGCGCAGCGACGAGATCGGCACCGCCGAGCGCGAGCTCGCGGCGATGCAGCTCGATCTCGCCAGCTTGCTGCAGCAGAAAAACCATCTCGCCGCGCTCGGCCTCGCGGTCTCCAAGATCAACCACGACCTGCGCAACCTTCTCTCCTCGGCGCAGCTTTTTTCCGAGCGGCTGGCGAAGATTTCCGACCCGCACGTGCAGCGCTTTGCGCCCAAGCTCATGGTGGCGCTCGAGCGCGCCATCGCCTTCTGCCAGTCGACGCTGTCCTATGGCCGCGTGCAGGAGCCGCCGCCCGACCGCCGCTTGATCCCGCTCGACCCATTGGTCGAGGACGTGCGCGAGACGCTGGGGCTCGATGTCGAAGGGCGGGTGCGCTGGGTCGCCGCCGTCGAGCGCGGCCTCACGGTGGACGCCGATCCCGACCAACTCTTCCGCATCCTGCTCAATCTCACGCGCAACGCCATGCAGGCGCTCGAGACGCGCGACGCCAAGGACCCTGGCCGCGATCAGATCCGCGTCACCGGCCGGCGCGAGGGCGCGGTGGCCGTGATCGAGGTTTCCGATACCGGCCCAGGGCTATCGGAGAAAGCCCGCGCGCATCTGTTCGAGGCGTTCCAAGGCTCGACCCGCACCGGCAGCGTCGGGCTCGGGCTCGCGATCGTCGCCGAGCTGGTGCGCGCGCACGGCGGCGAGATCCGCCTGGTCGAAGGCACCATCGGCGCGACCTTCCGCCTGTCCATCCCCGACCGCGCGGTGGATCTCGACACGCGGCGCGGCGAGCGCGCGAGGGCGTGAGGCGCGGTAGCCGCATGTCATTGCTGGGCATAGCGCGTCAAAGACGCGCGTAAACGCGCTTATCACCCGGCAATCCATCTTCTTTGCAAAAAGCCTTTTGCGAACCGCGATGGACCCGCGGGTCAAGCCCGCGGGTGACGGACGCGTTGCCATCGCGTTAACCCGCGCACTAACGCCGGCAAACTTGCCAATGGGGGCTGAAGCCTATAGCTAAAGGCGCGTTCCCGGCGGATTTGCTCGGTTCGGGAACATTTCCCGCGCGATGCGCAAGACGCGCCCGTAGCTCAGCTGGATAGAGCACCAGACTACGAATCTGGGGGTCAGGAGTTCGAATCTCTTCGGGCGCGCCATTTTTCTTTAGACATCAAATACTCACGCGCACGTTCAAATCAGCAGCAATCGACACGGCGAACTGGTCGCGTATATGTCGCATTTTTCGTCGTGGGCTTGCTCGCACATCATACGCTCAATCTGATAATCATCGGCGAAGCAGACCTACCGCATCGGCTAGAGTCATTGAGTACTATAGCCAGCGCCGTACACGCGCGCGGTAGCGGCGATACACGTCTCCGAACTTGCGCTCCAGATAGGCTTCCTCGCGGGCGACCACACCGTAGCGGATTACAAATGCGAAGGGCACCAACGCGACCAACAGCCAGAGGCTGTTGGTGGCAATGGCCAGGCCGATGAGCCCCAGCAGCATTCCGAGGTAGATGGGATTGCGCGTGAAGCGGTAGGGACCGATCTCGACGATCGTCGTGGTCGGCAAGCTGGTGGGCACATTCGAGCCGGCTCGGGTCATGGTGGCGATCGCAAAGGCGACCAGCGCCAGCGCCAGGGCGAACACCATGCCGCCGAGCCAGCGTGCAGGCAGCATCGCCGGTGCGAACGGCAAAGGCATAAGCCAGTCGAGCGCGAGCCCCGCAAGCACCGCGAGTGCCCACGCGATCGGCGGCCGGACGATGACATTCGCGGTATCCGCCCTATCGCCCATGGCGTATCGATGAATCTGGCCAGCCGCCCTCGTGTCGAATCCCGCATGGGTTGCGATGTGGCACAGGTGGTCGCCAGGACAGCTGGTTGGGAGGCTGTGAGCCGCCCGCGCTCAGCCGGCTGCGTTCTTGATCGCTGTTTCGAAGCTCTTTGCGTCGAAGGCTGGCATACTTTGGATCCGCCCCAGACGCTGGCTGGAGTACCAGACGGAGAACGCGAGCATCGCCTCCGGATTGGGAGCATCGACGATGTCGACAAAATCGTAGTCGCCCTGCGTGTAGTGGATCGACTCGATCTTGATGCCCAGTTTGTCGAGCTTTGCCTTGGCCTTCTTGATCCGCTCCGATTGGTTGCTTGCCCACTCCGGGCTCAGATTTCCAAGCAGCACATATTTCATGGCTACCTCCACGTCATGTTGATCACTTTCCGCGAAGGACCATGCAATTATACGCCTTCTGGCGACCAGCGCCCATGCCGTTCCGCAATGGAGCCGGGCAACCGATTGCTCGAGGCGAGCCAGACCGTGAAGGGCTTCGGCCACAACGCCCGCAATGCAGGCAAGCGTATCGGCATCTCAGCCAAGGTACACGGATTAAGGCAATGAAGGTAACATTGGCCTCGCTCCGACACACACTCACGATTTCTTTTGATTGGCTTCAACGTGGCGGGCGAAATTATTGAGAATGGCCTGCCACCCTCCTTGCTGCTGCTCGATGGAGTGCGTCGGTTCGCTGTCGAAGGTGACGCGGATGACGACGCCTTTGGGGTCAGGAGTGAAGTCGACTTGCGCCATGCGATCGCCGAACGAATACTCGATCAGCTTATGCTCGACGATCTTCGTGTAAGTCCCGGCGAAATCGAAGCCCATGCTGCCGTCCTTGGCCTCCATGCGCGAGGAGAAGGCGCCGCCCTCGCGCAAGTCAACGGAAGCTGCTGTCGTGTGCCAGTCATCAGATGCGGCGTTCCACTGCTTGATCTCCGCGGGTGTCGTATAGGCCCGCCAGACTTGCTCGATGGGTGCCGCGACAGTGGTTTCGACGTTGATCTTCATAGATTTGGCTCCTCTCGCAAGTCGGTGGCTGGAACTGGATCAGTCCGGCGTGTCCATCCACCTGTACTCAATTATGTCTTTCGCAAGCGGAGCCATTGAACAACCGCCTGACTTAGTTATGGGAGTTCCCGAGACCCGGCCAGACGCAACCGCCGAAAGCCTACCGTTGCATCTGCATCATCTGATGCATCGGCATCATGTTCTGGTTCAGATGATCCATGATCCACAGCGATCCGCCGATCACCAGCGCGACGATCAGCACACCGAAGGCCAGCGCCAGTATGTTGTTGGTGTTGTCGGGAGCCGTGGTGATGTGCAGAAAGAAAACCAGATGCACGCCCATCTGCGCGATGGCGAGCACCACGAGCGCCACCGGAATTCCCGGCCCCCAAATCAGGGAGGTGTCGAGCACGTAGAACGAGGCCGCGGTCAGCACGGACGCGAGCACAAATCCAATGACATACCGCGCGATCCCCTCGCGAGTCGTAAGTTCCGCGGCATCCATGAATCCGGGTCCCACGTCGCCCGGGTCTCGCGTCTCGGTCTCGTGACTCATCGGCCTAATCCAATCAGGTAGACGACCGTGAACAGGGCGACCCAGATGATGTCGAGCGCGTGCCAGAACAGGTTGAAGCACACCAGGCGGCGCAGGATATCCGGGCGGAAGCCCTTGACGAAGACTTGCGCCATCATCGTGCCGAGCCAAAGAAGCCCCGCGCTGACATGCAGCCCGTGCAGGCCGACGACGGCAAACAAGGACGACAGGAAGGCGCTGCGGTCGGGGCCGGCGCCCTGCATGACCATGACGGCAAAGTCGCGCCCCTCGAGCACCAGGAACCCCAGCCCGAACAAGCCCGTCACCAGCAGCGCGACCTGCGTCCACAACTGGTTGCGTGCCTCGGTCGCGACGGCGGAAAGCCCGCAGGTGAAGCTCGAGACGAGCAAGAACGCGGTCTGCAGCACGATGCTCGAAAAGTTGAACAGCTCGCGCCCGGAAGGCCCGCCCGCCGTGGCCGTTTGCAGCACGGCATGTGCGGCGAAGAAGGCCGAGAACATCACGATGTCGCTGAGCAGAAAGATCCAGAAGCCGTAGCCGACGATCACGCGCTTGGAGGCTGGGCCGCCTTCGCCATGGCCCGTCGCATACACGTATCCACGGCCGCCGCCGGCGCTGACCCAATCGCGGCTGTGCCCGATCCGGTACGGATCGCCGGCGCGCTCGAAGGGAGTATCCGTCGCGCTCATGCCGGCTGACCCGCGTGTTGCGCGAGCCATTGCTCGCGGGCGCGCCGGCGCTCGCGGTCGTAGCGGGCGACCTCCTCCGCCGGAATCGAGTACTCGACGGCGTCGCGCCACGCGAACCACACGAACACCGCATAGGCGGCGACGATTCCCACGCCTACCAGCCACCAGATGTGCCAGATCAGCGCGAAGCCGGTGAGGGTGGAGAAGAACGCGGTGATGAATCCGGTCGGGCTGTTCCGCGGCATCTCGATAGCTTCATATTTGGGCTCTGGCGATAACTGCTGAGCCTCGATCGCCCGCCGCTTGATGTCCCAGTAGGGCTCCTCGCCGCGCACGTTCGGGAGTACCGCGAAATTGAAGGGGGGCGGCGGCGAGGTCGTCGCCCATTCGAGCGAGCGGCCGTTCCAGGGGTCGCCGGTCGCGTCGCGCAATTCCTCGCGCCGCCGGATGCTCACGACGAACTGCACCACCTGGCAGGCCGCGGCCACCATCATGATGATGATGCCGAACCCGGCGATGAGCACCCATGGGCGCCACGCCGCCACTTCGTAGTGCTGCAGGCGCCGCGTCATGCCGAGCAGGCCGGCGACATAGAGCGGCATGAACACCACGTAAAAGCCGAGGAGCGAGAGCCAGAACGCGGCCTTGCCCCAGCCTTCGTCGAGCTTGAACCCGAAGGCCTTGGGGAACCAGTAGGTGATGCCGGCGAAGGCGGCAAACAGCACGCCGCCGATGATGACGTTGTGGAAATGGGCCACCAGAAACAGGCTGTTGTGCAGCAAAAAGTCGGCGGGCGGGACGGCAAGAAGCACGCCGGTCATGCCGCCGATTGTGAACGTCACGAGAAATCCCATCGACCACAGCATCGGCGTCGTGAACCGGATGCGGCCGCCGTACATCGTGAACAGCCAGTTGTAGATCTTCACGCCGGTGCCGACCGCGATGATGCTGGTGGAGATGCCGAAGAAGGCATTGACGTCGGCGCCCGCCCCCATGGTGAAGAAATGGTGCAGCCAGACCATGTAGGAGACGAGGCAGATGAACAGCGTCGCCGCGACCATGGAGCGATAGTTGAACAGAGGCTTGCCGGAAAACGTGGAGATCACCTCGGAGAAGATGCCGAACGCCGGCAGGACCAGGATGTAGACCTCGGGATGGCCCCAGGCCCAGATCAGGTTGATGAACATCATCATGTTGCCGCCGGCCTCGTTGGTGAAGAAATGGAAGCCGAGGTAGCGGTCCAGCGCGAGCATTCCCAAGGTGGCGGTGAGGATCGGAAAGGCGGCGACGATCAGCAGGTTCGCGGCGAGCGCGGTCCAGCAGAAGATCGTCATGCGCAGGTAGCTCATGCCGGGCGCCCGGATCTTCAGAATCGTCGTGACGAAGTTGATGCCGGTCATCAGCGTGCCGACCCCGGAGATCAGCAGCGCCCACAGGTAGTAATCGACACCGACCCCGGGCGAGTAGGGCAGTTCCGAGAGCGGCGGGTAAACCAACCAGCCCGTGCGCGCGAACTCGCCGACGACGAGCGAGATGTTGACCAGCAGCGCACCGGTCGCGGTGAGCCAGAAGCTCGTCGAGTTCAGCGTCGGGAAGGCGACGTCGCGGACGCCGAGCTGCAGCGGCACCGCGAAATTCATGAGGCCGATGACGATCGGCATGGCCGCGAAGAAGATCATGATCGTGCCATGCGCGGAAAAGATCTGGTCGAAGTGCTCCGGTGGAAGATAGCCGGCAGCGCGAAATGCGACCGCCTGCTGCGAGCGCATCATGATTGCGTCGATGAACCCGCGCAGCAGCATGACCGCGCCGAGCAAGGTGTACATCACCCCGATCCGCTTGTGGTCGACGCTGGTGATCCACTCGCGCCAGAGATAGGGCAAATAGCCTTTGAGCACGACCCAGGCGAGGATCGCGAGCACGATCAGCACCACGACCGAGCCGGCAACGAGCGGGATCGGCTGGTCCCAGGGGACTGCGTCCCAGGTCAGTTTGCCGAACATCTCAGTGCCCCGCCCGCGGATGAACCCCCGCGCCTCCGCGCCCGGCGCTCGGGCCCGGACCGGGCGCAAGCTGCTGGGTCGCGACCGCATTGAACAGCGTCGGATCGATCGTCCCGTAAGTGAACGGGCGCACGTCTTTGCTTTGCTGCGAAAGCGCCGTGTAGCTCGTGCGGTCGAGTGCCTGCCCGCTCTGGCGCGCGGTGGCGACCCATTGCGCGAACACATCCCGGGGTACGGCACGCACCACGAAATTCATGCCGGAAAACCCGTCGCCGCTGTATTGCGCGGATTGGCCATAAAACTCGCCGGGCTTGTCGGCGGCCAAATGCAGCTGCGTGACCATTCCGTTCATGGTGGCGATCATCGTGCCGAGCTGCGGCACGAAGAACATGTTCATGACCGAGGCGGAGGTGAGCGAGAAGTGCACCGGCACCGCGGCGGGAACGACGAGCTCATTGACGCTGGCAACGCCCTGCTCGGGGTAGATGAACAGCCATTTCCAATCGAGCGAGACGACCTGCACCTCGGTCGGTTTGTCTGGCGAGCTAATCGGCTTGTAGGGATCGAGGTCGTGTGATCCGATCCAGATCACGCCGCCGAGAAACAGGATGACCAGGATGGGAATGCCCCAGACGACCATCTCGATGCCGCCGGAATAGACGAAGTCGGGCCGGTAGCGCGCCCGCGTGTTGGATTCGCGAAACCACCAGCCGAAGGCCAGGATCGCGATGATCGTGGGCACCACGATCACCAGCATGATTCCGAGCGCATTGAGCAGGATCTTTGCGTTCGCCGCGCCGATCGGCCCCCGTGCATCCAGCACGCCACCTGAACAGCCGCTCACGCAGAGGAGAATGACCAGCGCAGCTGAGAACCGCCAAGGCAGGGGGCGCCGCTTCAAACGGAATGCTGCCCAGCATGACATGGAAGCTGGCAGCTGCATGAAAATGCGCGTCAGCTGCGGTTCAGAACGGGATGGGGGCGGCCGAATATCGAACATCGCTGCTCTTCGTGTCACCGGGCCTGGGTTTGGCCTCGAAAGCAGGAGGGATCGAAAGCGGGCACATGTCCCATGCTCGCGGACAAATATAGCTGACGAGAGCAGAAAAAGAAATCGTGAGTCGGCAGGAATCAGGCCACGAATCGGGAGTCAGGCGTTCAAATCTCTTCCGGCGCGCGAGTTGCGCGCTAGCCTTACGACCGCGCGAGCGCTGAAGCCGAAAAAATTTTGCGCTGCGTGTCACACCCGGCCAGCCCATCTCGTCATGTCAGCGGAAATGGTCCCTGACGACGGAGATGAGCATGACCCTGCGACTGAACCCGTTTGCCGCTGCGCCTGGCCCGATGCAATCGTGGCTCGATTTTGGCAAGGCCATCCTCCAGTGCGGCCTTGAGGACAACCTGATGGAACTCGTGAAGGTCCGCGCCTCGCAAATCAATGGCTGCGCCCATTGCCTACACATGCATACGGCCGCCGCTCGAAAGCATGGCGAGACCGAGGAGCGCCTTTACCTGCTCGATGCCTGGCGCGAATCGTCGCTCTACAGTGCCCGCGAGCGCGCTGCGCTCGCCTGGACCGAGGCATTAACGCTGGTGTCGGAAACACATGCGCCCGATGAGGCTTATCGAGCCGTGCAAGCGCACTTCACCGAGGAGGAGCAGGTGACGCTCACCTTGCTGATCGTCGCCATCAACGGCTGGAACCGGATTCAAATTGGCTTCCGCGCCGCGCATCCGGCTGGCGAGCGCAAGGCGGCGTGATGGCGGCCATGTCCAACCAAGATGCCGCCTCGAGCTTCGACCCGCTGCGTCCGAAGTTGATCCGCATCGCCTACCGGATGCTCGGGTCGGTGGCCGACGCAGAGGACGTGGTCCAGGAGGCGTTTCTGCGCTGGATCGATGCCGATCGCCAGGCGGTGCGCGAGCCGGAAGCGTTTCTGCGCCGTGTGGTGACGCGCCTTTGTCTCGATCAGCTGAAATCCGCACGGCATCGGCGCGAGACTTACATCGGCCCCTGGCTGCCGGAGCCGGTGGTCGAGACGGCGGAGGAGGAGATCGACGATGTCACGCTGCCCCTGATGTTGGCGCTGGAGCGCCTGTCGCCGCTGGAGCGCGCCGCCTTTCTTCTCCACGACGTGTTCGGCGTCAGGTTCGACGAGATCGCCGAGACGATCGGTCGTGAGCCGGCGACCTGCCGCCAGCTCGCCAGTCGTGCTCGTACCCACGTCCGTGCCGCGCGTCCGCGCTTTCACATGCCTAAGGAACGCGGCCTCGAGATTGCCGCCGCGTTCTTCGCCGCATCCCGCGGTGGCGACATGCAACAGTTGCGCTCGCTCCTGGCGGCCGATGTCACCGCCTATGCCGATGGCGGCGGCAAGACGCCGGCTGCCATGCAACCGATCGTCGGACTGGAGGCAGTCATGCAGGTGCATGCTTCGCTGGTGCGCATCTTTGCCGAGAAGATGTCGCGGATCGAGCGCTACGGGTTCATCAATGGTCTGCCGGGGTTCGTCACGATCGAGCAGGGCGACATCCTGCAAACCACCGCGCTCGAGATCGAGGACGGCAAGATTGTCGGGATTTACGTCATGCGCAATCCGGACAAGCTGCGCCATCTCGGTGGTGGTGCCACTCACTGATGAGATGAGAAGGTGAGCCATGTCGACTCTCGGGTAAACCCGAGATCGGATGCGCGGGGACGACACCGCGGATGCTCACCATTTCACGAACAATGTGGGAGGATAAAATGAACCTTGTAACGTACAAGAAATTTAAAGGCGATCGTTTGATGCCGTGGGGGAAGGCCACGGTCGTCACGGGTGCGAAAGGATACGTTTTTCTTGCTGGCAACACGGCCACCGCTGAGGATTACGATCCTTTGAACCGACGAGGCGGAGCCATTGGCGACCCTGCAATGCAATGGCGCGCAATACTTGCGAACATAAAATCGGATTTGGAGGAACTTGGCAGTTCGCTCGAACATCTGGTCAAGCTGACGTATTACGTCAAGGGACCATTTCCAAATGGTGGCGTGCTCAGTTCGCCCAATTTTCGTCTAGACGTGATGGATAAATTTTTTTGCGGAACATTGTCCAAAGCACTGTAGCCATAACAACCCGCCACCATCAGAGGTGATTGGGGTTGCTGCGCTTGCGCATCCTGACCTTGTTGTCGAGATTGTTGCAATCGCCGCGCTGCCGGACTGAGTTTCATTGCACAGCAATCATGTCCGGTTTTGGCCCATCGCGTCGATTCCGGGATTGATCGAGAGGGCTGCTATCACCTGGCGCACGATTTGGTGGCCTGGGGCTGGCAGCCGAGCGACGGACGCGATCCCGCGCCGGGCTCGCAGGCGCTGCTCGGCGAATTGATCCAGGCCTGGATCGACACCGGAGCGCAGTGCCCGTAGGCTCTGGCCGGATCGTCCGGAAAATGCTCCTTGTAGGCTTTCCCATCCAGCATCGCGCCGCTCCTCACCGTTGCCGACGGAGCATCGCTTGGCCGCGGTTAAGGTTGAGTTAAGCATGAGCGGTTGCCCGCATTTCCCAGTTGCCTGTTGCGATTGCGCCACACACACGATCACGTGCGACGGTCAAATGGAATGAGCGGCAAACTCAGTCTGCTCCCTCCCCCCGCTTGCGGAGGAGGGCTGGGGAGGGAGTGAGCGTGCACACGTGCATCGTGTCGCATGCCCCCTCCCTGTCCCTCCCCCGCACGCGGGGGGAGGGGACCATGTGGCCCTGCCCATCGTAGTCCCGTGCATTCACCGAAACGCTACGGTGGAAACCGCACGAAATTGGCGGAACCGTCGCGCGCGATGCGCCCGGGAAGATCGATTTCCCACGATAGATACTCGCGCATCGCTGCGGCGCGGTCGCTCGCGCGCTCGTAGGGCTTGAGCCAGACGTCGATCGCCTCGTCCGCCATTCTCGGATCGTCGGCCGTGAGCGCATGGCCGCAGGTGAGCCACGCGGCGTTGCCGCCGTCGAGCGCGCGCACGGCATGATCGGTGAGCGAGCGGGCCTCGGGCACGGCGCGGCCGGCGAGCACGCCGTCCTCGCAAGTGAGCACGAGCGTGCCGCGCAGCGGCATCTTGGCGAGCGCCCGCTCGAGCCGCGAGCGAAGCGCAAACCAGGCGCCGGGAATGTGCCCCCTGAGGTACTCGCGGCTGATCGAGAGGTCGACGATGGTGGCTTCGTTGCGCGCCATGAGCTCGGCTAGGCCGGTGCAATCGATGCGCAGCTCCGGCGGCGGCGGCGGGCCCAGGATCGGCGTCGCCGGCGCTTCGGTCTCGCGTCCTTGCTGCGCGAGCACAAACACGTCGCGCCAGCCCATTTGGCGAAGCCAAGACGCGGTCATCACCGCGCGCACTTCGGCAGGATCGATCAGGACGATGCGCGACCCCAGCGTACCGACATATTGGTCCGTCGCCTGGACCAGCTGGCCGCCGGGGGCGGAGACGGCGCCCGGCACGTGCCCGGCGACGTATTCGCGCGGATCGCGCACGTCGAAGAGATAGAGCGTGCGCGCCTCGTCGGCGCGCCAGCGCTCGAGCGTCGCGAGATCAATGCGCGCGATACCGAAGCGGCGCGCCACGCGCTCGGCGGCGGTTTTGGCCCAGGCGAGACCGTCGCGCGAGACCTCGGGAGCGCGCGCGGCCTTGCCGCTGTCGCAGGCAAAGCCGGCGAGGCTCCAGCCCATGGTGCCGTTGCGCAACGCCACCACCTTGTTGGGCACGCCCGCATTGATCAGCGACTGCGCGCCGATGATGCTGCGGGTGCGGCCCGCGCAATTGACCACCACCATGGTTTCCGGCGAGGGCGCGAGGTCGCGGACGCGCAGCACCAATTCCGCGCCGGGCACGTTGACGGCGCTCGGGATGGAGACGCGCTGGTATTCGTCGAACGGCCGGCTGTCGAGCACCACGATGTCCCTGCCTTTGCGCAGGAGCCGTTGCAGCTCTTCAGGCGAGATGCTCGGCGTGGCGCTCGCGTGCTCGACGAACTCGCCGAACGCCTTGCTCGGCACGTTGACGCCGGAGAACAGTTCGAATCCAGCCTTGGCCCAGGCCGGAACCCCGCCATCGAGCGCGTGAAGGTTGCTGTAGCCGGCGCGCACGAGGATCTCGGCTGCGCGCTCGATCAAGCCGTCGGCGTCGTCGCAGAGCACGACGCGCGTGCCCGGCCGCGGCACCAGGCGGGCGAAGTTGAGCTCGAGCCGGCTCAACGGCATCGAACGCGCGAACAGGAGATGGTTCTGCGAGAAGGTCAGCTCCTCGCGCAAATCGATGAGCGCCAACTCCGCCCCATCGGCGAGCATCGCCTTCAGGGCGTGCGGATTTACTTGTTGCATTCGCGCCGGCTTGCGCAGCCTCACGTCGCCTGTTGCGGCGTCATCTGCTCCACCTTGCCCGTGTCGAGATCGAAACGCACGCGCTCGATCTTGTCGAGATTGGTGCCGGTCACCCGGATGAAGCGGGCGTAGTCGGGATAGTCGATCGAATGGATGGTGCCGTCCTGATAGATGCCGGCGTGCCCGGGCAGCAGGCGATATTTCTTGACCGGCTTGAGCTTGGCCTTTTCGGGATCCGAGCCATCATCCTCGCGCTCCCACTCGATCATGTCGGTGTAGTGCGTGGCCTGCCCATAGATCGCCCAGGAGGCGCCGTGGTCGTGCGGCGGAGATACCCGCGCCTTGTCGTTGATGTGGGCGAGGATCTGAAAGCCGAGATCCGGGTCGTCATAGAGTACCTTCAAGCCGCGCGGCACATGCTCACTGCAATAGGTCTCGACGAAGTCCCGGTTGGAGAGCAGCTGCTCGAGCTTTACGCGCACTTCCTCCCGACCTTTGGGTCCACCATCGCGCCTGAGAATGGCGCGGCAATCCGCCACGAATTGATCGAGACCGTAGGACATGGCTGCCTCCTTGCAGACGACGTCGCTCTAGCTTCGCAGATGACGTGCTTCTAGCTTCGCGCATCGCAGCGGCGAGCGCCAGAGCTATGGGCACGTCATTGCCGGGCTTGACCCGGCAATCCATCAATCGTCGTAAAGACCTTTTGCAAGGGGGATGGATGCGCGGGTCAAGCCCGCGCATGACAGTTGGGAAGCCTCTTAATTTAGGCCCTCAGTCTCGAACCTGGGTCCACGCCTTGGGGGGAATGAGCGGAGTTTGCTGCACCGCCGGAGTTCGTGAAGCCCAGCTCGGCGAGGGCTGTGTCCAAGGCCTGCCCATCCTCGTCGGCGAGCGCGGCCTTGATCAAACGATCGAGCGTTGCGGCGGAATCGCTTCGCCCGAGCAGCTGCGGAACGACGATCTTCAGCTTATCGAATTTCGCCTGCCCGCGTTCGCGGGTGTCGCCGTAGCCCTTCACGAGGCCGCGCATGCGCGCGATTTGCACGGCCAGCGGATAATCGGTGCGCGCCGTCGCCGCCACCAGGTCGAGCCATTCCCTCAGCGCGGCGCCTTCGTTGCCGAAGCGCAAGGAGCGGCGGCGCAGATGCTTGAGCTTCGATAATGCGTACAGCAGCAGGAATCCGCCGATGGACGTGGTCTTGACGACCCTGCCCTTGTGCGTCGCGCGGTCGACCAAGGCGCGGGCCCAAGGCGTGCGCAGGAGCCAGCGTCCGAGCGCAGCCGGCAGCGTATCGGCGATCTCTTGGGTGCGCGGATGAAAGAATTCGGCGATTTCGAGAATCTGGCCGTCCTCGATCCGCACTTCTTCGCGCACGCGCGCGAAGCGGCTCGACCGGATCTTGAGTTCGGCGACGCGGATTGTGTCCTCGTAGGCCATCGCGAGCGCGAGCTGCCGCGCGGTCTCCGCGAGCAGCGCGCCGTGTTGCCGCTCGATGTCTTGAAAGCGGACAAGGCGCGCCAAGAAGTCGCGGGCGTAGCCGGCGTCCTGATAATCGGCAAGCCGTTCGATCGCGGCAAAGACGACCGAGCGGGCATCTCCGGTGAAGTCCCGCGCCGCAGTGTCCAAGAGATCCCGGATCGCGCGCGGCGCGGCGCGCGTGTCACGGTCAAGCGACATGGCCGCGGGAACAGGGGCCTCGCCTGCGCGCGCCGCATCGAAGCCGGCGGCGAATGCGGCGAGGCTGCGCTCGACTCCGACTTGGCCGCGGCGGATCGCCGCCTCGAACGCGGTGCGCGGGAAGGGGAGCGCGCCGGAGCCCGCCAGCGCGCCGAACAGCACCGCGCTCAAGACGCTGCCTGTCGCCTCCGCTAGCGCCTCCATATCGAATGCGAGCAGTTCGCGGGCGGCCTCACGGCAGGCGGCAAGCAGCGCCACCGCGTCGGAGCGGCCGTCGGCGAGCGCGATCTTCTCCGTCATCGCAAACACGCGATGGGTGGAGGCGACCAGCAGCGTGCGATCCGGCGTGACGAAGCCGCGCTCGACCGCGCGCGCGGCCTCCATCAGCTCGGAGGCGAGCACGACGTCGACGTCGCCCGGCACGGGCATGAGCGCAAGCACCGGCTCACGTCCGGCGGCCTGCGCGGCCGTTTTGGGAAACAATTCGACATAATAGATCGTGGCGCCGGTGCGCTGCGCGACGCCAGGTATCGAGGTCGCCTGCGCGAGATAGCCGCCGTGTTGGGCGAGATCGACGATCCAGTCGGCCAGCACGCCACCACCCTCGCCGCCGAGCGCGACAACGGCAATGGTGATCGGCCGCACGTTCGCGACTTGCGGCTGCCCTTGGGCTTCCATCTGTATTGTCAAGCCGCGGCGAGGTCGATGCGCCGTTGCAGCCAGCCGATGACGGCGCCGCGTACGCTATTCTTCAGCCGATCCCAATGCGAGGGATTGGCGATGATCGAGGCGCGGTAAAACGACGGGCAAAGCACCGCCGCGTGCGCAACCTCGCCGCACAATCCGCAGCCGACGCAGGAATTGATCACCTTGGTCACCGGTTCGCGTCGCAGCGGATCGGGATTGGGCGCGAGCGTGAGCGACGGGCAGCCCGACAGCCGGATGCAGGAGTGATCACCGGTGCAAGTGTCGGCATCGACGCCGAAGCGCTCGCGCACGACGCGCTCGCCGCGCTCGAGGCGCTTGCGCGTGAGCGGCCGTACACGCCGCTCTTTGTTGAGCATGCATTCGGACTGGGCGATGATCACCTTCGGGCCCCTGATCGCGGTGGTGAGCGCCTCCTTGAGCGTGTCGCGCATCTTGCCGACATCATAGGTGCGCGTGATCGTGCGCACCCAATTGACGCCGACCCCGCGCACGGCCTTCTCGATCGGGTTCTTGGTCGCACGCATGGCATTGTCGGCGGCGGAAGACGGCACGTCCTGCCCGCCGGTCGCCGCCGCATAGCCGTTGTCGACGACGATCAGGACGTTGTCGCTCTTGTTGAAAACGGCGTTGCCGACGCTCGAGGTGAGCCCGTTGTGCCAGAAGCCGCCGTCACCGACGAGGGCAATGGCACGCTTGCCGGCCGTCACGTTGAGCGCGCTAGCCCCCGCGCCGCCCAACCCGTAGCCCATGGTCGAATTCCCGAGGTTGAAGGGCGGCAGGATCGAGAACAAGTGGCAGCCGATGTCGCAGCTCACGTGATGCGGCCCGAGCTCGCGCTCGACGAGCTTCATGGCGGCGAAGATCGGCCGCTCGGGACAGCCGGTGCAAAACGCGGGCGGGCGGCCGTGCACCTCTCCGGCGAGCGCGCGCTGCGCCTTTTCGGCACGATTGGTCGGCGCGTCGGGCGATCCCTTTCGAGGGGCGAGCAGATCCGGCCGGTACGCCGCGATGAATTTCCGCAACCCCTCCTTCATGACCGCGCCGGTATATTCGCCGGCCATCGGCAACATGCTCTTTCCTTCGACGCGAGTTGCCACATCGGCGCGGCGCAGGATCGTGTTCACCGCCTGCTCGATGAATTCCGGCTGGCCCTCCTCGACGATCAGAATCGCTTTCTTCTGCGCGCAGAAGCGGATGAGCTCGGCGTCGATCAGCGGATAGGTGACGTTGAGCACGTAGAGCGGGATACGGCTTTCGCCGAACACATCGGCGAGCCCCAGAATTTCGAGCGCACGCAGCGCGGTGTTGTACATGCCACCCTGCATAACGATGCCGATGTCGTCGGCTTCGCCCTCGAACGCTTCGTTGAGCTTGTGCTGCTCGATGAAGCGCACGGCGGCCGGCCAGCGCTTCTCGACCTTTTCCCGCTCCTGCAGATAGCTCGCCGGCGGCAGCACGATGCGGTTCGCGTCACGGGCGGGGTGCTCGAGCGCGTCTTTGAGCGTGAAGGTTGCCCGCGCATTGTCGCGGGCGGTGAAGCTGCCGTAGACATGGCAGGCGCGGATGCGCAGCTCCAGCATCACCGGAGTGTTGGATGCCTCCGACAGCTCGAAGCCCATCTCGACCGCCCGCACGATCGACGGCAGGTTCGGCCGCGGATCGAGCAGCCAGATCTGCGATTTCATGGCGAAGGCGTGGCTGCGCTCCTGCATGATCGAGGAGCCTTCACCATAGTCCTCCCCGACGATGACCAGCGCGCCGCCGGTGACGCCGCTCGAAGCGAGATTGGCGAGCGCATCGGAGGCGACATTGGTGCCGACCGTCGATTTGAAGGTCGCAGCGCCACGCAGCGGATAATTGATCGATGCCGCGAGCGCGGCGGCGGCGGCCGCTTCGTTGGCGCTCGCCTCGAATCGGATCCCCAGATCGCGCAGTACGTCGTCGGCATCGGCGAGCACATCGACGAGATGCGAGATCGGCGCGCCCTGATAGCCCGAGACGTAGGAGACGCCCGCCTGCAGCAGCGCCTTGGTGACGGCGAGAATTCCCTCGCCGCGGAATTCCTGCCCCGCGCCGAGCCGAAGTTTTGCGACCTCGCTTTTGAACGAGCGTTCTGCCATCCGCGTGCGTCCTTGTCTGCGAGCCGTTGTGCGCCGGGGCGCAATTGACTCAACTGCACGCCACCGCGATTATATTTCAAAGATCAGATAACCAACAGGCTACCTGACCGGAGAGGGAACCATGCGCTCGATCTTCATCGTCGCCGCCTTGATCGCAGTGGCATCGCCAGCCGCGGCTGAAGAGGTGGCGCTGCGCGCCGTCTCCGCCTTCGCCGAGGGCACCGAGTTCTCGCGCAATTTCGAGCGTTTTGTCGAGAAGGTGAACGCCGACGGCAAGGGCCTGATCAAGATCAACTATATCGGCGGGCCACGGGCGGTGCCGCCATTCGAGGTCGGCAATGCCGTGCGCACCCGGGTGGTCGACATGGCCAACGTGACGGGCGCGTTCTACACCAACCTCATGCCCGAGGCGGACGGCCTCAAGCTCATCGGCAAGCCGATGAGCGAGCAGCGCAAGAACGGCACCTGGGACTACATCAACCAGCTGCACAACCAGAAGCTTGGCTCGCAGTATCTTGCCCGCCAGTTCCACAACGTCCCGTTCCACATCTATCTCAACAAGAAGATCGACAAGATCGACTTTTCCGGGCTCAAGATCCGGGTCACGCCGGTCTATAGAGACGTGGTCGAGGCGTTCGGCGGTACGCCGATCACCACCGCGCCGGGGGAGGTCTATACCGCGCTCGAGCGCGGCGTGGCCGACGGCTATGGCTGGCCGGTCACCGGCATTTTCGATCTCGGCGTGACCAAGTTCCGCATGGAGCCGCCGTTCTACAGTGTCGAGGTCAACGTGCTGGTCAATCTCGACGCCTGGAAGGGACTCAACGACGCCCAGCGCAAGGTGCTCAATGACGCGACGCTGTGGCTCGAAGGCCTCGATAGCGAGAAGGTTGCCGCCATCAAGGCCGAACGCGAGCGTCAGGCCGCTGCCGGTATCCAGACGCTTGACTTCGGGCCCGCCGCGTCCAAGGCCTTTCTCGATCGCGCCTACGAGGTGGCCTGGCAATCCGTGATCAAACGCGCGCCGGAGACCGGGCCGAAGTTGCGCCAGCTCGCGGGAAATTGACGCTTGTCATTCCGGGGCGCCGCGAAGCGGCGAGCCCGGAATCCATATCCACAGTCAGTGGTTATGGATTCCGGGTTCCCTCGCTGCGCTCGGGCCCCGGAATGACGTCAAGCGGTCACCCAAGCCATGACCCGCCTTTCCGCAATGTTCGGCCGGGTGTTGCATGCGCTCGCCATTGCGGCGGCGTTCATCCTCTTGGCGATGGTCGTAGTCGTCACCGCCGACATCGTGCTGCGCAACTCCACCGGCGGCGGCTTCGCCTGGGCGAACGAGGTCTCGGAATACGCGCTTTATCTCATGACGTTGCTCACCGCGCCCTGGCTGCTGCGGCGCGGCCAACACGTGCGGCTGGACATCATCCTCACGCTGGTGCCGCCGCGCGTCGCCTGGCTGATGGAGGCCGCGGGCGACGCGCTCGGCTTTTGTGTGAGCCTCGTGCTTGTCCGCTACGGCTTTGCCATGACCGCGGACAGCGCCAGGCTCGGCGCGATCACGATCAAGAATCTGGTCTTTCCGGAATGGTGGCTGCTCGCCCCGCTGCCGGTCGCTTTCGCGCTGCTGGCCATCGAATTCGTCTTTCGCTTCGGCAGGCTGCTCAAGGGCGAGCGCACGCGCCGCATCGAGGCGACTTCGGTAAGCTGAATGAGTTGGATCGAGGGCAGCGTTCTCTTGTTCGGCGGCCTCGTGGCGGCGATGGGACTCGGCTTGCCGGTCGCCTTCGCTTTCCTCGTGCTCAACGTCATCGGTGCGATCGTCTTCCTCGGCGGCGAGGCGGGGCTCGTGCAGCTCGCGCGCAACGCGGTGCAGTCGATCACCAGCTTTTCGCTCACGCCGATCCCGTTCTTCGTGCTCATGGGCGAGGTGCTGTTTCACAGCGGCGTTGCGCTCAAGGCGATCGATGCCTTCGCGCTCATCATTCGTCGCGTGCCGGGCCGCCTTTCCGTCATCACCATTGTCGCCGGCACGGTGTTCTCAGCGATTTCGGGCTCGACCATTGCCACGACGGCATTGCTCGGGAGCCTGATGCTGCCGACCATGCTCGCGCGCGGCTACGACCCGCGCATGGCCATGGGCCCGATCATGGGCATCGGCGGCGTCGACATGCTGATCCCGCCGTCGGCGCTCACGGTGCTGCTCGGCAGCCTCGCCGGCATTTCTATCGCGGGGCTGCTCATCGGCGGCATCGTCCCGGGCCTGATCCTGAGCGCGCTCTATGTCGCCTACATCATCGCGCGCGCCAGCCTCGATCCTGCGCTCGCGCCGGACGCGGGGGTGGAGGACAGAGCGCTCGGCGCCGCGCGCTGGCTGCCGTTCGTGACCCACGTGATACCGCTCGTGCTCATCTTCGGCCTCGTGATCGGCGCCATGACCGGTGGTCTGGCGACGCCGACCGAAGCCGCCGCCATCGGTGCGGCCGGCACGATCGTGGCCGCCGCAGTCTATCGCGGCCTCACCTTCGCCAATCTGATGAAGGCGCTCACCGGCACGGTCGCGGTCTCCGGCACCATCCTGTTCATCATCGTGGGCGCGACCACTTTCGCGCAGGTGCTGAGCTTCTCCGGTGTGGTCAACGGCCTGCTCGGAACGGTGACGGGGCTGGGGCTGTCCATCAACGCGATCGTGATCGCGATGCTGCTGATCCTTCTCTTCCTAGGCTGCTTCGTTGACCAGGTCAGCATGATGCTGATCACGCTGCCGTTCTTCATGCCCTTGGCGCAACGCTACGATATCGATTCGATCTGGTTCGGCGTGCTGTTCTTGATTTGCATGCAGCTGGGGCTGCTCACGCCTCCCTTCGGCCTGCTCCTGTTCACCATGAAAGGGGTCGCGCCGCCGGCCATAACCATGCACCAGGTTTATATGGCGGCCATGCCCTACATCGTGATGAGCTTGTTGATTCTAGTCCTGATTTTTTTCTTTCCGGTGATCGCGACCTGGCTTCCCGCGGTGCTGAGCCGGTAACGCTACGGCAGCACCGCCGTCGCCTCGATCTCGAGGCGTGCCAGAGGCTCGACCAGGCGATTGACCTCGACCACCGCCATGGCCGGAAAATGCCGGCCCACAACCTCGCGATAGGCGGCGCCGAGCGCCGGGAGGTCGGCGAGATACTCGTCCATGTCGCGCACATACCACGTCAGGCGGACGATGTGCCGCGGCGAGGCGCCGGCTTGCGCCAGCACCGCGGCGATGTTCGCGAGCGTCTGTTTGGCCTGCGCGACGAAGCCTTCGGCGAAGCGGCCCTCCCTGTCTTGACCGATCATGCCGCCGACGAATATCGTTTCGCCGCGGGCGCGGATGCCGTAGGCGAAACCGCGCGGTTGCGGCCATCCAGAGGGCTGCAACAGGATATTTGGCGCTTGGTTTTCCGACACTGCGGGTTCCTCGCTGCTCGTCATTGCCGGGCTTGACCCGGCAATCCATCCTCTGCGCAAAGAGTCTTGCGAAGGAGATGGACCCGCGGGTCAAGCCCGCGGGTGACGGGAAGACGTTTCTGCGACGAAATAAGATGGGTCACCGTACGAATCACGACGCAAGCTTATGCGATGCGGCGTCGGCCGCGATGCGACGCAGCTCGAAGCGCTGCAGCTTGCCGGTTTGCGTACGCGGCAATTGGCTCACGTACTCGATGGTGCGGGGGTACTTGTAAGGCGCAATCGTCCCCTTGACGTGCTCCTGCAGCAACTTGGTCGTCGCCGCATCGCCGCTGTAGCCTGTCCGCAGCACGACATAGGCCTTGACGACCTGGCCGCGCTCCTCGTCGGGCGCGCCCACCACGCCGCATTCGGCGACTGCCGGGTGCTCGAGCAGTGCCGCCTCCACCTCCGGGCCGGCGATGTTGTAGCCCGACGAGACGATCATGTCGTCGGAGCGTGCCTGGTACCAAAAATAGCCGTCCTCATCCATGAGGTAGGTGTCGCCGGTGATGTTCCAGCCATCCTGCACGTACTGGAGTTGGCGCTTGTCGGCGAGGTAGCGGCATCCAGTCGGCCCGCGCACGGCGAGGCGGCCGATGGTGTTGGGCGGGAGCTCCTTGCGGTGGGCATCGACCACGCGCGCCTCGTAGCCCGGCACCGGCTTGCCCGTCGCACCCGGGCGAATCTCCTCCTCGGGCGAGCCGATGAAAATGTGCAGCATTTCGGTTGCGCCGATGCCGTCGAGGATTTTGATGCCGGTGGCAGCGAGCCAGGCGTCGAACGTCGCCTTCGGCAAGGCTTCGCCGGCGGAGACGCATTTGCGCAGCGAGGACATATCGTGCTCGCGGAGCCTTGCCAGGATGGCGCGATAGGCGGTGGGCGCGGTGAACGCGATCGTGGCGCGAAATTTTTCGATTGCGGCGAGCAGATCGTCCGGCGACGCCTTCTCGATGAGAATGGACGCGGCGCCGACGCGCAGCGGAAACAAGACGAGCCCGCCGAGCCCGAAGGTGAAGGCGAGCGGCGGCGAGCCGATGAAGCGGTCGCTCGCCTCCGCCCGAAGGACGTAGCGCCCGTAGCTGTCGCAGGTCGCGAGCATGTCGCGGTGGAAATGCATGGTGCCTTTGGGCTCGCCGGTCGTCCCCGAGGTGAAGGCGATGAGGCATACGTCGTCACTCGCCGTGTCGCACGGAACGAAGGTCTCATAACCAGGCGTGGCCATGAGCGTCTCGAGCGCGTCTGACGCGCCGCTGCCCCAGTAGACCACGCGCTCGAGTTCGGGAGCGAGAGAGCGGGCTTTCTCCATCTCCTCCGCCAGGCGATGATCGCACAGTGCGAGCCGGATCTTCGCCTTGGCGGTCGGGTAGGCGATCTCTTTTGCCCGCAAGAGCGGCATGGTCGCGACCACGATCGCTCCGGCTTTGACGACGGCGAGATAAGCCGCAACCATCATCGGATTATTGGGTCCACGCAGCAGCACGCGATGGCCGGGCATCAAGCCGAGCGAGCGCGTGAGCACATTGGCGATGCGATTTACGCGCTCGGCGAGTTGCGCGTAGGTCAACGTTTCCGCCGGCGAGATCAGGCATGGGCGGTCGCCCCAACCCAATGCGATCCAGCGGTCGAGCAATTCGACCACGCAATTCATCCGCTCGGGATATTTCAACTCCGGCAACTCGAAGAGAAAATCGGGCCATTGGGCGCGCGGGGGCAAGTTGTCGCGCGCGAAGGTGTCGAGATGCGCGGTCATGACTGTCGCTCCTCGCCAGAGCATATCCTGATGGCGTTATTCAGCATCGCGCCTCCGCATGCGTCACGCGCGGGCTTGACCCGCGGGTCCATCTTCTTCGCGAGAGGTTTTGCGAAGGAGATGGATTGCCGGGTCAAGCCCGGCAATGACGACTGGTCAAAACCAACGGAAATTGCTCCAGCCATCATCTTACTCCGCCGCGAGCGCCGATTTTGCCGCCCGGTTCTTCAGGAGCTCGCGAGCGATCACGACCTTCTGCACCTCGGTTGCTCCTTCATAGATTCGCAGGGCGCGGATTTCGCGGTAGAGCTCTTCGACCTTGACCCCCTTCGTAACGCCGAGACCGCCATGGAGCTGCACGGCACGATCGATCACGTGCTGCGCCGCCTCGGTCGCGAACATTTTCGCTATCGCCGCCTCGCGGGTGACGCGCACAGCACCTTGGTCCTTGGTCCAGGCGGCGCGATAGACGAGCAGGGCCGATGCGTCGACCTCGCTTGCGCTGTCGGCGATCGCCGCCTGCGTGAGCTGCAGTTCGGCGAGCGGCGCGCCGAAGAGCTTGCGGGTCGCCGCGCGCTCCACGGTTTCGTGCAGTGCACGCCGGGCAAAGCCGAGCGCGGCCGCGCCTACGGTCGAGCGGAACACGTCGAGCGTCGCCATCGCGACCTTGAAGCCCTCGCCCGGCCCGCCAAGCCGGTTGGCAAGCGGCACACGCACGCCATCGAACCGCAGCGTCGCCAGCGGGTGCGGCGCGATGACCTCGATGCGCTCGGTCACGCTCAGGCCGGGCGCCTCGGCATCGACCACGAACGCGGAGAGCCCTTTGGCGCCGGGCCCTTCGCCGGTGCGCGCGAACACGACGTAGTGATCGGCGATGCCGCCGTTCGAAATCCAGGTTTTGGTGCCGTCGATGCGCAGATGTGATGCTCCGTCCGCCTTCCCGGTGGCCGCGAGGGCCGCCACGTCGGAGCCGGCCTCTGGCTCCGACAGGGCGAAGGCCGCGATGGCGCGGCCGTCGCGCACCGGCGGCAGATAGCGCGCCTTGAGCTCCTGTGCGCCGAACAGCGAGATGGAAGCCGTGCCCAGCCCCTGCATTGCAAAGGCGAAGTCGCAGAGTCCGTCGCGGAACGCCAAAATCTCGCGCGCCAGGCAGAGCGTGCGTACGTCGAGCCGGCGATGAAGGCCGCCATGCTCGGCCGGCACCACCGACTTGAGGAAGCCCGCCTCGCCCAGCGCCTTCACCCGCGCCCGGCAAGCGGCGTCGACATCGTCGTGCGGCAGGGAACCGAGCGCGCTGTCAGCGAAGCGCGTGAGGGCCTCGGCGAAGCGGCGATGGCCATCGTCGAAAAACGGCCAGCTCAGGGTTTCTTCGAGACCCATCTCAATTGCCCTCGAAGACCGGCTTCTGCTTGGCGGCGAAGGCACGGAACGCGCGCGCGAAATCCTGCGTCTCCATGCACAGCGCCTGGGCGATCGCCTCGGCGTCGATTGCGCTCTCCACCGACATCGCCCACTCCATGTCGAGCATCCGCTTGGTCATGGCGCTCGCGAACGTCGGCCCGGCGGCGAGTTCGGCGGCGAGCTGCTGCGCCTGCGCCAGGACCGTGTCTGAGGTTGCGAGCCGGTTGAAGAACCCCCAGCGTTCCGCCTCCTCGCCGCCGAGCACGCGCCCGGTGTAGAGCAGTTCGGCCGCGCGGCCTGCTCCGATGATCCGCGGCAGGATGGCACAGGCGCCCATATCGCAGCCGGCCAAACCCACGCGGTTGAACAGAAAGGCGACCTTGGCGCCCGGCGTCCCCAGCCGGATGTCGGAGGCCATGGCCAGAATTGCACCCGCCCCCGCGCACACGCCCTCGACCGCGGCGATGATCGGTTGCGGACAGGCGCGCATTGCTTTGACCACCTCGCCGGTCATGCGGGTGAAATCGAGAAGCTGCGCGGCTTCCATCTCGACGAGTGGCTCGATGATCTCGAACACGTCACCGCCGGAGCAGAAGTTGCCGCCCGCGCCGGTGATGACGAACGCCTTGACGGCTTTCTCCTTGGCTGCCGCGCTGAAGAGGTCAACGATCTCCGCGTAGCTCTCGAAGGTGAGCGGATTCTTCTTATCGGGCCGATCGAGCGTGATCGTGGCGACCTTGCCGTCAACCGCAAGACGAACATGCCGCGCCTTGTAATCCGCGAGCGGCAAGCTGATCGAATTGGCCGCACTCATCGCGGGCCTCCGTTGCCGATCGCCTTGCGCGCCGACGCCTTGGTCTTGGCCAGGAGCCGCATCAGCGCGTCGATCTCGTCGCTGGAAAGATCGGCAAGCATGTCTGCGATCCAATCGCCATTGGCGCGCGCCATGGCGCGAAAGAAGCGGCGGCCCTCGGCGGTCAAGCTCACGAGTTGCGCGCGCCGATCCCTGGGCGAGGGGCGGCGGCTGAGGAGGCCCTGTTCGACCAGCCGGTCCACGAGCCCGGTGACATTGCCGTTCGAGACCATCATGCGCTGCGACAGCTCGCCCAACGTCATCGGCTTCGGTGCGCGGTAAAGCTGCGCCATCAGATCGAAACGCGGCAGCGTGACGTCGAAGGTGTCGCGCAGGCGCCGGCGGACCTCGCCCTCGATCACCTCCTTGCAGGTGAACAGCCGCAGCCATAACCGCAGCTCATCCTTGTGGTCGTGCGGCCGCTCGGCCACCTTTGTTTCCGCATCGAGCGGTAACGTGCGCTCTTCCATCATACCTCCCCGCCGGCGACTGCGATCGTTGTGCCGGTGACCGCTGCGGCCTCCGGCGAGCAAAGGTAAAGCACGGCGGCCGCGACCTCCTCCGGGCGGATCAGCCGGCCGATCGCTGCGTCCTTTTGGTATTCGGCGAGCACGTCGGCTTGCGCGCGCCCGGTCTTGGCGGCAACGCGCGCAATGCTGTCGCGCACGAGATCAGTGTCGGTGTAGCCGGGGCAGACCGCATTGACAGTCACTCCGTACGTTGCGGTCTCGGCGGCGAGCGCGCGCGTCAAGCCGACGAGCGCGTGCTTGGCCGCACAATAGGCCGTGACATAGGCGTAGCCTTTGAGACCCGCGGTCGAGGCCACATTGACGACACGGCCGAAGCCGCCCTCGACCATGCCCGGCAATACCGCCTGCGTCGCATGGATCGCACCCATCACGTGGACATCCCACATCCTGCGGAACACCGATGGATCGGCTTTGCTGAAAGGACCGCTCTCGACCGAGCCGGCGTTGTTCACGAGGATGGCGATCGGGCCGCGAGCCGCCTCGGCCGCGGCCACCTGGCGCTGGACCTCGGCGGCATCGGTCACGTCGGCGAGGCCGCATCCGGCGGCGTCGCCTGCGGCCACGGCGGCGCGCAGCGGCGCCTCGGTGCGGCCGATCACGGTCACCGCCGCGCCGGCCCGGGCGAGCGCGGCCGCGATCGCGCGGCCAATGCCGCGGCCGCCGCCGGTGACGAAAGCATGCCTGCCTGCCAGCGCCATGGCCTCGATTTTACTCCAGCTCGGCGCGACGCGCCGGATTATATTTTATGCTTAAAATTTTTAAGCTTCAAGCTTGCCGACGAGATACTTTATGCTTAAAATGATCTTGGGAATCCGGCTGGTTGGCCCGGCATCACAGTTGGGTCGTCCCCGCGCAAGCGGGGACCCATATTCCAGAGCCGGTGATCTGGGTCCCCGCCTGCACGGGGGGACGACAGCCGCATGAGCGATAAACGCTCATGAAGAGGCAGCGCATGAAGGTTCACGTGATCGGCGGCGGCCCGGCCGGGCTCTACTTCGCCATTCTCATGAAAAAGGCCTGGCCGCAGACGCGCATCACCGTGTTCGAGCGCAACCGGCCCGACGACACGTTCGGCTTCGGCGTGGTGTTCTCGGACGAGACGCTCGACACCTTCGAAACCTACGACCACGAGAGCTATCGCGCAATCGTCGGCCACTTCGCCTATTGGGACGACATCGAGATCCATTTCCGCGGCACGACGCACCGTGTCGGAGGCAACGGGTTCTGCGGCTGCTCGCGCGCCACGCTCTTGAAGATTCTGGGCCGGCGCGCGCGCGCTGTGGGCGTTGAAATCGAGTACCAGCGCGAAATCTCCCCGCTCGATCCCGTCATCCGCAATGCTGATCTCGTGGTGGTCGCCGACGGCATCAATTCCCGCATGCGAGAGGCGTTTGCCGACAGGTTCAAGCCGCGCCTTGATCTGCGGCCCAACTTTTTCTCGTGGATGGGCTCGACCCGGCCGTTCGATGCCTTCACCTTCTTCTTCCGCGAGACCGCGCACGGCATCTTTATCGGCCATTGTTATCAATACGAGCCGCAGCGCTCGACCTGGATCGTCGAGACCGATCCAAAGACGTTTGCGCGCGCCGGCCTCGATAAGTTGGACGAGGCTGCGTCCGCGCGTTTCGCCGAAGACGTCTTTGCGAAGGAGCTGCGGGGTCACCGGCTGATCACCAATCGGTCGATCTGGCGCAATTTCCCGACCATCCGCTGCGAGCGCTGGATTGCCGACAACATGGTGCTGATCGGCGACGCCAAGGCGACTGCGCATTTTTCCATCGGCTCGGGCACCAAGCTCGCGATGGAGGACGGAATTGCCCTTTACGAGGCGTTCCGGTCGACGGGCGGGAGGGATGTGGCGGCCGCGCTCACCGAGTTCGAAGCGCGGCGGCGCGAGGAGGTGGAGAAGACCCAGCACTCCGCCGACGTCTCGCTCGTTTGGTTCGAGCACGTTGACCGGTTCTGGAACATGGATCCGACCCGCTTCGCCTTCGGGCTGATGACGCGCTCGAAGGCCATCACCTACGACAACCTGGCCCTGCGCGCGCCCGAATTCGTCAAACAGGCGGATCGCTTGGTCGCCCGCGACGTGCGCGCACTCGGATTCGAGGCCGACATCTCGCAGCCGCTCGCGCCGATGTTCCAGCCCTTCCGCCTGCGCTCCCTGACGCTCGAGAACCGCGTTGTCGTTTCGCCCATGTGTCAATACTCGGCGCAAGACGGCTTGCCCAACGATTGGCATCTCGTCCACTACGGCGCGCGCGCGATCGGCGGCGCGGGCTTGATGTTCACCGAGATGACCGACGTGTCGGCAGAGGCCCGCATTTCTCCGGGTTGCGCCGGCATCTACAATGATGCGCACGAAGCGGCGTGGAAGCGCATCGTCGGTTTCGTGCACGCACAGGCGAAGACGAAGTTCTGCCTCCAGCTCGGCCATGCCGGCCGCAAGGGCGCGACCAAGCTGATGTGGGAGGGCATCGACGAGCCGCTGGAGGAGGGAGGCTGGCCGATCATCTCGGCGTCGCCGCTGCCCTATTTCCCGCACAGCGCGGTCCCCCGCGAGATGACCCGCGCCGATATGGACCGAGTGATCGCCGATTTCGTTGCTGCGACCGAACGCGGCCAACGCGCCGGCTTCGACATGGTGGAGCTGCACGCGGCGCACGGCTATCTGCTGGCGAGCTTTATTTCGCCGCTGACCAATACGCGCTGCGACAAATATGGCGGCACGCTTGCGAACCGCCTGCGCTTCCCGCTCGAGGTGTTTCGTGCGATGCGCGCGGTCTGGCCGGACGAGAAGCCGATGTCGGTGCGCATTTCGGCGACCGACTGGGCGGACGGGGGGCTCACCGGCGACGACGCGGTCGAGGTCGCGCGCGCCTTCGCGGCAGCTGGTTGCGATCTCATTGATGTCTCAACCGGACAGACGGTAGTGGACGCGCAGCCGGTGTTCGGCCGCATGTTCCAGACGCCGTTCTCCGACCAGATTCGCAACGAGGCGGGGCTGGCCACCATGTGCGTCGGCGCGATCACGACCGCCGATCAGGTCAATACCATCATCGCCGCCGGCCGCGCCGATCTCGTCGCGCTCGCGCGCCCGCACCTCGTCGACCCGTATTTCACCATGAAGGCGGCGGCCTGGTACGGCGCGAGCGCCATCCATTGCCCGCCGCAATATCTCGCGGGCAAAGAGCAGATTTTCCGCAATAGCACCCGCGACCGCGAGGAGTGGCGGGATCTGCGCCGCAAGGCAAAGCCGAAGACCCACCGCGACACCTGGAAGGAGGCGGCGGAGTAGGGGCTACGTATCATTCCTGCCAAGGAGCTCGGCAACGTCAGGCCTGGATTGTGGCGCATGCGCCATCGCGTCGGTCTGGCGGAAATCCGCCCTCTTGAATTAGGCTGAATTGCGGTTGATGGCACGGCTGGACTCCTCGCGGCCGAGCCGCTGCTTTTCGACGGGATTTGCTCGACAGGGCGATAGGACGGCTTACAACGAAACGTTTACGCACCAACTGTGCGGAGGGACGTCTTGCAGCAAGGGGGTGTACCGTGACGCAAGAGCGCATCCGCGAGCTTACCAAGGGTATGCTTCGCAAAAGGCTCTACGTCGTCCTCTCCAAAGGCGGCGCCGCTCCCGATGCGATCGCCGAGTATTTGCCGCAACACCTCGAATACATGATCGGGCTGGAGAAGAAGGGCGTGCTGTTCGCCTCCGGTCCGCTGGCCGAGGCCGACGGTCAAATGCGCGGCGACGGCCTGACCATCGTGCGGGCAGCGAATGCGCAGGCGGCGCGCGAGATCGCCGAAGCCGACCCGTTCGTCGTGCATGGGCTGCGCAGCTTCGAGCTGCGGGAATGGACGGTGATGGAGGGCTCGCTCGGCATCAAGGTCAATTTTTCCGATCAGTCGCTCGAGCTGGCGTAAGCTGCAGAGTGGGTTTTAGTGAAAGGTGAGAGCATGGAGACGGTCGGCCTGGTTGGCATCGGCAAGATCGGACTGCCGATTGGCGAAAACTTGATCAAGAGCGGCTATCGTGTGCTGGGCTACCGCCGCAGCTCGCTCGCCGAGTTCGAGAAAATCGGCGGCATTGCAGGCCGCTCGTCGGCGGACGTCGGCGCGCAGGCCGACATCGTGTTCTCGTGTCTGCCGTCCTCGCAAGCGCTCGAAGACGTGGTGCAGGGCCCGAACGGGCTGATTAAATCCGCCCGGCCGGGACAGATTATCGTCGAGCTCGGATCATACCCCGTCCGTGACAAAGAACGTCACGTCGCTTTGCTTGCAGCCAAAGGCGCGATTTTTCTCGACGGCGAGGTCAGCGGAACGCCGGGAATGGTGTCGGCGCGCAAGGCCGTGATCTATCTCGCCGGCGACAAGGAGGCGTGTGCCAAGGCCGAGCGCTTCGTCCGCGGATTCGCCGATTCCTGTCTCTATTTCGGGCCGTTCGGCGCCGCCAGCCGGGTGAAGCTCGTCAACAATCTGCTCGTGGCCATCCACATCGCCGCGACCGCGGAAGCCATGGCGCTCGGGCTGAGAGCGGGCGTCGATGTCGACCTCATGATCAAGGCGATCGCCACCGGCAGCGGCGGCTCGACCCAGTTCGGCATCCGCGCGCCGTGGATGGCGCAGCGACGCTTTCTTCCCCCGCAAGGCACAGCGGGCGCACTGCAGCACTACTTCGATATGATCGGCGAATTCGCCGACAGCGTCGGCGTCGCTACGCCCATGCTCGACCGTGCGGTCGAGCTCTACGACAAGTTCATGGAAATGGGTTTCGGGGAAAAGGATGTCGCCGCGATGGTCGACGTCATCGGCGCGCTGCCACCCGCGAAGGGCAGGCGTTGAATGGGAAGCTGGCAACTACGGAGGTGCGCATGATCCGCGTCAAGAAGATCGCCCACGCGGTCTACGAAATGCCCGATGTCGACAAGCAAACCGAATATTACACCGAGGTAATCGGCCTCACGCTCACCGATAAGAGCAAGGATGCCGCGTATCTTGCATCGACGCTTGACCATCATTCGGTGGTGTTGCGCAAGGGATCGCAGGCGAAGTGCGTGCGTCTCGGATTTCAGATCGCGCCCGAGGACGACCTCGGCGCGTTCGAGAAACAGGTCCAAGGCCACGGCATCAAGGCCCAGCGCTTGGGAGACGCCGAGCCCTCGATCTCGGACATGGTCACCTTCGAGGATCCGAAGGGCACCGTGATGGAGGTCTTCAAACGGGACGCCTTCTCCGGCCAGCGCTTCCCGGCCAAAGGCATCGTTCCGCACAAGCTCGGCCACGTCGCGTTTTTCGTCACCGACGTCAAGCACGTCACCAAGTTCTATTGCGACGTGCTCGGCTTTCGCGAATCCGATTGGATGGGCGATTTCTTCTCGTTCCTGCGCTGCGGTCGCGACCACCACACCATCAATCTGATGCAGATCGACGCGAACCGGCATTTTCACACCGCATTCGAGCTGCGCGATTGGGGTCACCTGCAAACGGCGTGCGATTTCCTCAGCCTCAATGGCTACAAACTGATCTGGGGACCCGGTCGGCACGGCATCGGCCACAATCTGTTCGCCTATCACCGCGCCCCGAACGGCCTGATTATCGAGCTGTTCGCGGAGCTCGATCAGGTCAACGAGGAGCTGGGGTATTTCGAGCCGCGCCCGTGGCACCGCGACCGCCCGCAGAAACCGAAAGTATGGCCCAAAGATCCGTCGGCTGCCAATCTGTGGGGCATTATGCCGCCGGACGAGATGATGAAGTAAGCCCTCGCGATCATGGTGCGGCGTCGACACGTTTATCACGTTGCGGGTTACGACCCGATCGATGCCGGCGCACAATACCGGCGCTTTGCGCGCGAGCTCGACGTTTTCCAGCGCACTTGGAACGTCGACGCGAACGTCTCCGCCCTCGCGCAGGGACACGAGCCATGGCGCGCGTGGTGCACGGTGCGGGCGCGCGCCGCCAATTGGCAGGTCGAGGCGGTGCATGAAGCGCTGCTGTGGGACGACATCGTGCGCGGCGATTTCACCCGACCGCTGCCGGTGCGGCTGTTCAAGGTGGCGCGTGCCTATCTCGACTACATCGTGACGGGCACGATGTTTCGTTACATTTTCGCGAACCAGCGCTATGCGATCTTCTTTCTGTTTCCGATCTTTTCCGTCGTGTTGTTCGCCTTCGGCGGATGGCTGTTCGGGCGGCTGTTGACCGAATTCCTAGGCCTTGAAGGAATAGGCGCGGCCGCGCTCGGTGTGCCGGCCGGTGTGGCCGTGTTTCTTGCCCTGTTGCGATGGCCCGGCCGGCGCTGGCGGGTCGAGCAGCTGTTGGACGATTGGATCTGCGCCCACGATTACATTCACGGCCGCCGCCCGGATATCGATGCGCGGCTCGATCTCTTCGCCGAAGTCCTCGTCAGGCGTGCCCGCGACACTGCGCTGGACGAGATCGTGGTTGTCGGCCACAGCCTCGGCGCCATGCTGGTGCTGGATGTGATCGTGCGGGCGCTTGCGCGGGATGCCGAGTTCGGCCGGTGCGGGCCGACGGTCTGCGTGCTCACCATCGGCGCGACGATCCCGAAATTCGCGCTGCATCCGCGCGCGCAGGCGATCCGCGGCAAGATCGCGCGCGTCGTTGCCGAGCCGTCGATTGCCTGGACCGAATATCAGTCCCGCGCCGATACCATCAGCTTTTACAAGTTCGATCCGGTGTCGCTGAAGCACATTGCCGATGATCGGCTCGACGGCAAGCCGGTGATCCGACGCGTACAGATCCACGACATGCTGCTGCCCGAAACATTTGCGCGCTGTCGGCAGCACGTTCTGCGACTGCACTATCGCTCCGTCATGGCCAACGACAGGCGCGCGCCGTACGACTATTTCCTGATGGTATGCGGGCCGGCTCCATTTGCGGATTGGACCACGTCGCCGTTGGGACTGCTGAATTTCGTCGAGGCGGATGGCACGTTCCGAGACCCCTCGCGGCCGCGTAGCGTGGTCGCGCAACGCTCGTTATGACGCCGCTCGTCGCCAAGGCCATTTGGCTTCTCGGCGTGGTCGGCTGGTTCGTCATTCGCTATCCCCACGGCCGCCGTGCGCGGCGCACGCCGAAACTGCGGCGCACCGATCGCGGCCGCGAGATCGTCCTTATGGCGATCTCGGCGAGCGGACTGGGGATCCTTCCCTTTGTCTACGTGATCAGCAATGCGCCGCAGTTCGCCAATTACCCGTTTCGCCCCTGGCAAGCCTGGCTGGGAGCCGCCGTGTTCGCCGCCTCGCTCTGGCTGTTTTATCGGACACATAAGGATCTCGGGCGCAATTGGTCCGTAACGCTCGAGGTGCGCGAGCAGCACGCTCTGGTGACGACTGGCGTCTATAGGCGCGTGCGCCATCCGATGTATTCGGCATTCTGGCTCTGGGCGCTGGCGCAGGCGCTGCTGCTGCCGAATTGGATCGCAGGGCCGGCGGGCCTCATCGGCTTCGGGACGCTGTTCTTTCTGCGCGTCGGCCGCGAGGAGGCGCTGATGATCGAGACCTTCGGCGAGGAGTACCGCCGCTACATGGCCCGGAGCTGGCGCCTCTTGCCCGGCATCTATTAGCTAGCGGCCGCGCCGAGGCTTTGCTCGCCAGTTGCTGCGGATCCAGCGAGCGTCCGCGGGGCCGAACCGTTGCCTGCCTCACGCGTGGGCTTCTGCCTTCGCGGCTTTGAGGGAGCCGGTGAGCTGCTCGATCTTGTGCGCATGCGCGACGGCTTGGCGAGCGGCATCGCTGTGGGTGAACAGTTCAAGCTTCTCGGTCTCGCCCTCGGTAACGGGCGTCATCGCCACGTCGGTGTAGGCATACCGATTCGGGTTCTTCTGAAGGCGCCGGTTGGCGAAATGAAGCCGGAGCAACAGGCGTAGCGCGCGGGAATATTTCGACATGAAGTCCCACGCGAATTTCGGGTAGAACGACCAGATCGGCTCGATCGGCATCCCCGGACGGCGATCCCGTCGGTACTTGAGGCGCAGCAGA